>Ga0209398_1000227_pt1 | contig 38689 bp, 29 predicted proteins | sample AshMeaBigSpring_FD_184125 | JGI IMG/M metagenome (GOLD analysis project Ga0209398, IMG submission 184125) | Groundwater microbial communities from Big Spring, Nevada to study Microbial Dark Matter (Phase II) - Ash Meadows Big Spring (SPAdes)... | ecosystem: Environmental > Aquatic > Deep...
GCGCCCGAGCTCTTCCCTTCGGGCTCGGGCTGCCGCTACCTCGCCCTCCGGGCGTTTATGAACAAGTCTCGTCACCCGCCAAAGCAAAACTATTTTACCCCAAAGTGTCTTTTTTCATTGAGGCAACGCGACGAGGCCGGATCGAAGACACAGTTCTCAGGCCCTGATCGCGTGGACAATTCCCGCGGAGGCGGGTAAGTTGGGGGACGCATGGAGCGCAAGGTATGTATGACGATGTCTTTGAACCGCCGGACGATCGCCGCAGTGGCGGCGTGGGCGTTGATCTGGTGCGGCGGGATCGTGTCCGCGCGCGAGATCTCGTGGAACCCGGAGAAGACGCAGGTGTTTGCGGTCGGACTTCTCAGGTGGCACGACGGCGAGGCCTTTGATTCGTTTCCGGGGAAGAACCGGCGCGATGCGCGGCTGGTCGAATTCTTCCGCAAGGCCGGGGTGCCGGCCTCCCAGATCGTCTACCTGCCCGACCGGAAAGCCAAGATGGCCGCGATCGAAACCGCGCTCCGAGGCCTGCTGGCGCGATCTGAGGGGATGCAGACGCTGGTCGTCTATTATTGCGGACACGGATACGAGAGCGAGGACGATGCCTCGAAAATTCTTTTTGCGCCCTACGATGCCGGGATTGGCGATGTCGAAGGCTGGGCGGTCGCCGACCTGGTGCGGCAGATCCGGAAGGAATACAAGGGGCGGCGGGTCATCCTGCTCGCGGACTGCTGCCATTCCGGCGCGCTCGTTGCCGCGGCGCGCTCGCTGGCGGACCGGTTTGAGGTCGCCTGCCTGGCCTCCTCGACCGCCTCCGCCTCGTCGACCGGAAACTGGACGTTCACCGAGGCTGTTCTGGCGGGCTTCGGCGGCGATCCCTGCGTGGACCTCAACAGGGACGGACGGATCACTTTTTCCGAGTTGCAGCAGTTCACGAAATCCGAGATGCGCTTCGCCGAGGAGCAAACCGCTCCGGGGCTGGCGACGCCCGGCCTGGAGAATGCCGTCCTTGCGACAACTGTCCCCGCCACCCATTCGAAGATCGGCGCGCACGCGGTCGTGAAAAGCGAGGGCGATCTCTACAAGGGCCGGATCCTGGATGTGAAGAACGACGAGTTCCTCATTTGGTATTACGGCTACGAGGACGACGACTGCGAGTGGGTGACCGAGGACCGGATCTCCTGGAAGCGCTGAGCGGAGCGGACTTGCTATAGTGCTCGAGGCGGCAGTCGAAGCCGCCAAAATCAACGGTCCTCGATGACATCAGTCGGAGCGACGGGAACGGGCATCGGAGCGCGACCGGGTTGGCAAAGACAAGGCTGCCGCCCGGTGCGAGCAAGGCATCCGCCGCGCCAAACAGGTCGCGAATGAGCCCCGGCAGGTTGACGATGGGAACGCGGCGGCCGAGCGGAGGATTGGTGATGATCTGGGAGATGCTCTCCGGCGCGAGTCCTTCGGCCCGCGCGAAATCGCGGAAATCGCAACACGCGAAGCGGGCGGACGCCGGAACCCCGGACGCGACGAAGTTGTCGCGCGCAATGTCGACCGCCTCCGCGCTGCGGTCGCTGCCGAGGGCGATGCGGACGCCTCCGAGCATCGAACGCTCGATCAACTCGAGACCCGAACCGCAAAATGGATCCCAGAGGATCCCGTCGCGCATCGGTCCGGCCAGCCGCGCCATACACGCGGCGAGCGGAGGGTGGGACGCTGCGGGCACGTCGTCGCGGCGGTAGGCAAACCGCGGGTCCGGCACCAGCCGGGGGCGCAGCTCGACAGAGACGTGTCCGCGGGAGGAATATAGATGTCGACCGCCCACGGCGCGCTGCGGGCGTCGTTCAGGATCGCCGGGCAGAGCGCGAATGCGCGCTCCGCAATTTCCCGCACCGCCCCACGCTGGTGGCCCCTTCCGACAAATTCGAGCCGGTAGCGGGCCGGGCCGTCCGTCCACGATTCAAAACTCCTGCGCGCGAGCGGCGAGGTGACCGCCGCCGCAATCGCGTCCGGGTCTACCTCCCCGCGCGGGCTCTCGAACGAGCCGAGCACAAAGCCCGCGGTCCAAAAGCAGCGGAGCGCGTAGAGGTCACCCAGCGAGAACGGCGCCGCGGCCTCCAGCATCACGGTTCCCGGACGGGTTCCTACGACGCGGAACAGCTCCCGTGCTGCCGCGCAGCCGACCACCTCGTCGCGCACGATTTCCTCCAGCCCTCGCCGGCTGCGGAGGTGGATGCGGATTCCCGCGGCATCCTTCAACGGCCGGTCCAGGCGCACACGGCCCGGGCGGAACTCGCGCGCCACGCTGGCCTTCACCTTCTGTCCGGATCCGGAGAGCAGGCCGGGATTCGATCCCAGCACATCCAGGGTCGCGGTCCCGCCGATCTTGTCCAGCGAGCGGGCGAGGAACTTCTTCTCGCGTTCGAGTCGGGTTTTCTGGAGGAGGTTGAGAAGGTCGGCCTCTTCGGAGCGTCCGGCCCCGATTTTCGGAATGGCCGCCATCGCGTAGCGGCGGATCTTTTCCTCAGGGTCCTTCAGGAGACCTCGCAGCCATTGCGCAACCGCGTCCTTCTGCGAGGGATCGCCGGACTCCGAAAAGACGACACCAACCGCACGCACGAGAGCAACGTTGGCCGTCCGCTCGGCCTGTCCGGCCCGGTCGAACCGCGGCACTTCCTGCTCCCAGAGCTGCTCCCATGCCAGCAGCCGGAGCTTCTGGTAGAGGGCCTTGGTTGGATTGGTCTTCCCGCTGGACATGCGCAAATCGGACAAGCTGCCTTGGTATCAGGATCGGGAGTGTTGCCCAACATTTATGCGCCGGATCCCTCGCGTATCTCCTTGGCGGACCGACCTCGAGCTGTCAGCTTGCGCGGCGGGACTCCGACCATGATGAAAAGAATGCCTCTCGCGCTCCTGCTCGTGTTGATTGTGTCCGTCTGCCCGGCATCCGCCGCGCCGTTCCGGATCCTGCTCGATTACCGTTTCGACGGCGGGTATTTTTCTCTGCACCCCGAGCGGCGGATCCCGCTGGAATATTCCGCCGGCCTGTGGGAGCAGGTTCTCAAATCGCCCCGGCGGATCGAGGCAGGCACGAAGGTAGCCGTGAGAAAAAGCTTCACCGAGCCCGGGGAGACGACGGTCACATTCGACGAACCGGTCGATGCGTTTGTGATCTTCATCTACGCATTTGATTTCGCCAAAGAGGTCAAGCCGGACGGAACGCCAGATCCCTCGACAGCCAAAGCCTTCGGCGGAAATTATAACAAAAACGGATCGGTCGGCTTCCTCGCGATCAACACGAATGGCGACCGTCCGTGGTATTTTGATTCCACGCCGGAAACCGAGTATGACGTCCCGGTAAAGAACTACTACGACCTGATCACCACGTCGGTGCACGAGATCGGGCATGTGCTCGGATTCCTGCGCAACCGCCAGGCGCCGTTCGTGCGGAGCTTCGGCCCGAAGGACGAGCGGTTCAGCGGTCCGGCCGTGCTGCGTGTCAACGATGGGAACCCGGTCCCGCTCGAGGGGGCGCACATCCGCGGGGACTGGTGGAATCCAAAGCAGCTGAGCCTGCCGCCGATCGACCGCCACGTCATGCACACGGCCGACCCGGTGCAGGGCTACCGCCAGCTGATGACCGCCATCGACCTGGCGATCATGGAGGACATCGGCTGGGAGGTCGATTACGAGGCCCTTCCGCGTTATCCCTACACGATCCCCGATGATCCCCGTAAAGCCAAAGCCGCCGAGGTATTCGGGCTGACCGACGGCGGATTGAATCCGGTCGGGCTCTGGATGTTTGATCGGAAAGCGGGTGCCGGCAGCGCGATTGTTGGACGCCCCCTCCGCTACTCCCCGCCCGACGGGAAGACCGGCGGCGTTGCGGACCTCTTCGGCACCGGGGAGATCCGGGTGCCACGCGGCGGATGGCTGTATTGCGTGCCCGAGCTTGAGCCGAGCGGAGAGGGCGGAACGAATGCAAACCGCTACACGCTGGTCTTCGACGTGAGGCTGCCGCAGATCGGATCGTTCTTCTGCCTGTGGAATTCGAATCCCGACAACGCGACTGATGGCGAGTGCTTTGTGAATCCCGAGGGGCATTTCGGCGTTGGTGACGGGTGCTACAGCACTGCCAAACTGGCCGCCGGCCGCTGGTATCGCCTTGGAATTGTCATCGATGCTGACCATAAGAGCCGTGCCTATTACATCGACGGAAAATTCAGCCACGAGGTCCGGGACGTCGGACTCGACGGACGGTTTTCCCTCAATAGCATCCGCTCGAAAAAGCCTTTCTTCTGCCTGTTTGGCGACAACGACGGCGAGGACGCCCCGATCGACGTGCGGAGCATAGCCCTCTACGACACGCCGCTGACGCTGGAACAGATGCGGCGGCTCGGCGACCCGCGCAACACGCAATTCGGGCTATAACGGCCGGCCCTCAGCTTCCAGCCGCACGCCGGCGGGCCCGCACGAGGATGGCACGCCACGCATAGAGGAAAATGCCGACCGGGAGCAGGGCGATTGCCGGCCACCATGTAGCGAGCGGACGCCGGGGCGCTCCAACGTCAAGGGGCAGGCTGGCAGCAAACCGCCGGTCACCGGCGACCACGGATATCGAAAGCTCCCATCGTCCCGCTTCCGTGACCGCCACCATGGCCGCATAGAGCATCTTATTTTGGGCCAGATCATGCCGGAGCACGACGTAGCCGTCATTTCCCGGGACCTGGCAGTATGGAGGGGACCATTCTTTCTCGGGCGACGGTGCGCTCACCTTCTTGAGCGAGATCCTCACATCGGCGTCCATGACCGGCTGCCGGGAATCGACCTCCTGGACGAGCACGCTGAAGTCCGCCGGGCCAGCGCGGATCGGGACCGGCTCGGCAAAGACGGTGATCCGGAGTCCCGCGCCATCCCTCTCACCGATCACGACCCCGCCATCCGCAAAGGCCTGCGGAGCGGCGGCGAGGAGCGCAAGGAGTGTCAGGAAACTTAGCAAAAAGCCGGGAGTGGTGAGGCGTGGATGCATCGTTCAGCGGATCATTGTTCCCCGCATTTCCATCGGTTGGAAAAGGATCCAGATCCCGGCCGCATACAACGCGATCGCAAGAAGGAACCAGGGCAGGAAGAGCAGCCAGGTGCGCCGCGGTGCCAGCGCGAGCGACTTTCTCCAGAGGATCCAAAGCGTGAGCAGGCATCCGGCGTTTAGCACAAGGATCTGCAGGCCGGTGAGCCATTCGAACACGAGCGAGGGAACGTTCCACTCCGGCGGCGCGGCAGTGATTCCAAGATCGCGGGCGATCCGCTGGACGACCGGCCAGGCGGTGTGAGATCCGCCGAGAAAGTGGAACACAAAGTGTGCGGTCCACATCGCAAATCCCAGCGGTGCGAGGGCCGAAGCAAACCCGCACGCCACCTCCCGCCAGCGGCCGGCCACGCCGGCGCCCCGCGTGCCGGCGAACGCGCACGCCGCGGCCAGGAGGACCGGCAGCAGAAGGACAGCTCCGAAAAACACCAGCGTCAGGAGCAAGCCAGCGGTGGCCGGGCCGAGCGCATCGCGCAGCGATTCCTCCCAGCGGGCGACCGGGGCAACCATGCCGCCGGAATTCGCGAAGGCCCCGAACACAAAGACGAGAACGAGCACTGCCAGGTCCGTACGCCGCGCGAACTGCCACACCGACGATCGACGCGGATCGCGGAGGAGGTCGAGGCCGGGCGGAACTGCCATGATGCCGACATTGTCCTTCGGGCACGCCTTGATGCAGTCGAGGCAGAACGTGCAGTCCATGTTGCCCGACTTGCGGGGCTGGAAAAGCTGGAGCTCGCACCCACGCTGGACATCGTTGCCCTTGATGCAGTCCTTTGTGCGGCAGGTCGCGCAGGCATCCGGCTCGCGGACGCGCACCTCGAACGGCGAGGTGAGCGAGGCGACGAAGTTAAACTGCCCGATCGGGCACACGTATTTGCAAAAGCTCGCCCCGCGGAAAAACCCGTCGACCAGAATGGCAGCAACAAAATACCCGATGATGATCCACGCAGTCCACCACGGGCTGTTCCAGAGATCGAAGCGCTCGTAGGCCCAGAAAAAAACCGCGATGAGCCCGGCGGCGAGCCACTTCGAGCGGAGCGCCCGCGGCCAGCGTCCGGTGGCCGGGAAGATCCGGCGCCCGAGATCGCGCGCGAACGTGAACGGGCAGGCCATGCAGAAAATGTTGCCCGCGACCAGCAGCGCCACAACGGTAAATCCGCGCCAATACGTCCAGGGCATAACCCCGCCCAGGTTCATCCCGGCAACCTGCGGGCCAAAGAGCCCGTCAGCAACCACCGCGATAGCTGCCAGAAACAGGATCGCCTGCGCGGTCCGGCGGAAATGCTTCCATCGTAGGACCGGTCCAATCAGCGGCGCGCGGAGCAGATCAAGCGGCCCGCGCGGGACTGCAGCCGCCGGACGGGGCTGGCGGACCGGCGGGGCCGTCTTCCTTTTTGAGGAGAGGAACTGGATTCCGATGATCGCCACCGGAATCAGGAACGCAAGCGACCCGGGCACCCACATGACCGCTCCGGCTCCGGCCTGGTCCTCGGCGGCGGAGAGATACGAGACCCGCGGCGCCGTCGCATAGGTCGGGTAGAGGACGCCCTCGTAGAAGGCAAGAAACGCGGAGAGCCCGGTATTCTGGAGGTCTGCCGCCAGCAGGTAGGGGATCATCGCCCAGCGCGGCCACGACGGCCGTGACGGCCACGGCTGGATGACCGGCCACCAGAAAAGGATCGCCGTTCCGAGGAAGCAGGCATGCTCGACGTCGTGCCAGATCTGCGAGCGGAGCGCCATCTCATACATCCCCGGCGTGTGCCAGGCCACGTTTGAAATCATGAAGAGCGGACCCGCAAAAAGCGGATGCACGAGAAACCGCCCGAAGCGCTGCAGCCCCGGCGATGTGAGGAACGGACCCAGCGCCGTGCCGGCCACCCCGCGCGGGAGCCCGGACAAAACCGGAAGCAGCGGCCAGCCCAGCAGCAGCAGCGGCGGCGCCACCATCGTCAGCAGCAGGTGCTGGATCATGTGCACGGTCAGCAGCCAGCCGGCAAACGCGTCGAGCGGCGAGCAGATCGCAAAGTAGACCACCCCCAGACCGAGCAGGAACGACCAGAGCCGCTCGACCGGAAACCGCTCCGGCACCTGCCGGCTCAGCGACCTCCACCCGCGCCAGTAGAGCACCGCGGCCACTAGCAGCCCGGCAATCGGCAGCGGCTCAAACCTCCATGACAACAGCGCGGACTCAGCGCCGTTCATGCCTGCGGTTGCCAGTTCGTCCGATCCATCCGGACACGCAAGTTATCCCCGGATGCCCGCCCACGCAAGCGATCCGTCAGATGAACGCGGCCTCGCAGGAAAATATTGCGCGACTGTGAGCGCCTCTCCTAAATTTCAGTCATGATGACGTTGACAGAAGTTGAAAGGCTTGCTTTTGAACTCCCTGAACAGCAGCTACGCTCGCTTGACGCATTCTCGACACTCTGCCGCCACTGTTTACTGATTCAGATGATGGAGTCGCAGAAGCGGAGCGTCGCGACACAGAGATGAACGCGGATCCCAACACGGGAATCAATCTTGAGCTGTTCGACCGCCTGATCGCTCAACGCAGATGAGCCTTCGGATTGTCTTCCATCCGAAGGTATTTTCGGAGGTTGATGCAATCATGGATTATTACGAGGGGGTTGGCGGCATTTTTAAACAAAAAAGACTTTCAGGTGATGTGTTCTGTATTTGTGCGGATACCAGCCAAATCAGCGAGCTGACTAGCAATCATATCCTCGTTTTTCAGATTGATATTCACGTCACGATTTCTATCGGTGCGCTCATCAAGAAAATCCATTCCGCGGCCGATTAGAAAACCAAACTGGTCGCTCCACAAATAGCGGTCGTGAGGCAAGTGCATCGTGCCACTGGGGTCTGAATAAAAATGCAGGGTCATTGGCATCATTGAAATCCGCCCGGTTCGAAATGATTTCAACATGTAAGCCATGTGGCCATTGCGAGAACTCTCTCCACAGTGAATCACCAAATCGCATGAGTCGGGCGAACAAAGGTTGCGGTCCAGCAATAGAAAAAACCTGCGCATGGTGTATTCGTAATTATCCGCAAACTTCTCGCCAAGCAAACGGTCGCATATGTCAATCCGCTTGGCATGGCGTAATCCGTTTGCAAAATTCTCGTCGAGAAAATCGACATGGCTCGCCTCTCCTCCTAGATAAATTTTCCCATCTGTGGCGGCTTGGTGGCGTTTCTTCTCGATAGCGGAGTCCGGGTATTCCGCCAGCGTCACTTTTTCCACGCCTGCAGGAATTGGTGTAGAGACTGCCGAACCGATGAGGAGAAGTTGAATTTGGTATTTTGATGCCAAGCCAATCGCTTGTTCAAGCTCACTATCAGGCGACATGTAGTCCTGCACCATAATGGTCAACAGCCTTTTGCGCTTCACCAGAGCAGACAGCAAACTAGAGAGCCGTTTTCTCTCGAAACCTTCCGGCATGGCATGAACCGTCTTTCCTATCTCCTGACGCGCCCATTCAGTTTCAAAATCGAAAACCAAACCGTTTACAAGCCAGCCCTTGAGAACTTCACATAGCGACTGGATGCCAAATGGATGATTCGCCGCTGATTTTACCGCCTCCGGATCGAGCAAAAAATTGAAAACCATTTTGGTCAGAACAGTTCGTTGAACGATTCTTCAAAAAATCCACCTGGCCAGGTGTCGATGAGCTGGCCCCTTTCATCGACACGCAGGTGTCGAATTTCAGAGCCCTTATCCGTTGGCTGAACAAAAAGAATAGCCACGTCATCAGGGGTGATCCCATGGGGGCGACCTGTCTTTGAATCACGTCTTGTCTCACGGATTCGCCGGAGAATGCGGAGAATGAGATGCTCGCTGTGGGTTTCCAGAAGGAAGGTGTTTTTCTGCTCCCCAAGCGCGGATTCGATGAACACGTCTGCCAGCTCGGCTTGGAGTGCAGGGTGTAGATGGATTTCCGGCTGCTCGATGGCGATGAACGATTCCTTCGATGCGTAGGCTTTCACGAGTACCGGGAGAAGCTGGCTCACGCCGATTCCAATGTCGCGGTGGGAGACGAATGTTCCCGTTCGCTTGTCCATCAGGGTAAGTTCCGGGACGGCGCTCCGGCTGCTTCTCTGGATGATTTTCCAGATCATGCGGCGGAAGAGTTCCGAAGTATCCCATTGGCCGCAGCTGTAGGGAGCAAAAAACCGTTCGTCGGATTCGGGATCACCCTGGTTGTTTCGATCCTCGTCGTGCTGGGCGGCCCGTTCGCCGACAATTTCGGAGAACTCGGTTTCAAGCGCCTCGGCGGCGAGGTGCAGTGGGATCAGGCTGTTGACCCCGAGCTCGTAGCGGGTAGAGAGGAACTCGCTGGAAAGCCAGCGGTTGATTTTGTCCCGGATTTCCGAGTTTCGGAGAACGGTTTGCCACGCGTCCGTTCCTTCGGCTTTTCCGGATTCGTCGATACTATCGAGCGAAAGATGCCGCGGCGGGTAGGAACGGAGTGGCCCAAGGTATTCGAGTTTTGCGAAGAATGCCTGCATGGCCTCCGACACCATATCGAATAGGCCGGTGGTCAGCTGGGGCAGGAACTGGCGGGCGTGCCGTCGCAGGTCTTCTTCCCGGGTTTGCTTTCCGATGGATGCAAATTCGGGGCCGCTTTGAATGTCTGCAACTGAGCGTTTGTTGGAACGGGCCATGAATCCACCCTCATCGAGATCGATTTCCAAAATCATCTTGTCCAACTCCCCGGCAACCACTTTGGCATCGGCTTCGTCGAAAGTCTGCGTGGTGCTGTTTGCAAGCACAACCGCCTGAATGTGCTCGCGACAAGTCGGGTGGCTGGATGCAAAGCGGTCGATCTTTAATCCGCGATCGGCACGCCGGCTTGCCTGAACAAGCGATTCGCCATCGGCCTCGATCTCGAAACGCCGCAGCACTGGCGTGCCCCCCTCGCCGGACATCTGGTCGGCGAGAATCCGCTCGAGCAGTTTGACCGTTTCGCCGACGCTGCTCCCCACGACGGGAATGCCTTCCTCTTGTAGGATCTCGTCCACGATATCCATCCCTGTGGAAAGAACCGCGTTCTGCATTTGCATAGTAGCCCGGACAATTACGTTGTTGAGTTCCCAGCCCCAGAACTCGCCCCTTCCTAGGCTCGGAAGTCGAAACTCAATCGTAATGGAATTGTCAGGATTGCAGCGATGCGTGAATTGTTGAAAACCCCCGAGATCCACGGACTGGCCACCGAGTTTGGTCTGTCGGATGTCCAAGCTGCCGGTGCGCAAAGACTCGTGGGCGAAGAGTAGCGAGTGCAGGATGCTCGACTTTCCCGCGCTGTTCGGGCCGAAGATCAGCGTGATCGGTTTTAGCGGGATCGTCTGTGGTGTACCGAAGGCTTTGAAGTTGGATATGGTGAAGGAAGTAATCATGCGGACTGAACGGATAAAATATCGACTTTGCCATTATCATCGAGCCTCACATCGAGAGACAATCCAGATTCGGCCAACTGGTCGAAATGCTGAGCCATTTCGCGCGCTCGATTTGCCTGATCATCGAGGCTAGCAGCCATTTTTGAAACCTCGTCGCGAACACGGGCAAACGTCTTTGCGGCATCGCTGCCGTGATCGTGATAACCGAATGTGCGCCTGAAGAAATCGCTGGATGGATCAAGCGGCCGAACGATTTTTTTATGGAAGCGCTCCTGCAAGGCTCTGACGTGGTTGGCCGACTCATGCACACGGATCCGAATGTCTTCAATCCGCTTCGAAATTAACATACGGTCGCCTGGCAGCGCGGCCTTCACGTGACATGCGACCATCCGGCATGATTCAGCCAGAAATACCAACTCCACCGTTTCCTTGCTGCTGGTCAACCATTCACCTGCCCTGCGTTCCGTTCCCAAGGGATCCATGATTTCTTTCACCTCAATATTGTCGAGTTTCTTGAACTCTTCTTCGGCCAAACGTCGAGCAAGCTCACCGACGCCGAGACACTTCTCTTCGATGTCCTCGATTTTCTGATAGATCGCTGCCACTTCATTGGGGTGAAGAGCCGCGCGTGAAATCGCATCGTGATACTGCTTCAGAAGCTGGACGGCTCCCCGGATTTCTGCCCGTTTCTCCTCTTTTTGGAAAAACTGAATATCCTTGAGTCGATCCTCGATGCATTGAAGTCGCTCGTTGATCTCCGCGAGGTAGTGTTGAGCGGTTGCAATTGCCGCAATCTGCCAGCTTGCGGCAGCGATGTTCGCCAAACGAACCCCGTTGGTGGCAACGGTTCTCCCGATCTGAACAAAACGCCCACTGCTAACGTCGCGCGCTACTGGCATCAGGGTTTTTGCAGCGTCCTGGGTAAGGGAAAGTGTTCCATTCTGCAGCCCACGGGTGACCTCCGGGGAAAAGACGACCCGGAGCGTCTTTGTGGTCATCTCCCGACCGACTCGCAATAACTCAGGGGCTCGGTTCAGCAGTGGTTCCAAATTTGCGGCGAGGTGTGAACTGTCAGGCATTTTCGTGTCTGATACCACAGGGATGTCAATCGGCGAGACGGTGATTAGCGGCAGATCAATATCGCCAATTATGAGGCTGTTCGGACATTCCTGCGGTTGCATCAGCTTCGGTGCAATCAGGTTGGCTGATGCAAGGTCAACGCGGCAGCGAAGAAACCACCAAGTGCCAAAACCGCAGATAACAACAATGCCCGCAACAATGAGTAGGTGTTCGTTCATGCGGCTACTCTGCTTGTGTTGAGATGCCTGGCCTGCTGCTCCATCTCGGAGAGAAGCTCTTTCATGTGCGCCTCGCGCCATCCAGCGGTCAACTCGCCGGTAAATGCGCGGTAGAGCATGGTTTGGAAAAGAGTCTCGATATTCGTTCCAGAGGCGGCCTGTTCAGTTTCGACGCGGCGCACTGCACGCGCTTTGTCGGTGAAGGTGTCCACGAGCGGCTTCGGTGGCGTGAGGACTTCGACGACGGCGAGGTTGGCGCGGGTGATCTGTGGTTGGGCGGCACCGGTAATGGTGTCGCTCAGGCCGCGCACGCGGAGGAACCATTCGAGGAATTCGTTCGTGATCTTACTCTCGTCGGGATCGTCGAGGGACATTGCGTTGCCAGTCACGTAGGACTTAGGCTCACAGACATTGATGGTGCCGCAGGACGCGCCACGGCAGGTTATGAGCACAGTCGCCTTTTCGTGGTTAAACGAGTCATAGAATCCAATGCGGCCGTTCGCGCCATAGACGGGGAAGCCACTCTCCAAAAGTTCGCGACTCGAAATTGTCGGCCATTGGCGCGGCGAGCAAATCCTCAACAGGTTTTCCGTCGGCCAGCCGTTCGCGTTTCGGATCGGTTCTCCAAACATTTTGCGAAACAGGGCAGGGACGATGCGGGTGCCGAGAGAGTCGGCATCCGCGCGGCGGCGGCGGAGCGCATCCGCTTGTTCAAGCAATTCCACGATCCGGCGTTGCTCGCTCAGGGGCGGGAGGGGGAGTTGATGTTCCCAGAATTTATCCATGACCATGCGAGGCATCTTTGCGCCGGCCACCATGTTCGTTGCAAACTGCACAAAGGAATACGAGCGGAGATAAAACGTCAGAAACCCCGCGTCAATCAGACCGCAGTTGGGCCGCAAAGGAACCAGCTCGGTTGTCGCTAGGCCGGGCTCGTCAGGGCGGACCACCTTGTTGAGGTAGGGACGAAGCTTCGAATAAAGCACGTGTTCCGTGTCGAAAGGAAAAGTCGAAGTGCCAGCATCCCCTGCTCGGACACGTTGCTTGCCAAGAATCCTTCCTGTTTGACTTTCGATCTGGTCGAGGGAAAGCGACCAAACCTCCTGGTCATCATTAAATGAAACCGCAGCCCTTTCCGGCGGGGCAACATCACGAATACTTGCCTGCGGCCAATTCACGTCGCCGCCTCCACTTCCTTGAGCAGTTTTTCCAATCCCTCCTCAATCTCCCGTTCGATAGCGAGCGTTTCGCGGATGAGGTCGGCTGGATCTTCCTGGGGGGCGTTTTCGATTATCTGGGGTTTGTAGCGACCGGCTCCGAGGTTGTATTCGTTTTCCGCGATGGTTTCGACCTTGGCCCACCAGCAGACTGGTTCGGGGGTTCCTGCATCGAGGAGCGTTCCGGTCTCAATACCAGGAAGCTTTTCAAATCCGCTCGCTTTAAATTCCTTCCACTTGGCAACCAGAGTCGGGATGTCGTTTTTTTCGGGGGTCGCCTGACGTCCGCCGCCGATGATTTTGTCCGGATCGAACCCATCGTTTTTGACCTCATAGAACCAGACGGAGGAGTGGCGGGTGGATTTTTCGTTCGCAGGTTTGCGGAAGAAGAGGATGGCGGTCTTCACTCCCGCGTAGGGCTTGAAGGTGCCGGCGGGGAGTGAAATGACGGCCTGGAGATCGAATTCTTCGACCAGCTTTCGCCGAAGCTCGACAGCAGCCGAGTTGAAAAGCAAGCCCTCCGGGACAATGACCGCCGCGCGTCCGCCGGGCGCGAGGGATTCCATGACGACGCCGAGGAAGAGGAGTTCGCTTTTTTTGGATTTGGTCGGGAGGTCCTGGCGGATGGATTCCTTCGGCAGGACGCCGGCGAACGGTGGGTTCGAGAGAACGACTTTGTAGCGGCGGCGGAGGTCTTCATCCGAGAGGCCGCCCATTTCCGAGAGGGAGTTCGCGCGTTTGACCTGCGCGTTGCGGATGCCGTGCAGGACGAGGTTCATCATCGAGATGCGCATCATCTGGCGGCTCACCTCGATGCCGAAGATCGAGCGTTCGAGGAGCTGCCAGTCGGGGATTTTTTCGCCCGCGCCCTTGCGATAGGTCTGGAGGTTCGGGTTTTGCTTTTTCGCTTCTTCCAGAGTGATCCCTTTTTTCTCCAGCCATTCCTCGCCATAGATCGGGATCTCGCGGAGGTGGTCCGAGTATTTCGCAAGGACGTGCTCGACGGCATCGATGAGGAATCCGCCCGTGCCGCAGGCCGGGTCGAAGATCGCGTCGCCGAGGTCGGGGTCGAGCATCTCGACCATGGCCAGCCGGATCTGGCGCGGTGTGCGGAACTGGCCGAGCAGCGCGCCTTCCTGGGTGGCGAGGTATTGGAGGAGGTATTCGTAGATGTCGCCTTTGACGTCCGTGCCGAGCTTCGAGAAATTGATGCTGTCGAGTTCGTCCACGACCTGCTTGAGGACATTTGCGTCGTCCACTTCGAGCCGGGCGTCTTGGAAGTAGATCGCAACTTGGGGTTCCTCCTGCACGAGCGACGCCATGTAGGGGAAGACCTCGTCGCGGAGGTAGGCGCGGAGTTCTGGGCCGCTCTTGAACCGCCATTGCGTCCAGCGGTAGCGGGAGGCCTGATCGGGGAACAGGCTCTTCGTGCGCGCGGCCGAGCCGAGCAACCGGCGCTCGCGCTCGATGTCGCCTTCCCGCTCGTCGAGCAGCTTGAGAAAGATGAGATAGCTGAGCTGCTCGATATACGTGACCGGATTGTTCACGCCCCCGGCGAAAAGGATGTTCGTGATGCGGTCGAGTTTGCTGCGGAGAGATTGGTCCATGCGGAGAAGAGGTTAGGGGCGGGTGGCGAGGAGCGAGTGGCGGGCAGCGGGCAAACTTGATATCACAGTTTGTGACATCAAACGCGCAACCTCCTGATAGCCAGTGGTAAAGAAATCATGCATGGGGTCAGGCGGATCGGCGGGCAGCCGGGAAAAGAGATTCGTTCATCTCCTCGATGACGGAACGGAGACCGGATTCACCGAAGAGCTCGATGCCGAGGTTGGCGGCACCAAGGATCGAAAGCGGCGGCTGGAAGAGGTCTCCCATTTCGATATGGCCGCGGGCGAGGCCCCGGTTCTTGAGAAGCGAGAGGTAGCTGGCCTGCTGAGGGGTGAGGTTTTTTGTGATCAGCCAGGCTTGGAAATTCTCGGTCGTCTCCTCTTCGCGGGTTTTGAGTTTCGTGGTACCGAGTGCGGCCTTGACGAAATCAATGAGGTTGCCTCCCGGCCGACGATACGCGCGGCGGAGGTTGTCCTCGTTGAAATAGTGGCGCGGCTGGTTGAGCCGTCGGGAGAGTTCGGCCTCCTGCTCGGGCGTGAGCGGTTCGCCGGATTTGACCTTTTTCAGGATGCCGTCATCCGAGGAGGCCTTGATCGCCTTTTCCCATTCGGTCACGTATTCCTTCTTGTCCACGCGCTCGCCTTCGGGGCCGACTTCGACATACGAGACCGCTTCCAGCCACTCGTCGGTCAGCCCGAGTTCGATCAGTTCCTGCGAACTGCCTCCCCTCGGGCGCGGAACGGAAGCATGTCCGCCGCCGGATCCCGTAAAAACCTCCGTCTCGCTGTCGTTGAAATATTCGTGATTCCGGAAGAAGTCGTAGATGACGAATCGCTTTTTGCCGATGCGGTCGCACCGCCGGGTCCCGCGCCCGCGGATCTGCTGGTAAAGGATCGGCGAAAATATCTTCCGGGCCATGACGATATGGAGGACGTCCGGACAATCGAATCCGGTGGTCAGCATGTCCACGCTTACCGCGACCATCGGATATGTCTCCTTCTTGAACCGCCGGATAGCTGCGTCAGCGTCGGCGATGTCGGATGTGATGACCTCGGCATAGCGGCCCGCCGCTTCGGGATGCAACTCGTTGAGATACCGCGCCAGCCTCGCGGCATGGTGCTTGGTGATCGCGAAAACAATCGTCTTGCCCGGTCCCTGCTTCTGCCCGGGAGCCAGCTCGCCGAAGGATTCCCAGGCCAGCCTATCGAATTCGGTGATCATTTTTCGATTCGAATCCTCGTTCGTCCACTTCCGCTCGAACTCGGCGGGGTCGTAGTTCTGACCGTCAATTTCCGTGCCGTCCGCAATCAGGCACGTGATGCCGGAGGCAAATTTGTAGGGCGTCAAGTATCCCTCGCGGAATGCGTCCTGAATCGGATACGAGAAATCCGGCTGGTCGTCCTTGCAGTTGTAAAATTTGAAAGTGTTCCGCTCGATGTATCCCGCCGGGGTCGCCGTGAGCCCGACATGAAACGCGTCAAAATGGGTCATCGCGGCCTGCCAGGAGCCGTAAATCGAGCGGTGGGCCTCGTCCATGATAACGAGATCGAAATACCCGCTGGTGTATTCCTGATACCGGCTGATCATGGTCTGAAGCAGGCAAACCGTGATCTGCTGCTCCTGCCGTTCCATCCCGGCCTGCAGCCAGTAGCTCGACCTGTCGCCGCAGATGTCCTGGATGGCCGAGAGGGCCTGCTTCGCGAGCTGCTCGCGATCCACAAGAAAAAGAATCCGCTCCGCGCGCCCGGCTTGCATGAGCCGCTTGATGGCGAGGCAGGTGAGATCGGTCTTGCCAGTCCCGGTCGGAAGTTCCACAAGAAACCGCCGCTTGCCGAGTTCGATTGCGTGGTCCAGCGCCCGCATGCAGTCCTTCTGATACGGTCGCACCGTCCGGTTTTCCCCTTCGCGAAGGTAATAGTCCGGAATCGGGATTGTGGCCATCGCCTGCGCCTCTTTGCGCAGCCAGACCATCCGTTCCATGTCGCGCCTGGAAAAAAACGAACTGACGATCCGCGCGTCGTCATTCTGGTAGTCCCAGAAGTAGATCAGCTCGCCGTTCGTTAGGAAAATGAAGGGAGCCCCTATACGCTTCGCGTAAGGTAGCGCCTGCTGTTTGGCCGTGTAGGGGTCGATGTTCCCGCGCTTCGCCTCGACGACCGCCAGCGGGCGGGCGTTGCTGCAATCGAGCACGTAGTCGCAGCGCCCGGAACCGTAAATTACTGCGTCCTCACGGATGATCGAGGATCGTTCCTCCATGAATTCCGGCCCGGACGCATGGACCTCAGTGCGCACCTGCGACTTGTCGGCCGGATCCCAGCCGGCCTGTCTCAGAAGCGCATCAATCACGATGCGTGCGTCGGTTTCGTTGCTCATTCCTGTTTCCAGATGCCGGGAGAATGCACTAGCGCACCGCGGCTTGCCATGCTAAAAAATCCAGCAAGCCTGATTATTTAGTCAGTGATAATGAACCAGCTCACACAGCGTCTTTTTTCGAAGTCAGGGCTTTCCTACGAGCGTCTGCAAAGCTTTTGCGAGGTCGCGGCATCCGGCGGAATCAGTGTCGCTGTCCCGGGGGATCCCACTCGGCAAAGCCAGTTCAGCCGCCAAATCAAAGAGCTTGAGGTATTTTTTGAAGCTGAGCTTTTCAGGCGCAAGCGGGGCCGGTTTGAGCTCACACCGGCAGGTCGTGAGCTTTTTCAGATCGTTCAGTCACATTTTTCCGCGCTCCAGGAACTCGCCGACCGATGTGCTCATCAGCAGGTTGAGATCCGAATCGGGGCCGGTGAAAGTCTGCTGCAATGGTTGATGCTCCCTTGTTTGAGGGATTTCCGGGCAAGACACCGCACCATCACGCTCGTTTTCGAGAATCTTCAGACCGAACAAATCGTGAGGAAGTTGATGGACGGACAGCTTGATATCGGGCTTCTGAGGCAGGAAGCGGTTTTCTCTCCACTGACATGCGAGCGGCTTGGCCAGCTTGAACACATGCTGGTTTTCCCCAGGCAGAGCCCAGAAACCATCCGGAAGAAGGATCCATGGACCATGCTAGCTGGCCACCCTGTTGCTGTGCTTGAAGGTAGTGAGATTACCTTGGCCCTCGAGCGGGACGCGACGAGAAGAAATATTTTTCTCAATGCTTGGCTGCGGGGAAGCTCTTACTCGCAGCTTGTAGAGGCAGTGAGAAGTTTCGGCTGCGCCGCTGTGATTCCGAACCTTGTCACGCAGGCTCTCGGGCAAAACATGAGCAGATTTCCACTTCCCGCTCTCCGGCCTTACTCCCGCACACTGGCCCTGGCGTGGAATCCCAAACACTGCGCGCTGCGACCGGCCACGCTTTCCAGCATTCAAGCTCTGGCGGGGCAATTGAAACGAATGCTCGAGGATGCCAAATAAGAGGACGGTCTTGCTGGCCAGATGTGATGGAGCGCAGCAATTGCGGAAGCCGGGAGGCGTTTTAGCGCGGGGGGGCGGGGCTTTTGCCCTTCTCGCCGTCGCGGTACCAGAGGATGCCGTAGCGCCGGAGGTTCGCGATGAGCGAGCGGAGGTTGTCGGCGGTCTCGCGGTTGGAGATGAGGGTGCCGAGGGCGCCCTGCCCCTGCTTGACGTCGCGGAGGAGGCCGCGGATGTCGGCGAGCGCGCGCTGGAGTTCGTCGGCGGCCTTCCTGGCCGAGTCCATCGTGCCCTGGCCCGAGGCGATCGTCGACTCGGCCTGGACGACGACCTTGTCGACCTTGGCGACAACCGAGTCGATTTTGCCGGAGGTTGCGGCGAGCGTGGTGCTGGTGGTCTGGAGGTTTTTCAGGGTATCGGCGAGCGACTTCACGCCCTCGTCGCTGAGAACTCCGGTATCGACCTTCTTGGCGACGTCGCGGATGTTTTTAAGCGTCTCCGCGAGCGACTTAATCCCGTCCTCGTTGAGGACGCCGGTGTCGATTTTCTTTGTGATCGAGTCGATGTTTTCGACGGCGGCCTTGAGTTTCGGCAGGAGCTCGGAGACCCCGTCGGCCATGCTGGAGAGACCGCCGCCGTCCTTGCCGCCCTTGACGGTTGATCCGGGCTCGATGGGAGGCGAGTCCTTGGCGTTCGGCTTGAGGTGGATCTCGACATACTTGTCGCCGAGGAGGCCGGAGCTGCCGACGAGGAACTCGCTCGCGCTCGGGATGTGGACGTCGTCGAGGACGCGGATGTTCACGTAGACGCCCTCGAGGTTCGGGAGCATCGTCGGGCTGGTCTCGACGCGGCCGATCTTGGCTCCGGCGAGGAGAACCTCCGCTCCGCGCAGGAGGCCGCTGGCGTTGGGGAACTCCACGCGCAGGTTGTAATAGCTCCGCACGCCCTCCCCGAGTCGTCCGAAATAGACGACCATCGCCCCGATGGTGACGAGGCCGATGAGGATAAAGATTCCGACTTTCGACTGGGTTGCCCGATCTTCGCTGGTCATGGTTTTGTGTTCAATAAACGGTTTCTCCGGAGCGTCCATCCACAAAATCGCACACGATCGGATCCCGTGCCTCGCGGAGTTCCGTGGTGGTTCCGAGGAAATGGATCCGGCCGGTGTCGAGGAGGGCGACGCGGTCGGCGATGTGGTTGCAGCTGACGAGGTCGTGGGTCACGACGATTGACGTGACGTGGAGCTGCTTCTGCAGCCGCCGGATGAGGCGGTTGATGCTGTCCGAGACAATCGGATCGAGGCCGGCAGTCGGCTCGTCGTAGAGGATGACGTCCGGCGGGGAGATGATCGCGCGGGCGAGCGCGACGCGCTTGCGCATGCCGCCGCTGAGGTTGACCGGCATCTTGTGGTCGTGCCCGGCCATGTTGACCATAGCGAGCGCATCGGCGACTTTGCCGGCGATGACCTTCGGATTGCGCTCGCCGCGCTCGCGGAGCGGGAAGGCGACATTGTCGAAGACGTTCATCGAGTCGAAGAGCGCGCCGTCCTGAAAAAGCATACCGATCTTGCGGCGAACCGGTTCCAGATCCCGCTCGGTAAGGGTCGTGATCTCCTGTCCCTCGAAGACGATGCTCCCCGAGACCGGGCGCATGAGCCCGATGAGGTGGCGCAGGAAGACGCTCTTGCCGCCCCCGCTCTTGCCGAGAAGGACGAGGGTTTCGCCCGGCATGACGTCGAGGCTGAGGCCCCGCAGGATCTCCTGCCCGCCGATCCGCTGGACGAGGTCCCGGACTTGGATGAGGGGTTCGTTCATCGCTGTCCGGCAGGAAAGATGATGTTGAGTGCCATCGTGAGAAAGAAGTTGGCCACCAGGATCCAGAGCGAGCAGTTGACGACTGCGGCGGTGGTGGCGCGGCCGACCCCGACCGCGCCGTCCCTGGCATAGAGGCCCTCGCGGCAGCTGATGAAGACGATGATCCCGGCAAAGACGAAACCTTTGATGAGCGACATCATGATGTCGCTGCCGTCTGCAAATTTCTGGATGTTCGCGACGAAGTAGACGCCTTTGATCTGCAGGACGTTCACGCCGACGTAGTAGCTCGCGAGGATCCCGCAACCGACGCACTCGACCACCAGCAGGGGCATCGAGATGAACATCGCCACCGCCCGCGGAACAACCAGGTAGTCGACCGGGCTGACCGCCAGCGCGCGTAGCGCATCGATCTGCTGCGTCACCTTCATCGTTCCGATCTCCGCGCTCATGGCCGCACCGACCCTCCCCGCAACCATCAGGCCGGTGAGCACCGGGCCGAGCTCCCGGAACATCGACAGCGCGACCACCGGACCGACAGCCGTCTCCATGTTCAGGCTGGCAAACTGAAAATACGCCTGCGCCGTGAAGACCGCCCCGGTAAACGCTCCGGTGACCACCACCACAAGCTGCGAGCGGAAGCCGATCTCGGCGATCTGCTGGAGCGTGAGCATGATGCGGATGCGACCCCGCATGATCGAGGACAGCGTTTCCCCGGCAAGGATCGCGAGCTGCCCGAGAAAATTTAAAAATCCCAGAAAGAGCCCGCCCAAATAAAGAGTGATCTGCATTCTCGGCAATGCCTGCAACGGGTCACGGCGCGCCCGGCTCAGGCCAGCCGCTGGGTTTTTTTCTTGGAGCTGACCTCGGGAGGAAGCGTCCCCACGAATTTGCAGTCCAGACCAAGCTTCAGGAAGACCGACTCCAGATCATGCTGGGAAGGAACCTGACCACTGAACTGCATGTAGATGATGTCGTGGTTGGTATCCACCTTGTAGAGCAATCCCGGCATCACATCGAGCTCAAGCGCCAGGCCCATCATCTTTTCGGGCTGGCGGACCCCGGCTGCATAGATCTCCAGATCAATCATGGAGAGGATTTTCGCCCGTCACCGCCCCAAATCAAGGACCAATTTCCGTGAGCGCCTCACCGGCGGCGGATTCCGGCGCTTGCCGGTGTGCAGAATCCGCGGAATACTCGCGGCAGGATGTTTGTGCGCGTTTTGCCTGATCAAGCTGCCGGGCGGCTTCTCGATTACCGGGTGCCGGACGCCCTGCTCGATGGCATGGGGATCGGGTCGCGCGTCCGGGTGCCGGTGCGGACGCGGCTCCTCACGGGGACGGTTGTCGAGATGCTCGAGACCTCGGACGTGCGCGGGATACGGGAGATTGCAGAGGTTCTGGATGCCAAGCCGATGATCCGGCCGGCGCTGCTGGATCTGGCCCGGTGGATGGCCGAATATTACTGCTGTCCTGTGGAAACGGCGGTCTGCAGCGTCCTGCCGGTGGCGGTTCGCGACGGGAAGGTCACGGAGAAGCGGAGAAATTCCGTCCGACTCGTGAAGGAAATCTCCGAAGAAGAGCTGCGGACGATCCGGACGCGGGCCCCGCGGCAGGCGGATGCGCTCGGCGTCCTGATCGCTGCGGGAAAGCCACTGCTTGTCGGCGAGGCCGCTAGCGAGGCCGGCGTGGCCGAGGGCGTGTTTCGCACGCTGGAAAAGCGGGGGTTCGTTGCGATCGAGCCGGTGGCGGTCGCGCGCGACCCCTACGCTGAGAAGTTTGTTTCCACGGCGGGAGTCGTGCTCAACGACGAGCAGGAGGTCGTGCTGCGTGCGGTGGCCGGATCGATGGAGGTTCCCGGGAGGCCGATCCTGCTCTTCGGTGTGACGGGCTCGGGGAAGACCGAGATCTACCTTCGTGCGATCCGCACGGCGGTTGACGCCGGCCGGACCGCGCTGGTGATGGTGCCCGAGATCGCGCTGACCCCGCAGACGGTCGAGCGCTTCAAATCGCGGTTTGCCGACATGCAGGAGCAGATCGCCGTCCTGCACAGCCACCTCTCGGATGGCGAGCGCCACGACGAGTGGCACAAGATCCACAGCGGCGCGGCACGGATTGTCATCGGCGCGCGAAGCGCGATTTTCGCGCCCCTGGAGAATCTCGGGATCATCATCGTCGACGAGGAGCACGAGACGTCCTACAAGCAGGACGAGGCCCCGCGCTACAACGCCCGCGACATGGCGGTGCTTCGCGGCCACCGCGAGGGCGCGGCAGTCCTGCTGGGCAGCGCCACGCCCTCGCTCGAAAGCTGGCACAACGCCCGCACCGGCAAATACCGGCTCGAACGCCTGACCCAACGGGTGGACGACAAGCGGATGCCGGTCGTGCGCGTGCTCGACCTCCGGCAGCAGGCCCGCCGCACGCCGGAGGGCGGCATCCTCTCCGTCCCGCTCCGCGACGCCATCGAGGGCCGGATGTCGAAAGGCGAGCAGTCGATTCTTTTTCTGAACCGCAGGGGGTTCTCGACATCGATGATCTGCGAGGCCTGCGGCCATGTGTGCCAGTGCCCGGACTGCAGCGTCTCGCTCACCTACCACCGCGCGGCCGGACGCATCGTCTGCCACATCTGCGGCCACTCGGCGCGCGCCCCGAAGGTCTGCCCGAAATGCAAGGACCCCGGGATCCGGCATGCCGGCGTCGGCACCCAGAAGGTCGAGGACGCCGTGCAGCGGATTTTCCCGAAGGCGCGCATCGCCCGCATGGATGCGGATTCCATGACTCGCAAAGACGCCTACCGCGAGACGCTTGGGGCGTTCAAGGAGGGGAGGATCGACATCCTCATCGGCACCCAGATGATCGCCAAGGGACTCCACTTTCCCAATGTCACGCTCGTCGGAATCGTCAATGCCGACCTCGGGCTCCACGTTCCCGATTTCCGCGCCGGCGAGCGCACGTTCCAGCTTCTCACGCAGGTCGCCGGGCGCGCCGGGCGCGGCGAGATGGAGGGCGAGGTCTTCGTGCAGACGTTCACACCGTTCAGCCCGTCGATCCAGTTTGCGCGCCACCATGACTTTGAGGGCTTCATGGATCAGGAGATGGAGTTCCGGGAGAAGTTCCTCTACCCGCCCTTCGGGAAGATGGTGATGATCACGCTGCGGGGAGCGATGCGCGAGCGCGCGGAGTTTTCGGCCCAGACGCTGGCAAGGAGGCTCAAGGCCGCCGCCCCCGCCGGCGTGCTGGTCGGAGAAGCGGTCCCGGCCCCGCTGGAGAAGGCAAAGACTTTTTACCGGTTCCAGGTGACGCTGCGCGGGCCGGGCTCGCTCCAGCTATCCCGGCTCGTCCGCGGGACCCTTGATGCGCTCCCGATGCCCGAGGATGTTTTTGTGGCGGTCGACGTCGATCCGCTTCATCTTCTTTGACCGCCAATGAACGTCCACCCGGTCATCCACTTTTTTGGAAAGAACACGATCCGCCTCGTGCTGGTGCTGGTCTTCGTCGGGATTCCCGCCGCGGCCTACTACCTGCGCAACGAGGGGGTCGGCTTCGGTGCCAAGGAGGCGCTCGGGCAGGCGCTGAGCAGCGAGGCGATCCAAGTCGTGGTCGGTCGCCTCGCGCTGGATCCGTTTTCCGGCCTGCTCGCGCGCGATGTCGTGCTTAGCGAGCGGAAGGATGACGGCCGGGTCCTTGCGAAGATCAGCGGAATCGCGCTTTCGCTCAACCTGAGCGAGCTCATGGCGCGAAGGATCGTTGTCGACAAGCTGGAGCTCGACGACGCGGCGGTGTCGATCCCGGTCGAGAGCCGCAAGGGAGCCCCCCACATCGATCTGGAGGATGTGCACGCCGAGGTGATCATCCTCGGCGACCAGCTCCGCCTGAGCCGCTTCAATGGCACGCTCGAGGGCGTCCGCCTCGAGCTGACCGGGCAGTTTTTGAATCCCAGATCGTTCCACTTGAAGCCCGGCGGGGAGCCTGCAGCCCCGCAGCAATCTTCTGCCGGAAGCCCGCCCGCGCAGGCGGCTCCGAAGGGGGACAAGATGCTCGGCCGCGCTCTGGAAACGCTCGCCAAGGTCCGGTTTCCCGCAGGGCCGCCGCTCATCGAGGCCCGCATCGAGGCGGATCTGGCCAACACCGATTCCCTCCGCATCGAGGATCTCAAAATCCGCGCCGGCCGGATCGAATCGCCGTGGTGGAAGCTGCAGTCGGTCGAGCTGAGCGGCAGCTATGCCGATGGAATCTTGAAGATCCCCCGGCTGGCTGTGCGCGACGCCACCGGGTCGCTCGAGATCAGCGCCGAATGGAAAAAAGCAGACCGCCTGCTGGAAGTGGCGGCGCTCTCGACATTGCAGCCGGCCCCGCTCATCCGGCATTTTTCAGAGAAGAGCCCGGCTCTCAACGATCTCCGGTTCCGCAAGCCGCCCCAGATCGAAACAAATGCTGTCGTGGAGTTTGCCGAAGGAAAGACGAACGTCCGCGCGACCGGAATGTTTGTGGCGCCAGCGATCGAATTCAAGGGCGTGGATTTTCGCGACGTCTCGTGCGGATTCGCCTGGAGGGACGGCCTCTTCTACGCCCGCGACCTGCGGGTCAGCGTCGGCAAGGGCCTGCTCCATGGCAACATCTGGGTGGCCCCCAGCGACTACCGGATTACTGTCGAGAACACGATCGCACCCACCGCGCTGCTCAATCTTTTCGATGAGAAAACCCGCGCATTCATCGCCAACATGGAATTCAAGGACCTCCCGGACATCGCGGTCGCCCTCCGCGCCTCCAAGCTCGATTTTGCGGGCATCCGCGGGAATGGACGCATCAAGCTCGGACGCACCGCGATCCGGGGCTCGTGGATGGACAGCGCCGCCTCCGACTTCGAGATCGGCGACCGGTGCGTCACCTACAAAAATTTTCAGGTGACCGGAGCCGGCGGCCAGGGGACCGGGACGTTCGCTTATGATGTCGGGCTTCAGGAGGCCCGGCTCGACAAAGTCCGTTCGACGATGACGCCCGAGAAAGTCCTGCTCTGGATCGATCCGAAGATCGCCCAAGCCGTCGTCCCGTACCGGTTCCGCACGCCTCCGACATCGGTCGTACAGGGCAAAGTCCACCTGAAAGACGCCACGAAGAACAACCTTGCGATCAGCCTCCAGACGGGAACCGGGCTTGATTACGACCTCCTCGGGAAAACGCTCCGCTTCGGGCCGACGACCGCGCAGGTCAATGTGGTGGGCACGAAGGTTCTTGCCGACGTCAAGCGGGGCGAGCTGATGGGCGGAAATGTCTCGATGAAGGCGGTCGTCTCGATCGATGCCAGGGACCCGACTTTCGGAGCCGACGTGAAGCTCAGTCGCGTCAACTTCGCCAAGCTCACGAAACTCTACTTCGACTACGACACCTCGAAGGGCGTCGTCAGCGGGAACTACAAATTCGACGCCCGGGTCGGCAAGGAGAACCTCATGCGAGGGTCCGGGAGCCTGCGCGTAGAGGACGGGAACGTCTTTGCAATTCCGATCCTCGGGCCGTTCTCAGACATCCTCGGTAGCATCCTCCCCGGAGTCGCCTACCAAAGCGCCCGCCTGGCGACGGCAGACTTCACGGTCGCCAACGAGATCATCAACACAAAGAACCTCACGATTGAAGGGGCCGGGTTCAGCATGTTCGGATCCGGCGACATCCATTTCATGACCAGCAAGCTCGACATGGACATGCGCCTCAACGCCAAGGGTCTTCCGGGCATCGTGTTCTTTCCGGTAAGCAAGCTTCTCGAATACGTCTCGACCGGGACGGTGTCCGATCCGGCCTGGCGACCGAAGATCATCCCCCGGATCAACATGCCCGGAAAGGGAGCCCCGAAGCCGAAGGGCCGGTAGCATCTCCTCACGCCGTCAGGAAACAAAGTAAGACGACTGGCTGCGCCCGCTCTAACGGCGATGGCGGCGATAAATCGCCACCACCAACGCGCCGCCGAGCAGGAGCGCCACCGCAGAGGGTTCGGGGACCGTGCAAATCACTGTAAACTCGCTGTCGTGGTCCGTGACCGCCCAGACAACGTTATTCACCACATCGACGCCGAAGTCGCCGACGGTGAGGCTGCCCGTGTAGGCCCCAAGCGTGAACGTCCCTCCCTCGATCGGAACCCACTCTCCCGCGTCCAGCCAGCTCAGGCGCAGGGCGGTTTCGTCAAAACCAAATACGGGCAGGGGCACAAAGCTCATCTGAAGGGCAAAAATCTGTCCCGGTCCGCCAGTGAGGCTTAGGACGTCGCTGATGCGCAAGTCGTCGTTCGACGCCGGCGAGCCCGGGGCGGTTAAGAACGACGCGGTGAGACTGAATGCCAGGGACGCGGTGCCGTTGAGGATCCAGGCCTGGTCTCCATCGATGCCGCTGCTTTGGATGATGTTGAACCCGTTCAGCGCCTCGCTTGAGGCGAAGTCCTTCCGGTAGGTCGACGCGCCGTCGTTTGCGAGGACGACCGCATTGCCCGATCCGAGGTTGAGGGCGATTCCCGCATCGACCAGAAGCATCGAACCTCCAGAGACGCTGGTACTCCCGGTGCCGAGCGCCTTGGCGTGGGACGCGCGCAGCGTGCCGGCCGTGACCGCGGTACCGCCGGTGTAGGTGTTGTTTCCGCTGAGCGCGGTGGTCCCCGGCCCGACCTGTTGGACCGTGCCATTTCCGAAAATCCGGTCGCTCACCGTGAGGTTCCCGCTCCGGTTGAACGCGAGGTTGGCGTTGTTCAGAATGTTTGCACCAAAGCCGCCCCCCCAGTTTCCGTCGGCTCCGCCGTTGCCGATCTGTAGTGTTCCGCCGCTGATCGTGGCGTTGGTGCCGAAGGGGTTCGAAAACGAATTACCCCCCGTCAGGATCGTTGTGCCGGGCCCCGATTTGTTAATGATCACGCTGTTGGCAAAGCGTGAGGAGAATACCACCGTGCCGGTGTGATTGAAGTTCACGGTGCCGCCCGCCCCACGGACCTCCGCCGCATTCAGGGTTCCCGCCGTGCCACCTGTGCCGATGTTCAAAGTCCCGACGGATGATCCCACGGCCTTGCGGAGAAACACAGTTCCGTTTCCGCCGTTGACATTTACGACTCCCGCGTCCGTCAACGTAAGCGTTCCGTTTCCGTCCACACCCACGCTCATGTTCCCGCCAATGCTCCACGTCCCGCCCGAGACCATCACAACGCCCCGGGAGCCGCTGTTGGCGCCGACGGTCGCATTGGCGCTGGTCACGGCACCACCGGAGAGGTTCAGCGTGCCGTTGCCCGAGATCCCCGCATAAATATGCTGGCTGTTCGTCCAGGTCCCGCCGGACATATTCAGCACGCCGCTCGATCCCGTATCGTCGCCGATGCTGGAATTTGTGCTGAGAATCGTCGCGTTGCCGGAAACGTTCAGCGTCCCCCGGCCGGTATCGCCAACGTAGAGCGAGGTCGAGCTTGGCGCAGTCGTTTCCAGGGTGCCGCCTGAGATGTTGAGCACGCCAGTCCAGTTGCCGCTGAGGGCATAATCATTTCCAATGGTCGTGTAGTTCGATTTCACCAAGCCCCCTGTGACGGTGAGGTTGCCATTGCTGTAGGTGCCCACTGCCAATGCCGACGTGCTATTCCAGACCCCGCCGGAAACGTTCGCAGCCCCCCCCGCCCCCGTGCTGCTCCCGAGCGTACTGACCAGCGCGGTCAGGTTCCCGCCAGAGACGGTCAGGGCGCCCGATCCATTGCGCCCGATGTCCAAATACTGGGTGATCGTCCAGTTGCCGGCGGACAGCGTGGCATTTCCCACGGTCCCTGCCTGAAAGCCGAAGGTGACGTTATTGGCGACCGTCAGGTTCCCGCCGGAAATAATCAGCGACCCATTTCCGGAAAACCCAAGGTAAGTATCGAAGGATGCGCCCGACGCTCCCTCCGGCAGCAGGGCAGTCCCCCCGTTGCTGATGTCAGCATTCGTGCCGGAATTGGGCGTCCCGCCCGACCAGTTCGATCCCGTCGTCCAGTTTCCGGTGCCAGCAGTCCACGTCGCGGCTGAAAGCTGATGTGAGTCAAAAAGAACGGTAAACCCAAGAAAAGCCAGCACGTGTGAAAGGCGGATTTTCATCGCGACAGAATAGATTCGGGCGGAGCGAAGCGTCCACCTAACTTAAGATTAGGTTTCCGCTCCCCCAAGACTGTGCGGTCCCGGGCGCGCAACTGATTTCAGGCATGATCCATCCGTCAATCCGGGCTGCCGGCCACAGGGGCCGGGGCAGCGGGTGCGGCCGGTCCGCGGCCGTGCCGGTAGTCGTCGACCTGGCGCGGGGGAATGCGATGCGCGACGAGGTTCCGGTATTCCAGGATCCCGCGGGCGATGGAGGCCGCGTAGTCGTCCCGCCACGGGCGCGAGGCAATTTTAAGGGCGTCGCCCGGGTTGGTGAGAAACCCGCCCTCAATGAGGACAGCCGGGACCCCGGCCTGCCGGAGCACGGCGAACCGCGCGCGCTTGACCCCGCGGTCGGTCATCTTCATGCGGCCGTGCATCGAGTGGTAAATCGTATTGGCGAGCGCGAAGCTGTGGAGGTCGTGTTCGTTGCCGTTTTCGCCGACCATGTCGCGCTCACTGAGCTGCTCGTAGGCGGTCGAGGGCGCTCCCCGAGGGGTAACGCAGTAGATTTCGAACCCGTTCGCGTCGCGGTTGGCATCAGTGGCATTGAAGTGGATGCTGACGAATATGGCATCCTTGAGCCTGCTGGCGACGGCCGCGCGGTCGGCAAGCTCGACGAACGAGTCGCTGTTCCTTGTTAGGACGACGGGCACACCGGCCTTCTGGAGCTCGTTGCGGATCCGGCGCGTGACGTCGAGCGCGAAGTTCTTTTCCCACTGGTATTGGCTGTGTGCTCCATTGTCCCTGCCACCGTGGCCGGCGTCGAGCACGACGGTTGTTGCCGGAGGGAATCCGGCAACCCGTTCCGGCCGAAATGCCGGCTCAAGCGTCTTGCCAAGGTCGAGGCGGCAGAGGAAAAGTTTTCCGTCCGCCTGCTCGACCGGAAAGGCGAGCCAATGCGCGATGCCGTTGATGACGATTTGGCGGCTGTTTGTCGCGACCGTGAGCTCCCGACCGTTTCCGGAAAACGTTTTTGCGCCGGGAGAGTTGCCCGGGCGTTCTGCAAGCCCGTAGAAGTCCGCGACTTCATTCATGGACACATGGTCCCGCCCGTCGAACGACCGGAGCTCCCAGGCGCGGATGGCCGGCACAACAAGAAGCGCGAGGACGATCGCTGCTGCGCACAGCGTCCAATGCCCGGCTGACGGGCAATAATTCAGGCTCCGTCGGCTCATCCGGCAACCGGCTACTCGATCTGGATTTTTTCGAGCGACTCCGGAACGATCGCCTGCATCTCCCGACTGGTGGCCATCGGGTGAATCGACGGTTTGATCGAGAAGGAAAGCTTTTCGCCGGCGCGGAGGACGTCGACCTGGATGGCATCCCCGGCCGTGAGAAAAAACGAGGCGTCGAGGACGTCCTCGCTGGTCGCGATCGGCGTCGAGCCGACCTTAAGGAGAATATCGCCCGGCTGGATCCCGCTTTTGCCGGCAGGCGTGGCGGGGTCGAGCTCCCCAACCTGCGCGGTCGATCCGCCGGTGGCCTGGCTGGCATCCTCCACAACGACGCCCGCGTAGCCGGGGCGCAATTCTCCAAACCGGATGAAGTCCAGGCGGACTTTTTCCGCAGCCCTCATGGGCAGGACATGGCAGGCTGCACCGTCGTCAATCCTTCCGATTAGAATTCCCACCGCCTCGCCGTTGAGGTTCATCACCGGAGCTCCGCCCTGGCCGTCCTGAACAGGGAGGTTGGCGCGGAGGTGGGTCGTGCAAAAATATTGCCCGAGATATTGGCGGTCAAACCCGGACACGATGCCGAAGCTCGGGCCGGCTTCGAGGTCCTGCGGATAGCCGATCGCGACAACCGGAGTCCCCAGCGTGACGGCATTCGATTCGCCCAGCGGGATAAACGGGCTGCTGCACTCGACCTTGAGGATCGCAATCCCGCTCCGGGGATCGACGACCAAAACCTTGGCCGGCAACTCCCGTCCGCCATGGATCACGGTCACCTCCTGGGCCTTCATGACGATGCCCGCGTGAGTGTAGATCGTTCCGGCTGGATCGACAAAAAACCCGCTGCCGAACCGGATTCCGAAGCCGTCCCGCGCACGGACTTTGACAACGGCATCGCGGTGCTCGGCGAAAACTTTGCGGACCTCGGAGGAAATCGTGTCGGACACTGAGGTGGCATTGCCGGCAGCGTCTGCGCCCATAGCCGGAACGTTCCCGGCGGAAGGTGGCATATCCTCTGCAGGGGCCAAACCCGGGAGACCGCCAAAAATCAGAGCGGCTGAAAAAATACCCGGGCGGGCCCGGACAAACATCCCGCCCGTCAACATTCCGTATGTGTTAGAAACTGCGCGAAGGGGCATAACTCACCGGACGGTTCGGCAGCACGTAGTGCACGGAAGGAGAGCCGGTGGATGAAGTGAACGCGACCGGAAGGGATTCGCCGATGGTCACGGGATTCGACGGCGAAAGACTGAGCGTCTGCGACTTGGCGGCGGCAAGTTGGTCGGATCCGCCACCGGGCCGGACGAGAATCACGCCGGATGCCACAACGGCCAGCGCAATGATCGAGGCATAGGCCATCTGCGGAACATGAAACGAGGGCGCCAGCGAGGAAATGCGATCCCAGGCGATCGACCAGAGCGGCCTGCGGATGACGTCGGCGCGCTGGCGGGCTTGGAACTCCCGCAGAAAATCGTCAAAATAACCAGGCGGCGGCTGTTCGTAGCGTTTGAGCCTCAGTAGTTTTTGAATATTTTCCTCTGGTGCCATAATTTTGCCTAGTTGGTGATAAACTCTTGGAGGTAATTTTGCAACTGCCGGTGTGCGTAAAACAGGCGTGACCGGACCGTCCCCTCCGAGACCTTCAGGATTTTTGCGATTTCCGCGTGGGGCATACCTTGAATATCAAACATCGTCACAACCGCTCTATGCTCATGAGACAGCTTCATCATGGCCTCGTTCAATTTTTTTTGAAGTTCCCCGAGGTTGGCCTGGTGGCGGGGGTCGTGATCGCTGGTGGCCTCGATGAAATCCGGGTCGTTGGCGATCCCATTGTCGACATCGTCGAGGCTCATCGTCATCCGGCGGTTCCGTTTTTTGAGGAAGTTGATCGCCATGTTGACCGAGATCGAGTGCATCCAGGTATAGAAGCTGGATTTCCCTTGGAACCCCTTGATCGAGCGGTAGGCCTTCGCGAAGATCTCCTGGAGGAGGTCGTTCGTATCCTCGTGGTTCGACGTCATGTTGTAAACGAGGCCGTAAAGGCGCGGGCTGAACCGCACGACCAGCTCGTCGAACGCCCGTGCGTCTCCCGCCTGCGTGCGGGCGACCAGTTCTTCATCGGGCGTCTCAGGAGTTTCCATTCGGGAGCGAACGGCGGCTTTTAACAGGTCCGCCTCCGTTTGCGGAGAAAAATCGTTTCCGGCTGAAGATCCCCGGCTTCAAGGTTTGGCGGTTGTTGCAGGAAGGTCCTTCGCGAACTCCGGGCGGTAGAACCAGTCCGACCAGTAGCTCCAGCCGGCCTTGGTCATTTCGACCGGGGAGTCGATCCACCCGCCCTTGCCGTCGGGCCTGCGGATGCGGTAGGCATCCTTCCACATGACCGAGGTGCTCTGGGGGACGTAGAGGAAGAGGTAGGGCTGGTCGTTGTAGATGATGCTCTGCATGCAGCCGGCCATGCGGATGATTTCCTTGCGGTTGTATTCCTGCCGGATGGCCTCAAGGAGCTTGTCGACCTCCGGGTTTTTGTAGCCGACGACGTTGAGCTGCTCGGGGTTCGTCTGGGACGAATGCCAGATCTGGAACTGGTCGTAGTCGTAGCCGAGCGACCAGCCGAGCACGATGGCGTCGAACTCCCCCTTGTTGACGTGGTTTTTCAGGAAGACCGCCCACTCGTAGAGCTCGACCTTCACCTCGATGCCGATTGCCTTGAGGTTGTCCTGCACGAGGGTCGCGATGTCGCGGCGGATTTCGTTGGCGTTGTTAGTGATGAGGGTGAACTCGAACCGCTTGCCGTCCTTCACGCGGATGCCGTCCGGGCCGGGCTTCCATCCGGCCTCGTCCAGGAGCGCCTTGGCCTTTTCGGGATCGTATTTGAAAGGGGCCACGTCCGGGTTGAAGAACCACATCTGCGGCGTGAAGATCCCGGTGCTCTGGAGGCCGTGGCCGTAGAGGATATATTTGACCATCGCGGGCACGTCGACGGCGTGCGCGAGGGCCTGCCGCACCCGCAAGTCCTGGAAAAGCGGGCGTTTGAGGTTCCAGCCTATGTAATTGTAGAGCCCGGCCGGCGCCGAGAAGACATCGAAGCGCGGGTCCTTCTCGAACGACGTGACCGTCCATGGCTCGGCGCTCCAGAAGTCGACCTGCCGGGTCTCGAAGGCGAGGCGGAGCGAGAGCTGGTCGGGAAGCGACCGGAAGACAATCCCGTCGAGCCAGGGTCCGGGAGCGTCGAAGTAATCCGGGTTGCGGACGACGCGGATGAATTCGTTGGTCTTCCATTCCCCGAATTTGAATGGACCGGTGCCGACAGGCGCGCGGTTGAAATGCTCGGCCCACCAGGCCGGCGGCTTCCCCTCAAGGATGTGGGCCGGGAGGATCGAGATCATCCAGCTGCTCAAGGCCGGCGAATACGGCTTGCGGTAGGTGACGCGAACGGTCAGGGGATCCGGGGTCTCGACCCGGAGGATGAGGTCGAAGTCCGGCTTGCGGGGCGAGGCGGTTGCGTCGTCCATCAGCGCATCGTAGGTGAACGCGACATCCCGCGAGGTGAACGGCGCCCCGTCATGCCAGCGCACGCCCTCGCGCAGAGTGAAGACCACGAGCGGCTCGGCGAGGAAGCGCACCGGCCCCGCATCGATCACCTGCCCGCCCCCGTTGGCCGCCAGCCATTTTTCCAGGACCGGCTTGAACTCCGGGGCGGCCGTGATCTCAAACGCTCCGCCGGACTCAACCCACCCGCGGAGGATGCCCGGATGGGCCGCGGCGAAATTGCGGAGGACCCCGCGGGCATTTTCCTTCACCTCGACGCGGAGGGTGACAAGCGGCTGGAGAGAGTCCTGCGGAAGCCGTGCGACAATCGCTTCAGAGGTGGTGAGTCCGGGCTCGCGGAATTTTAGAAGCAGAAGGTTCCCCTCGGCCTTGGCATCGGTGAGCGTCCAGTCATCCCACTCGCCCCGCCAAGACTCGACGAGCTGGGCCGCGGCCACCGCCGCCGCCGGATCGCGAAAGACGACGGTCGTCGTCTGGCTCAGCGTCCACGATTTGGCAAGGTCGCCGATGATCTCGAGGTCCGGGCTGTATTTGAGGAGCCCGTTGAAAATCGTTGAGAAAACCTGGGCAGAGGCCGAGTCCGCCTGCTGGATCGGATTGAGCGTCGACGGTTCGCCCATCACACCGAGCGACATCTCGTTTTTTTTGCCGGTCGAGAGCAGGGCGGAATTCGTGAACGAGGCAACGATCAGTCCGATGAGCAGGACGGGCAGTCCGTAAATCAAAAGTCGGGCGGCTCGCATAATCAGCCGGCAGGTTGGGTTCGACAGTCGGATGTCACCCAGCAAGCCAACCCGCAATCCGCGCGCCTGTCATCAAGAATCCGCCGGAGCTTTTTCCTCGCGGGCAATCTCGTAATCGCGGAGGTAGCAGCCGGGGTCTTCGGCCCAGGGGTCGCCGTGGTACTGGAACGCCCGGACGCGGAAGCCCCCGCCACAGACCTCCTGAAACCGGCATTCGGCGCAGCGACCCTTGAGGCGGGGAAGGCGGTCGCGCAGGCCCGCGAGCAGGTCGTCCCTCTGGCCGTTGTCCCAGATTTTGCTGAACGGCTGCGCTTTCACGTTGCCCAGGGTGTGCGCCTGCCAGAACTGGTCGGGATGGACGTTTCCCTGGCTGTCGATGTTTGAAATCCCGAGGCCCGAGGCGTGGCGTCCGCCGCCGTTCCAGTTCAGGAGCCGCCAGATTTCCTCCGCGCGCTTCGGGTTCCGGCGCTTCGTGTTGAGCCAGAGGAAGGCCCCGTCGGCCGGCTGATCGACAGTGAGCACCTCGCGCGTGCTTCCCTCGCGGTTCCAGCGGAGCACCGCATCGGAGATCAGCCGCAGGCTGGCCCGTGTCGCATCCGGGTGCAGCAGCCCGAGATCGGCTCCCCGCCCGCTGTAGACGAGATGGTAGAAGCAGACACGCGGAATGTCCTCCTCCTCGATGAAGCGGAGGATCTCGGGGAGCTGGTCGGCGGTCTGGCGGGTGAGCGTGAGGCGGAGCCCGACCTTCTGCCCGGCGCCGCGGCAGTGGCGGAACGCCTCGACGGCTTTGCGGAACGCCCCGGTACGACCGCGGAACCGGTCGTGGCTTTCACCGATGCCATCGAGCGAGATCCCGACGTAGGTGACGCCGAGGTCCTTGAGCTTTGAGGCGGCCGGCGAGTCGATCCGCGTGCCGTTGGTCGAAACGGTCACGCGCAGACCGCGCGCGGCCGCGTAGCCGACAAGGTCGAAAAAGTGCGGGTGCAACATCGGCTCGCCGCCCGAAAGCAGGAGCGCCGGAACCTGATAGTCCGCGAGGTCGTCGATGACATCGATGCATTCCTTGAGCGTGAGCTCGCCCTTGTAGTGCTCCGCAGTCGAGTCCGAGTAGCAGTGGATGCAGTGGAGGTTGCAGCGCCGGGTGATATTCCAGACGACGACCGGCTTGCGCTGCGATGAGCTTTTGGGCGCGCACGCGCCTTCGCCGTAGCGGAGGGCATCGGCAGGCTGTGGCGTGCCGCAGAGGAGCTTTGTGACGTTGATCATAGGGATTGGGCCGCTCGCGCGGCGGGTTGGTAGGAGCAGCAGGGTTCCTCCGCAAGGTAGTCGCCGGTCAGCGCGTAGGCCCGGGACCGCGATCCCCCGCAGATCTTACGGTATTCGCAGTAACCACACTTGCCTCCAAAGCGGTCGGAGTCCCGCAGGGCCTGGAAAACAGGGTCGTTCCGGTAGATGTCGAGCAGGTTGCCGGTCCGCACGTTGCCGCCGGTGAGGGGCAGAAACCCGCTCGGCTGCACGTCCCCGGTGTGGGAAACAAAAACAAACCCGCGACCGTCGTTGGTCGGGGCGAACCGCCAGGGCACATCCTCTCCGGATTTCCGGCGCCGGGCCATGACCCGGCGGAAATGCGGGCCCTCGGTGGTCTTCACCGGGATTCCTGTCCGGTCTTGAAAATCCGCGAGCCGGCGCCAGAGTTCCTCGGTTTCGTCCGCATCGAGCATCTCGTCCGCCTGCGCGCGCCCGGTGGGCACCAGCAGAAAAATGCTCCACATCTTCGGGTCCATCTGGCGGATCGTTTCCGCAAAGCCGTCCCACTCTCCGATATTGGTCCGTGAAAACGTGGTATTGATCTGGAACTCCATGCCCGCGCGGCGCGCTTTCTCCAGCGCGGCTTGCGTCCATCCCCATGTGCCCTGCACCCCGCGGAACGCGTCGTGGGTTTGCTCGGTCGCACCGTCGAGGCTCAGCGAGATCCGCTCGACGCCGGCCGTCCGGAGCTCGGCAAAATCCTCCCTCAGGAGCCTCGGAGTCGCGCTCGGGCTGATCGCCACCCGCAGCCCGCGCGCCGATGCCCGCCGGATGATGTGCACCAGGTCCGGACGGCTCGCTGGATCGCCACCGGTCAGGATAAAAAACAGCGGGGCCGCTTCGGCCACCTGATCCAGCACCGTCTCCACCTCGTCACCCGCCAGCTCGCACGGGTCGCGCCGCGGCTGCGCCACGGCCCGGCAATGCCGGCAGGCCAGCGCACACCGCCGCGTCACCTCCCAGATGATAATCACCGGGCGGTCGTTGAGCGAATAGGCAGCTTTCATTGACCGGCATCATCGACCCCGTTGAGGCGATTTTCATTGATAGATATCAAGGTATAATGAACTTCCGCGCCAGCCGTTGCATCCCGGACAACTTCGCTTTGACGGGCGTTGTGGAATCCGATTTATTCTCGGCCAGCAATGGATGATGAATTGAGCGCTATCGACTGGGAGCAAATGGACATGATCGCAGACGGATACACGTCGGATTTTGTCGAAATTTGCCGGGAGTTTGCAGGGGAGATTCCCGGGTTGTTTGCGACCTTGGACGGATATTTCAAGGATAATGACCTTGCGAAGACAGCGCGGGTGGCGCACCAGATCAAGGGCAGCTCTGCAAACTTCGGTTTTATCGGCGTGAGTGTGCCGATGGCGGCGGTTGAGGCGTCTGCCAAGGCCGGATCTCTGGAAGGGTTTTCAGAGCGCTTGGAGTTGGCCCGGACCAACTTCGAGCGGGCCCGGCAAGAACTGCTGGAGAACCGGGGCATCCGGCTCTAGGGGGGGCGGGCAGCCGCGCAGTGGCGTCGGCCCTCAGCCGGCCACCAACTGGCGAAGGATTCCGGCGAAGCCCCCCATCAGGACGATTGGCAGAATTCCCCCGCGGTGAAATGCCAGCGCCATCAGGAAAAGCGCGACCGCAAACCAGTCGGGCCGGAAGGGGGCGGAAAGAAAGACCTGGCTGGCAAGCCAGACAGCCAGGCTCGCAACAATACCGGCAACGCATGCAGAAATCGCGGCAAGCCCGCCGGCGAGCCGCAGGTTTCGCCGCATGATTTCGATGTAGGGAGCCCCAAAAAAAATCCACACGAAGCTTGGAAGAAAGGTGACCCAGGTGGCGATGGCTCCGCCGAGTGTGGCGGCGAGGAGGGGCGGGAGACCCCCGGGCTCGTGCCAGGCGGTGATAAACCCGTAAAACTGGAGAACGATGATGAGCGGACCGGGTGTCGCCTCCGCCAGACCGAGCCCGGCGAGCATTTCAGAGGGGGTCATCCAGCCGGAGGCCACGGCATGCTGAGCGACCAGCGGCAGGATGGCGTAGGCCCCCCCGAATGTCAGAAGCGACGTCGCGCTGAAAAACATTGCAAGCCGGGCAAAGATCCCGCGTTCGAAAACCGCGAGCAGGGCGACCGGCAGCAGCCAGAGGGCGAGGCTGAGGAGGCCGGCGCCGGCGGAGGATCGCGCGCGAACCGGCGGCCCGATGTCCGGATCGGCTCCTTCAAAAAACCCGTTTGGAAACAGGACGCCGACCGTGCAGGAGGCGAGCAGCACGGTCGGAAATGGCGCGAGCTGGAGGAGGATGAGAATGAAGGCGGAGGCGGCGGTAAGCCGGGCGGCCACGGTGGAGAGCGAGCGGCGGGCCATCCGGAACGCGGCCATCGCCACGACAGCCACCACCACCGGCTGCAGGCCGGAAAAGAAGCTGGCGGTGAGGGGCGAGCTGCCACTGGTGACGTAGATGATGCTGAGCACCCAGAGAAGGATCGCCGATGGCAGTACGAACAGCGTCCCGGCCACCGCCCCGCCCCTGGCCCCGTGGAGCTTCCAGCCGATGTAGGTGACCAGCTGCTGGGCTTCGGGACCGGGCAGCAGCATGCAGAACCCCAGCGCGTGGGAGAACTGGCGTTCGTCGATCCACCGGCGCCGCTCGACAACTTCCCGGTGCAGCAGTCCGATGTGGGCGGCGGGTCCGCCGAAGCTGATGCAGCCGAGCTTGAGCCAGAACCATGCGGCCGAGGCAAAAGTTGGCGTTCGCTCGCAGCTCAAGGGAATTACGCCGGCATGGCCGACGGCGGCGCGGACGAGAATTGGAACGCGGAATTTTTCTCCTCGAGGTAGCCGGCCGTCCAAGCGCTGGGGATGAGGACGACCCAGAACCCGAGGGCATCGAGGGCAAGCGCGCACCCGGTCGGCAGCAGCAGGTCCGGGCGTTCGGAACAGGGCCTGAGAGATTTGGTATCGAGCGGCCAACGGACGAGCTGCCAGGCGGCGGACTCGACGCGGCAGTCGGCGCTGTATTCGGTCTCCAGTCGGTATTGCATGACCTCGAACTGGAGCGGGCCGACTGCGCCGAGAAGCGGGACGCGCTGGATTGCATCGGGCAGTTCGAAAGACTGTGCGACCCCCTCCTTGAGGAGCTGGTCGAGGCCCTCGCGGAAGCGCTTGAATTTCGCCGTGCTGGAATTGCGCAGGTAGGCGAAGCATTCCGGGGCGAACCGCGGGATCTCGTCGTAGGCGATCGACGGGTCCTCGGTGACGGTGTCGCCGATGAGAAAATCGTAGTTGCCGACGATGCCGACGACATCGCCCGCCCAGGCCTCGTCGACCGTTTCGCGGTCCTGCGCGAAGAGGCGCTGCGAGTTGCCGAGGCGGACGGTTTTGCCCGTGCGGCTGTGGGTGGCGACCATGTCGCGGCGGAAGCATCCCGAGACGACGCGGATGAATGAGACGCGGTCCCGGTGCTTCGGGTTCATGTTTGCCTGGATCTTGAACACGAAGCCGGAAAACGCATCCGAATCCGGCTCGACCAGACGGCCGCCCGCCCGGCGCGGCGCCGGCGGCGGCGAGAGTTCGAGGAAGGAATCGAGGAGCATCTGGACGCCGAAATTGTTCATCGCGCTCCCGAAGAAGACCGGGGTCGCCTTGCCGGCGCGCACGGCAGCCACGTCGAACTCGGTACCAGCCCCGTCGAGCAAGGCGAGCTCATCGCAGATGCGCGCGTAGACGTCCGGGGCGACAGTCGCGCGAACCGACTCGTCGTGGATGTCGCTCACCGCCACGGCTGCGCGGTAGGCGCCGCCGGGAGTGCGCTCGAAGAGGTGCATCGCCTTTCCTGCCCGGTCGTAGACGCCCTTGAAGTCCGCCCCGTCGCCGAGCGGCCAATTCATCGGCAGGGCATGGATCCCGAGGACCGACTCCAGCTCGTCGAGCAGGTCGAGCGGCGGGCGGGCCGGCCGGTCGAGCTTGTTCATGAACGTGAAGATCGGGACGCC
>Ga0209398_1000228_pt1 | contig 38686 bp, 34 predicted proteins | sample AshMeaBigSpring_FD_184125 | JGI IMG/M metagenome (GOLD analysis project Ga0209398, IMG submission 184125) | Groundwater microbial communities from Big Spring, Nevada to study Microbial Dark Matter (Phase II) - Ash Meadows Big Spring (SPAdes)... | ecosystem: Environmental > Aquatic > Deep...
GCTACTTCGCGCTCGATCATCCGCTGGAGGAAATCTACGCGGCCTTTCCGACCGACCCGCTCACCGCCGAGGCGCTGGCTATGTGCCGCGGGTTGCGGATCATCCGCCAGCCTCGCTGGGAATGCCTCGCGACATTCATCACCTCTTCGATGAAGCAGGTTGCCCACATCCGCGCGATGTCGCTGCAGATCCGGAAGGCGTTCGGCAAGCCGGTCGGCCCGCATTTTTCTTATCCGGCCCCGGATGTCCTCGCCGGGGCGGACGAACCCTCGTTGCGGGCCTGCGGGCTTGGCTACCGTGCCGCCCACCTCCTCGCGACCTCCCGCCGGATTGCCGAGGGTGTCATCGACCTTGATCGGTTGGCACAGCTCCCGACCGGCGAGCTCCGGCGGGCGCTCACCGGACTGCCCGGGGTGGGAGTGAAGGTTGCCAACTGCGTGCTGCTCTTCGCCTACGAGCGGCTCGACGCGGTGCCGATCGACGTCTGGATCCACCGCGTTCTTCTGGCGATGCGGCGGGGCCGCGGCGGGACGGCGGCACAGCTGGCCCGCTACGCGCGCAGGCGCCTCGGGCCGTACGCCGGCTACGTCCAGCAATACCTTTTCCACCGTGCGCGCTTGGCCACGAAAATTGCGTCCGCCGGGGCGGACCGGTGAGCGGGATGCTGCGGATGACCACCCGGCCGCGGGTGCCTGCTTGACATCTCCGGCCGGATCGGAAACCACATGGGAAGCCACTCATGTCTGCAAAGATCCCCTCTCCGCCCTGCTTCCATGCGCTGATCAGCGACATCCATGGGAACATCGACGCGCTCTCGGCGGTTCTCGCGGATATCGGGCAATACCCGTGCCGCGGGATCATCTGCCTGGGCGACATCGTGGGCTACGGACCGGAGCCTGCCGCCTGCGTGCAGGAGGTCATGAACCGATGCCAGACAACCGTTCAGGGCAACCATGAGGCAATGCTCCTGATGGCCAGCCAGTTTCCCTCGTGGAATCTCGGGGATGCGATCGCAATCCCGATCGAGCTCGCGAGGCTCGAGCTCAGCAGCGCGCAGATGCAGTGGCTGCACGCGCTCCCGGCGGTTGCCGGGCTCGAGACCATGACATTTTCCCACGCCTCTCTCAGCGAGCTCGCCCGCTTCAACTACATCCACGAGCCGGACGATGCCCGCGAGCACTTCGCTCTTCAGAAATCGTTCGTCAGCTTCCAGGGCCATACCCACGTCCCCGCCATCTGGCAGGAAAAGCAGGGCGAGATCCTGTGCTACTCGCCGGGGACTTCGGCGATCAAACTTGATTCCACCTGCCGCTACGCGGTGAACGTCGGCAGCGTCGGCCAGCCCCGCGACGAAATCCCGGACGCCTGCTACGCGCTCTACGATTTCGAGCGCAGCCTGCTCCTCCATCGCCGGGTTGCCTACGATATTCCCAGGGCGCAGGCCCGCTTCCGCCGCGCCAACCTGCCGGAGGTTAATGCCCGCCGGATCAAACTCGGGCAATGAGCCCGACGGCACCCGAGCCGGTCCTGGTCAGTTCGCGCTCAGCATTCGATGCGATCGCCGCCGCGATCGGCACCGCCCGCAGCGTGGCGATCGCGCTTCAGGTCGACGGCTCCGGGACCGTTGCAGGTCCTTGGCGCGGCGGGATCCGGCTCCTTGCGCTCTGCTGGCCCGGCGACCGCCCGCACCTCCTTGACCTTGGACAGACCGGCTATGATCCCGGTCCGCTCGGCGCAGCGATCGAAGGCGCACGCGTGACCGCGCACGGAGCCTGCGATGCCCTCCTCTGGCTCGCGGTGAAGTGCGGGATCCGCCCGCGCACCGTCTTCTGCACACGCACCGCGGCGCGCCTGCTCGCAGCCGGCACGCAGGACGGAGACAGCCTCGATGAGCTTCTGCTGCGCTATCTGGGACTGCCCGCCGGCGGGGACCATTCGGCCTCCGACTGGGGAGGGCTCTTCCTGACCGACGGGCAGATCGCCCACGCCGCCCGCGAAGTGGCCCACCTCCACGGGCTCCAGAAGGTTTTGGCAAGGGACCTCGGCAAAGCCGGACTCAAGCAGGTTGCCACTCTCGAAATGGAACTCCTTCCGGTGGTCGCCGGAATGGAGGAGTCCGGTATCGCCGTGAATGCCACCCGCCTGAAGGCGCTGGCCGACGGGGCCAGACGGCAGATGGAGCTTTCCGCCAGGGAGCTTGCCGGGGCGCTCAAGCTCCCGTCGCTCAACCCCTCCAGCCCCCAGCGTTTGCAGGCGGCCCTCTCCCGCGCCGGCATCGCGGTTCCCGACACCGAGGAGGCGACGCTGCTCGCTGCCAATGACGGACAAATTGTCCCCGGGATCCTCGCCTACCGCGGCGCGGAGAAGACATTCCAGCAAGCGGAGGGGCTGCTTCAATCCCTTCAGCCGGATGGACGGGTCCACGCGCGCTTCGATCCGACCGGCACGGATACCGGCCGGTTCGTCTGCCGAGCGCCGAATTTGCAGGGAATCGGCCGGGGAGCGCTCCGCTCCTGCTTCGTTGCCGGCCCCGGCTGCCGGCTCGTCGTCGCCGACTACAGCCAGATCGAACTCCGGGCGGTTGCGGCGATCGCCGATGAAACGTCGATGAAAGCCGCGTTCGCCGCCGGCGACGACCTCCACAAGCTCACCGCGGCAGCGATTCTGGACAAGCCGTTGTCTGCCGTGAACAGCGCCGACCGCCAGATTGCCAAGAGCGCCAACTTCGGACTCATCTATGGCCAGGGGGCCAACGGACTCGTTAAATACGCCGCCAAGGCGTTCGGCGTGCTCCTCAGCGTCCAGGAGGCCAGCCGGATCATCAATAAATTCTTTGCCGCCTACCCCGGGATTGCCCGCTGGCATGCGGCCTGCTGGAAGCTGGCCCGCAGCAGGGTCCCGGAGGCGCGCACAGCGCTCGGAAGGCGACGCCTCATCGCGGACAGCGCGGACGGCTGGGCCCGCTTCACCGCGCTGGTGAACGCCCCTGTGCAGGGAGGGTGTGCGGACGGCATGAAGCAGGCTATGCTCGATGTCGCACGTCTTCTCCCCGAAGGCGCCCGCATCGTCTCCACCATCCATGATGAGCTGATCGTCGAATGCCCGGAAGCCGCCGCCCCGGAAACATGCGAGGTGGTCAAGGCGAAGATGGTCGAGGCGATGCAGGCGCTTTATCCGGACGTCCGGATCGACGTCGGCATCGCGAGCGGGCTCGACTGGGGCTCGGCGAAATAAAAGGGCGGGTAGCCCGGCGGATGTCCCACCCGTGCCGGTAGATTTGTCTGCGAACCCCGGCGGATCCCTGCGATCGGCCACAAATAAGGACAGACAGCCATGTGGATTTCCAAGCCCGAAGGATTTTTTTCGATCACCAAAGCGCCCGATGGGAGCTTTGAGATCTGTGCGCCGACGCTGCGCAGCCTCGCGGAGCTTTTGCGGGCAGCCGGGATTACCGGCACCCTCCGGCACACGAGCGCCGGGGAAAAATTCTGGGGCGTATCGGTTGAATCCGGGCACCTGAAAGCCGTCTTCTCGGTCCTGAGCGCGCCGGTCCGTGACGGGAAATCCTTCGAACCCGCGCACCCGGCCGCGCGGGCCCGCGAGCTGGAAGACCTGCTCCTATCGATGATGCCGCATCATCACGAAAGCGTTTGCCGCCCTGCCGGCAGGACCGGGGATTTTTGATCGCCTTCGGTTCACCGATCTTCTAAAGACTCCCGCCATTACCGCTTAACACCACCATGAAAAATCATCCGCTCAGGCTGGCGGTCCTCGCCGCATTGCTCTTCTCCACAATCCACCAAGCCCCGGCCCTCCAGATCGAGGGGGTCGACATCCCCCCGCAGGCCACCGTCTCCGGCAAGACGCTCCAGCTGAACGGCGCAGGTCTCCGGACCGTCGTCCTGCTCATTGTTCCGATCAAGGCCTACGTCGCCTCGTTTTACGCGCCCGCTCCGCTCCGCAGCGCGAAGGCGGTCATGGCCTCCCCGGGACCGCTTCAGCTCAATTTCACGTTTCTCCAGGGCGTCGGCCAAAGCCAGGTCACCGATGCCTGGACCGCCCAGTTCAAGGACAGCGTCACATTCACCTACGCGGGGTTCGAAGCCGACCGCGACAAGTTCATCAGGATGTTTGGCCCGCTCAAGAAGGGCGGGGTCGAGACGGTGGTGATCGACGGCGACGACACGCGCGTCTACGACGGCGGTGCGCTCAAGGGCACGATCGCCGGCCGCAACTTCCAGAAGGCGTTTCTCAGCCTCTGGTTCGGCTCCAACCCGGTCATGCCGGAGTTGAAGAGCGCGCTCCTCGGGAAATAGGTATCCGCTGCCGCGTGCGTTTGCGGTCCGGCGCTACCCGAAGATCATCTTGATCAGTTCCTGGAGTCCGCCACCGCCTTTGAGCCAGGTCCCGTAGCCGATGATGATCGTCGAGAGGATGAGCGTGAAGATGCCCAGTGCAATGAGCAGGTGGGTCTTCTTGCTCGATCCCTTCCACTCGTGGAAAATCCATCCCCACATCGTGCTGAAGATGATGATGCTGGCCATGTGCAGCGTCCAGCTGGCAAACCCGAATTTGCCCATCTGCGTCTCGCCCATCGTGTAGAAGAAGAACTGGAAATACCAGACCGTGCCGGCCAGCGCGGAGAAAAAGTAGTTGCCCGCAACGGGGACCCGCAGATCGCCGTCGGTCGGTGCTTCGGCGGCGGCGGACGGCCCGTGCTCGCCGCCGGCTCCGCCCAGCCCGGCGTGCTCGGCCTTGATCGTCCCGCTGAAATACTGGTAGCCGGTCCGGTTGCGGAAATTCAGGTAGGCGCACCAGACGAAGTTGGTCGTGAACCCGCCGAGCAGGACGACGATAAGCTTCGGCAGCCCGGTCCAGATCTCGCCGGTCCCGGCGGCCAGCGAGGCCTCGCCGATCGGCTTTGCCGCGGTGAGCGCAAACGCGAAGCAGGCGCTCATCACGCCGGAAAACGTGGCGACGAGAATTCCCTTCGTGAAGTTGAACTCCTTGATCGCAGAGGTCTTCTCCTTCGCATCCATCTCGCGTTCCTTGTTGAGCCCGGCCAGCGCGGCCAGCGCGATGCCGAGCAGGCAGACGCCGACACCCAGCAGCGTGATCTGGCCGGGAAGGGTCGCGGCAATCTGCCCGATCGTCTCATCGACCGGGATCGCGGCAAAAAATGTCTTCGCCACCGGCGGCAGGAGCGTGCCGAAAGCCGCGCAGTAACCGAGCGCCACGCCCATCCCGAGCGACATCCCGAGGTAGCGCATCGTCAGCCCGAAGGTCAGCCCGCCAAACCCCCACAGCACCCCGAAGAAATACGTCCAGAGCAGCGTGCTCGCCGGCTGGGCCAAAACCACGGCGTGCGGGTTTTTCGTCATGATCAGGGCCAGCAGCGATGGCATGATGATCCAGGAAAACACCCCGCCGACCAGCCACGCCGTCTCCCATGACCACTTTTTTACAAAGCGGAAAGGAACGTAAAAACTTCCGGATGCCAGGCCGCCGAGCCAGTGAAAAAAGACGCCGAGAAAGGGATTCATAATGAGGTGGGGGTGGAAAGGGTCACGTGTATAGCCCAATTCCTCAAAGGATGGCAAGCCGCGCGCTCACTTTGTTCCTTTATTCAAAACGCAGAGCCCGATCATGCGCGAATCGCTGCGGCCTTTTCCCGGCCCGCCAGCATGCAAGAATCGCAGTGACTTCCCGATGATCCTTGCTAAGGTTTAATCATGAGCGCGGACCAGCGGGAACAAATGTTATCGGATGTGCTCCGCCTGGGCGAGGCCTGTCCGCATGACGGCACGAACCCCGATTTCTGCCCGCTTCACGAGGTGCGGAAGTTCGATCGGGCCGGCAGGATCCGGTGGTGTAACGGGCTGGCGGATGCCGATCTGGAATACCTCGCACGGTACCATCAGATCTGCCTCCAGTGGCGGGCAACCGCTACCTGAGGCGGGAAAATTTGCGCCCGGGCTTGAGTTCCCGGAGCGGATCGGGTTTCCTTTGCCGATGAAAGTCCGTACCCGCTTCGCTCCCTCGCCCACCGGTTTCCTGCATGTCGGCGGGGCCCGCACCGCACTTTTTAACTGGCTGTATGCGCGCCAGGCTGGCGGCGAGTTCATCCTGCGCGTCGAGGATACCGACGAGAAGCGCAACACGGCGGAGGCCCACCAGGTAATCTACGACGGGCTGAGCTGGCTCGGGCTCGACTGGGACGAGGGCCCGGACAAGGGCGGGCCGTTCGGCCCCTACCGGCAGAGCGAGCGCTCGGCCATCTACGAGACCTATCTGGCGAAGCTTGAGGCCGGCGGTCACGTCTACGAGGACGGCGGCGCGATCCGCTTCCGCTCGCAGCGCAAGCCGGTTGTCGTCGAGGACCTGGTCTGCGGCCGCATCGAGTTCGACATGTCGAACCCCGCCACGCACCCGGATATGACGATCCGGCGGCCGGACGGCTCGTGGATCTTCCATTTTGTGAACGTGGTGGACGACATCGAGATGCAACTCACTCACGTGATCCGCGGCGAGGACCACCTCTCGAACACGCCGAAGCACATCGAACTTTACCAGGCGCTTGGCGCCACGCCCCCGAAGTTTGCACACATTCCGCTCATCCTGAACCACGAGGGGAAAAAGCTCAGCAAGCGCGACGGGGGATCGAGCATCACGTATTTTCTCGACCTCGGCTACACCCCGGAGGCGGTGGCAAACTACCTCTGCCTGCTCGGGTGGTCGCCCGGCGAGAACCGTGAGTTCCTTTCGATCGCCGAGATCGTCTCGCTGTTCGACCTTGCGCACGTCAACCGCAGGAACGCGATCTTCGACCTCGACAAATGTTTTTGGCTCAACGGCCAGCACCTCCAGCACATAACGCTCGAGCGATTTGCGGATCTGGCCCTGCCGTTCGTGGAGAAGGCCGGCGTGCCCTACGGAACCCGCGAGGCACTCCTGCCGGCGCTGGCGATCGTCAAGCCAAAGGTCAAGCACCTCAGCGATGTTCCAGGCTGGATCGGATTCCTCTTCACCGAGGACTACGCGTTCGACCCCGAGGCCGTGGCCAAGAGCCTCGCCAAGCCCGGGGCCGCCGACCGCCTCGGAGCGCTCGGTACCGCGCTCTCCGGCCTCGACGACTGGACGCACGCCGCGATCGAGACCCGGCTCAAGGAAACCGCCGCTGCCCTCGGCGTCAAGACCGGCGAGCTCGTCCATCCGGCCCGCGTCTCGGTGAGCGGCCGCTCGGTCGGTCCCGGTCTCTACGAGATGTTTGAGGTGCTCGGCAAAGCCCGCACGCTCGCGCGCTTCGAGAAAGGCCGCGCGCTGGCCGCGCAGGGTTGAGCCCCGGCGCGCGGACAGCCCTCCCGCGAATGAACAACGGAAACTCCGAGCACTTTCTTCCATGGGGCGCAAGCTCCGCCTGGGTTGCCGCCGGCGGGATCCTCGGCACGCTGGCCAGGTACGGGATGGACCAAGTCTTTCCGCCACCGCAGATCGCGCATCCCGCCTTTCCGTGGACAACGTTCGCCATCAATGTCAGCGGCGCCGCGCTGCTCGGCTTCATCATGGCCTGTGTCGAGGAGAACAGCCGGCTTCCGCGCTGGATCAAGCCGTTTGCCGCCGTCGGGTTCTGCGGGGCCTACACCACATTTTCCACGGCCAGCGTCGAGATCCTCATCCTGGCACGGAGCGGGCTCCAGTCCACCGCCATCGCCTACCTTGCGGCCAGCCTGGTGTGCGGGATCCTGGCCGTGGCGCTCGCGACGCCGTTTGGCGTGTATCTTTCCGGCGCCGGAAATCACCGGCGTCCCGGGCCGCAGCCATGACCTGGCTCCTGCTCCTTGCGCTCTTCGGGGCGATCGGCTCGCTCATCCGGTTCCACGTTGGCGGCTTCGTCCACTCATCGGTGAACAAGGCGCTCGCCTCGGAAAACGAATTCCCGTTCGGCACGTTGTTCGTCAATGTTGCGGGATCCTTCCTGCTCGGCTTCCTGGCGGGCGTGGCGGTCTTCCGGTCGCTCGACCCGCTCGTCATGACCGTGCTGGGGACCGGCCTCTGCGGAGCGCTCACCACGTTTTCGACGCTTGCCGTGGATTTGCAGCGCTTTCTGCGCGACCGCCGCCACGGCCACGCCGCGATGAATTTGATCCTCACACTGGCCGCCGGCCTGGGTGCCGCCTGGCTGGGATTCGCGCTGGCGCGGCCGTGATCCGGTCCGGTCAGTCCCGAGCCAGCATCTCGCGGAGCGATGCGAACTGCGCGGCGAGGTCCTCCTCGGCGACCGGGCGGTTCACAATTTCCTCGTAGCCTTCGGAAAGAACCCCCTCGCCTTCGATCTCCTTGAGAAACGGGCTCGGGAGGCAATACATCGCGCTGCCGAATTTCATCCGGTGGCTACAGTGGGTAATCGTGAGCGACTTCATCGCGCGGGTGATCCCGACGTAGAAGAGCCGGCGTTCCTCGTCGACCGTACCCTCGGATTTCGAGCGCTCGTGCGGGATGAGACCGTCCTCGGCGCCGATGAGGAAGACGTGCGGGAACTCGAGCCCCTTGGCCGCGTGGAGCGTGATCAGCGTGACGCCCTTGGCGTCATCCTTCTTGTCCTCCTCCCGCTCCCGGTCGAGCGACATGCTGTCGAGAAAATCCTGAAGCCCACCCTTCGAGCGCTTCTGGTGCTCGGCGAGCGAGCGCAGGATTTCCTTGGCGCCGGACTCCCGGTTGAGCGCCTCTTCCGGGGTTTTGCAGGAACGCTGGAGGTCGTCGAAGTAGCCGGAAGTGGTGAGAAATTCCGTGACGATTTGCGAAACGTCGGCGCCGGGCGTGAGCGCGTGGATGCGGGCCACTGCGATGTCGGCGGCAAACGTCCGGATCGCCTCGGCGGTCTTGCGCGAGACCTGCTCGGCGAACTCCGGTGCGGTGAGCTCGTCGAAGAGGCTGCGGTGGGCCTTGGCGCTGCGGTCGAGGGCCAACTCGACCGTCGTCGCCCCGATCCCCCTCGGCGGCGTGTTGATGATGCGCAGGAGGGCGACGTCATCGGACGGGTTGACCAGGCAGGTCATGGTGGCGAGCACGTCCTTGACCTCGCGCCGGTCGAAAAAGCTTTTGCCGCCGACCAGACGGTAGGGGATCCGCATCCGGCGGAAATTCTCCTCCAGGAGACGGGACTGGGCGTTCATCCGGTAGGCGACCGCAAAGTGTTCCCAGGGGATGTTGTGCGTCGCGCGGAGGGCACCGATCTCGTTGACCACAAACTCGGCCTCCCGCTTATCGTCCGGCACCGAGACCACGTGGACCGGATCTCCGCCATCCTGCGAGCTCCACAGGTTCTTCCCGCGGCGGCGCGGGTTGTTTTTGATGAGGCGGTTGGCCGCGCCGAGGATGGCATTCGTGCTCCGGTAGTTCTGCTCCAGGCGGATGACCTCCGGATCGCGGAAGTGCTTTTCAAATTCCAGGATGTTCGAGACCTCGGCGCCGCGCCAGCCGTAGATGCTCTGGTCGTCGTCGCCCACGACGCAGATGTTCGGCGGCGAGCCGGCCGCCAGCAGGCTTACGAGGCGCAGCTGGAGGCCGTTGGTGTCCTGGAACTCGTCGACGAGCATGTGCTGGAAGCGCGACCGCCATTTGTCGCGCACGAGGGGATGTTCTTCGAGGAGCTTCACCGCCTGCACGAGGAGGTCGTCGAAATCCATCGCGTTGAGCGCCTTCAGCTCGCGCTCGTAGCGGGCGTAAACCGCACCGATGATCGTCTCCTCGTCCTTCGGGGCCGCCCAGCCGTTGTTCTTCGCCTTGCTGATCATCGCCTTCGCCAGGCCGGGATCGAGCTTCTCGTCGCGCGCAGTCACGCGGTTGATCACCTTCTTGATGAGCCCGGTCTGGTCGCCCTCGTCGAAGATGCTGAAATTGTTTTTGTAGCCGAGCTTGTCGGCGTCCGTGCGGAGGATGCGGACGCACAGCGCATGGAACGTGCTGGCCGTGATCTCCGACGCCTTCTCGGCGCTGATCATGCCGGCGATGCGTTCCTTCATCTCGCGCGCGGCCTTGTTGGTGAACGTGACGGCAAGGATGCCCGAGGGACTGACTCCCTGAGCGACAAGCCAGGTGATCCGGGCGACGATCGTCCGGGTCTTGCCCGTTCCCGCCCCGGCAAGGATCAGGAGCGGGCCGCTCTCATGGGTGGCTGCGCGCTGCTGCTCGGGGTTCAGGTCGTAGAGGCGGAACCGGCTCATGGAAGCTCGCGGGCGGCAAAGCGGCGGATGACGTCGGGATAAAGCGCATGCTCGGCCACCTGGATCCTGGCGTGCAGGATCGCCGGCGTATCGCCCGGCAGCACCGGCACCTCCGACTGCGCGATCATCTCTCCGGTATCCATCCCGCCATCGACAAAATGCACCGTACAGCCGCTGACCAGTGCGCCGGCCTCGACCGCCTGCCGCCACGCTTCCAGCCCCGGAAATTGCGGAAGGAGCGAGGGATGGATGTTGATGACCCGGCGCGGGAAGGCCTCGAGCAGCGGAGCCTTGATCATCCGCATGTAGCCGGCCAGCACGACCAGGTCGACGCCGGCCTCCTGCAGGATCCGCGCGACGCCCTCCTCCACATCCGGGGACAGCTTGGTCCGGTAGCGGGGCTCCCGGATCACGTGCGACGGAATCCCGGCCTCCCGCGCGAGATCGAGGATGCCGGCGGACTCGACGTCGGCCAGCACAACCACCGCCTCGGCATCAAGCCTCCCGCTTTGGATCTCCGAGAGGATCGCACGGAAGTTCGATCCCTTTCCCGATCCCAGAATTCCGAGTTTGAGGCGTTCCATAGTGGCAGGCGATGATGCACTCCCGACCGGCATTGGCAAGCGGACGTTGGAAGGATTTTTTGGCCTTGTTCGAGGACGTTGTCGTTGTCCATCCGGGCGGGGGTCCAGCCCTCGACCGGCCCGCAAAATCCCCTCGTCACTGCGCCGATGCTCTTGATGACATTCGAATGGCGCCGGGAAAGCTGAAAACCCTGGGACTGGGCGCTCGTCTCGGTGAGTCACCCGTCCCTCGCCTTCACCGGCGAGGCTGTGCCCTGACGGCCAGCGCTAGAATGTCAGGCCGGTGGAAAACCCGAGGATCGTGGCGTTGGCGACAGCTCCCGTGCCGGCCGGGCGGATCGCGTATTGGACGAACGGCTGGACGAACGCCCAGTCGTTGATCTGGAAGCGGTAGCCGCCTTCGAGGAAGATCGTGTAGTTCGGCTGGTTCGGGTTGCCCTTCACTTGCTGGGCATCGATGTTGGAGTAGCTGTAGCTGCCGTATGCGATCGAGAACAGCGTGAGGTCGGCATCCCGGTGCGGGATGAGTCCGGTGTAGACGAGGCCGGACTGGAAGTAGAACGGGTAAAGGTTGTTATACTTCGGAGCGAGCGTGACGAGGTTGAACATGCTCAGGCCCTGGCTCGAGAGCTTCGGCTTCACCGGCTCGACAGGCGATTTGAAATCCTTGCCGGTCGCCACGCTCTTGCCGTCCGACGGACCCTTGGCAAGCGGGGCGGGCTCTTCGGGAGACGGCTCGCGGAAGAGCATCTGGTCGGCCTGCAGGTACATGCCATATTGGCCGTAGTTGCTCGACCCATTGAACGAGGGCTTCGGGCCACCATAGGAATAGCCGCCGATCGCATATTTGCCAGGGAGCTTGGCCGGTCCGATGTCCGGGGTCACGCCGGTTTCGACCATCGCCATCAGGCCGTTCTGGCTGGGGTTCGGCGCGTAGCCCTGGAAGGCCAGGCCGTGGTTCGACGAGGCAGTCGCCTCAGGGTAGGCAAGGAAAAGCCCGCCCTTCGCGTAATACCACTCGACCGGTTTGACTTTGAGCGTGCCGCCCCATGTGGAGAAGCTGGACGAGAACGGGATGTTGCCGCCGATGCCCTTCGCGCTGTTCACGGCATTGTTGAGGAACAGCTTCGAAAGCGGCTGGTCAATGAATTCCTTCTGGGGCTGCAGCCATCCGCCGCGCAGGACCACCATGTCCTTCACCGGAAGCAGGTCGCTCGTGCCGATCTCCAGCCCGAATGAGAGGACGCGGAACTGCGTGCCGGAATACCAGTTCGTCGGCGAAAAAAGGCTGCTCGCCATCACGAACGTGTTCGGGTTGGCCTCAATCTGAGAATCGCGGTAGCGGAAGTTCCCGAAACCTTTCACGCCCTTGAGCGCATCCACTTTGAGCAGCTTGCCGAAGTTCTGCTCCGCGCCGAACTCGATTCCCTGATCCCAGAAGCCACGGGATCCCTTCTGGCTGTCCACGACACCGAAAAAGGCGCCGTAGTACTTGCCATTGAACGTGAGCCCGATGTCCGAAAGTGTGTTCCGGAGACCGAACCAGTTTCCGGTCATGTATTTTCCGTTCCACCAGTCCGCCAGCGGCGTCGACGCCGGAGCGGGAGGTTCGGAGGTCTCTGTCCCGGCAAATGCGGGAACCGACAGGAGGGTGGCTGCAATCAGGACTTTCGCTAAGCCGGATGCGCGGCCGGACACGAGGACTGGCTTTATTAAGGTATTCATGGCAGGATTGGCAGCCAGTGAACCCGCTTTGCTGTCATTTACAAGGTGATTCCTTGTGACAAATTTGTCACTGATTTTGCGGGTGGCTTCATGGTTTTTTTGAGGTTGACACAGATCAAAAGAAGCTGTTGAAACAGCACAACCAATCGCATAAAACAATGAAAATCCGATTTTTGTTCCTGATCCCCGTATTTCAGCTTCTGTCCGCAGGATCATCATTTTCAGTGGACATTCCGCCCACGGTCACATTGATCGGCACCACGAACACAAATGACTACACGCTGACCGCGAACGGCGGGGCAGACGGCTACGGGGTGTTTTCGGGGAATTTCACCGCGCAGTCGCACACGCTGACGATCCTTTCGAGCGCGAACGGGACGCTGACATTTGACGGTGTGATTTCCGGCACGGCGGTCTCCCCATTTGAGACGCTGAACATTTCTGCGGCGAACAACGAGGTGATTCTCAATGGTGCGAACACGTTCAGTGGAGATGTAGTGCTGCAGGGAGGCACGCTGAAGCTGGGGAACGCTTTGGCACTGGGCAGCTCGGCGGGAGTTTTCCGGAACAACGCATCTGCAACGCTCGACCTGAACGGTCAGGCCATCGCTGCCGAGCAGGCACAGACCACGGGCACGACGGTCTTCCGGAACTCTTCGGCTATTGCGGCCTCATGGGGTGGGGCGATTTCCATCGGCACCGGCACGCTGACCTTCAACGCCAGCGCCGGGGACATCTCGGTCGGGGGAGCGATCTCCAGCATCGGAGGAGCGGCCAAAGCCGGCGCGAATGTGCTGACGGTTTCCGGAAACAACACCGGGCTAGCAGGTTATTGGAATCTGGAAAGCGGCACGCTCAAGTTCGGCCACGCCAATGCTGCGGGCGGCGGAGTCGGGGTCACTGGCAGTGGCACCACGATCGACCTCAACGGCCAGACGATGGCCGCCAAGCCGATCGAAATTTTGAGCTCTAATACCACGATTGCAAATTCGGCGGCCGGAGGAGCCACCTGGGCCGGGACCATCCAGACTGATACAGGAAAAGATCTGGCGGTGGCCGCGACGTCCGGAAACATCACGCTAAGCGGAGCGATCACCGGGGCCGGCAACCTCTCGAAGTCGGGATCCGGAACCCTTATTCTGACCTCCACTGGCAGCACCTACACAGGTAATACCACCGTCGGCGGAGGTGGATCGGTGGAGTTTCTGGGATCGTCCGAGTTTGTCATCGGCGCGAGCGGGATCAACAACTCGGTCGGCGGCACCGGTGCCGCCACGTTCGACGGGCAGTTTTCATTCAACCTCACGGCGGCTGGAACCACGCTTGGCAACACCTGGAATATCGTCAACGTGGGCACGCTTACCGAAACCTGGGGCGGCTCGTTTAATATCATGGGCTTCTCAAACGCAGGAGGCGGAGTCTGGACACACGACAACTTCGGCACCAGCTACGCATTCCACCAGTCGACCGGCCAGCTCTCGGTGGTGCCCGAGCCGTCCACCGTTTGGCTGCTGGCCGTCCCGGCCCTGGCAGCCGTTCTGCTGCGCGTGCGGCGGAAGACGGCCTGATCGATTATAGACCGCAGGTCGCCCCCCGGCTCCCGCCGGAGGACAATTTCGCACAGTGGGTCACATGTTCCGCCTGCGGCAGATGCAGCCCCAGGTGAAACGAAAACATGCAGTTCCATTTGTGCGCGTCGAAATCCCTCAGCGGGGAGCGGCGGTCACTTCGCCTTGAAGGAATCCGCGTGGGTGCGCAGCTTTTCCGCCACGGCGCTCCACTGCGATTCCTTGGCCGAGGCCGTGACGAGGTAGACCTTGCCGTTCTTCGGGATCGCCCGGGCGTAGAAATGCATGTCGTTCCCCTGCATCGGGCCCTTGTATTCGGCCCGCCACTCGGTGTCGCCGGTGAGCTTCTCATCGATAACCGTCCATTGCATGTCGGCAAACTGCTTTTTGGAAAGTGCGGCGTAGTCGGCGAGGGTGCCTGTAAACGTCTGGATGTTCACGTTGATGTTCGGCGCAAACCCATCGGTCACCGGCAGAAAAGTCATCAGGGCGGTCGTCGCGCCAGAGGCCGGGACCGCGTCCAGCAGATCGATCGAAAACCCGTATTCCGGGAGGTCGACGGGGGCTGCAATGGTAAAGCTGGCTGCCCCGAAAATCGCGGCGCAGAGGATGGATCGTTTGGTCGTTCTCATGGTGTTGGGTTGGTTTGTTGAAGAGGCCTGCGGGAGTGTCATTTGCCTGGCCGGACACGTTTCACGCCTGTTCTCTGCGGGAACCATAGCGCACCGGCCCCGGATTCCCACTCACATTTTCACCGGGCTCAGCTTTTGGCCGGGCTCGTCAAAATGGATTTTGTCCGGATCGGCGAAGGCGGAGAGCGCATCTCGGATCCGTTCTTTCATCCGCTGTTCCACCTCGAATCCGACTCCCAGTTGCTCGGCTTCGGCGCGGGCCTGACGCAGGTTTTCGGCGTTTCCGCGGTCGTTTTCCTCTGTCGTCGGCGACTTGAGCACGCCGGGATCCAGGTGGAACGTGTCCTGGCGGATGGTCGAGAGCGAGAGGATGCGGGGCTTCGGCAACCTGACCCGCACCGACCGGTCCGGCTCGTTGAACGTGATGGAGACGTCTTTCAAGTCATACCCGGCCTTCATCTCGAACTCCCCCTTGATGATCCGTACCGAGCTGCTTCCGAGTCCGGAATTCTCCTGCTTCGTGTAGCAGAGGATGCGCCGCTGAACGAGGGCGAGCTCGGCAATTTCCGCCGCCGGGAGGCTGATGCTCGTTCCTGTGATGATTGTCTTCGCCTGGAATAGCTGGCCGGCCGCCAGCGCGAGGTTCTCCGGCCAGGAGAGAAGCCGATCGACCGCGGCCTCTCCCGTGCTGGCGAACCGGTGCGATGCGTAAACCCCTGCAAGAATCATCGCGCAGAGGACGAACACAATCGGCCAGATGCGACTGGTGCGAAGGTGTCTTGGCTGGTCGGTCATGGCGGGCGGCGGTGCAGCGTCAAATGGACAGGTGGTTCCGCGCATGTCAAGGAGGAGGTTTCCGCGGGCGTTCAAAGCCGGCAGGAAAAATCCTGAAAGGAATTTTGAACATCCTCCGCCGGGGCGGGTCTAATCTCTCGGTTAAGGCAGCTATGCGGGCCACCGGCGGATCAGGTTTATTGTTTTCCCTGATCTTCACGCCGGTGGCCCTCTGCTTTTAGGGGAGATGGATTGCCGCAGCGGAAGCCGCAGTCTACGGGGCGGAATTTTCCTCTGGCACACGCGGGATTTCATGGCAGGTTGGCTGGCGATATGGTCCCCCTGCCTACCCCTTGGGTCCTGCCTGCATTTCTTGTTGCCACCCTCGCGGCCGCCATGGCTGCGGAGCCGGAAAATGCGGCCCCTGGAGAACGCCTGGAAGTCCAGCGCAACGGCAGTGTTGTCATGGTCCTGCAGCGCGGGCCGCTAGCGGGGGGCAAGCCGGCTGGCAGCGGATTTATCGGCAGCTTGCGCACACCGTCGGGGTTTGAAATCGCAACGGTCCAACCGGCAGACCACCCGCACCACTTCGGGATCTGGTGGCCGTGGAAATTTATCGATGTCGGCGGCAAATCCTATAACTCCTGGGAGATCCAACAGGGACAGGCCCGCCGGGTGGTGCGGGATGTCCGGAAGCTGCCCGCCGGTGCGGGCGCCTGGGAGATGCTCAGCGAAACAGAGATCCTCGAGGCCGGGAAACCGCCGGAGGCGGTCATCCGCGAGTCGGCAACCATCACGTTCCACCCGGAAGCTCCGGATGCTCACGCTCTCGATATCGCAATTGCGCAGGCGCCGGTCTCGCGGCCGGTGACTGTGGCGGCCTACCGCTACAGCGGGTTTGCGTGGCGCGGACCCGCTACTTGGACCGCATCAAACAGCCGGATGCTGACCAGTGGAGGCTTCGGCCGTGACAACGCCAACGGGACGCCTGCGCGCTGGATCGTCGTCACTGGCCCGACTCCGGCCGGCATTGCCTCGGTCCTGATCCTGAGCGCTGCGGCGGTGCAGGCGGGCGGCGAGGAGCGCCTCCGCGTCTGGGATTCGAAAAATCAGAGCGGGACACCCTTCGTGAATTTCAACCCGGTACAGAACCATCCGCTCGCCCTCGAGCCGGACCACCCTGCGGTCTCCAGCCGCCACTACCGGGTCGTCGCCGCTGACCATGCGATCACGGCGGAGGAGGCCGAGACCGCGTGGAAAAACTGGACCGCCGGAAAAACCCGGAAACCGATTTGATGACCAGCATGTCGTTCCCCGAAAAGCAAACAGTTGAGAACCGCTCCAAACAACCTGAGATTCAAACCATGAAAATGCCCTCCCCGATCTCCTGTCTGGTCGCGATCCTTTTCGCTTCCGCGCCCCTTTCCGCGCAGTCCCTGCCGGCGCCCGGGGAAACCTACGCCTTGCTCGATCCGGAAAAATCGAAAAACCTCCGGGAGTCGGTCCATTTTGTTGCGCGGTGGAACGACAGCGACGGGGTGGTGCTCAGCGATGCGGAGATCCGGAAGGGACTCGAAACCCTCGAAAGCGTTTATGAATTTTACACGCAGAAAGTCGGGTTCCCCAAGCCCTACTCGGGGGAGGCAAAGAAATATAAAATCAATGTGAACCTCAGCAATAGGGGCTGGGCGAACGGCAGCGGAACCGGAAAAATCGATCCCGCAATGTGGCTTCATTTCAACGCGTTCAAGGACAAACACGCGCTCGCCCACGAGTTCGCGCACTGCATGCAGTTTTCCTCGACCGGCCTGCGCGACTCCCCTTATGTCGGCTGGTCGTGGGAATCCCATGCCGAGTGGATGACCCACCAGATGTATCCCGACGGAGTCGGGTGCTCCGACCAGCTCGTCAACGCGCCCCACCTCTATTACGGCTCGACGCGCAACCGCTACGGCAACTGGCAGTTCTGGGAATACATCAAGGACACGTTCGGCTATTCCGCCATCAACGACATCTGGTCAAAGGCCAGAAAGCCGGGCGACCGGGAGCAAGCCACCGAGGATCCGCTCATGGTCCTTGCTCGCAACAAGGGGTGGAAAATTTCCGACCTCAACGACCAGTTCGGCCACTGGGCGATGCGCAACGTGACCTGGGACTACAAAAACGGGGCGACTTATCGCAAGAGCTACGGCAGCTACGACGACCGCTCAGGGGCGAAGCGCAACCGCGTCTCGATCCTCGACACGGTCGATCTGAAAGCCGGCCGCTACGCCATCCCGGACTACCGCGCCCCGCAGCGCTACGGCTACAACCTCGTTCGAATCGAGCCCGATGGAGGGCTGCTCCGGTCCGTGACCGTGCGGTTTCAAGGCCTTGTGCAGACCACACCTGCCGCCCGCTTTGAGGGGAAGTTCGAAAACGAGCCGAAGCAGGTCCCCCCGCCGGCCTCCGACTGGCGGTGGGGTCTGGTGGCGGTCGATGACAAGGGGAACCCCCGCTACAGCGCCCTCCAGCGCGGAGCGGCAGCGCAGCTCAAGTTCCCTCTCCGCGAAAACGAAAAGCAGGTCTGGCTCGTCGTCGTCGCGACACCCTCCGAATACCACCGGATCTCGTGGGATCAGATGTATTACACGATTTACCGCTACCCGTGGACGGTGGACATCCGCGGCGGCAAGCCGGCAGGAAGCGGGCCCGACCCGGTCGTCAAAACCGCGGGCCGCAAGGGGGCTCCGCATCCGAATGGCGGCGGGTGGGTTGATGCCACCGCACAGGTCGATCCCGCCGCATTTGTGGCCTCCACCGCCGCCGTGCTCGATCGCGCGAAGGTTTCTGGAACCGCCCGGATCGAAGGCCGCGCGGTGGTGTCTGGAAACGCTCAGGTCCGTGACAAGGCGGTCGTTTCCGGGCGCGCGCTCGTTACCGGAAATGCCATCGTGGGCGGAAACGCCCGCGTCGAGGAGGATGCCACCGTTTATGGCGGCACGGTCGAGGAGGATGCCCGCATCGGCGCGCTCACGATTGTCGAGGGAGACGGGACCAGAATCCACGGGAAGGCGGACATCGCAGCTGTCATGAACACGATCCATGGTAAAGACATCGGCGGGACCGTCCGCCTCATCGGCGATATCGAGCTGCACGCCCCTCCGTCGAAGGGCGTTTTCTACGGAATCGTCAGCCCGGAAATGATCGCAAACCCGCGCTGGGGGGCCGAGCGCACGGCACCCGCTCCGGAAGTGACCGCCGTGCCCGGCCGCGCCGGCCAGACCGGCCGGTGACATCCTGATCCGCGGGAAGCCTTTTCCAGAGTGAGCATCCAGTGTCGCTGTCGAGCGCCGGCACAAGCGGCCATCGAGAGAACTCCCTTGAGCTTTCCGGGGAAGAGGTTAACAGTGATCTTCCCGCAAGGGTTCGGAGAAATGAGTCGGGCAATGAGCTACCATCCGGCCACCCGCGGGCCACGCACACATGCCCAAAAACACGAGCAGACGATCAGGATCAGCGGTTTCAAAGCCGGCCACCCGGACCGCCTCCGCGGGCGGCGTCGGGCGGGTCCGCACCAAGTTTTTCCACGAGAAGGGCAACCCGTTCCGCCTGCGCTGCGGGGCGGAGCTTGAAGGATTCACTCTGGCTTATGAGACGTATGGCGAGTTGAATGCCGACCGCTCGAACGCCGTCCTGGTCTTCCATGCGATGACCGGAAGCCAGCACGCGGCGGGGCTCAACACCAGCGTCCCCGGGCTGGATGGCCGCTGGATCGAGGAGGTTCATGAGGGATGGTGGGACGCGTTCATCGGACCCGGAAAGGCGATCGATACGCGGAAGTTTTTTGTCATTTGCGCGAACCACCTTGGCGGCTGCTACGGATCGACCGGGCCGGCCTCGATCCGTGAGTCGACCGGCATGCCTTGGGGGGCTGCGTTCCCGCCGCTGCGCATGTGCGACATCGTCGACTCCCAAATGAAGCTCATCGACCATCTCGGCATCGGGACTCTCCACGCGGCCGTTGGAGCATCGATCGGGGGCTACCTCTGCCTCAGTCTCGCCACGCGCTATCCTGACCGCGTGCGCACCGTCATCCCGATCGCCACCGGCGCCGAGACGACCGTCCTCCAGCGGCTCATGAACTTCGAGCAGATCGCGGCCATCGAGCTCGACCCGAATTTCCGCGGAGGCGACTACTACGGCCGCACCCCGCCGCACGACGGCCTCGCCGCGGCGCGGCGGATCGCCCACAAGACGTTCGTCTCGCTCCAGGACCTCCGCGCCCGCGCCCGCTCGGAGGTCGCTTTCAATACCTCGCCGTTCGGATGGTATGAGATGAACCACCCGGTCGAGTCCTACCTCCTCCATCAGGGCGTCAAATTCGTCAGCCGCTTCGACGCCAATACCTACCTCCGCATCCTCGACGCCTGGCAGTGGTTCGACCTCGCCGCCGAGGGGGGGGCGGATAACCTCGGGGAAATCTTCCTCCGCTGCTCCGCACAGAAATTCCTCGTCTTCAGCATCGACTCCGACGTCTCGTTCGATCCCGAGGAACAGGCCGGCCTCGTCCGGCTCCTCGAAAATGCCCGCGTCCCCGTCACATGGATCACCGTCCATTCGGGCAAGGGCCACGATTCCTTCCTCCTCGAGCCCGGCCTCTTCTCCCCCCACATCGCCCAGATCCTCAACGCCCGCTGAATGCGGAGGGAAAACTGATTGGAAAAACATTGACTGATGTCAAATCTGTCTGCAGGGTTCGGCGCCGAATTCGCAGAGGAGCAACATCCTCGGCTTGTTTCGTTAACTTCCAACTCAAGCTCATGGTAAAAAATAAAGCTATTCTCTTCGGCGTGCTCCTGCTTGCCAGTTCGTTTCTTTCAGGCACGGCGGGTGCCGCCCCGATTTTCTACGGCGGAAACTCGACCGGCACGATCTTCAAGTTCAACGCGGACGGATCCTCAACCATCTTCGTTACCGGCGCGGGATTTGCCACCGGGTTGGCATTCAACAGCTCAGGCGACCTGTTTGTGGCCGATAATTCCGGCGGCAACATCTTTAAAATCACGCCCGGCGGGTCGATGAGCACGTTTGCGAGCGGATTGAGCAGCCCTTTTCCCTTGCATGCGATGCAGCCGGGAATCTCTTCGTGGGAACCGCAACCGGCAGCAGCGACAACGTCTACAAATATGCACCGAACGGATCCTCCACCGTCTTCGCAACAGGCTTGAGCTATGCCTATGGCCTTGCGCTCGACGGGAGCGGCAACCTCTTTGTCGGGAACTGGGGTAACAGCGCGATCTATAAATACACTTCCGGTGGCAGCCAGAGCACGTTTTATGGAGGGCCTAATGTTCAGACATATTCGATGACGTTCAACCCGTTGGGCGATCTCATGGTCGGCACTTCGTCAAACTATATCTATTCGTTCAACACGTCGGGAACTCCCACGCCCTTTGCGTCGGGATTGAACTCTCCGCTCGCGCTCGCCAGTGACGCTGCGGGAAATATTTACCAAGCGAATCTGAGCACCGGCTCGATCAATGCCTTCACGCCCGGAGGCACGAAGACCACGTTTTCCACAGTGGCAGTCCGTTCGCTCGCCGCCGTCCCAATCCCCGAGCCCTCGGCAATCCTGCTGATCGGTCTGGCCATTCCGGCCCTGCTTTTGGCGTCCCGCCGCCGGGCGATCCATCGCTGATCCCGCCGAAGGAATCTTCAGGCATGGGGCCGGACGGGGAGGCTTCGGTTGAGCCCGGCTGAACGGAGGACTGCGAGTTATCGCTAGGCGCAGGGGATAAAAATAGGGGCGCAGGACTTGGTCTTGACGGAGATGGCGGGCTGGCGTATGCTCGCGACCCAATTTTTTGGTAAAAGAAAGTAGGTGAAATTTATGTCGGAAGTAATCGTTCGAAAAGGTGAGCCGATTGATCGGGCGCTCAAGCGTCTGAAAGGGAAGCTTGATGCCGAGGGGCTCATGGATGAAGTGCGTCGTTTGCGCGCTTTTGAAACCCCGACCCAGCGTTCGCGTCGCAAGGCAAAAAACAATGCCAAGCGCGCCAAAATGAAGATCCGTTTTAATTTCAACCCGGCGTCCTGATCTTGGACCAACCGCGGGTTGTTTTCGCCGGCTGCGGCTTCCTTGGTGAGGCTGCAGCCGGTCTTTTTTTGCGGTCGGGCTGGCGGGTCCTCGGGCTTTGTGCCACGCCGGAGTCGGCCGCCCGCCGGGCGGAAGGGCCGTTTCCTGTGGTGGCCGCCGATATCACAAAACCCCTGTCCGTTCCAGGCGGCTGGGAATCCCCCGACCTGCTCGTCCACTGCGCGAGCTCCGGCCGCGGAGGCGCAGAGGATTACCGCGCGGTCTACCGCGACGGCTTGGAAAACGTTTTCGGAGCCTTTGCGCCCGAGCGGGTGATTTTTACCGGGAGCACATCGGTCTATGCGCAGGCGGACGGCTCTCTGGTCACAGAGGACTCGCCGGCTGCTCCGCAGCGTGAGACCGGCCGGATCCTGCTGGAGGCGGAGGCCATCGCGCTGCGGGCGGGTGGCACGGTGGCACGGCTGTCCGGAATCTACGGCCCCGGCCGCTTGGTCCTCCTCCGGAAGTTTCTCGACGGGACCGCCCGGCTTGAGGACGGCGGCGGCCGATGGATCAACCAGGTCCACCGCGACGATGCCGCGTCCGCCCTCCTGCGGCTGGCGGCCGGGGATGCGATGCGCGGGATTTTCAACGTCTGCGACGACTCGCCCTGCACGCAGCGGGAGGTTTACACATGGATATCCGGTTTTCTCGGGCAGCCGCTTCCGCCGGACGGTCCGGCCGACCCCGGACGCAAGCGCGGGCTCACCAGCAAGCGCGTGAGCAATGCCAAGCTGCGGGCGACCGGCTGGTTACCCGCATTTCCGTCGTTCCGGGAGGCTCTGCCCGGCCTGGTGGACCAGGCGGAATAAGCTTCCCGCCTTCGGCTTCAGAGTCGCGGGATCGTGATCCCTCGCTGGCGCATGTATTTTCCGGCGCGGTCGGCGTAGCTGGTCTCGCAGACTTCGTCAGCCTGGAAGAAGACGACCTGGGCGAGGCCTTCGTTCGCATAGATGCGGGCGGGTAGCGGCGTCGTGTTCGAGATCTCCAGCGTCACATGACCTTCCCACTCGGGTTCGAACGGCGTGACGTTCACAATGATCCCGCAGCGCGCGTAGGTCGATTTGCCCACGCAGATCGTGAGCGCCTCGCGGGGGATCCGGAAATACTCGACGCTGCGGGCGAGCGCGAACGAGTTCGGCGGTACAATGCAGACGTCGGTCTGGATGTCGACGAACGACCGGTCGTCGAAGCCCTTCGGATCCACGACGGTATTGAAGATGTTTGTGAAAACCTTGAACTCGTCGGAAACGCGCAGATCATAGCCATAGCTCGAGAGCCCGTAGCTGACCACGCGGCTGCCATCGTCGAGCTGTTTGACCTGGCCGTCAACGAACGGATCGATCATCCCGTGTTCCTTCGCCATCCGGCGAATCCATTTGTCGGAGCAGACAGACATAATCCTAGAGGGAGAGGCCGGGGATTTTGAGGCCGCCGGTGAGTTTTCCCATCTCGTCTCCGGCGAGCTTTTTGGCGTCTTCGATCGCCTGCCGGACTCCTGCGAGCACGAGGTCTTCGAGGAGTTCGACGTCGTTCGGATCGACGACCTGAGGGTCGATTTTGATCGCAACAATGTCGCCGGCGCCGGTCGCCGTGACTTTGATCTTTCCGCCGCCGGCGCTCGATTCGATCGTGCGGGCCGCAAGTTCGGACTGCGCCGCCGCCATGCGTTCCTGCATGCGCTGGGCTTCCTTCATCATTTTTTGTATGTTCATGTGGTCAGGTGGTTGGGAGGGAACTTTTAAACAGCTTGAGCGCCTCTTTGATGAGCGGATCGTTTTTGAAATCCTCCATCGGATCGGCGGGTGGCGCGGGAGGAGGTTCCTCCGCCCGGGGGGGCTCGTCCGGCTCGAAGGGGGGGGCCACCTCAGGCTCCGGAGGGGCGGAAAGGCTCTCGTCGAATTCGAAGACGATCGTCAGCGGCTTGGAGAGTTCGCGGGAAAGGCGGGTGTTGATGTCCTTCCTCCCCTGCTCCATGAAATAACTCTCCGAGGATTCGCGGGACGAGGCCGGGAAGCGAACGAAAAATTGGCCGTCCTCGATGCGTTCGAAGAGTCCTTCGCGCAGCCAGCCGAAACGGATGAACGAATCCTTCGCCAGCGTTTCGGCCACCGATTCCCAAACCGTGGCGGCGGAGACGCTGGCCGCCTCGGAATCTTTTGCGCCACCCTCTGGCGAGGGCGGAGCCGGACGCTGGGAGGTCGCCGCAGGCGCCGGGGCAGCCGGCTTCAAAATAGCGGGCGGAGCCGGGCGGGGAGGCTCCGCGGCCGCCGCTGGGCGCGGCGGGGCCGTGCGCGCGGGCGGAGCCTCGCCGGTGCGGAGGGCCTCGAGCGTTTCGATCACGTCGGTCAGACTGGTCTCATCGATCAGGTGGAGCGCCTTGATGACTGCCACGTCGAGCTGAAGTTTCTTGTCGGCAACCCACTTCATGCGCGACTCGGCATCGCCGAAATGGTCGATGAGATCGAGGAGCTTGGCCTGCGGCAGTACGCCCGGCTGCCCGGTCGCCTGGGCGACGAGGAGGTCGCGGAAATGGGCGACCAGCTCGGCAGTGAACCGCGAGAGGTCCTTGCCGGCTTCGGAGAGCGAGGCCACGATTCCGAGCGCAGCCCCGGCATCGCGGGCGGCGAGACAGTCAGCCAGACCCGTGACCGATTCCTTCGCTGTGAACCCGAAGACGTCCATGACATCCTGCGCGGTGATCGTCTCGCCGCAGAAGGCGACCATCTGGTCGAGCATGCTCTCGGCGTCGCGGAGGCCGCCCTCGGCACCGCGGGCGATCGCCTCGGCCGCCGCCGGATCAAGCGAGATTTTCTCGCTGTCTGCGATGAACCCGAGGTGCTTTGCGATGAGGTCCGCAGGGATCCGGCGCAGATCGAACCGCTGGCACCGGCTGGTGATCGTGGCGGGCAACTTCTGGGCTTCGGTCGTGGCGAAGATGAACTTCACGTGAGGCGGAGGCTCCTCCAGCGTTTTCAGGAGGGCGTTGAACGCGCCGGTGCTCAGCATGTGCACCTCGTCGATAAGGTAGATCTTGAACGGCCCGCGGGCGGGAGCGTAGGCGGCATTGTCACGCAGGTCGCGGATGTTTTCCACGCCGTTGTTGCTGGCCCCGTCGATCTCGATGACGTCGAGGCTCCTCCCGTCGGTGATCTCCTTGCAGGCATCGCAGACCCCACACGGCGTGGTCGTCGGTCCGTCCACGCAGTTGAGCGCTTTGGCGAGGATCCGCGCGGTCGAGGTTTTGCCGATCCCGCGAGGTCCCACAAAAAGATAGGCCTGCGCCAGCCGGTTGGCGGCCACGGCATTCTGGAGCGTGCGGGTAATGTGGTCCTGGCCGACGACCTCGTCGAACGTTTGGGGACGATACTTTCGGGCAAAAACACGGTAGCTCACGCGCAGGACAATACCCGCCGCCGCTGCGGGCATCCAGCATGATTTCGCGACAGCCCGGCAAAAGACGGCGTGGATATCAGCTGCTCATCCCGGCTCATCCCATCCGCCGGACGAGCCGATGGATCGTGATCTCGGGCGGACAGAAAAGCCGCGCGGGGACCCCGCAGGCCCCGGTGCCGGGCGACGTATAGCCCTGAAGCGCTCCTTCGGCCCAGGGGCCCAGCAGGAACCGCCGCGCGACAGGCGCGTTCCGCAACACGGCGAACCCGCCGGGCAGGCAAAGCTGCCCGCCGTGGGTGTGCCCGCAAAGCATCAGTGAATACCCCAGCGCGGCGGCTTCGGCCGCCACCTCCGGGCTGTGCGCGAGCAGGATCGATATCTCGCCGCCCACAACCGCTTCGCGGGCTCTCACAAGATCGTGCGTCTGAAAAAACCTCGGATCATCCACCCCGCAGATCCAAATCCGCTCCCCGTCCCGCTCGATGGCCGCCGATTCGTTGAGAAGAAGCGGCAGGCCAAACGATTCGAGCGCCGGAACACGGTGGAGGTGGTCGTGATTTCCCAGCACTCCGAAACGCGGGCCACGCAGGCCTTTGACCAGCTTCTGCATCAGCTCGAGCGAGAGGGCCTCGTTCCTTCCGGGCCGGTCGTGGTAATCTCCCGTCAAAACAACCGCGTCGTAACCCAGCCTGGCCAGCCGGGAATTGATGATCCTCATCAGTCGCGGCTCCAGATCGCAATGGAGATCGGAAATTTGCAGGAGACGGAACCCCTCGAAGGCGGGCGGCAGACCGGGGAGGGGCACAACGTTCTCCACAGTGCGGACGTCGAGATAGGAATGAAATGCCAGGCGCGAGAGCCCGGTCGCCCGCAGGCAGCGCGCGATGAAGGAGTTTTTCCCTCCGACCAGCGAAGCCATCCCCTTGTCCCTCCGCGCCTTGAGGACGAAAGAGAGGTCCTCGCGCTCGACCCGGCGCTCGAAAATTCCCGGCCCGAGCCGGCGCGAAAGGAGGCCGGCCTCAGCCTCGCTGAGTCTGGAGGAACGCTGCATGCCCGTTCATCCTAGTCGATCCGGCGAAGCTGAAAATCCAAATCCGCGCCGCCAGCCTGCTCCGGTCCTCAACATGAAATGTCTCAGCTGTGACATTTCATGTTCGAAAGGACGCGAGGGCGCGTGCGGGGGGCTGCATTTTTTTCTCATCATCGGCGGGGGAATCGGGTAGCGTCGGTCAATGTCACTATTGGCAGATCAGTATCGAGATTATGTGATCCCGACCTACGGGAGGTTTGATCTGGACCTGGCCCGCGGGGCCGGGTGCCGGGTGTGGGATGAAAAGGGGCGCGGGTATCTGGATTTCGGGGCCGGGATTGCGGTCTGCTCGCTCGGGCACGCTCATCCGGAGGTGACTTCGGCGGTTTGCGCGCAGGCCGGGACGCTTGTCCACGTGTCGAACCTTTACCGGACGGGTCCGCAGGCCGCGCTTGCCAGAAAGCTGGTGGAGGTCACCGGTCCCGGCAAGGTCTTCTTTTGCAACAGCGGAGCCGAGGCCAACGAGGGGCTGATCAAAACCTCGCGGCGGTTCGGCAGCACGACCGGCCGCTTTGAGATCCTGACGTTTGAGAACTCTTTTCACGGCCGCACGATGGCGGGGATCTCGGCGACTGGTCAGGAGAAGGTTAAAAAAGGCTTCGGGCCGCTGCTCGGAGGGTTCCGCCACCTGCCCTTTGGCGACTTGGATGCGGTCCGTCGCTCCGTCGGACCCGAGACGGTGGCCGTTCTAGTCGAGCCCGTCCAGGGCGAAGGGGGGATTCATATTGCGCGTCCGGAATTTCTTGCCGGGCTGCGCGCGCTTTGCAACGAGCGGAGCCTGCTGCTTTTGTTCGATGAGATCCAGTGTGGCCTCGGCCGGACCGGGAACTGGTGCGGCTGGCGGAGCGTCGCTCCGGATGTGATGCCGGACGGTGTCTCCTGGGCCAAGGGGATCGCGAACGGATTTCCGCTCGGGGCGTTCTGGGTGTCCGGCCGTGTGGCGGACGACCGGGGGCCGCTCTGCGACCTGCTCGGACCCGGCAGCCACGGGACGACCTATGGCGGCAACCCGGTCTGCTGCGCCGCCGGCTTGAAAGTTCTCGAGATCATCGAGCGCGACAGCCTCCTCGCGGGCGCATCCGCAAAGGGGGCCAGGCTCACCGCCGGACTGCTGGCTGCAGGAATCCCGTATCTTCAGGACGTCCGGGCACTCGGCCTGATGGTCGGCGCGCAATTGTCTCCGGACTTTCCCAAAGGCGAGCGGCCGCCGGCTCTCGAGGCGGTGATCCGCGCGATGGCCTGCGGGCTTCTGGTCATTCCTGCCGGCGAGTCAGTCGTCCGCTTCCTTCCGCCGCTCAATGCCACGGATGCGGAGATCGATGAGGCGGTCGAAAAATTCCGGACCGCGCTCATGGCCGTGCAAACCGGCACGAATCCAGCTACCCAACAATCCTGCCAATGAAAAATCTCCTCTCGATCGAAGCGCTTTCAAAAGCGGAAATCGATGCCATCCTCGCCGGCGCCGCGGAAATGAAATCCACTCGCGGCCGGCATTCCGCGCACCCGCTGCGCCACCAGTGCTGGGCACTCATGTTTTCGAAATCCTCGACGCGCACGCGGGTTTCGTTCGAAACCGGGATCCGGGAGCTGGGCGGCGACGTCATGTTTCTGGCAGCCGACGACATCCAGCTCGGCCGCGGCGAGCCGATCTGCGACACCGCGCGCGTGATGGGCCGCATGCTGCAAGGGGCGGTAATCCGCACGTTTGCGCAGAAGGATGTCGAGGATTTTGCTGCCTTCGGGAAGATCCCGACGATCAACGCGCTGACTGACGAGGAGCATCCCTGCCAGATTCTGTCGGACCTTTTCACCATTACCGAGAGCCGCGGCACGCTCGACGGGCTCAAGGTCGTTTTCATTGGCGATGGGGACTGCAATGTCGCGCGCTCTTGGATCTGGGCGGCCGCCCGCTGCGGGTTCGAACTCCGCATCGCCGCCCCGGAGCATTTCCAGCCGCCTGCGGAGCTCATCGCGCGCTCCGGGGGAAACGTGACTGTCACGGGCGACCTCAAGGCCGCCGTTGCGGGAGCCGATGCACTGTATACTGACGTCTGGGTGAGCATGGGCAAGGAGGAGGAATCTGCCTACCGGATCGCCCAACTGCAGGGCTACCAAATCAACGAAAAGCTTTGCGCGCTGGCACCCGGAGCGCTCGTCATGCACTGCCTGCCCGCCTACCGGGGCAAGGAGATCACCGCAGAATGCTTCGAAGCGCATGCGGACACGATTTTCCGTCAGGCGGAAAATCGCCTTCACACACAGAAGGCGATCCTCGCCTCGTTGGTCGCCTGATCAGCCGTCGGCCGCGGCCAGCGCGGCGGCGGATTTTTCAACGAAACGCTTCAAATCCCTATGCTCCGGGGCCGCGAGATCCGGGTCGTCGCGGAGGATGGCCTGCGCGGCTTCGCGCGCCGCGGTCATGAGTGCGCCATCCTGCAGGAGATTGCCGAGCCGGAGAGGAGGAAGACCGGTCTGGGCGGTCCCCAGGAGGTCGCCCGGCCCCCGGAGCCGGAGGTCGGCCTCGGCGATCTCAAAACCGTCGGAGGTTTTTTCCAACGTGGTGAGCTTCTCCAGCGCGGGACCGGTCGCGCCAGAATGCAGGAGGACGCAATACGATTTCTCCGGGCCGCGGCCGATCCGCCCCCGGAGCTGGTGGATCTGCGAGAGCCCGAAGCTGCCCGCATCCTCGATGAGCATGATGCAGGCGTTCGGGACATCCACGCCAACCTCGATGACGGTTGTCGCAACAAGGACGGAAATCTCCCCTTCCCGGAATCGCCGCATGACGTCCTCCTTGGCCGCACTGTCGAGGCGGCCGTGGACGAGTCCGACCGTGGCCGGCGCAAGAAGCTCACGCCACTTTTCAAATTCGATGGTGGCGGCTTTCGTCTCCCGCTTTTCTGATTCGTCGATGAGCGGATAGACAACGTAGGCCTGCCGGCCCTCCGCGAGCTTTTCGCGGAGGAATTTGATGATGTCCGGAAGCTTTGAGCTGTCGCGGACGGCGGTGACCACGCGGCCGCGGCCGGCCGGTTTCTCGCGGAGGACCGAAACATCCAGGTCGCCATAGAGCGTCTGCGTGATCGTCCGGGGGATCGGCGTCGCGGTCATCACCAGCACGTCCGGCGCGTCGCCGCGCGCGATCAGCCGCGAGCGCTGGAGCACACCGAACTTGTGCTGCTCGTCGATCACAACCAGGCCGAGGTTCTCGAAGCCGGATTTTTCAAAGAGGAGCGCGTGCGTGCCGATAATCAGCGGAGGCCCGCCGGGTGATTCTTCCGTGCGTGCGGACGTGCGGAGTGCGACCGGGATGCCGAGCGGGTCGAGGATTCTCCGAAAGTTGAGGTAGTGCTGCTCGGCGAGGATCTGGGTCGGAGCCATGAGCGCGGCCTGCCAGCCAGCTTCGGCGGTTTGAAGCATCGCGCAGAGCGCAACGAGCGTCTTTCCCGAGCCGACATCGCCCTGGAGCAGCCGGTTCATGCGGAACGGCGATGCAAGGTCGGCCGAAATCTCGGCGATCACCTCGCGCTGAGACGCGGTCAGCTCGAACGGTAGAGCCGCCAGAACTTTGGCCTGATGCTCGCCGGTCCCCCGTCGCGACATTCCGCGAGACGATCGCACCGCGGAATGTCGCGCACAGAGGACGATTTGGAGCCCGAAGAACTCCTCGCGCACAAGCTGCAGACGGGCGTCCTCGCGCGCCTCATCGGATTCCGGGAAGTGGATCGCCCGCCAGACATCCGGCGCGATGCCCGAGCCGCACGGCCAAAGGAGTGGCAGGGTTGCGAGATCGGTTTCGGAGATGGCCCGGTAGATGAGGATGCGCAGCAGGCGCGGGGTGACGCCATCGCCGGCCGGGTGGATCGGGGTGATCCGGTCAAAGTGGATCGAGCGCCCGGCATCGTCCTCGATGACCTCGAAATCGGGGTGCTCCATGACGACCTGGTTGTTCCTGAGGCGGGGCTTCCCGAACAGCACGATCCGCTGTCCGCCGGCGATCATCTTCTGCACCCACGGCATGTTATACCACCGGCATGTGAGGGGCTGGCTGAGGACGTGGGCATCCTCCTCCTCAAGGCGGATCTCAAAAATCCTTCTCGGTCCGAACCGACGGTAGGACGTCTTTTTGACCTCGCCGAAGAGGCAGAGTGGGATATCCGAGGGCCCGTCGGGAAACCGGTCGAAGATCCGCCGGTCCTCGTAGCGGTGTGGGAAATGGCGGATGAGGTCGCCGAGGGTTGCAAGGCCGAGGCGGCGCAGCGGGGCGAGCTTTGGCCGGGGAATCCAGTCCAGCGCATCGAGCGGCATCTCCGCAGCAAGGCTGCTCATGAGGCGCTTCGGATCTCCACGATCCGCATCTGCGATTCGGTCCGGCCCTGCCAGGAATTCCAGTCGAGCATGTAGGCGACATCCCACGGCGGGCGGGGGAGATCGTCGAGACGGGCGTTGAAGAACACGGCCGGCAGACGCCGGCGTCCGGCGCTGAATTCAATTTTGAGGTGCTTGTCCTTCATGACGCGAGGGGCAGCCGCCGGGCTGACCGAGCGGGTGAAGAGGAGGGGCTGGGCATTGGCCGAGCCGAACGGCTCGATGAGGTCCTGCGCCTCCAGAAGCGAATCCTCCAGGTCGTGCAGCTCGACCTCGGCATCGAGCAGCAGGCGCGGGACGAGGAGATCCCCGGTCGCCACCTCGCGGGCTGCCGCCTCGAACGCGTCGCGGAATGCCGGAAAATTGCTCTCGCCGACCGAGATGCCGGCGGCCATGTCGTGGCCGCCGAACTTGTCCAAGTGTCCCGAACACTTTCGGAGAAGATCGACAAGCGAGAGCCCCTCGATGCTACGTCCGCTGCCCTTGCCCGCCCCGGATTCGTCAAAGCCGACGATGAAGGTCGGCCGGTGGTGCCGGCGCATGATCCGTGAGGCCACGACGCCGATCACGCCGACATGCCAGTCGCGGCTGCCCGCGACGATCGTCGTGTCGCGGCCTGCGACGAAGTTTTTTTCGGCCCATTCCTCGGCCTCGCGGGTGACCGCACGCTCGATCCCCTGGCGTTCCCGGTTGTGGGCGTCTAGTCCGTCGGCAAGCCGCGCGGCCTCGTCGGGCTCGTCGGTGAGGAGCAGGCGGAGGGCATCCTGGGCCGGGCCGAGCCGGCCGGCGGCATTGATGCGCGGCCCGAGGCGGAATCCGACATCGCTGCCACGCACGGGGGCGACGACGCCGGCAACCCGCATCAGCGCCGCGATGCCCGGCCAGCGGGTCGAGGCCATCTGGCGGAGCCCGTGCCGGACAAACGTCCGGTTCTCGCCGGTGAGCGGGACGATGTCGGCGACGGTGGCCAGAGCGACCAGGTCGAGGAAATCCTTGAGGTCAAGTCCGGCGAGCGGCGACTGCTTGAGCATGGCGTGGGCGAGTTTGAACGCAAGGCCCCCACTGCAAAGGTAGTGAAAATCGTTCCCGCACTTCGGATTCACAAGCACGGTACAGTCTGGGAGCGAGTCCCCAGGCTCATGGTGGTCGAGGACGACGACATCGACCCCGCGCGCCCGCAGGCCCGCGACTTCCCTGACCGACGTGGTGCCGCAATCCACCGCCACAAGGAGGTCCGGCCGGTGGAGCTCGCAGCAGCGCTCCAGCCCGGCTGCGCTCAGGCCGTAGCCCTCCTCGACGCGCATGGGCAGGAAGCACTCGACGTCTGCCCCGTAGGCTTTCAGCACGCGGAAGAGGATGGCGAGCGATGTCACTCCGTCGACATCATAGTCGCCGTAGAGGACGATCCTCCCGCCTTGCCGCACAGCATCGAGGATGCAAGCGGCGGCGTCCGCCATTCCCGGCAGCAGCTCCGGCGCCTGAATCGTGCGCAGCCTCGGGTTCAGGAAGCTTTCAGCCCCCTCAGGATCGGGATGCCCGCGCCGCACGAGCAGTTCGGCCAGAAAGACCGGAACGTTCAGCGCTCGGTGCAGGCGGCCTGCGGCGAGCGGATCGCAGGAAGGAGGAAAAACCCAGCGGCGTTGCATTCCGGGACACTACGCGGATTCCGCCGCGTGACAATTTCAGAACGGAATCACCCGGCATAAATCCGGGCGACGCGGTCCTGGATGCCGGTGAGGATTTCCCAGGGGATCGTGTCCGCGCGCGCGGCGAGTTCGGCGGCGGTGATCTCCTCGTCACCCTGGCGGCCGATGAGGACGGCCTCGTCGCCCGCGGCGATGGATTCTCCGCCGTCCGTGATATCCACGACAACCTGATCCATGGTCACGCGTCCGACAACCGGGTGGCGGCGTCCGCCGATCAGGATGCAGGTGCCGCGCCCGGCGAGCTGGCGGGGAAATCCGTCGGCATAGCCTGCGGCCAGGACGGCGGTGCGTGTCGGGCGACTGGTCAGGAACGTCCGTCCGTAGCTGATGCCCGTGCCTGCCGGCAGATTGCGGACGAGAGTGACGCGCGCCTTCCAGGACAGCGCGGGGAGAAACCGGTCTTGAATCGCGGGCAGCGGTGAGATCCCGTAGAGGACGAGCCCGGCCCGAACGATGTCCGCGGCATGAGCGGGAAATGCCAGGATCCCGGCGCTGTTGAGCGAGTGGACGCGGACGCCGGGCACGATGGCGCGGATCCGCGCAGCCAGCGCGGCGAAGGCCTCGAGTTGCCCGAGGGTGAATCCCGCATCCTCATCCGAGCTGGGGAGGTGGGTGGAGATGCTGTGCAGCGTGACGCCCGGCAAGCCGACGATCGCCCCGACCTCATCGAGTGCGGAATCGTGCCAGGCTCCGACCCGGCCCATGCCGGTGTCGATTTTGAAATTTAAGCGAACCGGACCGCATGCGGCGAAGGCGGCCGCCTCCGCGGCTGAGGAGACAGTGACAATGAGACCGGCTGTCAGCGGGCGCTCGGCGGGCAGGCAGGGGCTGAGCAGCATGACATCGCGCCCGGTTCCGGCTGCGATGACTTCCCGTGCCTCCGGGAGGTTTGCGACGCCGAAGATCTCAATATTCGGGGCGAGCGCCCGTGCGACCTCGGCGGTACCGTGTCCGTAGGCGTTGGCCTTGACCACCGCGAGGATGGCGGGAGAGGGACCGATCGAGGAGCGCACGGCGGCGAGATTGTGGCGTAGCGCGGAGAGGTTGATTTCGGCCCACGAGCGGAGGGCTGGCGGAATATCGAATGGTGGAGCGATCCTTTTCATGCTTTTTCTCCGGCCTGCGGCTTTGCCCCGCCACGGTCGAGGCGGTCGTCCTCCCACGAGGCAGGATCCTCGAGCGATTCCAGATGCGTGAAGACCGAGGTGTCGGGCAGCGCGTCGCTGATGTCGGTCTCGATTTTCTCCAGGAGCTCGTGTCCGCGGTGCACCGACCAGTCGCCGGGGACCAGAACGTGAAACGAAATGAACTTCCGCGCGCCCGACTGCCTGGTCCAGAGCGCGTGGAATTCGATCCCGTCGGTGCGGTAGCCCTCCAGAACTTTTTTGACCAGGACGAGGTCGGCGGCGGGCAGGGCGGTATCCATGAGTCCGGCGACCGACCGCTGAACGATGCCGCCACCGGTCCAGAGGATGTTGGCCGCCACGAGCAGGCCGACGATCGGATCGAGGCGGTCCCAGCCGGTGAAGACGACGAGCCCGACGCCGGCAATGACGCCGGCCGAGGTCCAGACATCGGTGAGCAGGTGCTGGGCGTTGGCCTCGAGCGTGATCGAGCGCCGCGCGCGGCCGACCCGCAGCAGGAGCATCGCAACAGCGAGGTTCACCGCAGAGGCCGCCGCCGCAACGGCAAGACCGAAGCCGGGCTGCTCGAGCGGCTGGGGGTGCAGGAGCCGGTCGATCGACGCGAATGCGATGCTGGCCGCCGCGACCAGGATCAGAGAGCCCTCGACGCCGCTGGAAAAATATTCCGCCTTCCCGTGTCCGAACGCATGGTCCTCGTCAGCCGGTCGCTGGGCGACCGTGAGCATCGCCAGCGCCATCACCCCGCCGATCAGGTTGACGATCGACTCGAGCGCGTCGGAGAGGAGGCCGACCGATCCCGTGACATACCACGCCCATGTCTTGAGCAGGATCGTGGCGACCGCCGCGGCGATCGAAATCCAAGCATATCGGGTGAGCGAAGGACTGGACATGGTTGAGGCAGGTTGCCGGACCGGGCGCGCGGAGTCGAATGGAACTTTTGCCTATGCAACCTTCGGCTTGTAGATGAGGAGACGGAGCCCGTTGAGGCAGACGAGAACCGTGCTGCCCTCGTGGCCGACCACGCCCCAGGGGAGCTGGAGGTTCACGCCGAAGGCGGCGATGAGAAGGACGACGATGACCGCGGAGGCAAAGATCAGGTTCTGCCAGAGCACCTTCTTCGCGTGGCGGGCCATGCCGATCAGGATCTCGATATTCTGGAGCTTGTCGCCCATCAGGACAACGTCCGCGGTCTCCATGGCGATGTCGGTGCCGGCGGCTCCCATGGCGACGCCGAGGTCGGCGGTGGCGAGCGCCGGGGCGTCGTTGACACCGTCTCCGATCATCATGACTTTCCCCTGCTTCTTGAGTTCGCGGATCGCCTCAACCTTGCCCTCGGGGAGCAGCTCGGCCCGAACCTCGTCGACACCCGACTCGTCGCCGATGGCGTGGGCGACCGCGCGCTGGTCGCCGGTGAGCATGACGACCTTCTTCACCCCGAGCCGGCGCAGGCCGGCCGCGATGTCCTTCGCCTCAGGACGCAGGGTGTCGGCGAGCGCGAGGACGGCGAGCGCGGTGACTGCGTCGCCCTCACGGGATCCGACCCAGACGCAGGTTTTGCCGTTGCGGGAGAGTGGTTCAGAGTGGTGGGCGATCGGGTCCATCGCCGCGGCCGAGAGCTCGCGGAACAGGCGCTCGCTGCCGATGATGATCCGGCGTCCGTCGACCGTGGCCTCGGCGCCCTTGCCGGCCGTCGACTGGAAATCGGTGGCTTCGGGGAGGACGAGGTCCTTGGCCCGCGCGCTCTTGATGATCGCCGTGGCGAGCGGGTGCTCGGACTTCGATTCCAGGGCCGCGGACTCGGCGAGCAGGACGGAGAGGCTTTCGGGAAGAGGGGCGTCGAGCTTGTGCGTGCCGAGAGCATCCACGATCTCGGTTACCGTTGGCTTGCCGACCGTGAGCGTGCCGGTCTTGTCGAAGGCCACGATGTCGATCTGAGCGGTGCGCTCGAGGTGCGAGCCGCCTTTGATGAGGATACCGCGGCGGGCGGCCCCGCCGATTGCCGAGAGCACGGTCGCCGGCGTGCTGATGACCAGCGCGCACGGCGAGGCGACGACCATCACGGTCATGGCAAGATAGAATGCCTCGGCGAAGGGATGTCCGAGGAAGAGCCACGGCACGAAAAACACGAGCGCGGTGAACGCAATGACGCCGGTCGCGTAGTATTGCTCGGCCTCCTCAAGGAACCGCTGGGTGCCGGACTTCTCGGCCTGCGCCTCCTCGACAAGCTTGACCATCCGCGCGAGCGTCGAATCCTCGGCGCGCTTGGTGACGGCGATTTCCAGCCCACCGCTCTGGTTGAGCGTCCCTGCGAAGAGGGCGTGGCCGACGGTCTTCGTGACTGGCATCGACTCGCCGGTGAGGCTCGATTCGTCGAGGCTGCTCGTGCCCTCCGTGATCGTGCCGTCGACTGGCACATGCTCGCCCGGGCGCACAAGGACGATGTCGCCGACTGCGAGGTTTTCCACGCGGACAAGTTCAGTGCCGCCGTTGCGTTTGACCAGCGCCTTGTCCGGCCGGAGCTTGAGGAGCGAGTGGATCGCCTTCTGAGTGCGCTGGAGCGCGTAGCTCTGGAGGACGTTTGAGAAAGAAAACAGGAAGAGCAGCAGCGCTCCCTCGAACGGCTGCCCGACGATGCCGGCGCCGATGGCAGCCAGCACCATGAGCACGTCGACATCGAGGACCTTTTCGCGCAGAGAGGCGATCGCCGAGCGCACGCCCTGCTGTCCGCAGAAAAGGTAGGCACCGCCGTAGAGGAAATATGTGAGTGCGGTATGCTTGCCGATCGTCTTATCACAGATGAGCGAGGCGATGAGGAAGACGAAGCCGAGGGCACACGAGATCTCTTCGTTGAGTTCGCCGGCCCGCGCCCGCTGCCAGAGCGTCTTCTCGCCGTCGGTCTCGGGAGCCTCGTAGGGCTTGACGTTCGCACCGGTGGCGCGGACGCCCTCAAGAACCGCGGCCTCGCTGGTGACATTGTCATCGAATGTCAGGCACAGGATTTTCCCGAGGTAGGTCGCGGTCGCCTTGCGGACACCGGGGATCTTTGCCACCTTCCGCTCCAGCCGGATCGCGGCGGCCTCGCAGGCGGCGCCGTCGAGGCGGAGGGTATGCTTTTGCAGAGCGAGGCCGGGGGCATGCTGGCTCACGATCGTGCGCACGTCCCCCTCGCTCAGCTTCGCAGGATCGAACTCGATCTGGAAAGCCGCCCGTCCGGGCAGCGGAACGACGCCGACCACACCGGCATGGCCGGCGATCGACTCGGTCGCCTGCTTCAGGTCCTCCTCAGGAGTGGGCACGGGGTTCATTGGGAATTTGTTGATACGCGGAAATCGGGAAAAGAGAAGCCTGTATTAAAATCCGTAATGTCACGCAATGGTGTCAGGCTTCGTGGTCGAGTAGTCGGCGACAAACGCGCGGCGGAAGTCCTGGAAGGTTCCACCGAGAATGTGGTGGCGGGCCTGTCGCGCGAGGTTGATATAGAAGTGGAGGTTGTGGATCGAGATGAGGCGGAGCCCGAGGATCTCCTCGGCCTTGATGAGGTGGCGGAGGTAGCCGCGCGAAAACGTGCGGCAGGCGGGGCAGTCGCAGCCGTCCTCGATCGGCCCCGGATCCTCGGCGTAGGGGGCGTTCTTGAGGTTGATCGTGCCATGGCGGGTGAACGCGGTGCCGTTGCGCGCGAGGCGGGTCGGCAGGACGCAGTCGAACATGTCCACCCCGCGCGCGATCATCTCGATGATCTGGGGCGGCGTGCCCAATCCCATCGCATAGCGCGCATGGTCCGAGGGAAGAAACGGGACCGCGCTCTCGATCGCGCGGAACATCTCGGGTTCGGGCTCGCCGACACTCACCCCGCCGATCGCATACCCGTCAAAGCTGATGTCCACGAGCGCACGAGCGCTCTTCTCACGGAGGTCGGCGTAGCCCGAGCCCTGTGTGATTCCGAAGACAAGCGGGCGTTCCTCCGGCGGAAACTGTTCCCACCAGGCCTTGCAGCGGCCGGCCCAGCGCAGCGTGAGGTCGAGGCTCTTGTCCGCCGCCTCGCGCGTGCAGGGGTGGGGAGGGCACTCGTCGAACGCCATCACGATGTCCGACCCGAGATCCCGCTGGATCTCCATCGAGCGCTCGGGGCCGATGAATGTCGGGGTGCCGTCGAGGTGGTTCTGAAAATGGACGCCCTCCTCGGTGATCTTGCGGAGCCGCGCGAGCGAGAAGACCTGGAACCCGCCGCTGTCGGTCAGGATCGGGCGGTCCCAGCTCATGAACCGGTGGAGCCCGCCCATCCGAGCGATCAGCTTTTCGCCCGGCCGCACGTGAAGGTGGTAGGTGTTGCCGAGGATGACCTGGGCCCCGAGCGAGCGGAGTTCGTCCGGCGACATCGCCTTCACCGTCGCCTGCGTCCCCACGGGCATGAAGACCGGCGTTTCGATGTCCCCGCGCCGGGTTTTTACAACGCCCGCCCGGGCGTCTCCGTCGGTGGCGGCCAGGGAATAGGCGCGGGTCATCGGAAATCAGGGTCCTTCATCCGCCGAAGATGCCGTGAAACACCGCTCCGCGTCAACGGTTGGCATGGAACCGCGCCGGGCGGCCGGACGTTTTTCGAATTGGACATCCCCGGGGGTCGGGCATAGATTTTATCCATGAGAAGGCGCACCCCATTCCTCCTGATGCTTGCAGCGCTGCTCGGCCTGCTTGTGACCGGGCTCCAGGCCCAGGTGGTCGTTTACGAGCTTTCATTCAGCAACACCGGGCAGAACGTCAACTACTCGTTTCTCAAGGGCGGATACCTTGTCGTTGACGAAAATGCGTCGAGCTTTTCCTCGGTCGTCGTGTTGAACGATCCTGTGACTTTCCAGCCCTACTACACGACCGGACTGCTCTCGGGTTCCTACATGACAATGCTGGAGGAAGGTTCCAACAACGAGGTGGCCGTCATTTACTCGATGTCCGGCGGCAGCGGCGACTCGGCCGACAACATCGCGTTCCAGGTCATCGGGGACACCGACAACGACACCAGCGTGGGCGGTGGCGCCTCGCTCCCGATTGCAAAAAAACTCAAGGGCTTTCTCCTCGCATCCGCGGCGGAATCCGGGACGACGAGCACAACCGGCAATTCGACGTTCACCTACGGATTCGCGGGATCGAGCAAGGCAACAGCCAAATTCCAGTCTGGCCTGACAAAGAATGCGAACAACAACCGGATGGATGCGGCGACCACGGTGACCTACCTGACCGAGGTTCTCACCGAGCGCGGGATCGGACCGGAGCCCACACCCTCGCCTTCGCCGGACCCAACGCCGACGCCGACGCCGACGCCGACGCCGACGCCGACGCCGACGCCGGCAGGCTGATCAGCGGCT
>Ga0209398_1000229_pt1 | contig 38637 bp, 38 predicted proteins | sample AshMeaBigSpring_FD_184125 | JGI IMG/M metagenome (GOLD analysis project Ga0209398, IMG submission 184125) | Groundwater microbial communities from Big Spring, Nevada to study Microbial Dark Matter (Phase II) - Ash Meadows Big Spring (SPAdes)... | ecosystem: Environmental > Aquatic > Deep...
TGATCAATTGCTTTTTAATCATTTCAACATCCCCTGCCGGAATGCTGTTTAAAAACTCTTTTAGTTCTTCGTGAGGTTGTTTTTGTACCTGATCCATAATGTTATAATTGTGTTAAAGTGAATAATTTGTGTACAATTTTATTACGTTTGTACAATCTTGTACGGTGCAAATGTACAAAATAATTATACACATGTGCAAATTATTTCTACACTTTTTCCAATAAAATTCTACACTATTTTTTAAATTATTATAAATCAATCAATTAACTTTACGATTATGGACAAAATTATTGGACAACTAATTAAAGAGCGTGTAGAAGCCTTAAATGTCGAAGTGACAGCATTTGCAAAAGCAATAAATAAGGAAAGAAGCAATGTTTATGATATTTATAAAAGAGATAGCATAGACACTAAACTGTTGAAAAAAATTGGACAGGTATTGAAGTATGATTTTTTTCAACACTTAATTGAAGATGAAACAATAGAACGATTAAGAGCTATTGAGATTACAAAAAAATCAAAAGTACTTTTAGAGATAGAAATTAGTGAGGATGAAATAATGAAGATTGGGTTTGAAGAAAAAGTATTCAAAATTTTAAATAAATAATCTATGACAAAAATAAAGGGTATTAACAATCTATATGTAGCAAAATGCAATTCATTATTAATGGAATTAAGTTCAAATAATGAATTTAATGACAAAGATTTAAAAAATCAGGTAACTAAAAAGTGTATTGATATACTCATAAAAATGAACTTAATTCAATATATTGATTTAAAATTTTCATTAACTGAATATGGTTATGAAATTGAAAAATCAACCGAACTTACATATAACGATATAAAAAACTATTTATGAAAAAACTTTTGTTAATATCCGTAATTGGATTGTTTTTAATGGCATGTGGAGAAGATGAAACACCAAGTCCATCTGCTGTAAAACCGAATGCTAATTTTTTAATTTCACAAATGGGGAACTACGCTCCAAGTGCCGTACAGTTTAGCGACAATTCGGAACATGCTGTTTCTTATTATTGGAATTTTGGCGATGGTGGATCATCATCAGAAGAAAACCCAAAACACATATATACAAAGGGTGGCAATTATAATGTAACTTTGAGAGTAAACAATGCTACAGGCGAAAGCACAATAACCAAAACAGTAGTAATAAATAATGCTCCAACAAAATTAAAAATAACAAGTTTGGTTTTAACTGCCTATCCGTTAACAACAACTTCAGGAGGTGGTTGGGATTTGGGTGATGGTCCTGATATGTATCCTGACATAATAAACAATACAGGTACTACAACTTTTATTAGTTTAGTAAAAGATAATGTTACCAATGCTAAGTTACCATTAACTTATAATATAAATTTTATATTTACAAATTTGACTTTTTAAAAACGAAATACATTTTTATGATGATGATGGTGTGTTCAATACAGATGATTGGATGGGAGGTTATAATTTTACTGCAAGTAACTCTATTCCATCCGATGGTAGTAAGTATCCAACATTTTTAAATTTTACAAGTGGTAATGTAAAATTTACTGCTAATATGGAGTGGATACCGTAAAGGATAAATTGATGAAGTATGAGTAAAAACAGACTAAAATAGACTGTTAAACTATAGTAGATTAAATAGACTGAAATTATATAATTGGTTATTAGTTGTTTGTGTGTTGGTAGGGTTTCCCTTCAGCCGCACAAAAATAAAACGAGCGATAGATTAATTTCTATCGCTCGTTTTTCATTTGCTATTTGAATCCTTAATTTTATATTTTGATTTCCGGACAATTTTCTTTTTTGTGCGATAAATCCACGAAGAATATCGAAAAAGAAGAAGGGCAATAAATACAAACGTTGCCTGATTAAATGTTTGTACCGAAATGGCAACAGCAACTAAAGCCAACGCTACTAAAATCAGATTGAACAACTGATATATAAATATGTGAATGCGCCATTTGCTAAACCAGATCATGCCGGCAGCAATCACATTCAATGGGTTGAGCCAAAGAATATTCAGGTTGTATTTAACCAACGGATGTACCGAAAAGAACATTAGAAAAAATAGAATTATTCCTGCAATTCCTGTAATCAGGAGCAATACCGAATCGACAATAGTATTGTATTTTTTATCAAAAATTATTTCATAAGCCGACAATAATGCAATTAAAATTATCAGAAACGAAAACACATAGAATGGTTTGTCGGCAAATCCGGGTGATGCATTTTCCTTAAATTCAGTCGTTACCAAAGTATTGGTTTTTGTAACCAAAGGCCGCGTCTGAGTATACTGATCGTTCGATATTTTTGCATTCAGAAATTCATACTTTAGAATTTCCGGTAAAAACATGCTTTGCATTTGGGGCATATTTTTATCGGCCTGGTACCCAAATACCAAATCGATGCCAAAGCGCAGCCAGGTATCGTCGCCAATATAGCTTCCAATTGCCTGACGGTAAGTTTTTGCTTCGAAAGTCGGTTGAAAAACCACCCTGCCATCGACAGCCCCAAGCACTATGTCGCGCGGACGGGTTGCACAATTGTCAAAAACGAAATTATAGCGGTATTGACGGTTTTCGGGTTTGTAATTAAAAAGCAGTTGCTCTATTAAGCGCTTTGATTCAGAGGGTTTGAAATTCAGAATGTGTTCCCAAACTACCGAATTGCGACTTTTATATTCCGGCAAAAAATCGGAAGTATATTGAACACCAAGCAGATAATCTGTTTTTCCACGAATAAATTTATAATAAAAGTTTTCGGTATTAAAACTAAAAATTCCCCAGTTGAATATAAAATCATGCCCGTTAATTTTATCCAGCACACGTATGCCCGAATGACCGAATTTGGCATAAACCTCAGGACCCGGCGAACAGGTAATTAAACTAATTTGAACAGAATCGCTGAAGACAATATCCTGTGAAATCGCTTTTGTGTTAAAAAAAATCGCAAGAATTAATATGACAATGACTTTTAAATACTTCATTTGTCTGATTTTATAATTTTAATTGAAATAAAGTGGCGCGTAAATGATATTAGTAAATGTAAAAATACCACATTAATATTGCAAAAGTATGTATTTTAATTCGGTTTTTAAAATCTGGATAGCAAATTATTGACTTAATTTTTAGCAACTTGACTGCATTGGGTTTAAATGCGGTCAATTAAAAACGGATATTTATTCAGCAACTCCTGTTTTTGCATAACTAAATGCGCTGCAAATTTCCTGTAGTGTGGTGTTTCGAAGTGAATAGGGCGATGTTGTATAGCATTTTTATATTTTGATATATCGGCAATGCATTGCATTGTGTTTTTTGTGAAAAATGCACTCGAAAATTGTTTGAAAATATAATCGACAGCTAATTCGGAAGGGTGAAGCATGTCGGCGGCATAAAAACGATAATCACGCAGTTCGTCGACCACAATTTCGTACGATGGGAAATAAAAAACAGCAGGAAAAGCCTTTGAAATTCGTTGTGCTGCTTCCAATAAAATGCCTTTACTAATATTATTTTCGGTAGCACCATCTTTCCAATGCCTTACAGGACTGACGGTTATAATAATTTTAAGGTCGGGATTGAGAATGCTTAGTTTTTGAATTAACTCCGAATACATGTCGAAAATTTCAGTAGCCGATAGTCGTTCGCGAACAAATTCTGATGCCGGTACTTTGTGACAATTAGCAACAATTTTTCCGGTATCACTAAGTTTGTAAACCCAGGAAGTGCCAAATGTTAATACTATAAATTGTAACTTTTTCAGTCGGTTTATTGCCGGTGTAAACCGACTGTTTATTTTCTCCAACGCACCAACTGCATTTGTATCCGAAAATATAGTACTATGCATATAGCTCGACCACAGTGAGTTATATTGAAATAAGTCATCGGTCTTAAATTCGTTATTTTCGATTAAATGTGTAATATTCTGACAAATTGAAGCCGGATTAAACAGCACTCCAAAAGGATTGATATCCACATCGAAACATAGTTGCTGCAGGCGTGCACCAATGTTTTCCGAAAAGCACGAACCCATTAACAGCAATGGCGATGTGTAGTCAATTTTAAAGGGATACTCCGGGATGTCAATTTTTGTGCTGAACATTGTTTAATTCGTTTTTGGTATAAATTATCAATTCGTCGAAAAACGCAAAGAAACTATTCTGTAATTCCTGTTCGTTGGCTTCTAAGTATTTAATGCAATTTACAGGCTTTAGCGACCTGATTTTATACACCGACATTATGTATAAAGAATTGCATAAACCTTCGGTTGTTGAATATTTATACAGTCGGTTAGTTGCAGCAAAATGAAATATGAATCGTTTGATTCGTTCCGGCAAATAAAAATAATTCAAAATTGCAACAGTCGAAAAACGAACCGAAAACCACCACAGATTCGTATTTGAATATTTTTTGAAATTAGTTGCTAAAAAATAATCGAAATACATATCGAGCACAATTGCCGAATACCGGCCAAACTCAGGACGTAATTTTACAATCAGCTCTTTTACAATAGGATGTGTGTCGGTAAAATGATCAATTTTTCGATGTAGTACAATTCCCTGCCATATTTTAGTTGGAAACAGCCCCGATTTATTACCTTTCACAGCATCGGCAACAAAACCTCCGATTTGCATTTTTGGGCTTTTGCCCGATAGAAAAATATGTGCCAGGTAATTCAAAGTAATTGCTTAAAAGTCTGATTATTTACAAACAACCTTATAGCTTTTGTTATTCACTTTCAGAAAATAAATACCGGCACGTGTAGGAATAAAAAATCGCCCCTGAACCAAATTTCCGGTCCAAACGACTTCTCCCGTGAGTGAAAAAAGCTTTACATTGCCAACTGCTTTGGGTAAAGTAATAAAAATACCATCCGAATTAGTGCTGAACACAATTCCTTCGGCAATGGTTTGAGCGTTGCTTGTTGGTGCATTCTCGCTATCAGCTTTATTCCATGCTTCCGTCTTTGCAACAGCCGGACGGTGCTCAGAAGCACTTTTGTTTTGAGCCTGAATGGTCAAAACAAAAAAACAAAGCACAACAAGAAATAAATTCGTTTTCATTACTTTAAAATTTTATCGTTCACTTTTCATTCGTTTCGGATAATCAATGGTATAATGCAGCCCGCGGCTTTCTTTGCGACGAAGCGCATGTTTAATAATCAGATACGCCACACTAATCACATTTCGAAGTTCACATATTTCGCGCGAAACTACTGAGCGTTCAAATAAATCTTCGGTTTCGCGGAATAAAATTTCCAATCGGCTCATGGCTCGTTTCAAACGCAAATTGGAGCGTACAATGCCCACATACGTACTCATAATCTGTTCAACCTCCCGGAAACTTTGTGTGATTAACACCATTTCCTCCGGCAGTTTAGTGCCTTCGTCATTCCAATCCGGAATAAATTCGTTCCACTTTATATTATCCAATTGACTAACAGCATTTTTTACAGCAGCATCAGCATATACAATAGCTTCGAGCAACGAATTGGATGCCAAACGGTTTGCTCCGTGAAGTCCTGTACAGGTACATTCGCCGGCTGCATACAAATTCTTTATCGACGACTTAGCATGCTCATCAACAACTATGCCACCACATAAATAGTGCTGTGTAGGCGAAACCGGAATCATGTCTTTTGTAATGTCGATTCCGAGCGACAAGCATTTTTTGTAAATGTTCGGAAAATGTTCTTTTGTTTCTTCAGCGTTTTTATGCGTCACATCTAAAAAAACAAATTCATGCCCACGAATTTTCATTTCGTTATCGATAGCCCGAGCCACAATATCGCGCGGCGCAAGCGAACCCCGCTCATCGTATTTTTGCATAAACTCCCGTCCATCTTTACAGCGCAAAACTGCCCCATAACCACGTATAGCCTCGGTAATCAGGAATGTCGGACGTTCGCCCGGATGATATAGTCCGGTAGGATGAAACTGCACAAATTCCATATCCTGAATTACACCACGTGCCCGATGAACCATGGCAATACCATCGCCGGTTGCTATTTCGGGGTTGGTGGTTGTGGCATACACCGTACCAATTCCACCGGTAGCCATCATGGTAATTTTAGCCAGAAACGTATGGATATGGTTGGTTTGTTGATTAAGCACATAAGCACCATAGCACTCAATATCAGGCGTATGCAGTGTTACTACTTCGCCTAAATGATGTTGTGTAAGAATTTCAATGGCGAAATAATTCTCAAAAATTTCGATATTAGGATTCAAACGAATTTTTTCAATCAGACTTTTTTGAATCTCGAAACCTGTATTATCCTTGTGATGCAAAATACGAAATTCGGAATGTCCGCCTTCTTTGTGCAAATCGAAAAGTCCATCTTCATTTTTATCAAAATCAACTCCCCAATTAATCAACTCTTCAATTTGAGCCGGTGCTTCTTCAATCACTTTACGAACAGCCTGTTCGTTACAATGTCCATCGCCGGCAATAAGCGTATCTTCAATGTGTTTTTCAAAATTGTCGGGCTCGTAAGTTACAGCAGCAATTCCACCCTGAGCATAACTCGTATTTGTGTCGTCGAGTGTCGATTTGCTTATTAATGCCACTTTTCCATAGCGTGAAGCCTTGATGGCAAAACTAATTCCTGCCAGTCCACTTCCTATTACTAAAAAATCGAACTTACGTGTCATAATACTCTTAAATGTGCCAATAAGCCAATGTGAATAATATGCCAATAAGAAAAATTTGCCAATTTATTAAATTATTGGCACATTGGCATATTAGATTATTGGCACATTGGGTTATTGGCATATTAATTTATTGTTTTGATGTACACCCTGCGTTTTTTGTGATTTTCGGTTTCCCAACTTCCCCACTGCGATGACATGCGGGTGTTTGTTTCCAATTCGGGATTTGATTCAGCAAATTTATAACCATTTTTGGCCGCATTTGGCATTATATCAGCAAAAACAATCGAGTTAATTCCTTTGTTCTGATAATCGGGGTGAACAGCCATTAAATACAGGTCGAGTAAATCGTTTTTTTGTAATGCCCGCAACATATAAAACCAACCGAGCGGGAATAAACTTCCTTTTGCTTTTTGCAATGCTTTTGTAAAGCTCGGCATAGCAATTCCCAAAGCTACAACATTATCTTTTTCATCTACAACAATTGAAATGGTATCTAAACGGAAGAAGCTGAAATACAGTTTGATATAAAATGCAATTTGCTTTTCGTTTAACTTTGTAAAGCCATACAAATGCGAATAACAGGTGTTCAGCAAATCGAATATTTTCAACGCGTAATTATCAACCACTTCTTTACGCGACTTAAATTTTTTAGCCGTTAATTTGTATTTTTCCTGTACGATTTTAGCTACGCGATAATACTTATCAGGATAAACATCAGGAATAGTTATCAGATATTCATTCCAGTCAATATCTTTCACAAAACCATATTTTTCAATATGTACAGGATAATACGGATAATTGTAAATGGTTGCTAATGTGCCATTTCGTTCAAAACCTTCGATAAGCAATCCTTCGTGGTCGAAGTCGGTAAACCCGAGCGGCCCATGAATCGCAGTCATACCTTTTGCTTTTGCCCAGCCAATCGCTGCATCAAACAAAGCTTTGGAAACCTCCAAATCGTCAATAAAATCGACCCAACCAAAGCGTGCATTTTTCTGTTTCCATGTGTCGTTTGCAACCGGATTGATAATGGATGCAATTCGTCCGGCAATTTTTCCATCCTTTTTGGCAACAAAATAAGCCGTTTCGCAAAAATCAAGCGCCGGATTACTACCTTTTGTCAAATTCAGCAAATCGTCCATCATCAATGGCGGAGCTGCATACTGACAATCTTTATAAAGATTAATACCAAACCAGATAAACGCTTTCAATTCCCTTTTCGACTTAACTTCCTGTATTTCAACTGCCATAATATTATTCTTTGTTAATTTTATAATTTTTGGGGTAAAGATAGTTTATTTTCGTTTAGCTTTTACAAAAAATAATCCGTAAGATAATAAAGCTACAGTTATTCCACTTATAACAGATACTGCTTGCGAAAGATGAAAACCCTCCGGAGCCATTAAAATATAGCTAACAGTTACAGCTGTCATAAACATAGCCGGAAGCAATGAAATTCCATAAAATTTATTTTCTTTTGAAAGGTAAACCGTTATAGCCCAAAGGGTAAACACCGCTAATGTTTGATTGCACCACGCAAAATAACGCCAAAGGATATTGAAATCCATTTGCAAAATTAAGAACGTGATAATGAAAAGAGGAATGGAAATTATTAATCGCTTAATAATCGGTTTTTGATCAAATTTCAGAAAATCTGCTGCAATCAATCGAGCCGAACGTAAGGCAGTATCGCCCGAAGTAAGCGGTGCAGCAATCACACCCAACAATGCCAACATTCCACCAATCGGCCCGAGCCACGATTTTGAAATCTGATCCACAATTTGAGCCGGAGCATTTACATTTCCGAGCGAAGCCACATGCTCCTGCAAACCCTGAATAGAACCATAAAAACTCGATGCGGCAGCAGCCCAAATCAAAGCCACAATACCTTCGGCAACCATACTGCCATAAAACACACGCCTTCCCAGTTTTTCATTCTCAATACAACGAGCCATCAAAGGCGATTGAGTAGCATGAAAGCCCGAAATGGCACCACATGCAATAGAGACAAACATAATGGGGAAAATAGGTAATTGCTTGGGATGAAGATTGGCAAATCCTTCGGTAAATTCAGGAATAGGCGCATTGTTTACAATCATCGCACCCATAATTCCTACTGCCATAAATAGCAGTGCAAAACCAAAAACAGGATATATTTTACCAATAATTTTATCGATAGGAAGCAAAGTTGCCAACACATAATAGGCAAAAACAATAACTATCCACCAGGTTACATTAATGGTGTCGGGTGTCATTTTGGCCAATAATCCGGCGGGTCCTGATACAAAAACAGCTCCCACCAACACCATTAATATCAACGAAAAACCACGCATAAACTGCTTCACACCACTTCCGAGATGCATCCCAACCAATTCGGACTGGCTTGCACCATTGGTACGAACCGACATCATGCCCGATAAATAATCGTGAACACCACCGGCAAAAATTGTTCCGAGAACAATCCACAAAAACGAGGCAGAGCCAAACATAACGCCCATAATAGCACCAAAAATGGGTCCAAGTCCGGCAATATTTAAAAATTGAATCAGAAAAACCCGCCACCAGGGCATAGCCACATAATCCACACCATCGGGATTTGCGAGAGCAGGCGTTTTACGTTTTTCGTCTATTCCAAAAACTTTTTCTGTAATTTTTCCGTAAATAATGTAGCCTAAAATCAGTGCTACAATGGATAATAAAAAGCTGTACATAAATATATTAGTTTATAAAGTTCGTAAAGTTATAAAGTTTATAATGTCATTTACCATTTATCATTTACAATTAACCATTTCTTTTTTGTAATAACACCACATTCTCCACATGATGCGTATGCGGGAACATATCAACCGGCTGCACCGCAACTACTTTATAATCAGCATCGAGCAGACACAAATCGCGTGCCTGCGTTGCCGGATTGCAGCTTACATATACTATACGAGCAGGAGCAGCAAACCGTATGGCATCGATTACATCGTCGTGCATTCCTGCCCGTGGCGGGTCGGTGATAATTACATCTGGTTTGCCATGCGTTTCAATAAATGCGGCATTCAAAATGTCCTTCATATCGCCGGCATAAAACAAGGTATTTTTTATACCATTGATATCCGAATTTACTTTTGCATCTTCAATGGCTTCCGGAACATATTCAATACCAATCACTTGCTTTGCATTTCGCGCAACAAAATTAGCAATAGTTCCTGTACCGGTGTATAAATCGTATACCAGTTCATTACCCGTAAGTCCGGCAAAATTGCGGGCTATTTTGTATAATTCGTAAGCTTGTTCGGAGTTGGTTTGATAAAACGATTTCGGGCCAATTTTAAATTTCAACCCTTCCATTTCTTCGTAAATACATTCGTTTCCGCTGAAAACATGTATTTGCTGGTCGGTAATGGTATCGTTGGCTTTCGAATTTATAACGTAAAGCAAGGATGTGATTAGTGGAAATTTATTGGCAAGATGCTGAAGTAAAGCATCCTGTTCAGCCTTATCTTCGTAAAAAAATACCACAATCACCATTAACTCACCGGTGCTGGTAGTGCGAATCATCAAAGTGCGCAAAAATCCTTCCTGTGAACGTAAATCGAAGAATGTCAGCTCTTTTTCCAGTGCGTAGCGACGAATTTCATTCCGAATCTGATTCGAAATATCATCCTGCAGCCAGCATTTGTTGATATCCAGCACTTTATCGAATTGTCCGGGAATGTGAAATCCCACTGCATTCATGGTCGGAAATTCTTTTCCTTCGTTCATTTCTTCGAACGTACGCCAACGCTTATTCGAAAACGTAAATTCTAATTTATTGCGATAGAATTCTGTTTTTTCAGAACCAAAAATGGGTGTAATTTCGGGCAATTCAATTTTACCGATACGTGTGAGGTTATCAACTACCTGCTTTTGTTTGTATCGTAACTGTTCGGAGTAAGGCAATATTTGCCATTTACAGCCACCACATATTCCAAAATGCTCGCAAACAGCTTCGGTACGATTGGACGAAAACGTATGAAAATGAATAGGGCGCGCTTCCATAAAATGGCTTTTTTTGCGTGTAACCTGCAAATCGACCACATCGCCCGGAACCACAAACGGTACAAAAACCACCACATCATTGACACGTGCAATAGCCTTTCCTTCGGCAGCAATATCGGTTATCGTAACATTGGTGAGTATCGGATGTGGTTTTTTATTTTTTGCCATGAAAAGTTATAAAATTTGATTTGGAATGCAAAAATACTACTTTTTGATACAACTTACTGCATAATACAGCAGTTTAACCCTATTTAATGGCTTTTCCATATCACAAATAAGTTCTGAGCGGGTATATTCTAAGGGTTTAAAAATGCCTTTTGTTTTTTTCGAAACGCTTTTTAGCTGCTTCAAAGCCACAAATCCACGTGCTATTATCAGTGAAACTATTCGTTTAAATGCTTCTTTATCAGCGTTTATATAATTAGTTTTGTCAATTTCTTTCCATATTTCCCTGTGTAAATTTCGATAGGCTGATTTTATGGTTTTAATATTTCGAGTCGAATTTACCAATGTTTTTATTCCGGCCTGTAAGTCGGTATACACATCAAAAATATCGTTTTCAAGCTGACCAATAGCGCCTAATTTGAAATACAGTTCATCTTCATTTTCACTAATTTCTCCCTCGAAAGCCCGTCGGTAAAGCTGCATGGTAAATCCGCCTTTGTTGTAAGTTATGGTTCTGAGTGCCACTCGGGTAAGTGTTGGATTGCTTAGCTGATTTCGGGAAGCTGCCTGTGCATCAAAAATTTTCAACATTTGAACTTTTGCAGAAACACTGTGAGGTGTGTTTTTTAAAAACAAATAATATAAATCTATCAGTACATTAATATTTAAAGAATTAGAATCATTCTTTACCGGATTTTCTAATAAATTCCGAATAAAACTATCGCTATAATTATTCTCATCAAAAAGATCATCAAACAATCCAGTCATACAACCAAGACAAGTAATGGCAATTCGTTCATTCTCACTCAGTTTATTACCTCGTAAAACGGAATATGATTCACCAATAAAAACCGGCACATACAGTCCGTATTTGTAAATCCGCTGCTTTTCAACATCAGAAAGCCCCTCACACAGTGGTTCAAGCATTTTTAAGGCAAAACGCTTTTGAAACTTCAATTTGGCCGAAAAGTTGCCTATTATAAGTAAGAGTCTGAAAAATTCCGAAAGATGATTCAAAAGAATTGATTTTTATACAAATATAATTTAATTTTCAGTCTATTCATCAAAAATTTATACTGCACAAATATTAATTTAATTTTGACTACACAAAAACTACTACAAATTCCTACTCGAAACATGTTGTTAAACATTAATATTAAAGTAAATGAACAGCAATTTTCGCTGAGATTTTAGTAGATTTGCTGCAACTTAATCATACTGTATTGTAAAGACTCAATTAATCCTGACTTCCATCGATATTAATCTTAAAATAAGCTGATATTCAGGTTAACCTTTTAAATCCTTCGTTGTCGAAGCATTCGTTTGTTTTCATTTTTTAATTGAACTAATTAAACAAAGTCGAATGTTTGCTAACAATCATAGCAATCGAATAATTTATTTTTTTCTGATAATACTCTTTTATCAGTGCTTCTTTTCTGTAGCTTATTCTCAGTTTACCATCAGCGAAAATTTTAGAGGAAATACAGTTGGCTCAAATATCGTTATGGGTGGTAGTCCTTCGGCTTATCTTACTTCCGGAATTGACGATGCATTAAATGATGGCTGGTTGCGTTTGACAAAATCGGTTAATAACCAAAAAGGGTATGCTTATATTAGTTCAAAATTCCCCTCCACGCTCGGAGCTTTAATTGATTTCGAATACAAAATTTGGAGAACCAGCACCAGTGGAAATTCCGGTGCAGATGGAATAGGTATTTTTCTTTTTGATGCATCAAAACCCTTTATTCTGGGAGGTTACGGAGGGTCATTGGGATATGCACCTAATACGACTGCAGGAACAAATGCCGGATTGAACGGTGGTTATATCGGTATTGGGTTGGATGAATATGGAAATTTCTCAAGATCAACTGAAGGAAGAGTAGGTGGTCCGGGATTCAGACCAAATTCTATCGTTTTGAGAAGCATTACAACAAATAATCCGGCTACAACCAATCAATATCTGACAGGGGTTCAACTTCAGGCAAGCTCTACTTCGAATGTCAATTCAGTTGATTACAATACCGCCACACTTACAAGACCAACAGACACGGTTTTCTACCGAAGGATAAAAATTACGGTTATACCGAATGCCGGAAAATACGATATTACAGTGAAATGGCGCACCGGTCCCAATAGGCCTGACTCTACCATTCTGACTTACCAAACTACTGAAGTGCCACCTGATTCTTTACGTATTGGATTTGCTGCATCAACAGGTGCCTTAAATAACTATCACGAAATTCGTAACCTGATTGTAACCACACCTGGTGGTGTTAGTGTCGAAAAATGGGTAGATAAAATCAATGCTAAAGTGGGTAACCGATTGACTTACACAGTTTCGGTAAACAACCTAACAACTTCAAATATCAACAATTTAGTGTTGTCAGATTCAATTAAGGATGGCAATGGAAATATACTGAATTTAGGTCCCGACTATTTCGAAATAGACAGTATTAGTTTTATCAACTATGGAAAAATTACAAATACAGTTGCCGGAATGACGGTTGGAGTTCCAAAAACGTCCGGGTTTACGAATCCAATGAACTTCAACTTAAATATGGGTGCTAATAGCATTACCACATTTAAAATAGCAGGCACAATAAAAAATATTACCCCCGGAGGAGGTATTCTTACAAATTCAGCAGGGATAGACCCAGATCCCACAGGAATTTTTGATGAAGACAAAACGAATAATTATAGCCTTGTAAATACCTATATTTTGGATGCTGATTTTACTTCTAAGGTAACAATTGACAGTCAGTGTGCAAATACTGTAACAGGTAATAAATACACGCTGGTTGTTTCGAATACAGGTACTGAAAACAGCATTGCCGGAAAAACAATAACGCTAACCGACTCAATACCTGCTTCATTAACTGTTAAAAGTGTAAGTGGCTCGGGTTGGAATATTACAAACAATGGCAATGTATATACATTCACAAGAAATGATGTACTTAACTTTGGGAGCTCATATCCACCTATTTACATTGAATTTACACCTCCTGCATCGGGCTCAGCTATTATTAATTCAGCAACAGTACAATACAATGGAATAGAAGCAAAATCGGACAATAATAATTCCAGTGTAATGCTGAATCCGGCACCCAGCACGTCCGACATATATCATCAATAATTCAATAAATTTAAAATAATAATTCATTCAAAATTAATACATTATGAAAACAAGTAAATTTTTCGTGCAGATAACTTTAGTGGTTATAATGCTTGCATCAAACACAATGAATGTATGGGCGCAACCTTATCCGGCTGCAACATCTCCCCATGTTGTTTGTCAGAGTGCCACAGAACCTTACGGCGTTATATTGACACCGGGCTCATCCTATGCATGGACATTAAGCGACCCTGCTGCCGGAACAATAACTGCCGGCGCTACACCAAATCTTATTACTGTAAATTGGACAAAGGCGGGAAGTTATACCTTGCAGGTTGTCGAAACAAATCAGTATGGTTGTGTTGGCTCTCCTGTTACAATTGCTATCACTGTAAATCCGGTGGCTTTTATTGCTAATAAAGTGGCTGCAAATATCTGTAGTGGTGATAGTTTTGAAGTAATTCCTGTTGATGGTGTCGGAACAGATATTATTCCTGCCGGAACAACCTATAGCTGGAGTGCTCCGGTGGTTGCCGGAATTACAGGTGCTGCTGCAGGTAGTGGAGCAACCAAAATCAGCGGTACGCTTGTAAATACAACTAATGCACCTATTGATGTGGTTTATACCGTTATTCCGAAATCAGGAACCTGCGATGGAGCAAGCTTTACGGTTACTGTAAAAGTTTATCCACAGGTAAATACATCGCCCATCTATCATAATTAGTTGATATTCAATAATGAATAAAGGAACTGCCTTCATATTAATACTTTTCACAGTGCTTTTTAGTGCTGTGAAAAGTGTTGCACAATCCATTGAGCCGGATGTGGTATGTGTGGGTAGTACCAAAAACTATTATGTAATTGCAACTCCCGGCTCGAAATATATATGGAAAATAGATGATGGACAGCCCGAAATTTCTACTTCGAATGCTGTGGATATAACCTGGCGATTGCCGGGCTTAAAAACACTGTCCGTTCAGGAAATAACAAAGGATAATTGCTTAGGACCAATTCAGTCGTTGAAGGTTACCGTTAATGAGCCAAGTTATTCCAAAACAATACGAAAGGTTTGTCCGCTCCAGTTAAAAACATTTACATGGAATGGACTGAATTGCAATTCGGCCGGGACTTATCGTATTTCGCTAACAAACAATCTTGGTTGCGACAGTATTGCCGAATTAGAACTTAGCGTGGAGGATCCATTGGTAACAAATCTTAATTTTACAATTTGCGTATCGGAATTACCTTATAAATGGAATGATAATACAATAACAAAAGCGGGAGCTTATACTTCGAAATTTACAACTCCCGGAGGTTGCGATAGTATTGTTTATGCAAATTTCAGCCTGTTCCCATCTTCCCGCGATTCGTTATCAATAACAATATGCAAGGGCGAAACTTGCTTGTTTGATGGGAAACATTTGAAAGAAGAAGGTGTGTATTACGCAAAACTTCAAGATCAAAATGGATGCGATAGCATTGTGAAGTTACATTTAGATGTGGCAGAAGGGAAGCTAATAACCAAACATATTGTATTGTTTGAAGGACAATCATACAATATAAATGGTACCAATTATACCAGTTCAGGCACTTATTCCAAAGTATTAAAATCGAGCGAAAGTTGTGCTGATGAAGTAACAACGGAACTAACATTTATTAAAGTTCCAAATACAATTACGCCTACATCAGAAAAAAACAACGTATTTATGAAAGGGCACCGGGTGAAAATTTACAACCGGAATGGCGTTTTGCTTTTCGAAGGAAACGATGGTTGGGATGGAACCTACAAAGGTAATTTGGTCAGTAAGGATACTTATTTTTATGTGTTGTTCAATGAAGATCCTACCATAAAACCAAAAGAAGGTTACATAACTGTTTTGAGATAAAACATGCTGAATCAAAAATTCATATTAACAGTCTGTTTTGCAGCACTAACAACCCTGTTAGTTGCGCAGTCGAATATCCGGCTGAGCAACTACTGGGGCAATATGTATTTTCTGACTCCGGCAGCTATTTACGATAAATATGCAGCGGTTTTCAGCGTGGCAGCCAAAAAGCAATGGGTAGGTATCGAAGGTAGTCCTGCAACACTTTTTGCCTCCGGAACAAAGTTTAATGAAGAATCGAACACACAAATCGGATTTAACTTTGTGCAGGATAAAGTAGGCTACACTTCTATCTCCAACTTACAGCTTTCGTATGGATTTGCGTTGCAATTGGATTACATTTGGCAACTGCATTTCGGACTGGGCGGTAATTATCAATATATGAACTACGACCCCTCGCAGATGATTTTAGAAGACAACTCTGATAATGCTTTTGCGCTATCACTGATGAAAGGAAAATCAACTTTTGATGCCGATTTCGGATTCGAATTTACTACTAAAAGTTTGAAAATTGGCGCTGTTTCACAAAATTTGTTCGACGCATTTGCCATTGATAAACGCTTACAATCCAATACCAATTTGGTTTATATCCGTTACCGCGAAATGAATCAAAGTCCGGTAAATATTGGCGCCGGAGTATGTGCCATTCAGATCGGAAATATCTATCAGTTAGAGTTTAATACTTCCGCTTATTTCAAATTCGAAGAAAAAACCGGCTATGGCTACGAACCGCAGATACTCGATGTGGGTTTGTTTTATCGCACTGCCAGCGAAGTCGGGTTAAATTTCGGCTTTAATATTTCCAAAGAATTACACGTCTCGTACTCCTACGATTATCATTTTGGCAGCATTCGCCTGGGGTCGTTTGGTACGAATGAAATTATGCTCACCTATCATATTCCCACCAAATGCAAATGCCATAATATGTGGTATTAAACAAAAAAAGAGAGTATCCTGTGTGGAATACTCTCTTTCTGATTACGTGTGAAGTATGTGAATTATTTTTCTGAAAGATAGCTTGCAATACCTTCCTGAGTTGCCTGAAGTGCTTTGTCACCTTTTTTCCAGTTTGCAGGGCAAACCTCGCCGTACTCTTCGGTAAACTGAAGTGCGTCGATTAAGCGCAACACCTCGTCTACATTACGACCCAATGGAAGGTCATTCACCAATTGGTGACGAACAACACCCGATTTGTCGATAAGGAACAAGCCACGATATGCTTTAGGCTCTCCTACCAAAACCACATCTCCGTTTTCGTTGTATTCGTCGCTACCGATAAGCACGTCATAATCTTTCGAAATCTGAAGGCTCTGGTCTACTACCAACGGATATTTCACACCCTGAATACCACCCTGATTTTGTGGTGTTTGCAACCATTTCCAGTGCGAAAATTCGGAGTCAGTCGAAGCACCAACAACAACAGTGTTGCGCGACGCAAACTCAGCTGCTTTTTCTTCGAAAGCAATCAACTCGGTGGGACATACAAATGTAAAATCGGCTGGGTAAAAGAAAAATACAACGTATTTTTCGCCTTCGTACTGACTAAGTGAGAAATTCTCAATAATTTCACCACCATTTACTACCGCTTTTGCATCAAAAGCCGGAGCTTTTTTTCCTACTAATACTGACATAATTCTTAATTTTTTAATTTGTAAATATTTTTGATTCTTGTATTATTCTAAAAAAAATTTCTGTTAATTTTACCGCTACAAAGATAAGTGATTTTAATTTTATAATCATTACATTTTTTAATAGAATTAATTTATACCCGAATAGAGAAGAACGATTGATGTGATGTGGTGATGTGATGATGTGGTGATGTGATGATGAGGTGATGTGGTGATGTGGTGATAAAAAAACGAGAGAAACCCGTTCTCGGAAGTTTCTCTCGTCTGTATATTATTTAGAAATAATTAAATTAACCATTAACTATGCATTCAGCGGATTATTGTTATTGAAAAAATCGGGCGCCAGATTATTATATACTCCAAAACCCGGCTCTCCCGGACCAACAGGTGGTTCTGATTGCAATTCAAGCGAAATACTATTATCCAAACGTGTACAAGTCAGTTTTGGCTTTATATATTCTTTTTTAATTTGTCCGATACTCTTCATGTTGTCTAAATAATTACAATTACCAGTGATTAACTATCACCTAAACAATGCAAATGTAATAAAAGTTTTTAAAATACTATCATTTTTCTACGAAAAATTATTACTTTTAATTGCAATCGGTTGCAAAAGAGTTATTTTTTGAAAAAAAATGTTTTTACAATGTCATATTGAACTCTTTTTGGGAGTAAATTCAGTTTAGGTTAAAAGTAAGCCGGTGCACTTCTCTAAACTATCTTCCCAGTAAGGAATTTCAATTTTATACGTGGCTTTAATTTTGGATTTATTTAGCACACTATAATGAGGTCTGGGAGTGCGTGTAGGGTAATCTTTTGTCTCAATGGGATTTACTTTGCATTTTACACCGGCAAGTTTATGTATTTTTTTTGTAAAATCGTACCAGCTACAAACGCCTTCATTGGAATAATGATAAATTCCCGATACAAAGTTTTCGGCACTAAGAATTTTTAATATTGCTACGGCCAAATCAGCTGCATAAGTTGGTGTTCCTACCTGGTCGAAAATAACATTTAAACTGTCACGTTCGGATCCGAGTTTTATCATTGTTTTTACAAAATTACCTCCAAAAGATGAGTACAACCACGATGTGCGCACAATAACCGAATCGGGACAAATAGTTATTAATTCATTTTCTCCAGCTAATTTTGATTTTCCATACACACCCAAAGCAGCAGTAGGCATATCTTCGGTAAGTGGTATATTGCTTGAGCCATCAAACACATAATCGGTAGAAACATGTACGACTTTTAGTTGGTGTTTCGCAGCCACTTCAGCGATATTTTTCACTGCTTCGTGGTTAATTTTGTAGCATAAATCCACATCATCTTCAGCCTTATCTACAGCCGTATAAGCTGCACAATTAACAATTGCATCGACAGCATTTTCTGCCACAAAACTTTCCAATGCCGCTTTATCACAAATATCCAATTCAGCCACATCGGTAAAGATATAGTTAAATGCTTCGAATTGTTTAGAGGCAACTCGTATCTCATTGCCTAACTGGCCGTTACTTCCGGTTACTAAAATATTCATTTTTCTTTGAGTTATTAGGGCTATGCCCGTTATTGATTGTTATTTAGATATTGGCATATTATCACATTGGCACATTGGCATATTATCACATCACCACATCACCACATCAATCACATTTCCAAATCCAATTCGCCTTTTTTATAGGCTTGGTAATTTTTAGCCAACAACACCATAAATTTGCTTATCTCTGTGAGTGTTTGTAATGTTTCAGGTTTAATTTCTGCTTTTTTCAAACGAAGCAACATAATGCCGTACATAAAATTGAAACAGATTTCTATATCCGATATGCCAGCTTCCGATTTGGTGCGAAGCTGATTTATAAAGGGTAAAATATGAAAAAATTTAGCATTATACGCCGGCACCTGTCCCGATTTGATTATCAGATTATGAAAATCAATAAGGTCGATTATCACATTTTTATTTAATTGCAAATGGCCATTTTCCTGCACATTTTCCAATCGCATCATTTCAATCAGGCTTTCGTACCATTCATAAAGTGTTTTGCGATCAGCCTCATTTTCAACAGGATAAACCGAAATTATTTTTTCGTTTAATGTTTCAATACTTAACCCAAAAGCACGCAACATATCCTCCACCTGCCACATATAAAGCAGGTACTCGCAAATATTTTCTTTTTTTAATTTACTGGCTATAAACATATATCAGTTTGTAAAGTTCATAAGGTTTGTAAAGTTCATAAAGTAAATTAGTTTATCAGTTAATTAGAGTATTGGCACATTATCCTATTGGCACATTATCCTATTGGCACATTATCCTATTGGCACATTTTCACATTGGCACATTATCCTCTTCATCCCAAAATACGGGCTCGAAAAACTCATCAATATCGCGTCGGTCTTTTTTTGTCGGGCGGCCTGTGCCTCGTTCGCGGTTGTTTTGAGCAGCTATACGTGCAATTTCCATCATTTCGAGTTGGTCGGGTGTGGTAACATTTTCCATATAGTCAGCAACGAGCTTTGCATTCATGCGGTTTTCGGATAATGCCAACACTTTAAACGAAAAAAGCACCGGATTTCGCTTAATACCAATCACGTCGCCAACTTTCACGTTTCGCGATGGTTTAACCTGTACGCCACCAATCAGCACTTTGCCTTTTTTGCAAGCCTCAGCGGCCATAGAGCGCGTTTTGAATATCCGAACCGCCCACAACCATTTATCTATCCGAACTTCACTTTTCAACATTACGAACTTTATAAACCTTACAAACCTTACTAACTTTACAAACCTTACAAACTATTTCCCGTTATACTGCGTCATTGTAAGTTGCATACCCGCTAAGCAAAAGCTTTTGATAATTTCTGCACACTTTTCGGCACGTTCGGGTAATTTGGTATCTTCGTCGTCGTTCCATTTTCCGAGTACATATTCCACCTGACGACCTTTTGGGAAATTACTTCCAACACCAAAGCGCAAACGTGCATAATCAGAATGACCAAGAATTTCCTGTATGTTTTTCAGGCCGTTATGTCCGGCATCCGAGCCTTTTGGTTTTAATCGCAATGTGCCGAAAGGCAATGCGATATCGTCAACAACTACTAACACATTTTCGATGGAAATGTTTTCTTTTTGCATCCAATAACGCAGTGCATTTCCACTTAAATTCATAAACGTAGACGGTTTAAGCAAAATAAGCGTTCGCCCTTTGAGTTTTACTTCGGCAGTTGCACCATAACGGTTATCGGCAAAAAAAACATTGGACGCTTCGGCAAAAGCGTCCAATATCGTAAATCCTATATTGTGGCGTGTATTATGGTATTCGTTACCAATATTACCCAATCCTACAATTAAGTACTTCATTTTATTTCAAAAAATTATTTTTTGCCGGCGGCAGCAGCGGCAGCAGCACCACGAGCAGCTCTTGTCAATTTAACCTGACAAACAACGGCATTTTTAGCGTTCAGAATTTCAAGATTTTCGACAGCAACAGCACCAACCTGAATTGATTTACCCAATCCGAGGGCAGTTACGTCAATAACAATACATTCAGGAATTTGAGTGTAAATACCCTTAACTTTTAGTTTGCGCATTTCAAGTGCTAATTTTCCCCCGGCTTTCACACCTTCTGCCAATCCTTCGAGTTTAACAGGAATTTCAACGATAACCGGTTTTTTGTCGCTTACTTCTAAAAAGTCAATATGCAAAACTTTGTCGGTTACCGGGTGAAATTGCAATGCTTTCATTACAGCTTTACACTTCTTACCATCAATCTCTAAATCAACAACATACACTTCAGGAGAATAAACCAATTTGCGCAAATCGCTAACAGTAGTTGTAAAATGAGTGTTTACTGCACCTCCATAAAGTACACATGGTACGTTATCCGACACACGTTCAGCTTTCGAAGCTTTTTTTCCAAGGTCTGTACGTACAGTACCTTTTAATTCAAATGTTTTCATTTTCTAAAAAAATTGTTTGTGTTACTCAAAATTTAAGCGTTTCGTTATTAAGTGATTAGTCGCTTAATTTCCCATCACACTTTCTTTTGCAAAAAAGTGGTGCAAAGGTAATATTTTTTATTTAAATAACAAAAAGGAATATCGCTTTGTCGATATTCCTTTTTGTTATAAGTCAAAAAGCTCCAGAAGCTTAGTTGATTGCGGCAGCTAATTCGGCACCGGCTTTGAATTTAGCTACTTTTTTGGCTTCAATTTTAATGGCTTGTTTTGTGGCAGGATTAATTCCAGAGCGCGCTGAGCGTGCAGCTACAGAGAATGTTCCAAATCCAACTAAACTTACTTTGTCGCCTGCAACTAATGCGTTTGATACACTTTTCACAACTGCATCGAGTGCTTTTTTAGCATCAACTTTGCTTAAACCTGCTTCGGCTGCAATAGCATTGATTAATTCTGCTTTGTTCATAATACTTTTTGAGGAATTTAATGTTTGAGAAATTAGACTTACAGTTTGATTTTGCAAATGTAATCTTTTGATTATAAATAACAAACGAAAAATGAACTTTTTTTTGATATTTTTTTTTAAAACTCAAAAAATATGTTAGAAAACATGTTTCTGACAGTATTTATATTACTTTTGTGAGATATTTTCTATGTTTGCGAAACAGATTTACACGCACATCCTCTGTTTCAGTTTGTTACTTCAAAATATTAATTATGTACAATAGATCATCGTTTTTAGATAGTATTCCGCCGGTTGTAAAAAACCTGTTAGCTATAAATATTATTCTCTGGTTGGCAACTTTAGTTTTACCGGGAATTTTAATTCGCCGGGGAATAACCCTCGATTTAACAGATATACTCGGCATGCATTATTGGGCATCCGATAAATTTAATCCTGCTCAATTGCTTACCTATATTTTTATGCATGGCGGTTTCAATCATATGTTTTTCAATATGTTTGCGGTTTATATGTTTGGTAGTGCACTCGAAAGTTTTTGGGGTTCGCGCAAGTTTCTTACCTATTATCTTATTACAGGAGTAGGTGCAGGGCTTGTTCAACAATTGTTCTGGACTATCGATTTTCAGGATCTTATTAATGCAATGAATATGGCTATCGATGCAAATTCGGGAAGCTTGCTGATTCCTTACGAAGGAGAATTAATGAAATATTTTCGCATAACCGGACTTTCGGCTTTTGATGCCGGCTCAATTAGCGAAATGAAAGAAATGTTTCTGAATTTGCCGGTGACTGTTGGTGCTTCCGGTTCGGTTTTTGGGCTGTTGCTGGCATTCGGTTGGCTTTTCCCTGAACAAAAACTTATGTTGTTGTTTATTCCATACCCTATAAAAGCCCGTGTTTTTGTGGCAATTTACGGTGTTGTAGAACTTTTTCTGGGGGTTGCCAATTTCTCCGGCGATAATGTGGCGCACTTTGCACATTTGGGTGGAATGCTTTTTGGCATAATATTGATTTTGTACTGGAAAAAGAAAAATAAACTGTATAGTTAGTTTATAGTAATTGGTTTATATTAAGTATATTGAAATGAACTTTATAGATTTAATTAAACATAAATTTCGTGAAGGCGATGCGCTTATTCGGCTGATATTTATTAATGTGACTGTGTTTGTAATTTTGCAAACCATTACTATTATATTGTTACTTTTTAATCAGCAGTTTTTGTTTCCGACAGACTATTTAGCTGCGCCTGCAAACTTTCTGTTTTTACTTCAAAAACCCTGGACAGTAATCACCTATATGTTTTTACACGAAGGTCTTTTTCATATTCTGTTCAATATGTTTGCGCTTTATTGGTTCGGGCAGCTATTTTTGATGTATTATTCACAAAAGCAACTAGTGGCTCTCTACATTATTGGCGGAATGATGGGTTATGTGTTTTTTGCCGGAGCTTACAATATTTTCCCTTATTTTTATTCGGCAATCGATAATAGTGTTTTACTTGGTGCATCGGGCTCCATAATGGCTATCATTCTGGCAGTGGCAACCAAATCTCCCAATATGGAAATGCGTATGCTTTTTGTAGGTAATGTAAAACTCAAATATATAGCTGCATTTGTAGTTCTTACAAGCTTTTTCGGCATAACTTCGAATAATGCCGGAGGCGAAATTGCACATCTGGGTGGAGCTTTGACAGGTTATTTTTTTATTGTATCTTTGCGGCAGGGCAGGGATATTACAGTTGGCATCAATAAAAGTCTTGATTTTGTCTACGACCTGTTTAAACCACGAAAGTTAAAGATAAAGAAAACAGCAAATTACGCAGGACGTAAAATGTCAGATGCCGAATTTAATCAGAATAAAGCCAATAGAATGAAAGAAGTTGACCGGATTCTTGACAAGATTAAAGCTTCCGGTTACGAAAGTCTTTCGGCTGAAGAAAAAAAGCGGTTGTTCGAAAATAAAAGTTAGAAGTCTGAAGTTAGAAGTCTGAAATTAGAAATTAGAAATTAGAAATTAGAAGTCAGAAGTTAAGAGGAAATGTTCGGTCGGTTATTAGTGAAGGGAACCATGTTGCTGGCAAATATAGCAGTTGCTTTTTTGCTGATAATCACTGTGTTTTCCTCTCGCATAAGCCCCGAAAAATTTGCATTGCCAGCTCTCACTACCCTTATTTTTCCGGTTACAATTCTGCTCAACGTATTTTTTGTCGGATTCTGGCTTTTTGCAAAAAAATGGCATTTTTTAATTTCACTATTGCTGTTACTCTTATTTTCGGAACAAATAAGCAATATAATTCCCCTTCATTTCGGAAAAACAAAAACGGAAAATCAAAACAGGTCGATAAAAATAATGAGCTACAACACAATGTTGTTTGCGCATTTACAGAAACATACTGCTGATAAGCCAAACTTGATTATAAAACACATACTCGATTCGGATGCTGATGTGGTTTGTTTACAAGAGTTTGCTGTTAGTCCTAAAAAGAAAAGCGATTATCTTACACAAAGCGATATTTATCGTATTTTCAAAAAATATCCTTACAAGCATATTGAGTACCGTCAGGAAGAAAACTGGAAACGTTCCGGAATTGCTACTTTTTCCAAATATCCAATTGTCAGCAAAGTGAACTTTTCGGATAAAGCAGATTACGGCGTATCGATTTATAGCGATATCGTAATTGAAAATGAAACAATACGATTATTCAACAATCATTTGGAATCCAACAGGTTGACCGAACGCGATCGACATCTACCGATTGAGTTAAAAGATGATTTTAATTCCGAAAAATTCTCCGGCACTACAAAACGCCTTTCTGACAAACTTTTTTATGCCTATAAAAAGAGAGCAAGACAAGCAAACAAGTTAGCGTCTGAAATTAAGCAATCGCCTTATAAAGTTATTGTTTGTGGCGATTTCAATGATGTACCGGGCTCATACACCTATTCTACTATAAAAGGCAATCTTACCGATGCATTTTCCTCTTCAGGTTTTGGGTTGGGGTGGACGTTGAACCTGTCAATTTACCGTTTCCGTATCGATTATTTATTTTACGATAATCGTTATTTCACTTCCGACGAACTATTTATTGACAAAGTTAAATACTCCGATCATTATCCCATTCATTCCCGTATTAGTTTTAAACAATAAACATATAATTTTAAAAAGCAATAAAATCATGAGCAATCCGGCAAATTTAAAGTACACAAAGGACCACGAATGGATCCGTTTAGAAGGCAATACCGCTTATATTGGCATTACCGATTATGCACAGAGCGAATTAGGTGAAATTATTTTCGTAGAGGTTGAAACAATTGGCGAAACACTGAATGAAGGTGAAGTTTTTGGTACAGTAGAAGCAGTAAAAACAGTATCCGAAATGTTTATGCCCGTTGGCGGCGAGGTAGTTGAAGTCAATGAGGAATTGACCGACAAACCCGAATTAGTAAACGAAGACCCTTACGGGAAAGGCTGGATTATTAAGGTAGCTGTTAGCGATGCTTCGCAAGTTGAAGAATTGTTATCAGCTGAAGAATATGAAAAACTAATAGGCTAAAAACTTAATTTCTTATTTTTTTAATTTCTTAATCTCTAACTTTAAAGACATGACACCTAAAGTAAGTATTATCATGGGCAGCACTTCCGACCTTCCGGTAATGGAGAAGGCCGCCGCGTTGTTAAATGAATTTGAAATTCCGTTCGAAATAAATGCACTTTCGGCACACCGCACACCGGCTGAGGTAGAAGTATTTGCCAAAAATGCACGCGCAAACGGTATTGAAGTAATTATTGCGGCAGCAGGTATGGCGGCGCACCTTCCCGGTGTAATTGCTTCCATGACCACAGTTCCCGTAATTGGCGTACCTATCAATGCCAGTCTCGATGGTATGGATTCGTTGCTTGCTATCGTGCAAATGCCTCCGGGCATTCCGGTGGCTACTGTTGGCATTAATGGAGCGCTCAACGCAGGCATTCTGGCTGTTCAGATGTTGGCAGTAGGCAACCCTGAATTGCAGGTTAAATTAGCAAGCTACAAAGAAAATCTGAAGAAAAAAATTGTAGAAGCAAATCTGGAATTATCCAAAATTAAATATCCATTTAAAACAAATTAAGTATCTGATTTAATTGAGCTTTAAGGGATAATTTGTATCTTTGTGCACTTAAAATGAAATGCATAGAACAGAAACTTTCAATTGATTTTTTTAACTCGTAAATATATATTTTATAATGCAAACTATTGACAATTTTAATTTTGCCGGTAAAAAGGCAATTGTACGTGTAGATTTTAATGTTCCATTAAACAAAGAAACAGGTGCAGTTAGTGACGACACCCGTATACGAGGAGCATTACCAACAATCAAAAAAATTCTTGCCGATGGCGGTTCTGTAATTCTCATGTCGCACATGGGACGCCCTAAACAGAATCCGGATCCTAAGTTTTCACTAAAACAAATTATTTCAGCAGTCGAAGACCGTATTGGTCAAAAAATTCAGTTTGCCGATGATTGTATGAAAGCCGACGCGCAAGCTGCGGCACTTCAAGCCGGCGAAGTTTTATTATTGGAAAACCTGCGATTTTATGAAGAAGAAGAAGGAAAACCAAGAGGAGAATTTGCTACTGACGAGGAAAAGAAAGAAGCAAAAAAAGCATTAAAAAGCAAACAAAAAGAATTTGCGCAAAAGTTAGCTGGTTACGCAGATGTATATGTGAACGATGCTTTCGGAACTGCACATCGCGCACATGGTTCAACTGCCGTTATTGCAGAGAACTTTTCAGCCGAAAACAAAATGTTTGGTTTCCTTATTAATAGTGAACTAATAGCTATGGATAAGGTTTTAAAAGAGGCTCAGTCTCCATTTACAGCAATTATGGGTGGCGCTAAAGTATCAGATAAGATTTTAATTATTGAAAACTTGCTCGACCGTGTTCAAAACCTGATTATTGGTGGTGGAATGACCTACACATTTATTAAAGCACTGGGAGGCGAGATAGGCAATTCGCTTTGCGAAGCTGATAAATTAGAACTTGCGCTTGAAATTTTGAACAAAGCCAAAGCTAAAGGCGTAAATGTATACATTCCTACCGATGCTGTTAATGCTGATAAATTTGCGGCAGACGCAAATACTTGTGTTTCAAAAACAAATGAGACCCCGGAAGGATGGATGGGATTAGACATTTCGGATGAAACAATTAACACCTTCAGTGAAGTAATATCAAATTCAAAAACTGTGCTTTGGAATGGCCCAATGGGTGTTTTTGAAATGGAAAAATTTGCGAAAGGTACTACTGCAATTGCTCATGCAGTTGCAACTGCTACTGCAAATGGAGCTTTCTCTTTAATTGGAGGAGGAGACTCTGTTGCTGCAATCAACAAAAACAATTTGGCTGATAAAGTAAGTTACGTTTCTACCGGTGGTGGAGCTATGCTGGAATATATGGAAGGTAAAACTCTTCCGGGCATAGAAGCGATCAGAGGATTCTAATAAATTATTTACTAAACAATAAACAACCTGAATCCGACAGTTGGTCGTTTTCAGGTTGTTTGCATCATAATCATACACTTAAGTCAAATCAATGAAACAGCCTGATAGTCGAATCAATTATCAGTTTTTGTACCATGTACTTCCCGACCCAGTTGTGGTGATAGACAAGTCGTGCACAATTGTCGATTTTAATATGTCGGCAAAAGATGCATTTGCTACAATTTTTATAGACGATAAAATTGAAAATATATTTGTTGATAAAAAGAAGATTAAAAATAATTTATTGGAACTACTTCAATATCATAAAGTTATTATCGATAAAGCTTCACTGAAAACCACTTCTGACAAAATTCAACCTTATGAATACAAGGTTACAATACTATCGGAAAGTAATGGGTTGTTTTTGATTGTATTTAATCATTTGGCTGCAAAAAATGATTTGTTAAAGATAGAAATAGAAGATATATTCAGTGCTGAACTTCATGCATTATTACCCTATTTGAATAAAACGGGAAAGGAACTGGTAGACCGAAAAACGGAAGCAAAAAGGTTAAGCTCTGTTTTTGAGTTGTCAGCAGTACGTGCAAATGCATTTGATCTTTCTGATAATGAGTTAAAAAATCAAATAAAAGAAACATTTCCTTCTTATTCGAAATCCGAAATTATGATTGCTTACTACCTTATTGTAGGTGCAAGTATTAAACAAATTGCTTCCATTACTCATAAAAATGAAAATGCCATCCGGGTGATGATACATCGATTACTTTCAAAATCAAACTTCAGGAATAGGGCTGATTTTGTTGAACATTTTGGAAATAATATGAAATAGCTTTTTAAAAATATTTTAAAGGGTTGAAAGTAAATTTTGCTTTCAACCCTTTTTTTTGTTGTCGGTATTCTTGTTTAGCTTTTCGTTCTTGAAAATTTACAATTATTAAAGTAGGTTTTTTAGATTAATAATGAAATTTTTTATTGAAATAAACTATTCATATTTTTATTTTATTCATAGAAAATATTTAATATAATTTATAGATGTAATTAATATTTCGATGAATTATATGGGTGAATGTTTACAAAATAGGTTGTTTGATTACAAATGATATATGCCGGCGGAATAATCATATAGCTTTTATGAAAGTCAATTTAATTATTACGAATTTTTAATATAGATATAACAACCTGTATTTCATATATTTGAAATGCAACAACAAATTACATGTAACATTATGTAATATATGAATATTAAGACTGTACTTATTATAAAATTATTTTAATTAATTTTGTGATAAGTATATAATGGGAGAATTGCATCCATCGCATTCAATAATTGTTAGTTATAATAAATAATTAATATAAATGACGTAACGAAATTACGTATATTTTTTTTTCATTTTATGCTTGCCAATTTATCAATATAGGATATAACATTCTGAAATTAACATATTTAGAAATTAAATTAGTACATTTGTTTCCATTAAAGGCATGAAAAAAATAATTTTTATTATTTTAATTCTGATACCAATCATTTTATTTTCTCAACAAAAGAAAATATCACGTTGGTCAATCATGCCCGAATACGGATACAATGTTTTTGATGGTGACATTAATCAGGATTTATTAAATATAATACCCACCTCGTTCAGAGATATTACCTACGGAGCTAATATTGAATACGCATTAACACCAATTTGGGGCTTAGGAATAGATGCTTACCATTTTCCTTTAAGAGCAAAAAATAACAGCCCTGAACCTATGTATATTAATACCGATTTATTAAATGCTGATTTCTTGGCAACTATCAATTTTACGCGTTTAATTTTTCCGAACACGAAGTCAAAATTATTTGTATTAGGATCTATAGGAATGGGATATGCCTATTATTCTTTTGATGTGCGAAAATATCCAAGCAATGTACCATTCAACGAGGGAGAAACATACGTTGACCAAAAATACAATGGTCAAACTAAACCTATATTAATTTCAAAAACTGGCGGAGGCACTATGAAATATGGTGTCTCGGTTTCAACGCCTGTTACATTCTCTTTGGAATATAATTTTAGTAAGCCGCTTGCAATTGGCGCAAAAGTCCACTACAGAGCTTATGCTAAGGATAATTTGGAAGGTGTAACCTATCTGAATTGGGATGGCGTTACGAATGATTATATTGGTGCCGGAACAGTTTACCTGCGTTATAAATTTAACTCCATTAAACGTGACCATTTGCGAAATCTGACCATGAGGCAGTGGGAACCTGAAGAAAGCTTAGCCCTTATTGCCGATGTAAAGAAAGACTTAGCCGGACTAAAAAACAGAGTTGATACGGTTGAGAAAAAGGTGAAAGATTTGACTCCCCGTGTAAAAAAATTGGAAGATTTAATCAACAATGTCGGGCCTGATTCGGATAATGATGGTGTTATCGACTTGCGTGATCTGGAACCAAATACGCCTCCGAATACGGCAGTTGATTTTTATGGAAAACCATTGCCAGTGCAAGCTCCAAAGATTGAAAAAGGGAAAAAGTCGGATTTCCCACAATATGTTGACGAAATCCCTTCCGTTTATTTTGATTTCGACCGGATTGACCTTGATGATAATGCTTTAGTAACTATAAGTAAAGTGGCGAACAGAATGCTTAAGGATGCTTCGTTGCTTGTTGAGGTGAGGGGTTATTGCGACTTCCTTGGCGACATTACATACAATGAAAAACTTAGTATCCGCAGAGCCGAAAGAGTGAAGCGGGAATTGGTAAAAGTTTGGGGAATTGAACAAGACCGGATTATTGCCAATGGAAAAGGAAAAGTTATTCAGCCTCAAATAAAATACCGCCCTAACCGACGTTGCGACTTCTTTTTTAGCAATGACATTGTAGATGTCTTGAATCAGTAATAATCAAGTCAATTGATGAATAATGAATTAATTTCCTATTTTCTTAATTTCTAACTTCTAATTTCTAACGTCTAACTTTACATGCGCCCAACTATTATTGACTTTCTGAACAAAAGCGTAGAAAAATATGCCAACAACCCATTTCTGTGGGAGAAAGGTGATAAAGGATATCAACCCACCACTTACTTAGAAACGAAAGAACAGGCACAGATATTGGCTGCCGGCTTACTAAAATTAGGAGTAATACCTGGCGATAAAATTGCTATGCTTTCCGAAGGTCGGAATGCGTGGATTATTGGGGAATTGAGTATTTTATACGCCGCGGCAATCAACGTTCCGCTTTCAATAAAATTAGAAGAAAGTAATGATTTAATTTTCAGACTAATACATTCCGAGGCGAAATACATATTTGTGTCCGGAAATCAATTAAAGAAAATCAGAACCATTGCAGCAGCTTTACCCGATATTAAAAATGTGATTATTTTTGATGCTCAGGTGGATTATGAAGCAAAAGAAATTCCCTTATCGCAGCTCGTAAACTGGGGAAAAGATATGTTGGCAAAAAAGCCGGATTGTGTCAATATTGTTGCTTCAAAGATTAAACCGGATGATTTAGCCAATATTAGCTACACATCTGGCACTACGGCCGATCCGAAGGGAATTATGCTTACCCACCGTAACTACACAGCTAATGTTGAACAGGCTTTAACATTGATGAGCATCCCTCCAACTTTTCGAACGCTAATTATTTTACCACTCGATCATTGTTTTGCACACGTAGCTGGCTTTTATAGTTTTATGGCTACAGGAGCAAGTGTGGCTACTGTTCAGGCTGGAAAAACAGGTGTGGAAACCCTTAAAAACATTCCGATAAATATCCGTGAAATTCAACCGGATTTACTGCTAAGTGTACCAGCATTGGCCAAAAGTTTCAAAAAGAATATCGAAACAAGTATAAAAGCCAAAGGAGCAGTTGTGAACTGGCTGTTTAATACAGCTTTGAAAATGGCTTATTCGTACAACAAAGAAGGCTACAACAAAGGAGAAGGATTTCAGGTGTGGAAAAAACCATTGCTCAGTTTATTCGACAAAATATTATTTACCAAAATTCGCGAAGGTTTTGGCGGTAAATTGAAATTTTTTATCGGCGGAGGCGCCTTACTCGATATTGATTTACAGCGTTTTTATTATGCCATTGGCATGCCTATGTTTCAGGGGTACGGGCTAAGTGAAGCAACACCCATTATTTCGTCGAATGGTTTGCAGCGTCACAAGCTGGGTTCGTCGGGTTATCTTGTAAAGCCTTTAGAGTTGAAAATTTGTGAAACCGATGGCAATGCATTGCCTGTAGGTGAAAAAGGCGAAATTGTAATAAAAGGCGAAAATGTAATGGCCGGCTATTATAAAAACGAAAAAAGTACCGCCGAAACGATTAAAGATGGATGGTTACACACGGGCGACATGGGCTATATGGATAGCGATGGATTCTTATATGTTGTAGGTCGGTTCAAAAGTTTGTTAATTGGCAGCGATGGTGAAAAATACAGTCCAGAAGGTATTGAAGAATCGCTTTCCGATAATTCCAAATTTATTGACCAGGTTATTTTGCACAACAATCAGGATGCTTATACTACAGGCATCATTGTTCCAAACAAAGAGGCTTTGAAGCAATATGTGCATCACAAACATCCGGCAATGGATTGGAGCAGTAAGGAAGCTAAAGAATTGGCGCTGAGAAAATTGCAAAGCGAAATAAATGAATATCGCAAAGGCGGCAAATTCGAAGGCATGTTTCCCGAACGTTGGTTGCCGGCTGCTGTAGCTGTTGTGGGTGAGGCATTTACTGAGCAAAACGGATTGGTAAACAGCACGATGAAAATAATTCGGGGAAAAGTGGAGGAACGATATGCCGATAGAATTGTTAAACTATACGAAACTGGAGCGAAAGATATTGTAAATGATGACAATATAAAAGCAATTGTTTAAATTGTATTAGTTAAGCTCGCCTGCGCCCTGACGGATAATTTCCGGTTCGTCGCCGGTGCAATCAACAATTGTGGAGTGTTCGAGTCCACCCAAACCACCATCAATCACTAATTCCACCTGATGACCGTATTTTTCTTCAATGAGCTCTGGGTCGGTAATGTATTCGGTTGTATCTTCGTCGGTGAAAATAGAGCTAACCATTAGCGGATTACTTAATTCCTGAACCAATTGCAGCGCAATATTATTGGCCGGAATTCGAATACCTACTGTTTTGCGTTTTTTGAAAAGCTTTGGAAGTCGGCTACTTCCAGGGAGAATAATGGTAAATGGCCCCGGCAGATTGCGTTTCATAAGTTTAAATGCACTATCGTCCATTTTAGCATACTCGCTTACTTCACTCAACTCGTGGCATATAAATGAAAGATTTGCCCGCCGCATATCGTGGTTTTTAATTTTTGCAATAAACTCTACTCCGGCATTATTATAAATGTCGCAGGCAAAAGCATATACGGTATCTGTAGGTATAATAATAACACCTCCATTACGAACAACAGCTGCAATCTTTCGGATTTCAGCTGCATTCGGATTGTCTTCGTATAGTTTTATAAGCATTTATAACGCTTTAAAGCTCAAATCCAGACTTTTAACCGAATGAGTTAATGCTCCAACCGAAATATAATCCACACCACACTCGGCATATTGACGAAGTGTTTCGATTGTAATTCCTCCCGACGATTCTGTTTCGTATTTTCCGGCAATAATTTCGACTGCTTTGCGTGTGTTTTCAACTGAAAAATTATCGAGCATTATGCGGTCTACCCCACCGATAGCCATAACCTGAGCCAATTCGTCGAAGCTACGTACTTCAATTTCAATTTTTAGATTTTTGCCCCTTTCTTTCAGGTAATTTTGTGCCCGAAGTATCGCTTTGTCAATGCCCCCGGCAAAGTCCACGTGATTATCTTTGAGCAAAATCATATCGTACAAACCGATGCGGTGATTTACGCCTCCGCCAATTTTTACGGCTTCCTTTTCTAATAAACGGAGTCCGGGAGTTGTTTTGCGGGTATCAAGTACACGGGTTTTAGTGCCTTCGAGCATTTTCACATACTGACGCGTACGAGTAGCCACACCACTCATACGTTGCATTACATTCAGCATCAGTCGTTCTGTTTGCAAAAGTGATTGTATTCGTCCTTCTACAACGAATGCAATATCGCCCACTTTCACTTCAGCACCATCCTGTATGTAAACTGTTATTTGTAATTCGGGGTCAAAAGCATTGAAAATCTGCTTTGCAACTTCAACTCCGGCTAAAACACCGTTTTCTTTTACTATAAGTTGAGATTTGCCAATGGCCGTAGCCGGAATGCACGAAAGTGTGGTGTGGTCGCCATCGCCAATATCTTCGGCAAACCACAGCCCGATTAATTGATCGAAATTATCAGTCATTAGTTGATTCTATTCTAAGTTGTTGAATTAACGGTGTTGTACCTTGTTTGCGTGTAAGCACATATACTCGAAAGTTTCCTCCCGACGTTTTTAATGTACCAATAGCAAAATTGGCAGCATCTTTATTTCCTTTGTGAAGCACCTGAAATGAACTCACTTTGTTAGTTCTAAAAAAATCGTTTATAATACCGGAAGCCTGTTGTTTGCTGAATACATCATTTTTATTCCCTATTACCAACTCGATATTGGCGCTTAGATTATCGTTTATTTCGCCGGCATCTCCTTCATTGAGAGCCGAAATAATTTCAGATGAGATTTCGTTTGCTTGTGCATATCCAAAATTCAATGATGTAAAAACAAACAAACCTATTAGTAAAATTTTACTTGATTTCATGATTTCTGCTTTTTAGTCTTTTATTTAGTGTAAAATCAGGCCATTCAGTTCATATTCTCGTTAAAAAATCGCATATTTGCATTCGAAAACGATAATTACGATGCAAAAATACAAGAAATATCAGACTTTCACCAATTATTTTACGTTTTTATTTTGCATCAAATAATGCACCAAACTAATCAGTATTAAAAAATAAGGCATGAAGATTGTATTTTTAACAATAGGAAAAACAATTAATAAGCATTTGGTTGAATTGCAAAATGACTATCAGGAAAGATTAAAGCATTATATCCCATTTGATTACATTGTTATTCCTGAATTAAAAAACAACCGCAATCTTACTGAAGCAGAGCAAAAGGAAAAAGAAGCCGATTTAATTTTAAAAGCTTTTGAACCAACCGACGAAATAATTTTGCTCGATGAGAATGGTAAACAATTCAGCTCTGTTGGGCTTTCGGAGTTTGTTGCTAAAAAAATGTTGGGAACTCAAAAGCGAATTGTTTTTGTTGTAGGTGGCCCCTATGGATTTTCGCAACGATTATTTAATCGTGCTAACGGAATGATTTCGCTATCTAAAATGACATTTTCACATCAAATGGTTCGACTTATTTTCGCAGAGCAATTATATAGAGCATTTACAATAATGCGTGGTGAACCTTATCATCATCAATGAGCTTAAAAGTGTCACGAAATTTGTAAGGCCAGTTAAATTATAAAGTTTATAAAACAAAGATAATGAGATATATAAACCCAAAACACATAGTTATTATTACATTACTGATATGTTTTATGGCGGGCGTTGTGTTCGAAATTTTGTATCATCATTCAGCAAAAGACCCCATAGACATTAAAACGTTTCGAATGGATCTGGCAGTAAAACAAATTGAAGCTCAAAGACAACTTAAAAGGTTAAAAGAGATTATTAACAATAATGCGCTTGATTCAGTTTACATACAACAATTTCCGAAAAACGACATTAGTTATTACCTGCTAAACAACGCAAATGAGCTGCTTTATTGGTCTGATAACTACACGGATATTACCAGCATTCCACATAAGCCTGAAGGTAAATGGCACTATTTTACTTCGAGTAATGCCCATTGTATTTCTGCATATACAAAAACGAAACAAGGCATTTTTTTTGCAGTAATTCGTATAAAAAACAACTATCCATTTGAAAATAACCAATTAATTAATAAGTTTTCGAGTGATTTTGATATTGATAAACAAATTGGCATTGAATATGGTAAAAGTTCAGATCCGTGGGCATTTACCGATTATGAGGGGACATATCTTTTCACATTTAAACTTCCTGCACAGGAAATTTCATACCAGCACTATGGTGTTGCCGGATTTATTTTTCAATTTTTGTGTTTACTGTGCATTCTTATTGTTTTGGCACGTTTCAAATGGTTTTTCAATTTAAAAGAACTTAATATAAATTGGTTTTTATCATTATTGCTGATTGTTAGTGCATTTGTCTTTACCAGCCTATACTTAAAATTTCCACATTTACTATATTACGAAATATTGTCGTCTGCTTTCGATTATTCTGCAGGTTCACTTCTAGCATCCATTATTCATCTTACCATACTTACAGCCTTTGTTTTTAGCTTAGTTTATTTATTTTTTTTAGATGTAACTATCGGCGATAACCAACATAAAATTAAATCTATTGCACTTCAAATCGTATCATCTTTGTATTTTATACTTATTTTTTATATTCTAAAAGGATTAGTGCTACATTCTGGAATGCCAATTAATATACTTTCATTGCATGATTTTGACAAAGGAGTAGTCTGGCTGCATTTTTTGATGTTACTTTGGGGGATTTCTTTTGCGCTTCTGTTTTTTAAAACTCATAATTACAGCATCAAAAAATCAGGTCTAAAAAATGCCATTCGGACTGATTTAATAATTTTGGTACTAATTGTCCTGATTTTTTATATTTTTGATTCAAAGGACACAAGCCGTATTATTCTGTTTTTGTTGATTATGTCTGTCGGGTTTTATATCCCCTATTTTACAACGAATAAAAATAATTATTATGTACTTGGAGTAGTATGGACTTTTATTTTTACAATATTCTTAGTTGAAAGTTCGGCAATGTTAACCCGTAAAAAAACTGAGAATAAATACAAAGTACTTGCTGAAAACATCTTAATTAACGGGAATACCGAAAACGACAAAGTAACTGAAATTCTTCTCGAAGAACTATCCGCACAATTGCAAAATGATACTAGTTTAGCCATTCTGGCTCATAACCCCGCTGCTGCCGACAGCATTAACGATTATTTAACCGAAAATTACCTTCGAGGTTACTGGAACAAATACAACTCACAAATAACTGTAGCAAAGCCGGCTTCTGCCCTTTACGGCCAAAACATGAATTTGCTCGAATCCGGCGTACAAGTAGGTACAACTAACTTCTTTATTCTCACATCATCAATAAGCGAAGTAAGTTATTTGGGTTGTATTGAACCGAAAACAAGATCAATTGAAAATGTTGTATTATTTATTACTCTTACACCCCGAAAAAATTTTAAAAGTTATAGTTTCCCGAATTTTTTGATTTCTTCGGAATCAGACATACAGTCGCGTTTAAAAATTGCCGTGGCACGCTATCATAAAGGTCAATTACTATATAGCTCCGAAAGTTACAAATTTCCTGAGCAAAGCTCATTTTTGGCTCTGCGTAAAAATTTATTTTATAAGGTTAGCGTCGCGAATAGGACCTTTTATGTTTACAAACCCAATGCAGAAGATTATGTTATTATAACAGAACTTAATCAGTATAATTTTGTAAGTTACGTACTATATTTCATTTATACACTGCTCTTTAACTTAGTAGTTGTTTTTTTGTTCATTTGGTTAATTAACCGAAAACGAAATACTACAGTACCCTATTCGAGTTTAAGTTCAAAATATCAAATTGCTTTTGTTTTGCTTCTTTTAGTGAGCTTTATCGGAATATTTTATGTATCGGTTACCTTTATTTCTTCCAAATATAAAGAGCAACAATTAGCCGAAATAAACAAAAAAAAGAATTATATTCAAAATGCTCTTCAGGATAAATACTACTGGACACAGGATATATCTACAGTGAATCCACAAGCACTTAACTTTGATCTTCAGGAGCTTTCAACTATATATCAGACAGATATAAATGTGTACGATAATTACGGTAAATTAGCAGGAAGCTCGCAACCACTAATATATAACAAAAAACTTACAGGCAGACAAATTGCTCCTGAGCCATATTTTGGCAACAATCCCAATCTCAATCAGGAAGAGTATATAGGCGAATTACAATTTCTGACTGGTTATACAGACTTCTACAATGGCGATTTCCTCCAGATCGGATACATTGCAATTCCGCTTTATGTAAGTTCAGAAGAGATACGCAACGAAATTGAAGATTTTTTAGCCGTGGTTGTTCATATCTACCTCATAATAGCATTATTATCAGTATTTCTAAGCTTTATTATAGGCAAACAACTATCAGCACCACTGAAATTGATAGAAAACAAACTAAAAAAAATGCGATTCGGACAACGGAACGAAAAGATTGACTACAACCAAAATGATGAAATTGGTCAGCTTGTGAAACAATACAACAAAACCATCGAAGAACTTGAAAAAAGTGCCAACCTGCTTGCTCAAACCGAACGTGAATCGGCATGGCGAACAATGGCACGACAAATAGCACATGAAATTAACAATCCGCTTACGCCCATGAAACTTACGCTGCAACAATTACAACGAACTAAAAATATGAATGACGAGCACTTCGACGATTATTTTATAAAATCGACCAAAACGCTTGTAGAGCAAATTGATAATTTATCACGTATTGCCGGCACATTTTCGAATTTTGCCCGTATGCCTGAAGCTCAGTTCGAACGATTTGACATTGCCTCTAAGCTTTACCTCACCACAGAGCTATTTGGTGCAAACAACGAAGATTTTTCAATTCAATATAACGGACTTACAGAAAAAGTATTTGTAATTGCTGATCCCGAACAAATGACACAGGTTTTTAATAATTTATTAAAAAACTCAATACAGGCGATACCTGCAGGGCGAAAAGGAGAAATTGTAGTTACATTAACCGTTGAAAACAAACAATTAATCATTTCTATTTGCGACAATGGAAAAGGTATACCAGTTGAGTTGCATGACAAAATATTCATTCCAAATTTCACAACAAAATCAACAGGAATGGGATTAGGACTTTCAATTACTAAAAACATTGTGGAAATGGCAGGTGGAAGTATTACTTTTGAATCCACAGAAAATATAGGTACTACATTTAGGGTAAGACTGAAGTTAGATTAATTAAATCATATACTCACTTAAAATTTGGCATTTAGTTCTTTCACCTAATCAAACAAAAAAAAAGTCCTGCATAAATAAATATGCAGGACTTTTAAAAACGGCGGCTATCTACTCTCCCACTTTTCAGCAGTACCATCGACGTAATTGGGCTTAACTTCTCTGTTCGGAATGGGAAGAGGTGGAACCCCAATGCAATAACCACCTAAATTTC
>Ga0209398_1000230_pt1 | contig 38513 bp, 33 predicted proteins | sample AshMeaBigSpring_FD_184125 | JGI IMG/M metagenome (GOLD analysis project Ga0209398, IMG submission 184125) | Groundwater microbial communities from Big Spring, Nevada to study Microbial Dark Matter (Phase II) - Ash Meadows Big Spring (SPAdes)... | ecosystem: Environmental > Aquatic > Deep...
GACGCCCGACCGCGCCAGCCGAACATCTGGACCGGACCCGTCGGGAGGGCGAGGCTCCTGCCGAGCCGGCGTGTCCAAAACGCCCGACCGCGCCCGCCGAACGTCTGGAAGTGCCACCCGGTCAGCGGCCAGGTCTGCCACCCAGGTGTGAACGCGGACAGGTGCAGCGTTGCTGTGGCGGTCGGGCCGCGTAAACTGAGCTTCCGGTGCCGCACCGCCCCGGTGCGGGAAAGCCCGCGGTATCCCACCCCGTGAATCCTTGCGCACGGTCATGGCCCTCTCAGGCATCCAGGCCTTTCTCGAGATGCTCGCCCAGTTCGGGGTGCCGTTCGTCTTCGGCAATCCGGGCACGACCGAGTTGCCGCTGAACGATTGCCTCGTCAGCGACCGGCGGTTCCGCTACATCCTCGGCCTGCAGGAGGTGCCCGTGATGGCGATGGCCGACGGGTACGCGATGGCCTCCGGCAAACTGGCGGTCGTGAACCTGCACATCAGCTGCGGCCTGGGAAACGCGATGGGGATGCTCTACAACGCCTATCGTGAGGGAACGCCGATCCTCGTGACGGCGGGCCAGCAGGATCGTCGGCTGAAGTTCGAGGAACCGATCCTGCACGGCGACATGGTCGCGGTCGCTCGCCCGTGGACGAAGTGGGCGGTGGAGGTTCAGCGGGTGCAGGAGCTGCCGCAGGCCCTGCGGCGCGCCGTCCAGGCGGCGCTGACGCCCCCCACGGGTCCCGTCTTCCTGGCCTTGCCGGTCGACCTGCAGGCCGAGGTCTGCGACCGGCTGGACCTGACGCCGATCTGTCTGCCGGATTGCCGGGTGCGCCCGCCGCTTGGGGCCCTGGAGGCTGCGGTGCGGGTGCTGCGCGCGGCACGGAACCCGTGCATCCTGGCCGGCAGCCGGATCACGGAGCGGGATGCCGTGCCGCAGCTGGTCGCCCTGGCCGAGCGGCTGGGAGCCCCGGTCATCTGCGAACCCGGCACAACCCACGGCCGCCTGCCGTTTCCGCCCGACCACCCCTTGTACGGCCAGGGTCTGCCGCTCTGGTCGCCCGAGGTGATCGAGCGGCTCGGCCAGTTCGACGTGCTGCTGGTCGCGGGGATGGACCTGCTGCGGCAGTATGTCTACCACGAACCGCCGCGGGCGGTCCCCGCCCACCTGCGGCTGATCCACTTGGACGAGGACCCCTGGCAACTGGGCAAGAACTACCCGCTGGAGGTAGGCCTGATCGGGGACACGCAGGCGGGATTGGCCGAGTTGGACAGGCTGCTGGCCGCGGCGATGACCCAGGCCGAGGTTCAGCGGGCGCAGCAGCGCGCGGCCGATTGGTCCGCGAGGCACCGCCGGCAGCGGGAGGCCCTCGAGCGCGAAATCGACGCCGAGCGTGACATCCGCCCCCTGACGGCGCTGGCCGCCATGGACGCCGTCGCCCGCGCGCTGCCGCCCGACGTGGCGGTGGTCGAGGAGGCGGTGACAACGACGGGCACGATGCTCGAGCGGCTGGGAACCCTGAAGAACACCACCGGCTACTTCGGCCACCGCGGGTGGGCCTTGGGCTGGGGCCTGGGCTGCGCACTGGGCGCGAAACTGGCCTGGCCCGACCGGCCGGTGCTCGGCCTGCTCGGCGAGGGAGCGGCGATGTACGGCATCCAGGGACTCTGGTCGGCGGCCCACCACCGCATCCCCGCAACGCTGGTGGTCTGCAACAACGCGCAGTACCAGATTCTCAAGGTCGGCGCCCAAGGGCTGGGACTGCCCCACGCCGCGGCCGGGCAGTTCGAGGGCCTCGACCTGGTCGATCCGGAGATCGACTTCGTGGCCCTGGCCCGCGCCTTGGGAGTCGACGCCGCACGGGTCCACGAGCCCGACGAACTGACCGAGCGGATTCGCCATGCCTTGACGAGCGATCGGCCAATACTGTTGGACGTCCCAATCGACCGCCGTACGCCGCCACGCTTGGCCTACGGCTGAGCGGCCGACCGGATCACCCAGGGAGTGTTCACGGGTCGGGGTCTGGTCCATTTTTCGGCCGACAAACTCGACCTCGCAGATACGCGCTGGCCGAAAACATGGACCTGACCCCCTGGAATCTCGCGGCCAGGTCCAGGTTGTATTCTCGGATCAGCCGCGGGGCGCTAGCCCGCGGTTGCTCCGGGACGAACCGGGGGCTAGCGCCCACCGGCTAATTTGACGGCTAGCGCCCACCGGCTAATTTGACGGCTAGCGCCCACCGGCTAAATTGACGGCTAGCGCCCACCGGCTAATTTGCGGAACCCGAACATCTGAAATGGACAGAACACGAGTATGCCTCCGTTGCCAGTAACCGTTCACGTTCACGGGGTGTACACCCCGTGAACGGTTACCGTTGCGAAAGCGTCCATCTCGGCCGGGCGAAGCATACAAGAGATTGGATGCGCCGCATCACGGCGACTCCAGCCGGGCGGCTCGATCACGTTGATCGGAGGCAGGCGGCGCCAACAGCGGCCAAACAGGGTGGGTGCGGGAGCGTTAAGGCGGACGGCGATGGCGTATCTCGTGGGGACGGACGAAGCCGGATACGGGCCGAACCTCGGCCCGCTGGTGATCGCCGCCACGGTCTGGCAGGTGCCGGACGGGGCGCGGGACGGTGATCTCTACGAGTTGTTGCAGGATGCCGTGGGATGCGCGCCGTCGCGACCGGCGGACGCGTCGCGGCTGGTGTGGGCCGACTCCAAGCTGCTGTACCGGCCCGGGTCGGGCCTGGCGGCCTTGGAGCAGGGCGTGCTGGCGGCGCTCGGCGCCTGCGGGCTGCAAGCTGCCAGCCGCGAGCAGCTCTGGGACGCATTGGTGCCGACCAGCCGATCCCAGCGGAGCGAGCTGCCGTGGCACGACGACCATGACGTGCCGCTGCCGGTCGAGGCGGCACGCGGGACGGTCGAGCGTCAGGCGCGGCGACTGCAGGAAGCCTGTGTGCGGGCCGGCGTCCAGCTGCGGGCCGTGCGCTGCAGGGCCGTTTTCCCCGCGGAGTTCAACGCCGAGACGCGCCGCCAGGGCAGCAAGGGGACCGCCCTGTCGCGCTGGACGCTCCAGCTGGTCGGCCAGGCCCTGCACGAGTTGGTCGGCGAACCGGTGCTGGTGGTGTGCGACAAGCATGGCGGGCGCAACCACTACGCGGGACTGCTGCAGGAGCTGCTGGCAGACGACCTGGTGCGCGTCGAGATCGAGGAGCGCGCTGAGAGCATCTATCGCTGGGACAGTCGGCAGCGCCCCGTCGAAGTCCGGTTCCGCAGCGGAGGCGAACGGTTCCTGCCCGCCGCCCTGGCCTCGATGACGGCCAAGTATCTGCGGGAACTGGCGATGCGGGCGTTCAACCAGTTCTGGTGCCGTCACGTCCCGCACCTCCGGCCGACGGCCGGCTATCCGGTCGACGCCCGTCGATTCAAGCGCGAGATCGAGCCCGCGCAGCGGCGCCTGGCCGTGGCCGATGACCTCCTCTGGCGGGAGCGCTGAGACCTCCCCCAGGTCCGGCGCGCCGAGCCGGACACCAAGCCGCCACCCGCCAATCGTGAACCGCAGAGCCCGCCGACGCCGCCCCAGTCCCGCTCGGCGCCCGGGACCTGCCCATCGTCAGTTACGACGACATCGCAGGAGCGACGAAAGGGGACTGGGCATTTCCGGGGGAGCGACATTTCGGAAAAGACCCCCGTCCCCTTTTGTCAGGCCCGTGCCCCACCGCGATGCGCGGACCCCCGCGCGGAGGCAGGCCTCCCGCCGGCGTCGCTTGTCCTGCCGGGACCAGCGACGTAGACTGAACGTTCCCCCCCCAGACACCTCCTCGCGCGTCTTCCGCAGCAGCATGGCCAGCGACGAAGAAGAGATCTACCAGGAGCACGTCCTGGACCACTACGAGGGCCCCTATCACCGGGGCCGCTGCGCGGGCGCGACGCACGAGCACGAGGACGACAATCCGCTCTGCGGCGACGTGGTCCGCGTGCAGCTGCGGATCGACCCCGCGGGCAAGGTGGAGGAGGCCTGGTTCGACGGCGAGGGATGTTGCATCAGTCAGGCCTCGGCGTCGATGCTGATGCAGCGGGTGGAAGGAGCGACGGTCGACGACGTCAAGCGGTTCTCGGCCGACGAGATGCTGCGGTTGTTCGGGGCCCGGCTGACCCCCAACCGGCAGAAGTGCTGCCTGCTGTCGTGGCGCGTGCTGCAGTCGGCGATCTTTTCGCCGATTGACGGCTCGGGGGCGGAGTCTGCCGGCCCCGCCCGCAGGAACCCGCACGCGGGGGAGGCGACCTGAACCATGCCGGCTGCCACGGCGACCCTGCCGCTGGATATCGACCGCGTGCGGGAGGATTTTCCGATCCTCGCGACCGTGCTGCACGGCGACCAGCCGCTGGTCTACCTGGACAATGCGGCCACCAGCCAGCACCCCCGGCAGGTGATCCAGTCCCTGGTCGACACCTACGAACGGCATTACGCCAACGTGCATCGGGGTATTCACTGGCTGAGCGACCACAGCACCGACCTGTATGAAGACGCCCGGGAGAAGGTGCGCCGCTTCATCAATGCACCGCACCGCGAGGAGGTGATCTTCACCACGGGGACGACGGCCAGCATCAACCTGGTGGCCCGCAGTTGGGGCGACTCACGGGTCCGGGCGGGCGACGAGATCATCCTCTCCGTGATGGAGCACCATTCGAACCTCGTTCCCTGGCAGCAGCTGGCCGAGCGCACGGGTTGTGTGCTCCGGCATATCCCGATCACCGACGACGGGCTGCTGGTCGTGGACGAGTTGGACCGGCTGCTCACCGACCGCACGCGGCTGGTGGCCGTCACGGCCGTCTCGAACGTGCTGGGTACGATCAACCCGGTGGCTGAGATGGTGCGCCGGGCGCATCAGGCCGGGGCCCTGGTGCTGGTCGATGCCGCGCAAAGTGTCCCCCACGAACCGACCGACGTGCAGGCCCTGGACGCGGATTTCCTGGCGTTCAGCGGCCACAAGATGATTGGCCCGTCCGGCGTGGGGGTGCTGTACGGCCGGGCCGCCTTGCTGGAAGCGCTGCCGCCGTTTCTGGGCGGCGGAAGCATGATCCGCCGGGTACACCTGGACCGCTTCGAAGCAGCGGACCTGCCGGCCCGTTTCGAGGCGGGTACCCCGCCGATCGCGCCCGCGATCGGGATGGGGGCGGCGGTCGACTACCTCCAGCGGATCGGTCTGGCGAAGATCCAGGCCCACGAGCAGCTGCTGGTCCGCCAGGCCCATGCCCGCCTGGAGGAGATCGGCGGCGTGCGCATTCTGGGTCCCGCGCCCAGCCAGAAGGCCGGCATCGTGAGCTTCACGGTCGACGGCATCCACCCCCACGACGTGGCCCAACTGCTGGACCGCCACGGGGTCGCGGTCCGGGCCGGGCACCACTGCACGATGCCGCTGCACAAGCGGCTGGGGATCGTGGCCAGCACACGGGCCAGCTTCTATCTCTACAACACGCCCCACGAGGTCGATCGGCTGGCCGAGGCCCTCGTCGAGGCCAAGCGGGTCTTCCGCCGCTGAGCGCCGTGGGGCGCGTCCGCCCGCCTTACCGCCGCCGCCCCACGAACAGGTAGTACGGCACTTGCGCCAGCGGCAGATAGGGCACGCGGCCGCGCTGCTCGCGAAACTGCAGCGGCTCAAAGTACCGGTGCAGATACGGTACATGGTCCGGTGAGACGAACACGTTGTCGGAGCCCAGCCACACCGGCCAGAAATGGCGCGTGAACCATCCGTGGCGCCGTTGACCGCCGGCCGGGTACTTGCGCGAAACATAGAAGTCGACCACGCCGACCAGGCCCCCGGGCTTCAACATCCGCTGGGCGTTTTCCAGGGCCGCGAACCAGTCGGGAATCATCGTTAACGAATACGAGAAGGTCACCACGTCGGCCTGCCCCTCGGGCGGCTGGAACTCGGTCGCGTCGGCCAGGGCGGTTTCGACGTTCGTCCAGCCTCGGGCGGCGATCCGCTGCCGGGCCACCTCCAGCAGCGAGCTGGAAAGATCGACCAGGTAGACCTTCCGCAACATCCCGATCCGGTCGCCGAACCGTTCGAGGTTCGACCCCGTGCCGCCGCCCAGATCGACCCACACGCCGCCGGACGGGACCTGGAGCGCATCCCAGAGCTCGTCGCGGCCCTTCAACAGCCGCTGGCGGAAGCTGTCGTACGCCTGCGCCTGTCCGGCGTAGAAGCTCTCCAGCCGCGCAGCATGATCCGCCCCCCGCACCGGCTTGAGTGCCAGGTGGTAGAGAATCCGCAGGTCGGCGAGCATTCCCATGCGCGGCTCGGCAAGCAGAATAACCGTTCTCAGGCCGGGGTCTGGCTCATTTTTCGGCGGGAAGACCGCTCGGCGTCGTGCGACGCCGCCGCCGAAAAATGTGCCTGACCCCCTGGGGTGCAGCACGTCTGGCGTCCACCCCGTGAACCGTTACGGAAGCAGGGAAAGCGGCCGGTTGCCAGCCAACCAGCACGTGCCGCGGCCGGATCCGCCGCACGCGAAGCACGCCGCCGGCGGGTGGTGGTTCAGGCGACCAGGTTCGCGATGTGGAAGCTGCCATAGGTGTGCACGCGGTCGCGCGCATGCAGCTGCTCGGCCAACTCCCGCTCGTACGACAGCAGTTCGCCCAGCACCCGCCGGCAACCATCCACCGTGACCTGGACCCGGTCCAGGAATTCGGTCCGCAACCCGGCGCTGCGCCACACGATGCGCGCGCCCGGAACCGCTCGGCGGAGGATCGCCTGCCATTCGGCCTCCAGCAGGAAATGGTAGCGAGAGGATAGCCAATCCATGTGATCCAGCAGCACAAAGTGGGTGATCCACCCCTCGTGTTTCTCCAGGAACCCCTGCACTGAATTGGTGTGCACCGATACCCGCTCGGCCAACCCCGCCCGCAACCGCTGGAAGTTCTCCGGGCGGAGGTACTCCGGGCAGCAGTCGGGCGTGTAGCTGCCGGTCAGGTAGACCCGCCAGAAGTAGTTGTCCCGCAGCGGCAGCCGCGCGAACACGGCCTCCACGCAGTCCTCGAGGAAGGCCACGATCCCACCCTCGTACTGCTGTTCCACCTGCACCCGCTGCGCGCGGGGTACGCCCACCAGCGACAAGGTCGCGTCGCGCCCCATGGCAAACTGCAAGGGGCGGCTCCAGAACCGGTCGCGCAACTGGCGTTCGTAAATCTCTCGCTGCTCCGACACCGTCGCGGCCGCCAGAATCGCGTCGATCCAGTACCGCACCTTGATGATCCGGTCCAGGTAGAGGTTCAGCAGGCGGGCGAAGCCGCCGGCCGTGCCGCGGAAATAAAACGGCCGGCGCGCGTTGTCAAAAAAACCGATCCAGCGATCCCAATAGTCCTGCGACCAGGGCGTGAGATCCCCGCGCAAAGCGTCCGCATAGATGCGCCGCACGCCTGGCAGCCGCCCCCGGCCGAACATGGCATAAAAATCCTCAAACTCCAGGCCGCGGATGCCGGCCAGCTTCAGCTCGAGCAGGGCGTTCTGCCGCGGATTCACGTCGACCGCGTGCACGTGCCCCGGGCCAGTCAGGACGTAGTCCAGCGCATTGCAGCCCGCCGAGGTGATGACCAGCACGGTGTCGCCGGGCCCCAGCCGGAGGGCCGCCCGATCCAGCCGCGGATCCTCCCAGCAGGTGTTGTAGATCAGGTTATGGCGATGCACCAACTGGAACATTCGCCCGCTGGCCCAGTCGATCAGAGTCATCCGGTGCCTTCCATCCTGCCGGCCATCGCGCGTCGCCTGCGGGCGCCCGGGCGGCCCCAGGACGACGATCGTCCCCTGCGGCTTTCGCGCGCGGAGAATTCTACATGGCCTTGCGTGATTCCGGGAGGGCGAGGCTCCTGCGGCTCATCAATCCGCGCGCGGCTGTGTGGGGCGACGAAGCCTTGCGTGATTCCGGGAGGGCGAGGCTCCTGCCGAGCCGAAAACCTGCACCACGTGCCGGCTCGGCGGGAGCCTCGCCCTCCCAAGATCGCACAATGCGGGTTCGCTCGTAGTTAGCCGTCACCGCAATCGGTGACCGGAACGTGAACCGTTGCCATTCGCCGAATCTTCACGCTCGCACGTCTGCCTGCGCGCAACTCGCGAAATCCTCACGCGCCCGGCTGCTCGAGGCGCCAGAAAAGACCCTCCTGCGACCACCGGCGAAACCACGCCTCGACTTGCCCGACAACGGACTCCGACGGGTGGGTCTCCCGCAGGGCCGATTGCAAGGCGGAGGCCAGGGGCTGCCCGCGGCTGAGCGCCGAGAGCAACTGGTACTCCATCAGGCCGAGGTCCAGCCGGCGCACGACGTAATCGCGCCGTGTGAGTGCGACAAACGAGGGTTCCACGGCCGGAATCGGCGCCTCGGCCCCCCGACGCACGGCCGTGTAGTACCCGTTGACCGGGTAGCGAAACGCCAACAGACGGAGGCACGGCACGGGAACCAGCCGCAGGTCGGGCCAGCGCTCGGGCGGCACCTGCCCCAGTTCGTCGGCCGCCAGCCACGACTGGCCCTCGACACCCGGCCCGTCGAAGACCTGATCGATCGCCCACTCGAGTCGAGCCAGGTCGATCAGAAAGTCGGCCCATCCCGCGGCGTCCCCCGCCGGCCGCGTTCGCGCGAGAAAATCGACGAACTGGTCGGCCAGCCGGGCGAGCGTGTAGCTGCGGGGCGGATGCGCCTGGAGGTAGCCCAGGGCGAACTGGTCGAACAGGTCCGCCGAGAGCGTGCGGGCAAGCACGGGGAACAGCTCGCGCAGGCACTCCCGCAACCGTGCCCCGTAGGCCCGGTGATAGACCTCCAGCCGCTCCAGGCTGCCGAGGGCCCGGCTGCGGGGCAGAATCTGCTCGAGAGCGGAAGGCGAAAGAGGAATCCACTGCTGCGCCGCCGGCGAGCGAAGCGATGCCTCGATCCCGTCGGCCGACGTGATCACCTCCTGCATCCACCGCTGCAACTGCCGCAGATCGCGGGGTGGATCGCTCATTGCACCTCCGCGGCCACGACGTGCAGGGGCTGCGGCACCGCGGGACGGCCTGCGTCCCGAAGCCGGTCCAGGCCATCATGCTCGATTCCTGCCGCCGGTCCCTCGTGGGGCGCCAGCAGCCCGCGGGCCTTCAGCACCTCGGCATGGACCACCTCGAACGGAGGGATGCGGGCGTCCCACTCCAGCAGCGTCGACGCACCCCCGATCCGCTGGCAGGCCCACCGGTACAGCTGCCAGACCGCATCGATCACCTGTCCGTCGTGCGTATCGATGCAGTGCGTACCCAGGTTCGTATGGCCCGCCAGGTGGAACTGTACCACCCGCTCGGCCGGCACCGCCCGCAGGTACTCGCGCGGATCAAAGTCGTGATTGAAGGCCGAGACATAGACGTTGTTCACGTCCAGCAGCAGCCCGCAGTCGGCCTCGTCCGCCATCCGGGCCAGGAACTCCCACTCGTGCAGCGTGGAGTCGGCAAAGGTGACGTACGAGCTGGGATTCTCCAGCACCAGGGGCCGCTCCAGCACGTCCTGCACGATGCGAATCCGCTCGACCACGTGCCGCAGCGAGGCCTCGTGAAACGGCATCGGCAGCAGGTCGTGCGTATTCCGCCCCGCCACGCCCGTCCAGCAGAGATGGTCGGAGACCCAGCGGGCCCCCGTCCGGTGTGCGAGTTGCTTGAGCTTGCCCAGGTACTCGAAATCGAGCGGATCGGTGCTGCCGATCGACAGCGACACGCCGTGCATCACGATCGGATATCGCTCGGCGATCTGCTCCAGCACATAGCGCGGTCGCCCCTGCGTGTCAAGGAAGTTCTCCGAGATGATCTCCAACCAATCGACCGGAGGGAAATGCCGCAGGAGGTAGGGAAAGTGCACGCTGCGCAGCCCGACCCCCAGGCCCAAGTCTTCCAGTCCCAGGCGGGCGGGCGGCATCGCGAACGTTCCCCGGAATGACGACTGGCCCCCGGGCCGTGGAAAATATCCCCCAAGGCACTCTGCGGCCGAAGGCGTCCCTCCTGCCGGCGCCGGTGCAGCGGTCGGACGGGCTGGCGGGCGGCTACGGCGCAGGCGCCGGTGCCGGGCCGAGGGATTTGTTGGCGGCCTGCATCCGCTGCTCGAACGCCTTGCGGGCATCCTCCCACATGTCGCCCCGCATCGGCACGCCGCAGCCACCTTGCCCCTTGCAGGCGTTCTGGCCGGGCGTTTCGCCGCACCCCCCCTGGTTCTTGCACTCGTTCAGTCCGGCACAGCTGTGGGCCTTGGCCGTGGCGCAAGTGCCCTGCCCAGCGCAGGCGTTCTGGCCATCGGCACCCTGCCCCTGGCAGGCATTCAGCCCGCGGCAGGCATGTAGCTCCACGGCCTCCGCCGATCCCGATCCGCCCCCCTCGCCACGGCAAGCCGATAACGATCCGGTCACCAACCCACCCACGGCAGCCGAAACAAGACGGTGAAAATCCCGACGCGTGGGCGACGGGTTCTGAACAGGCAAGTTTTCAGGCATCGTGTGCGACCCTCCGCCAATGACGACCGCCGTCCGCACCCCGCGGACCCGGGTCCCCGGTTGAGTCTATCCCGGGCAACCACCCGTCGACACCCCCCGGTCGGAAAAACGGCGGGGCCCCTCCCCGGTGTTGACGGGAGGCCGGAACAAGCTGAGCACGATGCCGAAGCACGTTCGCGCAACTTGGAGTTCCGTTGCCTCTCCGGCGATATGACGTGGCACGACCCAGGGAGGGCGAAGCTCCGGCTGAGCCATGGACGCAGCGGCTCGGCAGGAGCCTCGCCCTCCCGAAGAGGATGTCGTGCTCGGAGACCTCGATCTCGTCGAGGGACGCAGCGGCTCGGCAGGAGCCTCGCCCTCCCGAAACCAGGCAACCCTGTTTAGAAATTCTGCAGGAACGCCAGCCGCGGGGGAAAACAAAACAGCGGGATCAGCAGCGAGGCGTAGCCGATCAGGCGGCGGATCCAACCCAGGGGGACCGCGTCATCGGCCGTCGGCGGATGATCGGTCCCGATCAAGGTCACCAGAACGATCATCGGCAACCAGACCGCCACCACGTCGGCCAGCACGACGAAGGCGATCGCCACCAGCAGGAAGGCGCGGGCGACCCAATGGGCCCGCCGGCCGAACAGTCCGTAGATCACGTGCCCGCCGTCCAGCTGGCTGATCGGCAGCATGTTGAGCCCGGTGATCAGCAACCCCACCCAGCCCGCCATGAAGTAGGGATTCAGCTGGCTGAGCCAGACGCGGTCGACCGCGGCATACTCCGGGTGCAGGGCCGCGAGCATCCAGCGGGCCAGGATCGGACATTGGAAGGCGACACCGCCAAATCCGTCCCGCTGGAGGTTCAGCTGCGCGATGCCAATCCAGAGGATCGGCATCACCACCAGCAGCCCGGCCACCGGCCCCGCCAGGCCGATGTCGAAGATCTGCCGGCGGTTCGCCCGGTACCCCTCCATCCCGATCACCGCCCCCATCGTCCCCAGCGGGGAAAAGGGGAAGGGGATGAAGTAAGGCCAGCTGGCCGGTACGCAGTAGAGCAAGGCGGTCAGAAAATGACCCATCTCGTGAGTCAGGAGGATCGCCAGCACGCACGCCATGTACGTCAACCCGCGATCCCAGTGGGCCAGGATCACCGCGCGGATGCGGAGCGGGTCGGTCGGCAGGTACACGATCGGCTGCCAACTGGTGGTGCCTGCCCAGAACGTCGAAAGGCAGGTGACGACAAACAGGACCAGGGGCAGCAAGATCCAGCGACGGTTCTCGGACGGCCGCTCGATCGCCAGGGGGCGATCCGCGAGCGCTTGGGTGGGGGACGGTACCAGCAGGGCGATCACCGGCGGCGGGACCGGCGTCGGCTCCTCGGGGGGGCTGGTGGAGCCGTCGGGCTCAGGCGGGGGGTTACCAAGGGACGACATGAGCAGCGACGTCAGCCGCGAATCCGAAGGCCGGGGAGCAACAAGTAGCTCACCATACCACAGGTTCCCCGCCGGTGCACCACGAACCAGGCGGGACGCCGCGAAATAGCGTTGCGGGACGCCGGGAGGGCGAGGTTCCCGCCGAGCCGGTGCTGGGCGCCGGTCTTCGGCCTGGCAGGTGCCTCGCCCTCCCAAGGCGGGGCAGCCCTGCGTGACGCGTGCCAGCTCGCTTCTGGTCCCTGGATTTCGCCAGGCGATTCGGGGACAGGTCGGCCGGCGGCGGCTACGGATTCAGCTTCTCGCGCTGCAGGCGGCAGGACTTGGTGATCGTCCGCCCGCCGAAGAAGCGGGGCACCACCCAGCCGTTGCTGTCCATCGGAATTGCCACCGTCACCACGATCTCGGGCGTATCATCGCCAATCACCGACGGCTCGACCGTGACGGTCGCATCTGTGGCCGTCGCCGTGGCCAGCATGCTGTTGGCGACCTCTTGCACATCCTCGGCCGTCGCGCCGGGCACGATCCCGCGGCGGGCCGCCTCGTAGGCAGCCGCGTCGGCGGTGTGCCGGATCATGTTGACCCGGCAGAGCTCCCACTGGGTGAATACAAAGAAAAACAAGAGCGACGCCGTCAAGGCGAACTCCACGGTGATCGCCCCCGTGCGCTGGCGGCGACAGCGAGCGGTATGACGTTTGCGCCTCATGATCGACCAAGCCTCTTGTCCTGTCACTTTCGGCACGGGATGGCGGTAAGCGGTCACTCCGTGAGCAGCACGGGCAGGGCCAAGGCAATCTCCTGGAACACCTGCTGCAACTCCGCGGCACTGGCCGCATGGAAGTGCTGGCCGCCGCCCGCCGCGGCAACCTCCTGCATCTGCGGGTGGTCGGGGTCGGTTCCGAACGTGATCGTGTGTACGGTGATGCCCAGGCTGGCCGCCGCCTCCGCCGCGGTCACGGGCGACACGCCGCTGGTCTGGTAGCCGTCGGTCATCACGATCATCGTCTTGCGGGCAAACGGGCGAGCCGTGGCCGGATTGGTCAGCACCTGCGTGCCGCGCTCGATGCCCGCTCCGATCTTCGTCCCGCCGTTGAACACGCGGCTGGAGATGGCGCTGACGGCCGACGTGACCTGGGACAGGTCCCCGGTCAACGACCGGTCGAGATCGGTCTCGTTGTTCACCAACGAACACCAGGTGCCGCCGCTGGCGTACGAGACCAGGGCCACCTGCTCCTGGGGCGTGGTCGTCGCCAGGGTGTCGGTAAAGACGTCGATGGCGTCCACCAGGGCCGACCAGCGACTGTACGGGCCGGTGCCGCTGTGCACCCCGTGAGGCGGCTGGCAGAACCGCGGGTCCGACGAGCTCATGACGTCCTCGGTATCGGTCAGGTAGAGCTTCATCGAACTGGAGCGGTCGACCACCAGGCAGATGTCGCGGTCCATGCGGACGACCACCGCGTGGTGCGTCGGTTCGAACTGAAACACCTGGAAGATCCTGCCAAAGAACAGCCGGACGCTGCCCGACGGCGAGTCGGCGGTGCGACGGCCGGAAACCCGCAGCCCGTTCACGGGGACTCCGTCCGCGGCAAACGTCCAGCTCCCGTTGGCCGACCGCGTGACCGCGCCGGGCACGATGTCTTCATCGTCCAGCAGCAGCGGGGCGCCGGCCACGAGATTGGCGGCGGCCACGTCCCGGGCCGCCTGCCGAGCGTCCTCCAGGGTCTGGGAGCGCGACAAGGCCTCGCCCGCGGCGCGGGCCGCCGCGTCGGTGGCGATCCGCAGTTGCGTGCGACTCAACTGCATATAGGCCACATCCACGCAGAAGGCCACGGCCCCCAGGAAGAAGAACATTACCAGGGCGATCAACACCACCATCACGCCTCGTCGACGCGGGGGGACCCGGCGCCGGCGCGGACCGGACAGCGGAGAGTCTCGGCGGGTTCGCCGGCGGCCCTCGCGAAGACCGGCATCCGGGCGGGACATCGCCAGGGTCACAAGGGAGTCGTGCATGAACATCACTCCTTCACCATCGTGGCGGTACCCACGACCGTCGGGCTGGTGTACAGGTACAGCGGCAGCACGGTGTTGCCCGTCCGCGGCGCGGTGACGTTGACCGTGATCGGAGCACCGCGCGGCACGCTGCTCACATCGGGCGGGTCCAGCGTGATCACCGCGTTCACCACGTTGCGTGCCGTGAGGATCTGAGTCCCGGCGGATGACGCATCGCCGCTCGTCGCCCCGTCCTGGATCGCCACCCGCGCCGTTTCGTAGGCCGTGACGCAGAGCGTCTGCTTGAGGAAGATCGCGTCGCTGGCGTGAATCGTCGACAAGGAGATGAACACGAGAACGGGCAGGCACACCGCCAGTTCGACGGCGGCGGTCCCCCGCGTTTTGCTTGCACGGCGGCTGTTCGGAATGGTCATGGCTGGCGGATCGGTCTTCCCGCCGCGCGCGGTGTGCGGCGGCAAGATCGCTCGTTGGTTGTTCGTCGCATCAAGCGCAGGTCTGGGCGGCCTCCGGAACCGACGCCTCGTCCGCCCCGGTGACGACGCTCGCCCCGGGACTCGACGCCGGCGCGGACTGCGCGGGCTGCACGATCGCCAGCACCCGGTTGAAGTCGTCGCTGACGTCGTGCCAGAAATCGCCCTTGCGGAGCCGAATCGCCTGGGCGGGACGGCCCTCCGCCAGGGCCTTCAATTCGCGGCGAAACCGCAGCATCGGCCCGGCAAAGCGATTGGTGACCTTCACGTAGTCGGACAGAAAGACAGGCATCAGCAACACGAGGGGGGCGACAACGGGCAGGTACCGCCCCCAGGCCTGCTGCCAGTACGCCGTCAGCGGTTCGCCGGGATCACTCAGCAGCGGCTGCAGCACGATCAGGAAGGCGAATGCCGCACCCAAATAGATGAGCCACAGCCGCAGCAGGTGCAGCACCAGAGCCCGCTGCACCTGACGGTCCACGTACATCCTCTTTCTCTGACTCCGAAACATGGGTCGTTTCCCGCAGATGATCCGCTCGTTCGGCACACCGCCGCATCCGCCTGAAAAGCCGGTGGCGCGGCCACCACATACAGAGAGCTTAGGTCGCAAGGCGCCGGCCCGTGGCCGGCAGCCAACCCATGTGAGGGGGGAGCTGGAGGTCGCCCGCCCTACCATCCGGCCAGCCCCTATATTCCGCACCCCGTGGGCAGGGAGTCGCCAGAGGGGAGAGACCGTGTTGTCGAAACGTCCGTCGTGGGATATCGTCACGGTCGGGCAGGCAGGCATCGGCCGCCGGCGCAAGGGGGACGCCCCGATGCGGTTGCACATATGGGCAGGCCCCGCAGGACGCGGCTTGACGACAACCCCAACCGCTTTCGGCGGCTTACCCGCCCATCGAGGGGACCGATTTCGTCGTCGACCGCCGCACCCATTTTCACTCCACCTGGGGTCAGGACGATGATCAACTGGATTGAGGACCTGTTGGGCAAGGCTGAGGCGGCGCAACTGCTGGGCCACCGCTGCCAGACGATTTCACAGGACAGTCTCCATCTGCCGAGCCCCGATTACGTCGATCGGATGTTCGTCCCCAGCGACCGCCATCCGCGGGTCCTGGTCAACCTGGAAAGGATGCTCCGCCAGGGCCGGCTCGGGGGGACCGGATACCTGTCGATCCTGCCGGTCGACCAGGGGATCGAGCACTCGGCGGGCGCCTCGTTCGCACCGAATCCGATCTACTTCGACCCCCAGAACATTGTGCAGCTGGCCCTCGAAGGGGGCTGCAATGCGGTCGCGTCGACCTTCGGCGTTTTGGGGATCGTGGCGCGGAAGTTCGCCCACAAGATTCCGCTGGTGGTGAAGATCAACCACAACGAGCTGCTCACCTGCCCGAACAAGTTCGACCAGATCATGTTCGGCCGCGTGCGGCAGGCGCATGACATGGGCGCGGCCGCCGTCGGGGCCACGATCTACTACGGATCGGACGAATCGGCGCGGCAGATCGTCGAGGTGGCCGCGGCGTTCGCCGAGGCGCACGAGCTGGGAATGGCGACGATCCTCTGGTGCTACCTGCGGAATCCGGCCTTCAAGAAGGACCAGGACTACCACGTCGCCGCGGATCTTACCGGGCAGGCGAACCACCTGGGAGTGACGATCGAGGCCGACATCATCAAGCAGAAGCTGCCGGAGAATAACGGCGGTTACAACGCCGTCAAGTTCGGCAAGACCTCGCCGCTGGTCTACGAGAAGCTGACGTCCGACCACCCGATCGACCTGTGCCGCTACCAGGTGGCCAACTGCTACCTGGGCCGCATCGGCCTGATCAACTCGGGCGGCGCATCGGCGGGCGAATCGGACCTGGCGGAAGCCGTCCGCACGGCCATCATCAACAAGCGGGCGGGCGGCATGGGGCTGATCAGCGGCCGCAAGGCCTTCCAGCGGCCGATGCGCGACGGGATAGCCCTGCTGCACCGCATCCAGGACGTCTACCTGGAAAAGGGCGTGACGGTCGCCTGACCCCCGACCAGCGGCAGAGCGACCCGGAAAAAGTTCCGAAGAGACGGCGGCGCACCGCGCGGAGCGGATGCCTCGTGCCGGTGAGCGGGAGCGAGCCCGTCACCACGCGTGCAGCATCTCTTCCTCCACGAGGAACTCGACCCCCGATTCCAGATCGATCAGCCCGCGCAGATTGGCCCGCGCGTGGTCCGAGCGGGTGAGCCTCTTGCGGCTGACCAGCAGTTCGCGGAAATGCATCGGGTGCACGAACTGGCACTCCTTCTGCATCCGCAGCCTGTTCCTGGCATCAAACACCACCGTCGTTTTCGCGTTCATGTGCCCAGCCCAAGTAGCAGGACGGCCGCCCCGCGTATCGCCGGAGCGCCGCATCGATGGATTCCCAGTAACCGTTCACGGGTCGGGGTCTGGTCCATTTTTCGGCCGATAAACTCGACTTCGCGGATACGCGCTGGCCGAAAACATGGACCTGGCCCCCTGGAATCGGATACCCGCGCGGCCACGCCAGATGAAAACGCAACAGCAAGCTAGCCCAGGGTCCCCGCGGCTTTGAAGCGGGGGTCAGGGCCCTGACGACCCACCAATCGGCGTGGGCCGCGCCGCAATCGACCGCCGGGATTGAACTTGACGACGATTGTGAAGTTTCGGTGAAGTTCCGACCACCCTGCCGGAGATCTTGCCCGACCCCCGGGACTGGCAGACTGGGCGACGCGAGAGCGGCGCGCCGCCCTGGATACGGAAGTGCACGCAGCCCTGCCGAAAGGCGACGAAAGGTGCACGCCAACGTCCGCGCGACGGTTATCGCCCAAATCCATGGCTCACGCGGATGAACTCGCCTTGCGAAATCCTGGGAAGAAAGGACCAGCCGGCGCGCGCTCAACAGCGTTGCACGAGGTTGCACGAGCTTGGGAGGGCGAGGCTCCCGCCGAGCCGGTGCGTTGAGCGGGTGCTCGGCTCGGCGGGAGCCTCGCCCTCCCGGCAGCACGAAACCCCACCGCGTGTATTGCAAAGCCATGGCTGCACAGCCCAGGCCGGCCGCTTCGCCACGGCACACGGAGCGCGCCTGCTGCCTTGGCGGACAAGCCGTGACAGCCACCCAAGCAAGGTGTTTTTCACCGGCTGGCCTTTCGGCCTCCTGGCTCCCTGCCGGATGAGTCTGCGGCGGCATCCGCCCGATCCATCCCGGATCAACGGCGGACTACGACAACTGGAGCCGCTTGTACTGGCCCGTCAACCACCGCGCCAGGTCGTTCTTGTAGTGGCGCGAAAAGCGGCTTTCGCTCGGTCCGCCCGGCAGGTTTGTCCATGCCTCATCGGTGCCCAGGTCGGTCACGAAATGGTACGAGGGGGCGAATGTCTGCTCGCGCGTGGCGGTCTGATAGACGTGGCCCTGAAAGGGCGTGGCGTGGCAGCCCGGCATCGGATAGCGGCGGCTGTTGTAACCGAGCAGCCGCCCGACCTGGTGCGTGCCCAGAAACCGGTCGGTGAAGTGGAAGTTGTTGATCTCTGACCAGGGTACGTCCGGCAGCTGTCGGACCTGCTCGGCCGCCCGGCGGATCAACGCCCCCTTGTCGTGGTTGCGCCACCAGGGTGATGCGTCACACCGCAACAGCCGGTCGGCGGCCGTGAGCACCATCATCGAGTACCCGGCGCGGGTGCAGAGGTAGAGCATCCGCCGCCAGCCGATGCTTTCCTCATGGCCGAAGACCTCCACGATCACGCGGACGTAAAGCCGCTGGAAGAGGGCCGCCTCACGGCTGTGGGGATGGTAGCGCAGGTCCCAGTCCTGCAGCCGCTGTTTCAGGTCGCCGTCTGGCAGGTGGGGCAGGAACACCTCCAGCATCGCGCGGGCATGCACGCTGAGCAGGTCGTACTGGAGCGCCTGCATGTCGTCGACGGTGGCTGCCGGCAGTTCCCGCAACCGCTCGGCAATCCGCCGCTGGCGGTAATCGGGCAGCAGCTGGGTGACAAGCAGCGGCGCGCCCGGCGGCCCGTCGATCTCCTCGTTGGCCGTCACCACGAACCCCTCCGGGGGATCGTAGACCTGCGGTAACAGCTCCGGTGGCAGCCAGCCCTGCCAGTGGTTCGTTTCGTCCCAGGCCGGCAGGGGAACCAGGCCGTCGGCCGGGCGCGCGCGGCGGGGAAACTGGCCACAGCCCTGCAGGCCGATATGCCCCTGGCGATCGGCCAGCACGAAGCACAGGGTGGGCTGCGGGCATTGCCGGGCGACCTTCATGCCCGCCGCGACATCGGGGGCATGGACCAGATCCAGCCAGGTAGCGATCGCCTTGCCGGTGGCGTCCAGGCGGCCGGCCCAGTTGATCGCCAGGTAGAGACCGGGTCCCGTGGCGTCAAGGTCGCCGTCGATAGCGCCTTGCGGACTCTCATAGATCCGCAGCAGCTGCGGGACGCCGCCCTTCCGCTCGATCACCTCATCGCGGCGCGCGAAATCGCGCCAGGCCGAGCCGCGACGATACTGCCAGCCCGTGGCTCCGCCCGGCCGACAGTCCTCGATGAAGTAATCGACCGTGTCGCCCTTCATGTAGGTGACGCCCCAGGCCAACCGCTCCGTGCGGGCCACGGCCAACAGGGGGCAGCCCGGCAGGGTTGCGCCCATCACATACCGGTCGCCCCACCGCAGCACCACCTCGTACCAGATCGCCGGCAGACGGTTCACCTCCAGGTGCGGGTCGCCGGCCAGCAGGGCGTGCCCGGTGGCGCTTCGCGCGGGACTGACTGCCCAGGCATTACTGCCGGCCAGGCGCGGCAGGTCGCTGATCAACTCCAGGGCCTCGCTGGATAGCTGGTTCGACATCGTCACCTGGCGCAGGAGGGCGAAGTCGGCGCTGTCCAGGCGGGCACCAAACAGCTCGCGCAGGACCTCCTCTCCCGCACCGGCGTGAATCAGCTCGACCAGCAGCCGTTCGTTCTGCAACTGGCTGACCGCCAAACCGCCAAAACTGAGCAGTTTCCCGACCAGCAACACGGCGGCCTGGTTCCACGGTTCGGGGTAGAAGCCGGTCGCCCACATCGGCAGCGTCCGCCAGGCGCTCTGGAAGCCGTGGTTGACCCCCTGACAGTAGGCGGTCAGCTGCTGGAAGGTCCTGTCGTCCAAGGCGTCGACGTCGCGCGCCAAGTTCAGGTGCAGCCCGACGCGGCGAAAGAAGCGGTCGGTTTCCAGCAGTTCGGGCTGGTCGACAATCCGCCCCGCACCTTCGCCCCCGGCGACGGCCCGGGCAAACAGGATCTGCGTCCCGCGGTCGACGGCGTGCATGTGGCCCAAGCCGTAGAGGGCGTCCAGCCAGGTGGGGGCCGTGATGTGCGGAACACCCGCGTCGTCGCGGTGAACCTCAAACTTTCGGCGCATCAGGCCCTCGGTTCGGACGGGCTGGCCAGGAACGGGAAGGGACAAGCAATTCTACGCCCTCTCCGACCGGGCCTCGGCGGAAAGCGGTCCGAAAGGCCACCCCGGCAGCGCTCGCAGCATCCGGGCCCCGCGTCTTGCGGGGCGGCGGCTCAGCCCGCTCCCTCGACGCGCAACGGTTCACAACCCGGTCGAGCACTCACCCGGGTGCGCGGGGCCAGGCACGTGTCTTCGGTCCGCGGGTCTGCGCCTGGGGCATTCTTGGCCGAAGTATGTACCAGACCCCGGCCTGGGAACGTATCTTCCGACGCACCACCGATGGGCGGCGCCGGCGCGGATCGCACCGGTACCTCGGCCCGAAAAGCTGCGGGCAGGCATGAGAACGCGGCACGGCCGAACGCGGCAGCGCTTACCTCTTGCGGTGACGGATCTTTGCGCGCATGCGGCGCTTCTTCCGCCCCAGCTTACGCCGACCTTTGCCGCTCTTCTTCGTTCCCACGCGTGCGTCCCCGGCTTGCTCGCCCGGCGTCCTCCCAGCGACACCACCCCAGAGGGTGCCGCCACGGCTGTCCCACAGCCAGCGCCGGCGATACTTTCCAAGGCGGCAGTCTAACACACCGCCGCCAGGGGCTCAACAAGGCGGCGCCTCGTCCCCCGCCCACTCCTGGCCCTGCCGCAAGGCGCTCTGAATCAGCAACAACAGGGCGTTGGGATCGTAGGGCTTGCGCACGAAGAACCGGCAGCCGGCCTGGCGCGCGCAGCGCACAATGTCCGGCCGCTCCATCCCGGTCAGGATGATCACCGGAATCATGCACGTCGCCGGATCATCCGTCAACTGTTCGCAAATCTCCATCCCGTCGGCATCCGGCAGCCGCACGTCGAGCACCACCAGGTCGGGCCGCTCCTGGCGGGCCTGCCTCAAGCCCGACGCACCGCTGGCCGCCGTGAGGGTGCGAAAACCCAGCCGGCCCAGCCGCATCGCGAGAATCTCCGTCTGCGCGTCGTCGTCGTCCACAATCAGCACCCGCGCCGGGACCTCCTCCGGCAGGCCCGCCGGCTGCGGAGTCAACTGCAACTCGTAGCAGGTCATGGGAACACCTCAAGAGGGTTCGGGCCGCCCATCCTGGTGGGATGGGCCGGGTGCCCGTGCGCGCCGCATCGGGACGCGGACTGCTGCTTCAGCCCCGGCGGGACGTCGGCGGGGTCGGTCCTGCCGCCGGACGCTTGGGGTCTTCGGTGTGGCTTTTAAGTAACGTACTTTGCCAACGCTGTGCGGTCAAATAGCAACATCCCACCGCCCCTCCGGGGGCACTCCCCGGCCATCGGCCTGCACCGCGCACGTGGCGTCGTGGCCGGAATAACCCGCACCGCCTCCCGCCCCCTGCCAGAGGCACGTGCACCCGGAGGAAATGCAATATTTCGCTGCGTTATCAGTGCTAACCCGGATTATTCATGAGCCGCACGCGCGCTGGCGTCTGGTTTTGGTGGAATTGGGGAGAACCGGACGCTAGCGCGTGCCGGCTGATGTGCGCGGCGATTTTGGGAAGATAGCCAGAACCTGTTTCTCTGCGTCACCTTGCAACTCACCTTGTAACTTTACTCGTCAGGTTGATGAATCATCCGGGCTAAGGCGCTGCACGACAATTACCTACCGGTTTTGTGGATCAGCCGCGGGGCGCTAGCCCGCGGCTTTCGTGCTCCAACCGTGGGCTAGCGCCCGGCGGCTGATGAGTGATTTCGGTAACTTATTGTTGAACAGCGCCTAACGAGTAAAGTTGCAAGGTAAAGCAGAGAAACAGGTTGTGGCTATCTTCCCAAAAACACCGCGCAGATCAGCCGGCACGCGCTAGCGTCCGGTTCTCCCCAGTTCCACCAAGACCGGACGCTCGCGCGCTTGCGGCTCATGAATAATCCGGGTTAGGCAGGTGTGGTATATCGTGTTTGTGTTTGGCAGGCCGCTGCACCCCAGGGGGTCAGGCACATGTTTCGGCGGCAGCGTCGCACGGTGTCCAGCGGTGTTCGCGCCGAAGAATGAGCCAGACCCCGGCCGGTGAACGGTTACCGGTGGGCGTCTTATCTCGCGACACGCGGGAAGCCGATCCCACGGCGGGAGGCAGCTATTGCTCGGGGGCCGGTCCGCGCGTGCGCCGTTCCCACTCGGCCCGCACCTCAGGCAGCGGGTACTCGATGATCGGCCGTCCGGCGGCCACGGCCTCGCGCAAGCGGCGCCAGCCGCGGGTCACCAGCTGTTCGCGCTGATGCACGTAGTCGGCATCCAGCGTGCGCTTGTCGAACGACCCCTCCACGACGACTGGGGCGAAGGCATCGTCGACGATGAACTGAGCCAGCACGGGGTTGCAGCGCAGGTGCCGCTCGCTGGCCGTGTGCAGCAGTTCGGGGTCGACCTGGCCGATGACGTAGCGCAGGTACAGGTCGCTGTCGTCGATCTGCTCGACGTCGCCGCCGCAGACCTCGCAGAGATAACCTTCTTCGCAACGGGCCATGAGCAGTCGCGCGGCGACGGTTCGCGCGGTAGTGAGTGGGAGGTTCCGGGCATCCCGAGGGGGTCAGGCGCATTTTTCGGCGGCAGCGTTGCACGGTGCCGCGCGGTGTTTCCGCCGAAGTAACCGTTCACAACCCGGTGGAAGATTTTCCCTGATTCCAGGGGGTCAGGTCCATGTTTTCGGCCAGCGCGTATCCGCGAGGTCGAGTTCCTCGACCGAAAAATGGACCAGACCCCGGCCCGTGATTCCAGGGGGTCAGGTCCATGTTTTCGGCCAGCGCGTATCCGCGAGGTCGAGTTCCTCGACCGAAAAATGGACCAGACCCCGGCCCGGGAACGGTTCCGGATGCACAATGTTCTGCGCGTCCGCTAAGGAACCGCGACCCGGAGACGCCGCAAGCGGAGCGGCAAAATATCGTCCCGCCCGCCGTGCGTCGCAGGTCAGGGTGCCCCTGGAACGCGGCGTGCCGGCGCGTCAGGCCGTGGGTGTCGGGTTGATCGGCGCGGGGTGGTCGAGCACGTCGTACATGGTGTAGTGTCCTGGCTGGCGGCCGGCCACGAACCGGGCGGCGGCCAGGGCGCCCTGGGCATAGCAATCGCGATTCGAGGCGCGCACGGTCAGCTCCAACGTCTCGCCCAGCATTCCGAAGACGATGGTGTGCTCGCCGGGATTGTCTCCCACGCGCAGGGCGTGGTAGCCGATCTCGTGGCGCGTGCGGCTGCCGGGGCGCCCGGAACGGCCGTGGACGTGTTGGGCCTGGCCCATCACGCCGGCGATGATCTCGCCGAACCGGAGGGCCGTGCCGCTGGGGGCATCCTCCTTGAAGCGATGATGGCGCTCGATGATCTCCACGTCGGCCCCTTCGGGATATTCCTTCAGGCAGGCGGCGGCCGCGGCGGCCAGCCGCATGGCGAGGTTCACCGCGAGGCTCATGTTGGGGGCCCAGACCAGCGGGATCGTCGTGGCGGCCTGGGCCAACCGCTCCTTCTGGGCCGGCGTGAATCCGGTGGTGGCCATCACCAGGGGGATGTTCCGCGCGACGCAGATCTCGGTGATCGCATCGGCCGACTCGGGCACAGAGAAATCGATCAGTACGTCGACGTCCGTGTTCAGGTGGCTGGTCAACAGGACCCCCAGCGGTCCGACGCCGGCGACCTCACCGGCATCCTGACCGATCTGTGGATGTTCGGGGAATTCCAGGGCCGCGATGACCTGGAAATGCGGATCGACCGAAGCCAGGGCGATGATCCGGCGGCCCATGCGTCCGGCCGCTCCGTTGATGGCGATCCGAAGCTTGGACATGAGAGTTGGCTTTCAACTGTAGAGCTGCAGGGCCTTGAGGATTGCGTCCAGGTCGTTGGGCACGGCGACCGCCCGGTTGGCGAACGACGCCCGCCGCACGCCGCGGCTGCCCAGCACCTTATTGAACTGTTCCTGGTCGGTGGTGTGGTAGGCCACGGTGGCGGTCGGGTCCTTCAGCTGGTGTCCGGTGAGGATGCAGACCACGCGGTCGCTGGGGGCGATCACGCCTTCCTCGCGGAGCAGCCGGGCGCCGGCCACGCTGGCGGCGCTGGCTGGTTCACAGCCGATCCCGCCGGCGCCCACCTGGGCCTTGGCATCCAGGATCTCCTGGTCGCTGACGCGCCGCACCACGCCGTCGCAGACCTCCAGGGCCCGCAGGCATTTGGTCAGGTTGACGGGGCGATTGATCTCGATCGCGCTGGCGATCGTCGAGGCCTTGCGGCGATCGGCATCCAGTTCGTCGTAGTAGCGGCAGGCGATGGCCAGGTCGCACTGGCCGCCATTCCACCGCAGCCCGCGGCGCTCGAACAGTTCGTACAGCGTATCCGCGCCGGCCGCATTGATGACCGCCAGCCGGGGCAGGCGCTCGATCAGACCGAGCTGTTTCAGTTCCTGGAACGCCTTGCCGAACGCGCTGGAGTTGCCGAGGTTTCCGCCGGGGACCACGATCCAGTCGGGCACCTCCCAGCGGAGCGCCTCCAGCACGCGGTACATGATCGTCTTCTGGCCTTCCAGGCGGAACGGGTTGACGCTGTTGACCAGATAGATGCCCAGGTCCCTGGTCACTTGCTGGACGCGGTGCATGGCGTCGTCGAAATCGCCCGCGATCTGGATCGTGAGCGCCCCGAACTCCAGGGCCTGGGAGAGCTTGCCGTAGGAAATCTTGCCCGAGCCGATGAAGATCACCGCCTTCATCAGCCGCGTCACGGCGCAGTACATGGCCAGCGAGGCGCTGGTATTGCCGGTGCTGGCGCAGGCGGCCCGCCGCGCCCCCACGCTGCGGGCGTGCGTGAAGGCCGCCGCCATCCCGTTGTCCTTGAAGCTGCCCGACGGGTTGAGCCCCTCGTACTGGAGGTAGAGACAGTCGGGGTTAAGCCGGACATAGCCGGCCACGGCGGGTGCCTGTTGCAGAAGCGTCTGGCCTTCGCCCACGGTGACGACGTGCCGCGGCTGGGCAAATGGCAGCAGCTCGCGGAAACGCCACACGCCGCTGAAGCAGAGCGGGTCGTGGCGGCGCGACCATTTCTGCTGGAGCAGTTCCCAGTCGCGCGGCGGCTGGGCGCGGTCCCAGTCGTAGGCCACGTCCAGCAGGCTGCCGCACGCCGCGCAGCCGACGCGGGTCTCGTCGACTCCATAGGTGGCCCTGCAGGAGGGCGAGATGCATTCTTGGAAGGCAGCCTCGCTGGCGGTCACAATGCCGGTGAACCCCGCGAAAAGTAGGAACGGGCCGGTCAGGCCCAGGGCGTTGCCGGTGCGCACCGGGCTCGTGACGCAGGTCGTCCTGTCGGCCAGAAGTCCTGGGAGGGCCGTGCGTCCCGGCTGCGGCGTACCGCGTCAAGACCGTCGGTCGGCCGTAGTCTAGTTCATGTTCGAGTATCGTGGGAGGGCGATGCCCTGGCTGAGCCGAGGACGCCACGGGCCATGGACGCGGCGGCTGGGCGGGGGCCTCGCCCCTCGCGGAATTGGTTCGCGCGCCTTCGGAGCGTGGGGTTGCCGGGCCGACAAGTGGATCAGGCCCGGGTCCGGGTCCCCCGAGGTTGGCGCGTGCGGCCGCGGCGATCTGTGCGGCTGCTGGCCCGGATTATTCACCAGTCGCTTCGCGCTCGGCAAGACGCGTTCATGCATGGGGACTTACCGCCATCCTGCCCCAAACACCACGCAAATCAGCCGCGGGGCGCTAGCCATGCGGTTCTTGCGGCAACCGGGGGCTAGCGCCCCGCGGCTGTTGAATAATCCGGGCTAGCACGCGTGGCGACGCCGATCCCGACCGGGCGGGGGCAGCGGCGGGACGCGCGACGGGTCGTTTGACAACCCCTTGACGGCTGCCTAGAATCGAAAGGCTGTGGTGGCCCCGGCATCGCTGCGCATTGTCTATGACCAACGCGAGACCTCATCCTGGGGAGCCTCGACGATGAAGAAAGCCGACGCCCAAACTTACAAGGAGCGCCTGCTGGCCCTGCGGGCCCGACTGCGGGGGGACGTGAATATGATGGCCGACGCGGCCTTGCGGAAGACCCGGTCCGAGGCCAACGGCGACTTGTCCAGCATGCCGATCCACATGGCCGACATCGGCAGCGACAATTACCAGCAGGAATTCACGCTCAGCCTGATGCAGACCGAGGAGGACACGCTGGCGTTGATCGAAGGCGCCCTGGAGCGAATCGAGGACGGTGTGTATGGTACTTGCCAGGAATGCGGCGGGGTGGTCCCCAAGCTGCGGCTGAACGCGATCCCCTACACGCCCTACTGTGTCAAGTGCGCCACAAAGCTCGAAGGCGGCTAGTGCGTCCGGCCCGACCGTCCCGGCGGGCCGCGTTCCGACCAGCCGCTACGCCCTGTTTCTGGCGATCAGCCTGCTCGGGTGCGGCGCGGACCTGCTGACCAAGCACTGGGTCTTCCAGTGGCGCGGCATGCCGCACGCATCCGAGCCGTGGTGGCTGTGGGAAGGCCATATCGGGATCGAGACGGCCCTGAACACGGGGGCGTTGTTCGGTTTGGGGCAGGACCGGGTGGGGCTATTCGCCGCACTCTCTCTGGCCGCTGCCGCGGGCATCGTGGTTTGGCTCTTCGTCGGCTGCGCCGCCCACGACTTGCATCTGACCGTGGCCCTGGCCTGCGTGACCGGCGGCATTCTGGGAAATCTCTACGATCGCCTGGGGTTCTGGAGCAGTCAGATGGGGTTGGCGCGGCGCGTGCATGCCGTGCGCGACTGGATTCTGCTCCAGTACGGCGATTACACCTGGCCCAACTTCAATATCGCCGATTCCCTGTTGGTTTGTGGTGCGGTCCTGCTGATGTGGCACGCCGCGCGGCAGCCCGCCGCCGATCGCCAGAGCGCCCCGGTGGACGTCGGGTCGCCGGGTTCCTGAAATGCGGCCGCCGGGCATCCCGGGGGGGTGATTGCTCCGCCCGTTGGGCCCTTGCGGGCTGCGGCGGTACGGGGCCGCGGCGGGACGGGCGGCTGCGGCGCGAGGAGAACCGCCGCAGGCCGCACATGGCTGGCGACTGGCCGAGTCAGGAGGAGCCACGCGATGTCCGTCTCAGCGCAGGCGATTGGCCAACGACTGGAGCTGGCGCGCCGTGCGGCGTGCGAGGCCGGACGCGGCACCCTCGCCCACTTCCGTACCGGCACCGACGTCCAGCGGAAGGCGGACAACTCGCCGGTGACGATCGCCGATCGGCAGGCAGAACAGCAGTTGCGGCAGCTGATCCACGCGGCCTTTCCCGACGATGCGATCGTGGGTGAGGAGTTCCCCACGCAGCCGGGCCCGTCGGGTTTCCGCTGGGTCCTCGACCCGATTGACGGCACGAAGTCGTTTATCAGCGGCGTGCCGTTGTACGGCACGATTGTCGGCATGGATTATCGGGGGGAGAGCCTGTTGGGCGTGATCTACCTGCCGGCGCTGGACGAGGGCGTGCTGGCGGCCCGCGGCCACGGCGCCTGGCAGTTTCGGGGCGGGGGAGCGGCGGTCCCGGCCCGCGTCAGCACCACCGCGCGTCTGGCCGACGGGCTGCTGGTCACCAGCGAGATCGGTGGATTCGCCGACCGCGGCGCGGCCGAGGCCTGGGAGCGGCTGGAGCGTTCCGCGTGGATCACGCGGACCTGGGGCGATTGCTACGGCTACTACCTGGTGGCCACCGGCCGGGCCGTGGCGATGATCGATCCGCAAATGAACGTCTGGGATGCCGCCGGGATCCTGCCGATCCTGGAGGAGGCGGGGGGTACGTTCACCGATTGGCAGGGGCGGCCCACGGTGGAGGGGGGCGAAGGGATCGGCACCAACGGGCATGTGCAGGAGGAGCTGCTGGCGATCACTCGCCAGTTCCCCCGCCCGGCCGCTTCCCGTGCGTGAGAGGAGCGGAAATCTCCTCGGTCCGGCCCGGGTTGTGCGCGGTAACACGGCTCGGGGTCTGGTCCATTTTTCGGCCGACAAACTCGACCTTGCGGATACGCGCTGGCCGAAAACATGGACCTGACCCCCTGGAACCCGCGCAGCGCCGTTTGGGAGGGCGAGGCTCCCGCCGAGCCGCCGCAGCGCCGTTGCCCGCACCCCAAGGGGTCAGGCACATTTTTCGGCGGCAGAGTCCCACGACGACGAGCAGTCTTCTGGCCGAAAAATGAGCCAGACCCCCTGGACGCAGTGAAAACCTTCCACCGGGCCCTGAACGGTTACCGTGCGCGCGACCTCGCCTTGCGGAGAGAAGTGCGGCCGATATACTTACGGTTCGCTCTAGTGGGCTGGTTTCATCGCCGAGAGGTGACCGATGGCTGGGGTCTGCGAGGTCTGTGGCAAGCGTTCCCGGATGGGCAATTCCGTGGAGACCCGCGGAAAGGCGAAGTACCTGGGCGGCGTGGGAACCAAGGTGACGGGGATCAGTCGGCGGCAGTTCCGGCCGAACTTGCAGCGGGTGAAGGTCAGCAGCCCGGGCGGCGGCGCCAGGACGGCGCGGGTCTGCACGCAGTGCCTGCGCAGCGGAGCGGTCCGCAAGGCGGTGAAACGCCCGCCGTTCAAGCTGACCCCAGCCGACGCTCAGAAGTCGGGCGGCTGACGCGTGCCGGTCGCGTGCCGGCCCGAGCGGTCACCATTCTGCCCGGCGTGGGCCGGAGGCGTTTTGGCTCACCACCCGTCTCGGCCCTGTCAATCCGGCAGCGTGTTGCAGGGGTCAAGTCGATGGTAACCGTTCACACCCTGGGTGAGCGTGGAGCCGGATGCGAGGGGGTCAGGTACATGTTTTCGGCCAACGCGGCTGCGCCTGGTCGAGCAGCCTGGCCGAAAAATGTACCAGACCCCGGCCCGTGAACGGGTCGCGTCCATGTTCTCGGCCAGCCCAGCCGGGCGTGGTGGCCTTTGTCGGCCGAAGATGAACCAGACCCCGACCTGCGAAAAATGATGGGGCGATGACGATGAGTCTTTCGCGCGACGAGGTGCAGCGCGTTTCGCTGCTGGCACGGCTGGAATTGAGCGATCCGGAGTTGGACGCCATGACCACCCAGCTGGCCCAGATCGTCGCCTACGTGGAACAACTGGGGGAACTCGATACGGCGGACGTCGCGCCGATGGCACATGCGATCGAAATTAGCAATGTGCTGGCCGACGACCAGCCGCGGGAGGGTCTCCCGCGGGATGAGGCCCTGGCCAACGCCCCCAAACGCGATGCCGAGTGCTACCTGGTGCCGGCGGTCCTGGGCGACTAGTGTCCTGTCCATTTCAAGAGTTCGGGTTCGGCAAATTAGCCGGTGGGCGCTAGCCCCCGGTTTTTCCCGGATGAACCGCGGGCTAGCGCCCGGCGGCTGATCCGAAAATTAGACTTGGGCGATGCACCAGAGGACGGCGTGATGCCACTGGCGATCGGGGAACGCGAGGTGTGAGCCACTGGCTTTGCCAGTGCCCACGTGCTCGACGATGCTGGGGGGAGCGGAGCGATTCGAACGGGTGGCGTTCGAGTTTTTTGGGCCCGAGCACGTGGACTTGCGGGTGAATCCTCTTGATCCCGAGCCGGACCTCGGCCGACACTGGCAAAGCCCGAGGCACACTTTGAAGGCCTCCAATTCGCCAGTGCCGCCACGCCGCTGGCGCGCACCGGTTGGTTTTGTGTACCGGCGTTGTGTCCCGGCGTCACGCAAGGCGCAGCAGGATTCGCGCCATGCGCGGAGTGATAGCCGAGTAAGCCTCTCACGGTTCGCGGCGTGATGATCGACCTTCCGGCGACCCAGTTGCTGCAGTTGCTCCGCGAGGGCCAGACCACGTCGGTCGCGGTGACGCGGGCGTTTCTGGCGCGGATCGATCAGCTGGACGGTACGATCGGGGCGTTCCTGCGTGTCGACCCCGAAGCGGCGCTCGCGCGGGCGGCCCAGATCGATCGGCGGCGGGAGGCGGGCGAGCCGCTGGGGGCGCTGGCCGGACTGCCGGTTGCGCTCAAGGACGTGCTCTGCACGCGGGGCGAGGTCACGAGCTGTGCCTCGCGGATGCTGCGCGATTTCCGCCCGCCGTACGACGCCACGGTCGTCAGCCGTTTGCGCGCGGCCGACGCCGTGCTGATCGGCAAGACGAACCTGGACGAGTTCGCCATGGGCAGCTCGACCGAGAACTCGGCCGTCCGCCCGACCTGCAATCCGTGGGACGTGCGGCGGGTGCCGGGCGGCTCGAGCGGCGGCGCGGCGGCGTGCGTGGCCGCGGGGATGGCGCCGCTGTCGATCGGAACCGACACGGGGGGCTCGATCCGCCAGCCGGCGGCGTTTTGCGGCGTCGTGGGGCTGAAGCCGAGTTACGGGCGGGTCAGCCGCTACGGGCTGGTGGCCTTTGCCAGCAGCCTGGACCAGGTCGGACCGCTGGCCCGGTCGGTGGAGGATGCCGCGCTGTTGCTGGAGGTGATTGCCGGGCATGACCCGTGCGACTCGACGTCCGCAGCGGTCCCGGTACCGGATTACGCGGCTGCGCTCCGCGAACGGCCGGGCCGGCTGACGCTCGGCGTCGTGAAAGAGCACTTCGGCGCGGGGCTCGACGCGGAGGTGGGAGACGCGATCGAAGCGGCGCTGGACGTTTTTCGCCGTCTCGGGGCGGAGATCCGCGAGGTCTCGCTGCCGCACAGCCGCTACGGGATCGCCACGTACTACATCATCGCGCCCTGTGAGGCCTCCAGCAACCTGGCCCGCTACGACGGGGTGCATTACGGTTATCGTGCCGACGAGACGGCCCTGCGGGCCGCGCCGCCGGTGCCGCGGGCGGGCGGCCTGCCGGCCGCCGACGCGCTCGACAGCCCGCTGGTCCGCCTCTACCGCCGCACGCGCGCCGAGGGGTTTGGCCCGGAGGTGAAGCGCCGCATCATGCTGGGCACCTACGCCTTGAGCGCCGGTTACTACGACGCCTATTACTTGAAGGCCCTCCAGGTGCGGCGGCTGATCCGGCAGGATTACGACCTGGCCTTCCGCGACGTGGACCTGCTGGTAGGACCGGTCACGCCGACGGTGGCGTATCTCCGCGGCGAGAAGGTCGACGATCCCCTGGCGATGTACTTGGGGGACCTCTACACGGTAACGGCCAACCTGGCCGGCGTGCCGGGCATCTCGCTACCCTGCGGCCAGACGCGCGACGGGTTGCCGGTGGGGCTGCAGCTGCAGGCGCCGCCGTTTGAGGAAGCGCGGCTGCTGCAGGCCGCGGCCCGCTTCCAGCAGGCGACCGACTGGCACACCCGGAGGCCCGCCCTCGCATGAACGGTGCGCCGTACGAAACCGTGATCGGGCTGGAGGTGCACGTGCAGCTGGCCACGCGGTCCAAGCTGTTCTGCCGCTGCCGCACGACCTTCGGTGCCCCGCCCAACACGCAGACCTGCCCGGTCTGCATTGGGCTGCCCGGCTCGCTGCCCGTGATGAATCGCGCGGCGTTCCGCCTGGCGTTGCGGACCGCGGTGGCGTTGAACTGCCGGATTCCGCGTTTCACGAAGTGGGACCGCAAGAACTACTACTATCCCGACCTGCCGAAGGGGTATCAGATCAGCCAGTACGACCTGCCGATGTCGGCCGACGGGTGGCTGGAGATCAGCGATCCCCAGGATCGATTCCCGCCGCGGCAGGTGGGGATCATCCGCGCGCACCTGGAGGAGGATGCCGGCAAGAGCATGCACGACGAGGCGGCCGGGGCGGCGGACAGTCGGATCGATCTGAACCGGGCCGGCACGCCGCTGCTGGAGATCGTCACGCGGCCGGACCTCCGCTCGCCGCTCGAGGCGCGGGTGTTCCTGACCGAGCTCAAGCTGCTGCTGACCTACCTGAACGTTTCCGATTGCAACATGCAGGAGGGCAGCCTGCGGGTGGATGCCAACGTGAACTTGCACCTGGCGGCTCCCGGCGGCACGCGCGCCACGCCGATCATCGAGATCAAGAACATGAACAGCTTCCGCGCCGTGCAGCGGGCGCTGGAGTTCGAGGCCCAGCGGCAATATGAGGTCTGGCGCGAGACGGGCCAGACGCGGGGCGACGTACCCAAGCAGACGCGGGGCTGGGACGACCAGGCCGAGGTGACGCGGCCCCAACGCCACAAGGAGGAATCGAGCGATTACCGCTACTTTCCCGATCCCGACCTGGTGCCGGTGACCGTCACACCGGAGGAGGTCGAGCAGGTGCGAGGCGAGCTGGGCGAGCTGCCGGCAGCGCTTCGCGGGCGGCTCGAGCAGGCCCACGGCCTCCCGGCTTACGACGCCGACGTACTCGTGAACCAAGGCCGCGCCCTGGTGGACTATTACCTGCAACTGGCTGCCGCCTGTGGCGACGGCAAGCTGGCCAGCAACTGGATGCAGCAGGACGTGCTGCGAACGCTCAAGGAGCTGGGGCTCGAGATCAACCAGTTCCCTGTGCCGGCCGCATCTCTGGCGGAACTGCTGCGGGCGGTCCGCGCCGGCGACCTGGATACGGCGCGGGCCCGCAAGGTGCTCCAGGAGATGGTGGCCAGCGGCGGCTCGGTAGCCGACACGCTGCGCGCCCTGGGGATCGCAAAGGTCGATCAGGCGGCCATCGTCGAACTTTGCCGCGAGCTGCTCCAGGCCAATCCCCAGATCGTGGCCGATGTGCGGGCGGGCAAATCGAAGGCGACGGGGGCCTTGGTCGGCCAGGCCAGGAAACGCAATCCGCAGGTGAACCCGGCCCAGATCCAGCAGGTCTGCCTGGACCTGATCGCGGAGATGAACGAGTGAGCGCCGGGATGCCCCCCGTGATCACGCTGACCACCGACTTCGGCGAGGGCAGCCCCTACGTGGCGCAGATGAAGGGCGTCATCCTGTCGCTGCTCCCGGCGGCCGCGATGGTCGACCTGAGCCACGCGATTCCACCGCAGGACGTGCACCAGGCGGCCCTCGTGCTGGGCGACGTCTGTCCCCGCTTTCCCCCGCACACGATCCACGTGGTGGTGGTCGATCCGGGCGTCGGCACCGAGCGCGAAATCCTGGCGGCCCGCATCGACCAGCAGATCTACCTGGCCCCCGACAACGGGCTGCTGGACATCCTCTGGAGCCGACACGGAGTAGGCGAGCTCGTCGCGCTGGTCGACGCGCAGTACTGGTTGCCGGAGCCGTCACCCACCTTTCACGGCCGGGACATTCTGGCCCCCGTCGCGGCCCGACTGGCCCAGGGCGTGCGGCTGGACCAGCTGGGCCCGCCCCGCACCCAACCGGTGCGCCTGACCTGGCCCGGCGTCCACCTCGAGCCTCGCAAGGTGGAAGGCTCGGTCCTGCTGGTCGATGCCTTCGGCAACCTGATCACGAACATCACTCGCGAGTTCCTGGCGTCGGCGCCCACGGGGGCGGAATTGACGATCCGCTGCGCCGACCATGAGACGCGGGGGATCGTCAGGACCTACGGCGAGCGGCCGCCGCGCACGTTGCTGGCCCTGTTCGGCTCGGGGGGCCGGCTGGAGTTGGCGATCGCCGGCGGCCACGCCGCCGCCACGCTGGGCGCGCATGTCGGCGCCCGCGTGACGGTGACCTGGTAAGGCCACAGGGCGGGTTCCTGGGAGCGTGCCAGCGGGTGCCCGCCCCGTAACCCGAAGCGCCCGCGAGCGGAGAACAGCAATCGGCGCCACTCACCTGCTGGCCTCCTCGAGCGAAACACGTACGGGCCCACGGCCCGGAAGTTCGTCCAGCCCAGCGGCAACGCCCTGGGAAGAAGATCTGCCGCTGCATTTCGCTGCCAAACCGGCCCAACGGGCCAACCGCTCCGGGACGAGCTGTCCACGCGCGTGCCGGCGGATTGCCGTTCACGAGCGGCGATCGGGCGCCCTGACAGGTATACCTTTCGTACGGTTCTGCCCCCAGGGCATCGCCCGGGCCGGGGCGCAGGGGCGCCGTTTCAGGGCATCGCTTCGGCCGACATGCGTGACGCCCGTCCTCCAGACGCGGCACCTACCCGCCGCGGCTTGGCTGGCCGCACCCGAACTCTTACAATGCGCCCGCCTCCCGCATGCCGCGGCGGGCTGCGCGGATTGCCGAGGACGGAGGTCTTCGAAGTGGCGGGAAAACTTCGCGGAACCGTGATTTCGGTCAGCACCGGCGGCGACCTGGTGACCGACATCACCGCCGCGCAGCTGGAAGGGGTCCCCACCGACGAGTCGGTGTCGATCCATTGTGATGGCCATGTGACCGCTGGGATCTTCCCCGTCGACCACGGTCAGCCGGAGATGACGTTCTTGGCCCGGCTGGGGGAGAGCGGCTGCCTCGAGCTGGCCCTGGTGGGCGATGATGCCAGTTCGTTCCTGGGAATCCGTCCCGGGGCCCGCGTCCTCATCAAGTGGTAACGGGCGGCCCCCGTCTGGCTGTCTGCGTTTGCACGCGGGTGCCGTCTTGGGCGGGCAAGGCTCGCGCAAAGCCGGTGCGTCGAGCCGGCGTTCGGCTCGGCGGGCGCCTGGCCCTCCCAAGATCATGCGCATCCATTCCGATCAGGCGGCTTGATTCGGCCGCCGGGAGTGGCCAGGACCTGTGATGCCTGCTCAGCCGCCGACCGCCCAGCAGCTGCGGGATTGGGACCGCCAGATCGTCTGGCATGCCTTCACGCAAATGGCCGAGTACGAGCCGCTGCTGATCCAGCGGGCCGAGGGCTGCACGCTGATCGATCTCGACGGCCGCCAGTTGCTGGACGGCGTCAGCAGCCTCTGGTGCAACATTCACGGCCATCGGCATCCGCGGTTGGATGCCGCCGTCCGCGAGCAGCTGGACCAGGTGGCCCACGTGACCCTGCTGGGGATGGCCCATCCGGTGACCGTCCAGCTCGCCAAACGGCTGGTCGACATCGCGCCGGCCGGTCTGCGGCACGTCTTCTTCTCCGACGACGGGGCCACAGCGGTGGAGGTGGCGCTGAAGATGGCCTTTCAATATTGGCAGCAGCGGACGCCCGGCCGGCCGGAGAAGACCTGTTACGTGTCGTATGATCTGGCGTATCACGGCGATACGCTGGGCAGCGTCAGCGTGGGCGGCGTGGCCCGGTTTCACGAGATGTTTCGGCCGCTGTTGTTCGACGTGGTGCGCCTGCCGGCGCCGGAGACCTACCGGCTGCCGCCGGGAGTCTCTGCCGCGGGGGCGTGCGGCCATTACCTGGAGCAGCTCGAGGCGGTCCTGGCTCGCGAGCACCCGCGGCTGGCAGCCGTGGTGATCGAGCCGCTCGTGCAGGCCGCCGCGGGCATGATCACGCACCCGCCCGGGTACCTCCGCGGGGTGCGCGAGTTGACGCGGCGCTACGACGTGCTGTTGATCGCCGACGAGGTGGCCGTCGGCATGGGCCGCACGGGACGGATGTTCGCCTGCGAGCACGAGGGGGTCACACCGGACCTGCTCTGCCTGGCCAAGGGCCTGACCGGCGGCTACCTGCCGCTGGCGGTCACGCTGACCACCGACGAGATCTGGCAGGCGTTCCTGGGCGACTATGCCCAGTCGCGAACCTTTTTCCACGGCCACACCTACGGCGGCAATCCGCTGGGCGCTGCCGCGGCCCTGGCGACGCTGGACGTGTTTGAAGAAGAGCGCACGCTGGAGCAGATGGTGCCCAAGGTCGAGCGACTGGCCGCGCACCTGCGGCGGATGGCCGATGCGCCGCACGTGGGCCAGGTCCGGCAGCGGGGCCTGATCGCCGGCATCGAGCTGGTGCGGGACCGCCCGACTTGCGAACCCTACCCCTGGGAGGAGCGCCGCGGCATCCGGGTCTGCCAGCACGCACTCCGCGAGGGTGTCTGGTTGCGCCCGCTGGGCAACGTCGTCGTGATCATGCCCCCGCTCTCGATCCGGCTGGGCGAGCTGGATCGCATCTGCCACGCGGCCGAGGCGGGCATTCGCCGCGCCACGGAGGACGGCTGAAGCGCGGCCCCCCCGCGCAGGCGTCCGGCTGAATCGGACTTGCGGCATCAGCTAAATATGGTTGCACGATCGTGGGAGGGCGAAGCTCCTGCTGAGCCGTGGGCTTGTCGGCTCGGCGGGAGCCTCGCCCTCCCGGAATCACGCAAAGCTATCTTCTAAAGAAGGTTGCACGATCTTGGGAGGCTGCGCTCGACCAGGGGAACCAAGGAGCCGACACCGATCAAGCCGAGAGAAAACAGCAGCGCGATGACCATCAACCCGATCGTTGCGGGCAGCCCCAGCCAGCGGTGATTGATGTAGCTGAAGAGGGCGGCCAGCGTGATCAACAGCGCGAGGATGTCGAAGTAGTCCATCCTGGGGGAACCTCCGGTGCGCGGCTGCAAGGCGGGCCGCGCGGCCTGGCGGCGGCAGGCAGAACCTACCGGAAGGAGGGCTGCTTGGCGAGTCCGCGGCGGCTCGCCGCCGGATGGTGTTCGCGCCGAGGTGCCGCGCGGGGATCGCTGGCTGCGGCCGCACACAACTCCGCCGCGGGTGGCGTCCCGCGACGCTCCGGTTCGCCAGCCTGGGGGACCGGCGGTCGGCGCGGCGCCTGGATCGCGGGAACCACGGTTAAGGTTCGTAGCCCAGGTTGGGGGCCAGCCACCGCTGAGCCTCGCGTACCGACCAGCTCCTGCGGCGGGCATAGTCCTCGACCTGGTCCCGCGCGAGGCGATCCACGGAGAAGTAGCGGGCCTCGGGATGTGCGAAGTACCAGCCGCAGACGCTGGCCGCCGGCTGCATGGCGTAGGTTTCCGTCAGCGTGACCCCGGTCGAATCGGCGGCCTGCAACAGTTCCAGCAGCGGACCCTTGTCGGTATGGTCGGGACAGGCCGGGTAACCCGGCGCGGGCCGGATGCCGCGATACTTCTCCTGGACCAGGTCCTCGGGCGTCAGCTGTTCCTCGGCGCCGTAGCCCCAATCGCGGCGGGCCGTGGCGTGCAGGTATTCGGCCAGGGCCTCGGCCAGCCGGTCCGCCAGGGCCTTGACCAGGATCGCGCTGTAGTCGTCGTGCTTCGCCTCGAAGCGGCGGACCAGCACGTCGGCCCCGATGCCCGCCGTGACGACGAACGCCCCCAGGTAGTCCTGCCGGCCCGAGTCGCGCGGGGCGACGTAGTCCGCCAGGCAGCGGAACTCCGCCTGGCCCTGCCGCTGCCACTGTTGCCGGAGCATGGGGAAGCGTGCCAGTTCCGCCTGCCGTTGCTCGTCGCGGTACAACACCAGGTCGTCGCCGTCGCTGGCCGCCGGCCAAAAGCCGTAGGCGGCGTGGGCGGTGAGCAGCCGCTGGGCCGTGATCTCCGCGAGCAACTGCTCGGCGTCGCGGAACAGCTGGCGGGCCTCGGGGCCGCACTGCGGATCGGCGAAGATCCGCGGGTACTTGCCTTTCAGCTCCCAGGCCAGGAAGAACGGCGACCAGTCGATATATGGCAGCAGCTCACCCAGCGGGACCTCGCGGAGCACGCGGGTGCCGAGAAACCGCGGCCTGTCGATCCGGACCGTCCGCCAGTCGGTGGCGAAGCGGCGGGCGCGGGCCTCGGCATAGGGCACGAGCGTCACCTGCCGCTGCTGGTACGACGCGACCAGCTGCTGCTGCAGCTGCTGGTTCTCCTGCACCAGCTGGGCGCGCAGCTCCGGCTGGATCAGGCGGTCGACGACACCGACGCTGCGGGAGGCGTCCAGCACGTGCAGCGTGGGGTGGCGGTAGCAGGGGGCGATCTTCACGGCCGTGTGCCGGGCGCTGGTCGTGGCCCCGCCGATCAGCAGCGGCACGCGAAACCCCTGCCGCTCCAGCTCGCGCGCCACGTGCACCATTTCATCCAGGCTGGGCGTGATCAGCCCCGAGAGCCCGATCAGGTCGACGTCCTCCCGCCGGGCCGTGTCGAGGATCTTCTCGCAAGCGACCATCACCCCCAGGTCGATCACCTCGTAATTGTTGCAGCCCAGCACGACGCCCACGATGTTCTTGCCGATATCATGCACGTCGCCCTTGACCGTGGCCAGCAGGACCTTGCCCCGGGCGCGCTGGCCGACCATCCCGTCGGCCAGCTTTTCCTGTTCCATGTAGGGCAGGAGATAGGCGACCGCCTTCTTCATGACCCGCGCCGATTTGACCACCTGCGGCAAGAACATCTTGCCGGCGCCGAACAGGTCGCCCACGATCCGCATCCCGTCCATCAGCGGCCCCTCGATGATCTCCAGGCAGCGCGTACACTGCTGCCGGGCCTCCTCGACGTCCTCGGTGATGAACCGGTCGAGCCCCTTGACCAGGGCGTGGGCCAGCCGCTGGGCGACGGGTGCGTCGCGCCAGGCCAGATCTTCTGCGGCCTCCTGGCGCGTGGGGCCCCGGGCGAGGGTGCCGGCCAGTTCGACCAGGCGCTCCGTGGCGTCCGGCCGGCGGTTCAGCAGCACGTCCTCGACCCGCGCGCGCAGCTCGGGCGGCAGCGTCTCGTAGACCGCCAGTTGCCCGGCGTTGACGATCCCCAAGTCCAGCCCCGCCCGGATGGCGTGGTACAGAAACGCCGCGTGCATCGCCTCGCGGACCACGTCGTTGCCGCGGAACGAGAACGAGATGTTGCTGATCCCGCCCGAGACCTTGGCCCCGGGGCACTCCTGCTTGATCCGCCGCGCCGCCTCCAGGAAGTTCACGGCATAGGCGTTGTGCTCCTCGATTCCCGTGGCGACCGTGAGGATGTTCGGGTCGAACACGAGGTCCTCGGGCGGAAAGCCGGCCTGCTGCGTGAGCAGCTCGTAGGCCCGGCGGCAGATGCGGACCTTCTCCTCGATCTCGGTCGCCTGTCCCTGCTCGTCGAAGGCCATCACCACCACGGCCGCCCCGTAGCGGCGGATCAGCCGGGCCC
>Ga0209398_1000231_pt1 | contig 38444 bp, 34 predicted proteins | sample AshMeaBigSpring_FD_184125 | JGI IMG/M metagenome (GOLD analysis project Ga0209398, IMG submission 184125) | Groundwater microbial communities from Big Spring, Nevada to study Microbial Dark Matter (Phase II) - Ash Meadows Big Spring (SPAdes)... | ecosystem: Environmental > Aquatic > Deep...
TCAGGTTCTGGCATCGGGGGCCGCGCTCGGCGCAGCGGCGGGGCTGAGGGCCTGGCCGGCGGCCGCGCAAGCCGCCTTTCCGAATCGCCCCGTGACCGTCGTCTGCCCCTGGGGCGCGGGCGGCGGCACCGATGCGACCGCGCGCATCCTCGCCTCGATCCTCGAGAAGGAGTTCGGTCAGCCGTTCAATGTCGTCAACCGCACCGGCGGCTCGGGCGTCGTCGGACATTCCGCGATCGCGACCGCGCCGCCCGACGGCTACACCATCGGCATGATCACGGTCGAGATCACCATGATGCATCATCAGGGGCTGACCGAGCTCAACCCGACGAGCTACACGCCGCTCGCGCTCATGAACGAGGATCCGCCGGGCGTGCAGGTCAACACGGCGAGCCCCTACAAGACCGCGAAGGAGCTCTCCGACGCGATCAAGGCCGCGCCGCCCGGCAAGTTCAAGGCCTCCGGCACCGGCCAGGGCGGCATCTGGCACCTCGCCCTGATCGGCTGGCTGATGGCGATGGGCCTCAAGCCCGATCACGTCGCCTGGGTGCCCTCGAACGGCGCCGCACCGGCCATGCAGGACCTCGCCGCCGGCGGCATCGACGTGGTGACGTGCTCGGTGCCGGAGGCGAAGGCGCTGATCGACGCCGGCAAGGCGCGCTCGCTCGCCGTGATGGCGTCGGCGCGCAACCCCGCGTTCAAGGACGTGCCGACATTGAAGGAGGCGGCCGGCATCGACTACTCCGTCGGCGCCTGGCGCGGCATCGCGGGGCCGAAAGGCATGCCGGCCGACATTGCCTCGAAGATCACGGCGTCGCTCAAGAAGGCGAGCGAGTCGAAGGAGTTCAACGAGTTCATGGCGGCGCGCGGCTTCGGCGTGAAGTTTGCCGACCCGGCCGGCTTCGCCAAGTTCATGGCCGACGGCGACGCCGCCATGAAGACGGCCATGACGGCTGCGGGGCTCGCCAAGAAGGGCTGATGCGGAATGGCGCTCCGCCGCACGGCGTGGCGTCCACCTCGGGGCGACCATGCGCACGAATGACACGCTGGCTGGCGCGATCCTGATCACGATCGCGCTGGCGATGATCGCCCTCACGATCAACTTCCCGCTGATGCCGGGCCAGAAGTACGGCCCGGCCCTCTTCCCGCGCCTGCTCGGCGCCGGCATGATCATGTGCGGGATGCTACTGATCCTGCGCGGGCGGCGCAACGCGCGTCCGGCGCTCGCACTGGCATCGTGGGCCGCAGACCCCTGGCGCCGCGTCTCCTTCGCGCTGATGCTGGCGCTGCCGCTCGCCGCGATCTTCGCCTGGACACCGATCGGCTTCGTGCCGACCACCTTGGTCTCGCTCCTGCTCCTGCTGCTGTGGTTCCGCACCCGGCCTGCGACGGCCCTGCTCGCTGCGCTGGTCGCGACCGCGCTGCTGCAGATCTTTTTCGGCAAGCTGATGCGCGTGCCGCTGCCGCTCGGCTGGCTGCTCGAGCTGCCGCCCCACTGGCTCAAGTACCTGACCTGAGGCCCCGCCATGTGGACCGCCTTCTCGCAGGCCATGAGCCTCGTCTTCGACCCTTACGTTCTGTGGATCTGCTTCGCCTCGGCGGTCTTCGGCATGTTCGTCGGCGCCATGCCGGGCCTCACCGCGACGATGGCGACGGCGCTGCTGGTGCCGATCACGTTCTTTATGCCGCCAGTGCCGGCGCTCGGCGCGATCGTGACTGCGACCGCCATGGCGATCTTCGCCGGCGACATCCCAGCGGCCATGCTGCGCATACCGGGAACGCCAGCCTCCGCCGCCTACACCGACGAGAGCTACGCGATGGCCAGGAAGGGGCAGCTCGACCTCAACATGGGCGTCAACCTCGTTTTCTCGGCGCTCGGCGGGCTGTTCGGGGTCGTCATCCTCATCGTCTGCGCACCCTGGCTCGCCGAGCTTGCGATCAACTTCTCGTCGTTCGAGTACTTCTGGCTCGCCGCGCTCGGCCTGACGTGTGCGATCTTCATTGCGACCGACGATCCGGTGAAGGGCTTCGCCGCGCTGTTCGTCGGCCTCGGCATCGGCTGCATCGGCATCGATCCTGCCGCCGGCTACCCGCGCTTCACGTTCGGCTCGGTCGAGCTGCTGCAGGGCGTGAGCTTCATCCCGGCGATGATCGGCATGTTCGCGATCTCCGAGCTGCTGCGCGGCGCCGTCACGGTCGACCAGGCCGGCCAGGTGCTCGGCCAGCAGGTCGGAAATATCTTCCGCGGCGTCGGCGCGGTGTTCCGCCGGTACTGGTTCAACTTCCTGCGCGGCTCGGTGATCGGGACGGCGATCGGCGCGCTGCCGGGCGCGGGTGCCGACATCGCCGCCTGGATCAGCTATGCGGTCTCCAAGAAATTCTCGAAGGAGCCCGAGAAATTCGGCACCGGCCACATCGAGGGCATCGTCGATTCGACCTCGGCCAACAACTCCGCGCTCGGCGGCGCCTGGATTCCCGCGCTCGTGTTCGGCATCCCCGGCGACAGCATCACCGCGATCGTGATCGGCGTGCTCTACATGAAGAACATGAACCCGGGCCCGACCGTGTTCCTGCAGAACCCGCAGTTCATCTACGCGGTTTTCATCATCTTCATCCTCGCCAACCTGCTGATGCTCCCGATCGGTTGGGTGGCGATCAGGAGCGCCAAGCAGATCCTGCGCACGCCGCGCAACATCCTGCTGCCGATCATCCTGATGTTCTGCATCGTCGGCAGCTACGCGATGACCAACTCGGTCTACGGCATCGGAGTGATGCTGGTGCTCGGGCTGCTTGGCTGGCTGCTCGAGGAGAACGGCTTCCCCGTCGCGCCGATCATCCTCGGCCTCGTGCTCGGGGAGATGTTCGAGCAGAACTTCATGACCTCGATGATCAAGGCGGACGGCAACCTGGCAAGCTTCTTCGCGCGCCCGATCGCCGCCGTGCTCGGCGTCATCACGCTGGCGCTCTGGGCCTATATGCTCTGGCGGATGCGGCACGCCGCGCCGGCGGCACAGGACGCCTGAGCGTCCGACGTCGCGGTGCCGCAGCGCTATGCTGCAATTGCCCTGAGCCCCGGCGGACGCAAGGAACGGCAATTGCGCTTTATCAATTGTGCGTGAGGCAGCGCTCGCCGTTGACTGCGATCAAGCAGCCGCCACGTTGCCGTGGCATTCTCGCCGCCGACACGGAGCCAGGTCGCCACGCACCGCCCGCTCATGATGCGCCGGCGCCATAAAGAGAAAAAGGGAGATCGCACATGTTCCGCAAATTCGCAGTACCGACCGCGGCATTCGCGGCGATCGTGCTCGCCGCCGCTGTCGCTGTCCATGCGCAGCAGGCCGGCATGGGATCGGGTTCGGGATCCGGGTCCATGATTGGCGCGGGGAGCGGCTCGGGAATAATGACCATGAAGAAGGGCATGATGCAGGGCGGCGACTGTCCGATGATGGGGCAAATGATGAAGAGCGGCGACATGGCAGCCCACGCCGATGCGCGGATCGGCGCGCTCAAGACGGCACTCGCCATCACACCTGCCCAGCAGGGCGCCTGGGATACCTACGCGGCGGCGCTGAAGAAGCAGATGGCCGGCATGCATGCTGCACACCAGGCCATGATGAGTGGCTCGGATGCAAAGTCGCCGATCGAGCGGCTGGACGGTCACGTCGCCATGATGGAAGGTCGCATCGCCGCGCTCAAGGAGGCGAAGCCGGCCCTCGCGGCACTCTATGCGGTACTCGGCGATGATCAGAAAAGGAAGGCGAGCGAGGCTATCAGTGGCGGTCGCTGCGGCATGAACTGAGCAGCTTGCGCGCAGCGCGGCGCCGACAATTCAAGTTGACCGAGGGGCCGGCGGATGCGCCGGCCCCGCTCCGCTCTCAGAACGCCAGCCGGTTGGCGCGCACGACCATCGGCAGGGCCTTGACCTTGGCCAGCGTCGCATCGCTCACCGGCTCGTCGAGCGTGACGATGCAGATCGCGTCGCCCCCCGGCCTGTCGCGACCGAGGTTCAGCGTCGCGATGTTGACGCCCATGTCGCCCATCAGCGAGCCGAACCGGCCGATGAATCCGGGTTTGTCGGCGTTGCGGATGAACAGCATGTGCGGGGCGACCTCGAACTCCATGTTGATATCGCGCACCTGGATGATGCGCGGCCGGTCGTCGGCGAACACGGTGCCGGCGACGGACCGGTCGTACTCCGGCGTCCGGACGGTGAGACGGATGTAGCTTTCGAAGGCGCCGTCCTGACCGCGGGTGACCTGCTCGATGCGGGTGCCGCGCGCTTCCGCCACGCTCGGCGCGGAAACCATGTTGACGTCGCCGAGATGGGGCCTCAGCACCGCGGCGAGCGCCGCCTGCGTCAGCGCCTTGATGTTCATCGTCGCCACCTCGCCCGAGTACTCGATGCGGATACCCTTGATGTCGGTTTCCGTGAGCTGGCCGGCGAACCCGCCGAGCTGCTCGGCGACCTTGATCCAGGGCCTGAGCCGCGGCGCCTCCTCGGCGCTGATCGAGGGGAAATTGATCGCGTTGGTGATCGCGCCCTTGAGGAGGTAGTCGGACATCTGCTCGGCGACCTGCAGCGCGACGTTCTCCTGCGCCTCCCCGGTCGAGGCGCCCAAGTGCGGCGTGCAGATCACGTTCGGCAGGCCGAAGAGCGCGCTCGCCTTGGCGGGCTCGATCTCGAACACGTCGAGCGCGGCGCCCGCGACCTGGCCGCTCTCGAGCGCGGCGGCGAGCGCATTTTCGTCGATAAGCCCGCCGCGCGCGCAGTTGACGATGCGCACGCCCTTCTTGCACCGGGCCAACGCCGTCGCATCGAGGATGTTGCGCGTCTTGTCGGTCAGCGGCGTGTGCAGGGTGATGAAGTCCGCCTGCTTGAGAAGCTCGGGAAGCTCGACCTTGCGCACGCCGATCTCGAGCGCACGTTCCGGCGACAGGAACGGGTCGAACGCGATGACGCGCATCTTGAGGCCGATGCCACGATCGGCGACGATCGAGCCGATGTTGCCGCAGCCGATCACGCCGAGCACCTTGCCGTAGAGCTCGACGCCCATGAAGCGCGACTTCTCCCACTTGCCGGCCTGCGTCGAGCGGTCGGCTTCCGGGATCTGACGCGCGAGCGCCATCAGCAACGCGATCGCGTGCTCGGCGGTGGTGATCGAGTTGCCGAAGGGCGTGTTCATCACGATGATGCCCTTGGCGGTCGCGGCCTTGATGTCGACGTTGTCGACGCCGATGCCGGCGCGGCCGACGACGCGGAGGTTGGATGCGGCCCCGATCAGCTTGTCGGTGACCTTGGTCGCCGAGCGGATCGCGAGCCCGTCGAACGCGGGGATCAGCCTGGCGAGCTTCTCCTTGTCCTTGCCGAGGGCCGGATCGAACGTCACGTCGATGCCGCGCTCCTTGAAGATCGCGACGGCGGCGGGCGAGAGCTCGTCGGAAATGAGGACCTTGGGGGGACTCTTGGTGGGTTCAGCCATGGGTGGTGTCCTTGAATTGAGCGGGACGGCGTCAGACCCCGCGCCCGAACGTCCAGGATAATCCGCCAAGCCTGTGGCGCGGGGTCTGACCCCGGGAGTGCGGCGGTTGGATCACGCCGCCTCGGCGAGCTCGGCCTTGGCCTCCGCGAAGGCCCAGTCGAGCCACGGCGTCAGCGCCACGAGGTCGGCCTTCTCGATGGTCGAGCCGCACCAGATCCTGAGGCTCGGCGGCGCCTCGCGGTGACCGGCGATGTCGTAGGCGACGCCTTCCTTCTCGAGAATCGCGGCGAGGCGCTTGACGAACTGGGCCTGGCGCTCCTTGTCGAGCCTGGCGACGGCCGGATCGACGATCTCGAGGCACACCGACGTGTTCGAGCGGGTCTTGGGATCGCGCGCGAGATGATCGATCCACGCCGTGCGCTCGACCCAGTCGGCGAGGACCTTCGCGTTCGCATCGGCGCGCGCGATGAGCGCCGAGAGGCCGCCGATGCTCTCTGCCCAGGCGAGCGCGTCGAGATGGTCGGCGACGCATAGCATGGAGGGCGTGTTCAGCGTCTCGCCCGCGAAGACGCCGCGCTCGATCCTGCCGTCCTTGGTCAGGCGGAAGATCTTCGGTAGCGGCCAGGCGGGCTTGTAGCTCTCGAGCCGGTCGACGGCGCGCGGCGAGAGCACCAGCATGCCGTGCTGGGCTTCCCCGCCGAGCACCTTCTGCCAGGAGTAGGAGAGCACGTCGACCTTCGCCCAGTCTATGCGCTGTGCGAACGCGGCCGATGTCGCATCGACGAACGTGAGGCCCTGCCGGTCGGACGGGATCCAATCGGCGTTGGGCACGCGCACGCCGGACGTCGTGCCGTTCCAGGTGAAGACCACATCGCGCGTGAAGTCGACCTTGGCGAGGTCGGGCAGCGCGCCGTAGCCGACTTCCGTCGACCTCGAGTCCTTGATCTTGAGCTGCTTGACGATGTCGGTCGCCCAGACCTTGCCGAAGTTCTCCCAGGCGAGCACCTCGACCCCGCGCTGACCCAGCATCGACCACATGGCGGCCTCGAATGCGCCGGTGTCGGAGCCCGGCATCAGCGCCAGCAGGTAGTCCTGCGGCAGGCCGAGCAGCGCGCGCGACTTGTCGATCAGCAGCTTGATCTCGGCGAGCGGAACCTTCGCCCGGTGCGAACGGCCGAGGTGGGCGCGCTTCAGGTTGTCGAGGGACCAGCCGGGGCGCTTGGCGCAGGGGCCGGAGGAGAACAGCGGATTGGCCGGGCGCTTGCCCGGCATCTGGGTCGTCGTCATGAGCCTATCCTTCCAGATAGAAAGCCCTCCGTTGGGGGAGGGTGTCCCACCGCGGGGGATACGAGAGGTTCGGCGTGGCGTCAATTGCAGGAGCGTCGCAGGTGTTGAAAAGCGTCGAGGCGGACCCTCGGGCCCGCCTCGCTGCAGCTTTCGTTCCGCCGGCCGAGACGGCGCGGGCGATCAGTTGATGTCGAAGCGCAGGCCGGCGCGGAGCTGGTGCTCGCTCTGCTCGCCGATCGAGACCTTGCTCGCGACGCCCGCGCCATTGAGGTTCGCGGACGTGCTGCCGATGTTGAGGTAGCGGTAGTTCACGTCGAGCAGCGTGCCGTGGCCGATGTTGTAGCTCATGCCCGCCATCAGCGCCCAGGCGAGCGAGGCCGCGTGCGACTTGTCGTTCACGCTCGCGCTGGTGAGGAGAATCGGTGCGGCGCAGGTCGGGTCCAGGTTCGTGTCGCAAGCCGACGCCGAGTTCCGGTGAGTCCGCTCGAACTCATGGAGGGCAACACCAATGCCAGCCCCGACATAGGGCGTGAAGGCGCCGTGCTTGAAAAGATCGTAGTAGAGATTGAACAGCACGGTCCCGGACCTGTGCATCGTGTTGTCGGTTACGGAGCCCAGGATCTGGATCGGATTGCCGGCGCCATCGAGAACCGGCCCATAGACCGGGGGCGGACCGCCCGTGAAGCTGTGCTGGTCGTACCGGTAGCTGCCGGCGCCCTTGACCGACTGCTGCGAGCGCACGTCGGCGGTAAGGTCGGTACGCACCCGCGAGGACCAGTAATAGCCGGTGCCGAGGCCCCAGGTGACCGACGTCTCGTAATCCTTGGCGAACCACGACGGGCTCGAGCCAAACGGAGTAGGTGCTGGGCACACTGGACCTGGCAGGCAGCTGTCGGTTGTGCCGAAGATCAGTCCGCTCTCCGAGATGCTCGGCTCGCCGATGAAGCCGATGCCGGCATCGAGGCGGAAATACCACTTCGCGGCGTAGTCGGGAACCGGGATCGGCGCCGGAACCGGCACGCCGGCGCGGCCGTAGTCCTTGATGCCGCCGGCGGCACCGTTCCAGTCGGCGGCATGGGCCGCCTCGTCCAGGCCAGCGACCGCGGCAACGGCGATCGCGACAACTGCCAACGTGCTCTTCATCACACTCGATCCCTCGATTGGGCGCGGCGAGGCCGATCGGCCGGCCGGCGAAAACGTCGACGCACTGAACGCGTGAAACTCGTCCCGACAGGCTGGGCGAGGCACGACCTCAACGCGAGACGAGGGAGGGAGCGCCCGATCTGCGGCCCCGTCGGGCCGATCCGGGAGCCGGGCGATCGCTCGCCCGGCGAGTTGGTCGTATCCGGCGGCGACAGCGTCGCCGCTGGCGCGGCTCAGCGGATGTCGTAGCGCAGGCCGACGCGGAACTCGTGGGCGTGGATGTTCTCGACCGTCGGATCCTGGGAGACGACGTTCACCACCGGCGGCCCAATCGTGGTTGCGCGGATCGGGCCGGTCGACGTCTCGCCGAGGTAGAGGAAGCGGTAGCCGGCATCGAAGTGCAGCCGCTCGCGCAGCGCGACCGAGAAGCCGGCCATCGCGGCAGCGGCGACGTGCCAGCTGTCATTTGCCTCGATGGTGCCGGTGCAGCCGCAGCCGTCGGTGACGGTCGCCGTTTTCGTGCGGTGGTGGACGCCGCCGAGGCCGACGCCGATATACGGCGTGAAGCGGCTGCCCATGTCGAAGTCGTAGTAGAGATTCGCGAGCACGACGGTGCTGTCGAGCCCGAACCGGCGCACGCCCTGCAGCGGCGCGCCCGCGGTCGCGAGCAGGCCGCTCGCATCGCTCTCGAAGTGATGATGGACCGTGAGGTCGGCGCGCATGTGCTTGGCCAGGTACGTGCCGACGCCGCCGCCGAGCGTCCAGGTGCTGTCGATCGACGTGTCGATGAGGTCGTAGATGCCGTTCTCGACCATGATCGGGCGATCGTAGCGGGCGTATCCGGCATCGAGGCGCACGTACCAGGAGGCGGCGGGGCTCGCCACCATCGCCGGCGTATAGCCGTAGTCCTTGAGGCTTCCGCCGCGGCCTTGGCCGAGGTCTGCGGCTTGCGCCGAGAAGCTGGCGACGATCAGTGCCGCGCCGAGCGCGAATGCACCGCGAATGCTGGTCATGGTCGTTCCTTTCCGATTGCGACCGGCATCGCTGTTTTTCCGCCGGTACCGACTCGACGCAGAACTGTCTCGGATCGGGACTATCGGTCAGAAAATTTAAGGGACGTTTAAAGCGCGGTTCATCGTTGCGAGCGCAAGCGCGCGCATCTGCCGGTAACGAGTTGTTAGGAGTGTCGGCGCAGCCGCGCGATCGCCTCAGGCCGCGGCCTGTTTCACGGCATCGACGATGTCGCCGACGACCGAATTGACGATCGCCTCGTCGTCGCCTTCGGCCATGACGCGGATCACCGGCTCGGTGCCGGACGGGCGGATCACGAGCCGCCCCTTGTCGCCGAGCCGCCTCTTGGCCTCGTCGATCGCCTTCTTCACGACGTCCTTCTCCAGCGGCGCACCGTCGGCGTAGCGCACGTTCTGGAGGATCTGCGGCAGCGGCGCAAAGCAGTTGCATACCTCGCTCACCGGCCGGCCGGTCGCCACGACCACCGCGAGCACCTGCAGCGCCGAGACGAGGCCGTCGCCGGTGGTCGTGAAGTCGGAAAGCACGATGTGGCCCGACTGCTCGCCGCCGATGTTGTAGCCGTGCTTGCGCATGTGCTCGGAGACGTAGCGGTCGCCGACGGCGGTCCGCGCCAATGACAGGCCGATGCCGGCGAGATAGCGCTCGAGGCCGAGGTTCGACATCACCGTCGCGACGATGCCGCCGCCGGCGAGCTTGCCGCGCCGGTGCCAGCTCTCGGCGATGACCGCCATCAGCTGGTCGCCATCGACGATCTGGCCCTTCTCATCGACGATCACCACCCGATCCGCGTCGCCGTCGAGGCCGATGCCGATGTCGGCGCGCATCTCGCGCACCTTGTCGACGAGCTGCTCGGGCGCGGTCGTCCCGCACTTGTGGTTGATGTTGCGCCCGTTCGGGTCGACGCCGATCTTGATGACCTCGGCGCCGAGCTCCCAAAGCGCCTCGGGCGCGACCTTGTAGCCGGCGCCATTGGCGCAATCGATGACGATGCGCAGGCCGTCGAGGCGCAGGTTCTTCGGCAGTGTGCGTTTGGCGTACTCGATGTAGCGCTCCTGGGCGCTGTCGATGCGCGTGGCGCGGCCGATGCGCTCAGGGGGAGCGAGCAGGTCATCGGGCTTGGCGTCGATCAGCGCCTCGATCTGGCGCTCGGTCTCGTCGGAGAGCTTGTAGCCGTCCGCGTCGAACAGCTTGATGCCGTTGTCGTCGAAGCGGTTGTGGGAAGCCGAGATCATCACCCCGAGGTCGCCGCGCAGCGACCGAGTCAGCATGGCGACGGCCGGCGTCGGCATCGGACCGAGCAGGAACACGTCGCAGCCGACCGCGGTGAAGCCGGACATCAGCGCCGACTCGATCATGTAGCCCGAGAGCCGTGTGTCCTTGCCGATGACCACGCGGTGACGGTGACTGCCGTTCGAGAACACCTTGCCGGCGGCCATGCCGACCTTCAGCGCCACCTCGGACGTCATCGGGTGGCGATTGGCGAGCCCACGGATACCGTCGGTTCCGAAATAGCGTCGGGACATCGTTCTGGTCTTCCTCGTCGACGAGTTGTAGTGATCCCGCTGCCAACCCCGCGACCGGGAAGTCTTGGGGCAACCGCCCCGCCCCGTACAGAGGCGGCCGATCAAATCGTGTGAGCAGCCGTTGCAGCGCTCGGGCCATCGCAACAGCAAGTCCCGCGCCAGCGCCTCAGCGCCGCCCGAGGAATACCCGCACGATGGCCGCGCCGATCGAGCGCGCGATCTGGCGGATCATCGACATCAGGAAGGCTTCGCCGACGCCCTGCCGGCCGCGCCCGCCGCCGCCCGAGGCCGCCCGCATCGGCTCGCCCGGCCGGCCGTCCTGATCGCGATTGCTCATGGCGGTCTCCCCTGCGCTTCAGCGCTTGAAGATCGAGTTGACGATGGCCCGGCCGATGCTGGAGGCGACGGTGCGGGTCAGCGACTTGGTGAACGCCTCGCCCATGCCCATCCGCCCGCCCGAGGCGCCGCCGAGAATGTCGCTGAACACGCCGCCACCGCTTCCCGCCGATGCGCCGCGCTTCTGGAGCACTTCATAGGCTGACTGCCGGTCGAGTGTCTGCTCGTACTTGCCGTAGTGCGGCGAATACTCGATGACGCCGCGGCGCTCCTCGGGCGTCACCGGGCCAATGCGCGCCATCGGCGGCCGGACCAGCGTGCGCTGGACCATCGACGGCTCGCCCTTGTTGCGCAGCGCCGAGACCAGCGCCTCACCGACCTTGAGCTCCTGGATCACGCGCGCGGTGTCGAGACGGGGATTCGGACGGAACGTCTCGGCGGCGGCGCGGATGCCCTTCTGCTCGAGCGGCGTGAAGGCGCGGAGCGCATGCTGAACCCGGTTGCCGAGCTGCGCCGAGACGCGGTCCGGCACGTCGCGCGGGTTCTGCGAAACGTAGTAGACACCGACGCCCTTCGAGCGGATGAGCCGCGTCACCTGCTCGATCTTCTCGAGCAGCGCCTTCGGCGCCTCGGTGAACAGCAGATGCGCCTCGTCGAAGAAGAACACGAGCTTCGGCTTCGCCGGGTCACCGACCTCGGGCAGCGTCTCGAACAGCTTCGCCAGCATCCAGAGCAGGAACGTCGCATAGAGGCGCGGCGTCCGCATCAGCTTCTCGGCGGAGAGCAGGTTGATGATGCCGCGGCCGTCCGGCGCGACCTTGAGGAAGTCGTTGAGGTCGAGCGCCGGCTCGCCGAAGAAGACATTGGCGCCCTGCTCCTCGAGCACCAGCAGGCGGCGCTGGATGGCGCCGACCGACGCCGGCGCGATATTGCCGTACTTGGCCTGCAGCTCCTTGGCGCGGTTGCCCATCTCGGCGATGACCTCGCGCAGGTCCTTGAGGTCGAGGATCTGCATGTTCTTGTTGCCGCCTTCGCGCTCGTCGGCGGCCCAGCGGAACGCGATGTTGAGCACGCCCTCCTGCACGTCGGTGAGCTCGAGCAGGCGCGAGAGCAGCAGCGGGCCCATCTCCTGCACGGTTGCGCGGATCGGGTGGCCGTCCTCCCCGAACAGGTCCCAGAACACGGTCGGAAAGGCGGTGTTCTCGTAGCTCGCGAGGCCGATCTCCTTGGCCCGCGCGACGAGATGATCCTTCTGGGCGCCGAGCGCCGCGACGCCCGAGAGATCGCCCTTGATGTCGGCGGCGAACACCGGCACGCCGGCTGCCGAGAAGCCTTCGGCCAGAACCTGCAGCGACACCGTCTTGCCGGTGCCGGTGGCGCCGGTGATCAGGCCATGTCGATTGGCCAGGCGAAGCTCGATGAACTCCGGGCCGTCCTCGCTCCGCCCGACGAGCAGCTTGCCGTCCTGCACGAAGGCACGGCCGTCGGGCAGCGGCGCAGAGGCGGCGGATGCGGACTTCTCGGCCATCGTTCGCTCCCCGGTGCAGCCCACGGACGCTCGGCACCATGCAGAGCGCAGGCCCCGATCGCGACTCGGCGTCGGCGACCGGACCCCTGTTTACACGGCGGACGCCACTTGGCAATGGCAGGTTGCATCGCCACTCGGTTCGCAGATGGGGGGCCGGATCGGCTTGCGCAAGTCGCGCCGAAACTGTTGTTGCGGAGGGGCGAGAGAGCCCTCAGCGCGCCTGCGCGCGGCGCTCACCGCTCCAACGGGCCGCTGCCATTGTGCCAATGAGAGGTCTCACACCCCGCACTTGCGTCGCACTGGCCCGTTCTTGTGCCGCGCAATCCGCCGGGGTTCAACTGCGCGAATTGGCCCAACTCGGCCAACGGCGCCGCACCCGCCCGCCGCAAGCCATGCATCGTCAGGTCTTGCCCGCCGCCGCGACTTGCGCGAATGGGTGCAAGGACTGGCCAGGAGGACTGCCGATGGCACACCCGATACCGGAGGCGCTCGTGCGCCGGCTGCCGGCGCCCTCATCCGCCCGCTACGTCAGCGTCGCAGCCGGCGGCATTGCTCCCGGCGAGCGGCTGCCGGTCTCGCTGCGCATCCTCGCCGAGAACGTGCTGCGCGGCGCGCCCGCGGCGGATCGCGACCGCGAGCTCGCCGTCATCCGCAGGCGCAACGTTGGCGCCGGCATCTCGTTCCGCCCGGCCCGGGTGCTCCTCCACGATCTGCTCGGCATCGCCTCGCTCTCCGACCTCGCGGCGCTCCGCGACGCGGTCGCGGCGGCCGGCGGGGACCCGGCGACGGTCAACCCGCGCGTCCCGGTCACGCTGATCGTCGACCACTCACTGCGCGCCGACATCACCGGGGTCGACGGCGCCGTCGCCCGCAACCTCGACCTCGAGCACGACCGCAATCACGAGCGATTCCAGTTCCTGCGCTGGTGCCAGCAGGCGTTCCGGAACCTCGACGTGGTGCCGCCCGGCAAGGGCATCATGCACCAGATCAACCTCGAGAAGATCTCGCGGGTCGTGTGGACCGAGGGCGCCGGCCCGGACCGGCTCGCCTACCCCGACACTCTACTCGGTTCCGACAGCCACACGCCGATGGTCAACGGCATCTGCGTGCTCTGCTGGGGTGTCGGCGGCATCGAGGCGGAGGCGGCGATGCTCGGCCGCGCCTCCACGCTCGCGCTGCCGAAGGTCGTCGGCCTGGAATTCTCCGGAGCACTGCCAACGGGCGCGACGGCGACGGACCTCGTGCTCGCCATCACCGAGCGGACGCGCGCCCACGGCGTCGTCGACAAGTTCATCGAGGCGTTCGGCGCCGGGCTCGACCGGCTCCCCGTCCCGCACCGCGCGACGATCGCCAACATGGCGCCCGAGTTCGGCGCGACGAGCGTGCTGTTCCCGATCGACTCCCAGACCCTCGACTACCTGCGCTGCACCGGACGCGAGGCCGACCACGTGGCGCTGGTCGAGGCCTACGCGCGAGCCCAGGGACTGTGGCGCGAGGGGACCTCGCGCGCGCCCGAGTTCGACGAGCTGATCACCATCGACCTCGCCAAGGTCCGCCCGAGCATTGCCGGACCGCGCCGGCCCGAGGACCGCATCGACCTCGCCGACGCCGCGGCGGCCTTCAAGACCCATGTCTCGACGCATGACCGTCGCGCCGACAAGATCGCGGTCGCGGGCGCCGACTGGGTGCTGCCTGAGGGCGCGGTCGTCATCGCGGCCATCACGAGCTGCACCAATACCGCCAACCCCGCCGGCATGGCAGCCGCCGGCCTCCTTGCCCGCAATGCGGCGCGGCGCGGCCTCGCGCCGAGACCTTGGGTCAAGACGTCGTTCGCGCCGGGCTCGCACGCCATGGCCCGGTTCCTGGAGGAGGCGGGCCTGCAGGACGAGCTGGACAAGCTCGGCTTCCAGCTGATCGGCTTCGGCTGCACCACCTGCAACGGCATGTCCGGCCCGCTGCCCGATGCGCTCGCGACCGCCATCGACACGAGCGGGCTGGTCGCGACCGCGGTGCTTTCGGGAAATCGCAACTTCGAAGGCCGCATCCACCCGAACGTGCGCACCGCCTACCTGGCTTCGCCCGCGCTCGTCGTCGCCTATGCGATTGCCGGCGAGATGGGCGTCGACCTGACGCGCGAGCCGCTCGCGCTCGACAGCAGTGGCGAGGCCGTGATGCTCGCCGACATCTGGCCCACGGAGGAGGAGATCGCGGCAGCGGTCGCGTCCGGTCTCGGCCGCACCGACTTCGCCCGCGTCTACGCAACCGTCTACGACGGCGATGCGCGCTGGCAGGCGCTCGGCGGCGGCGGTGCCGACCGCTACCGCTGGGAAGCGGCCTCGACATACATCCAGCGCCCGCCCTACTTCGATGGCCTCACGGCGGGCCCCGCGCCGCTCGCCGACCTCACGGGGCTGCGCCCGCTCGTTATCCTCGGCGACAGCATCACCACCGATCACATCACACCCTCGGGCGCGATCACCACGGGCAGCGTCGCGGCACGCTACCTGATCGATCGCGGGGTCGCGCCCGGCGACTTCAACTCCTATGGCACGCGGCGCGGCAACTACGAGCTCGTCTCGCGCGCGACGTTCGCCAACATCCGCCTGCGCAACGCCGTCGCCGGCGCCAAGGAGGGCAGCCTCACCCGCCTGATGCCGGACGGCACCGAGATGTCGATCTTCGACGCCGCGGAGGAATATCGCCGCCGCGGGGTGCCGCTGGTCATCATCGCCGGCAAGGACTACGGCTGCGGGTCCTCGCGCGACACCGCCGCCAAGGGGCCGATGCTGCTCGGCGTCAAGGCCGTCGTGGCCGAGAGCTTCGAGCGGATCCACCGTTCGAACCTGGTCGGCATGGGCCTCCTGCCGCTCGTCTTCGCCGACGGCGTGCGCGCCGGCGACCTCGGCCTCGACGGCTCGGAACTTTTCGACATCGTCGGGCTCGCCGAGGGGCTTTCGCCGGGCCGGCGGCTCACGCTGCGCATCCGGCGTGACGGGCTCGTGCGCGAGGTGGCGCTCGCCGCCCGCCTCGATACCGCCGAGGAGGTCGACTTGATCCGCCACGGCGGCATCCTGCCGTCGGTGTGGCGCGAGTTCGTGCGGGCCGAGGCGGCGGAGTAGGCGCCAAGCAAAGAGGGCCCCGGCCATGGACGCAAAGAAATTGCAACGGCTGCGCGCGAAGTATGCCGAGGCCGGCGCCGGCGACGTGCACGACCCCGAGTTCAAGAAGGTCGTCGAGCTGTTGTTCTCCGGCGGCCAGCGCGCCAAGCCCTACGAGGGCGTCGCCGCGCTCCTCGATGCGCCGCTGATGCTCGATGCGCCGCAGCGGAAGGATTTCGGCGGTCTCGATGTCGCCCTGGTCGGGGTGCCGATGGACCTCGGCGTCACCAACCGGGCCGGTGCGCGGCTCGGGCCCCGGGCGGTCCGCCAGATCGAGCGCATCGGCCCCTATCACCACACGCACCGGATCGTGCCGGCCTCGCGCCTGAAGGTCGCCGACGTGGGTGACGTGGCCTTCCGCAGCCGCTACAGCCTCGCCGACAGCCACGCCGACATCGAGGCCTACTATGCACGCATCGCGGACGCCAGTGTGATCCCGCTCTCCGTCGGCGGCGACCATTCGATCTCGCTGCCGATCCTGAAGGCGCTCGGCAGGAAGCGCCCGGTCGGCATGCTGCACATCGACGCCCACTGCGACACCGGCGGACCGTTCGAGGGCTCGAAGTTCCACCACGGCGGGCCGTTCCGCGAGGCGGTGCTCGCCGGCGTGCTCGACCCCGAGCGGACGATCCAGATCGGCATCCGCGGCAACGCCGAGTACCTCTGGGAATTCTCCTTCGACAGCGGCATGACGGTGATCCACGCCGAGGAATTCATGGCGCTCGGCCTCGCCAAGACCATCCGGAAGGCGCGCGAGGTGCTCGGCAAGGGTCCCCTCTACGTCTCCTTCGACGTCGACAGCCTGGACCCCGCGTTTGCGCCCGGCACCGGCACACCGGAGATCGGCGGGCTCTCCACGCGCGAGGCGATGGAGCTCATCCGCGGCGCGGCCGGCCTCGACATCGTCGGCGGCGACGTAGTCGAGGTCGCACCGCAGTACGATGCGACAACCAACACCGCACATGCCGGCGCCCAGATGCTGTTCGAGATCCTCGCCCTCGTCGCGCTGCGCGGCGGGCGCTAGCTCCGGCAGCCGCCGCAGTTCAGAGCACCGCGAGGCGGCTGTTGCGCAGGTCGGTCACCAGCATCGCACCCGGCGCGTGCGTGATGGCGAATGCGGGCTTGGCCGCCGCGATCACCGCCTGCGGCGTCACCCCGCATGCCCAGAAGACGGGGAGCTCGCCTGCGCGCACCTCGCTTCGATCGCCGTAATCGGGCCGCGTGATATCGCGGATGCCGATCGCCTCGGGAAGCCCGATGTGCACCGGCGCCCCGTGCACGCTCGGAAACCGCGAGGTGATCTGGATAGCGCGGATCGCATCGGCCGGCGTGAACGGGCGCATCGACACGACGAGCGGACCGGCGAAGCGCCCGGCCGGCACGCAGGCGATGCTCGTCCGCCACATCGCCACGTTGCGCCCGAGCTCGATGTGGCGGAGCGGCAGGCCGTCGGCGCGCAAGGCCTCCTCGAAGGAGAAGCTGCACCCGATCACGAACGCGACGAGATCATCGCGCCAGTGCGCGGTGATGTCGGTCGGCTCATCGACGAGCCGGCCGTCGCGCCAGATGCGATAGCGCGGCAGATCGGTGCGGATGTCGAGGTCCGCGCCGAGCGTCGGAATGCGCGGGCTCCCGGGCTCCGACATGCCGATGATGGGACACGGCTTCGGATTGAGCTGGCAGAACCGCAGGAACTCGGCCGCGAGGTCCTTCGGCAGGATCGCGAGATTGCCCTGCACGTGGCCGTTGGCCATGTCCGCTGTCGCTCCGGTGATCGCGCCCGCGCGCGCCGCCTGGCGGACGCCGAGCGGTGTCGCGAGGTCGACCTTGGCGGGCGGAGCAGCGACGGCTGGCATGGCCATGACGGTATTCCCTCTCCTGCGGTTCGGGCAGCGGTGGGCGGCGCGGGACCCGGCTCTCGCGCCAAAGGCTGCCGCCACCTGCGCACTCCCGGGCGCGCTCCCGATCCTGCACGGCACGCGTCGCTACGAACCTCATCCGGACGCAACCTCGTTGCGAGGCCGGAGCCGGTCCGCATCACGCCTCGACCTGACGTCACGCGGCGATCGACACCCTTCCTCAATCCGGCGCCGCCGGCAAGCACCGAGCGGTGTGCCGGGCGAAGCGCGCAAGGCCGGTCCCCGAGCCCGGCGCCGACAGCCGACCGATCGGCTTGCCAGCCCCGCGGGCAGCCGGTACAAGCCCGCTCGGCAATCGACGCCCGTCCGGCCGGAGAGGTGGCAGAGTGGTCGATCGCGCCGCACTCGAAATGCGGAGTACTCGCAAGGGTACCGGGGGTTCGAATCCCTCCCTCTCCGCCATTTAACCACTTGATATCAATTATGAAAACGCGTTTTGTGACAGGATTCGAACTTCGCCCGTAGCGTCCGCGGGTTACGCGGGAGTGGATCCACAAGGAGCTGAAAGAGATCCTCGATGCCATCACGCAACGGGAGCGGGAGCGGGGAGAGAACGTCGTCGGTATCCAGCCGCCAGCCGGCACTATCCTCAAGAGCACGCGCGGCACATCTTGGACACGCGACGGGTTCAAGGCGTCATGGCAGGAGGAGCTAAACCGGGACGAATTCAAGACCCACAGAGAGCGCCGCCTCGTCTTCCACGGCCTGCGCAAGTCGGCCGTTGTGTTCCTTCTTGAAGCAGGCTGCACCGATGCCGAGACGGCGGCCATCACCGGCCAGTCCCGCGACATGGTCGAGCACTACGCCAAGCAGGTGAACCAGAAGCGGCTTGCGGCAACAGCAATTTTGAAGTGGGAGAGCGCGGGGCAGGGGTAGGGCAAGGTCGGAACCAAATCCAGCATCGCCGTCCGTTATCACGATGTCGGGTTGAAGGTGCAGAAGATGCTTCTCGGGGGCGGAGGCGCGCGCGACGATGGCTGGTTCCCGTCGTGAGCGGAAATTGGGCACTCGGTGGCGCTGGTCATGGCAAGAATTTGCCGATCCGAGCGAATGCCGCTTCAAACCGAGCCAGCGATTTATGAATGTGATCCCCCTTCCCCTTCAGCAGGTCGGGGTGCTGTAGGAGGTGCATCGACGGATCGAAATGGCTGAACTCAGGCATTTCTGGCGGAAGGACACGGAAGTAAGCTTCGGCCTTTTTCACCAGTCGCTCTGTGGTGGTGTCAGCGGCCATCAGCTTCTCCACTGTGAGCGCATGGGCTTTAGGCAACTGGTAAGTCCTGTTGATCAGTTCGACAAAAAGATCAGGCTCGAAGAAGTCCTCTATATCAGCCTCTTCCTTCCCCGCGATTTCCGTCGCTAGAATGATTCGCTCGTGATCGAGCAGTGCGGCCTTATGAAGGTCGTCAAGCTTGCGCTTCTGTCCTCGTTCAAAGTCCGTTAGCACAGCGACGTTGAGCTTGTTTCCATAGAACAGCCGGACAAAGGGCAGAACCTTATCAATGCCGCCCGAGGGACAGATGGCCCATTGAGGCGCAAGATGAGCACGCCCGGCGGCCTTTAGAATAGCGGACGCGGCCTGTAGATACAGGATGTCGCTCGGACCTTCTACCAGAAGGGTATTTTTCCCGATGACGAGCGTCTGCGTGACTTCGAAGCCCATGGCTCCGAAGATTGGGAAATTTGTCTGTGGGTCGGTTGTCAGTACGTCTGAGCGGATTTTCGTGCCTTGAGACTGCTTCCGGCCCCGAGGATCACGGGTTACCACATCCTCGACGGTGCGCACGCTGGCGAGATCGTCAGCAGGGACCATAAAGGGCGAGTGCGTCGTGTAGATGAGCTGGTGATGCGGCGCGATTTGCTCCGCAAAGTATCGCAGGAGGTCTTTTTGTGCCGTGCCGTGAAGGGTCAGGCCCGGTTCATCAAGCAGTAGGATGACGTTGCCTTCGGTCTTCTTGATTTGAGCGAATTTGACCAAGAACGAGAAAAACCATATGAAACCGGCGGAGCGCTCGGAGAACGGGACGGTGACACCGTGCAGCGTGTTCTTGACGCGAGCTCGGGCAACTGGCCCAGCATTGAAAGGTGCTGGGTCGGCAGACTTGCCTTCGGACAAGACGACGGTGATTTCGAGATCGTCGTTCTGAGTCCAGTACTCAAAAATCTGCTCCGTGATGCGCAGTGCGGCAGCCTCGCACTTCGCATTCAGTTCTTCGAAGCGATTGAGAGCTGACAGTTCATCAATCGTGGTTCCGGCATACTCCAGAAAATCGAGGAACACGCGATCACCGCTGTCCATCGGGCGGTTGTGCTTTTTGTCATCGTTCAACTTGTTGATAGACAGCGCGCCGCTCATGCGGTCGTAGTGTGAAAAGTATAGGAACTTTGGGGTTCGCGGGTTCAAGATATCGATTGCCCGCTTAACTGCCGAACAGTCCCTGAATTTCTTGATCGCTGCGAGCAGTTCGTTCTGCCGGTCGTTACGCGCGGCTATGGCTTCGAGGGCAGCCGCCGCCTTGACGGTGTTTTTTGCTCCGGCAAGCGGGCTTCGATCGTCCTTGTTCAGAGCAAACCGCTTTACAAGGCCGTCGAGGATCTTCTCTTCATCCAGCTGAACAGCCCAAGTTGTTCCTTCCTGCTCATGTGACTTGTCAATCTTGACGATCCGGCTTTTGAGGCCTGCTTCTCCGAACTCTGCCTCGATGGCAGCGACATCGGCGTCGCTCATCTCCCATTCGGTACGCATGACCACCGCATCGTCGTTCGGATGGCGGCTGTTGTAGTCTGCGAGATAGCGGCGCGGATAATTCTCGGTCTTGCCGTAGTCCTTGAAATCAGGATTCGTCGACCGGAGGCATTCGAGGGCCTTCAGGAACGCGGTCTTGCCTGCTTCGTTTTTTCCAACGAGGCAGGTGGTCTGGGTCACATCGACGGGGTTTGAGTCGATAATGTTCCGATAATTAGTCGCGTGCGCTCTAATGAGCTTCATGTGCTGCTCGCCGTCCGAATCTGAATTGAGAACAGACTAAGAACATAAACTATGAGGGTCAAGCGGCGCGTGACGGTTTACGGGCGTTGGCCACACCTTCACGATGTGAAAGCTGCTGAAGTCAGCGCTGCCCTGAAGGTGCACATGGGTGCGTGGGTGCGAGTACGGAATCAGAACGCGATAGGGGTGGGGTTTGTACAACCGGCCTGCAAAATAGTACAACCTAACCAGCCGACACTGGACTAAGTCGTTGAAACAATTGGTCGGAGCGGGGAGATTTGAACTCCCGACCCCCAGTCCCCCAGACTGGTGCGCTAACCAGGCTGCGCTACGCTCCGAGCTTCGAGGATCAAGCGTCTGGGCGACGTGATCGACGGTTGCAGCCATCTCGCGGGGCCCGGAGCGACGCTCGCGGCGGAGAAGGCTGCCGGCCGGTGGGGTTCCGGACTGGGGCCTCGTCTAGCAGAGCGGGCGCCGCAGCGCTACAGCGTTGTCATGCCCATCGTTGTCACGCCCGCGTGGTCGCCCGAAGCGACGAGCGGTCGGCCGGCGGTCCCAGCGCCAATATCGCCCACTGCCTGCTGCCTGCTGCCTGCTGCCGCCGCTTCACCCGGCCCCCGCACCCAGCAACTTGCGGCGCAGATCGCGACCGCTGATCGGCTCGGCTCGCTTGACCTCGCGCGCCGGCGGCGGAACGAGACCCGTAAGATCCGCCGGCTGCATCGCCTCGCTGAACGTGCCCGTGCTGCCGCTCACGAACTGCACACCCAGGCCCTCCGGACCCTCATGGCGGAGCTGGCAGATGACGTCGACACGATGCGTCTCGGCGATCAGCCGGAAATGGCCGCGCGCCCGGATCGGCTGGTCGAGTTGCAGCAGCGCGCCGTGCTCGGAGAAGTTCTTGACGATGCATGCGAGGGACCCCTGGCCGGGCACGATCACCACCGCCGCGATGCGGCTGTCGCGCCGCCCGAAGGCGCGCCGGTCACCGCCCTTGCTGTCTGCAAACGACATGAAATGCCCCTGGCGGGCGAAGTGCGCCCGAGCCTCGACCATAGCAGCGGGCGGTGTGGAACTGCTCAAGCCGGCCCCGACAATTTTAGGTAAGATATGCCGATGGCGACCCTCGCGACGGCACGTCCGCAGGCCGCCTTCGCCAGTGTCGGCGCGCCTCCACTTCCCCCTCGGAGCGAAGCCCGGTAGTCTCGGCTCCGACCCATTCAGGAGCCCCCGCGCCCATGCCCATGCAGCCCCAGGAGATCGAGACGCTGATCCGATCGAAATTCCCCGATGCCCTGATCGACATCAAGGATCTCGCCGGCGACGGCGACCACTATGCCGCCCACGTCGTCTCGGCCGCGTTCAAGGGCAAGTCGCGCGTCCAGCAGCACCAGATGATCTACGATGCGCTCGGCGGGCGCATGGGCGGCGCGCTGCATGCCCTCGCACTGACGACCGCGGTGCCGCCGGAGTGAGGCCCTCCGCCATTGACTTGCGGGGGCCCCTCCCCCCATCTAACGGCGACGGGCGAGAGGGCCCGCGCGAAGCAACGAAGGACCCCCGGATGAGCAACCAGCAGGCCGTTCACGACCACATCCGCAAGCTCGTGTCGGACAACGACGTCGTGCTCTTCATGAAGGGCAACAAGAGCATGGCGCAGTGCGGCTTCTCCCATCAGGTCGACACGATCCTCCAGCACCTCGGCGTCGACTACAAGGACGTCAATGTGCTCGCCGACGTGGCCATCCGCGACGGCATCAAGACGTTCTCCAACTGGCCGACGATCCCCCAGCTCTACGTCAAGGGCGAGTTCCAGGGCGGCTGCGACATCGTCAAGGAGATGTTCCAGTCGGGCGAGCTCGCCGCGCTCCTGACGGAAAAGGGCGTGCCTCACACGAAGAAGACCGCGGTGGCGTAGGCTCTTTGCGCCGGAATAACGGACCTGGCGCCTAAATTTCGCCGCCGCCCCGCCGTCCAACCGTGGGGCGGCGGCGGGCATTTCGGGCGGCCGCGTGGCATCCAGGCGTGCTCATGGGGACGCGGCCGGCAGGGAGACGCGCATGACGCTCGGGGGGCGGCGGTTCCTGTTGAGCCTCGCGATCATCGGCGCGAGCGTCTGCCTCGCGCTCGGCGTCAGCCTGCCGATCATCAAGCTCACCAAGTATGTGTTCTGGTCGACGGAGCACTCGCTCCTCTCGACGGTGCACGTGCTGATCAAGACGGGCCAGCATTTCCTCGGCGTCACGGTGCTCGTGTTCTCGATCGTCTTCCCGGTAGTCAAGCTGCTCTACCTGCTGATGGTCTCGACGCTGCCGGCGGCGGAGCTTTCCCGCCAGCGCCGTCGCCTCAGGGCGATCGAGTGGCTCGGCAAATGGTCGATGCACGACGTGCTGGTCCTGGCGCTGACGATCTTCTTCATCAAGAGCCAGGGCGTCTACGACGCGGCGAGCCTGACCGGCGTCTATTTCTTCACCGCCGCGGTCGTGCTGATGATCCTCGCCTACGCCTGGCTGCGCACCGACCCGCCGGCCCCAGCGGAGCCCACAACCGCGCGCGGTGCGACCGCGCTGCCGGAGCGTATGTCGGACCGCCTCGCGGGGCTGCAGGGCGCGATCGTGGCGGCGCCGACGCCGCCGCGCAGCGAGCCCCCGCCCGGCACCTCGGCGCGGCGCTCGACGGTGCGCAACTTCGTGCTCTCGTTCTTCATCATCCTGGCGACGGTGTTCTTCGCGCTCGGCATCATCCTGCCGGTGATCCGCTTCACGACCGTCTACGTATGGACCAACGAGCACTCGATCGCGACCATCCTGTGGGCGCTCTACAAGAACCAGGAGTACTTCCTCGGCGGAGTGCTGTTCGCGTTCTCGATCTTCTTCCCGTTCCTCAAGCTCTTCTACCTGCTGACCCTGGTCACCTCGCCCGACCTGCCGCAGGAGTTCCGCGCCCGCTCGATCGCCACCATGGAATGGCTCGGGCGCTACTCGATGACCGACGTGATGGTGCTCGCGCTGATGATCTTCTACGTCAACAGCTCCGGCTACACCGAGGCGCGGGTGATGCCGGGGCTCTACTTCTTCATGGCGAGCGCGCTGATGACCATGCTCGCCTACGGCTGGGCGAATACGGTGCCGGGAAGCCGCCGCAGTGTCGAGCCGCTGCCCCGCTTCGCCGAGGCCGGGCGGAAGGCCGCGTAGGGGCGCAAGCAAGTCACGGCCTGCCGGCGCTCACTCCTGCCGCTCTCCCTGCCGTGCGCGCAGCAAAGCGAACGACGCGAGCGATGCGCCGCCGACCCGGGATTCTTACCTTTCAGGACTTGCGTCGGCGCATGGTAACGACCTCGAATACATGGCGCCTCGTGCGCTGCGTTCGGCGGTGCAGCATACTCGAGTTCCACTTTCGTTCCACTCGAATTTGTGGCAAAGCTTGAGACGGCCCAATGGGGTGATTCGACATGCGGGTTGCGGCGCTCTTCGCCGGCATCGGCGGACTGGAGCTCGGCTTGGATAGAGCCGGGCACGAGACCGTCATGACCTGCGAGATCTGGGAACCAGCCGTCGCCGTCCTCGGCAGGCATTTCACCGACGTGCCGAACCGACCCGACGTGCGGAAGTTGAAAGCTCTGCCGCGAGACGTCGACCTCCTGACTGCCGGCTTCCCGTGCCAGGACCTCTCGCAAGCCGGCATGACGGCCGGCATCGCCGGGAAGCGATCGGGGCTGGTCGATCACGTGTTCCGGCTGCTCGATCGACGCAAGGTAGCGGTGGTCGTTCTGGAGAACGTATCGTTCATGCTGCAGCTCGAAAAGGGCGCGGCCATGAACAGGCTCACCAGCGCGTTCGAGGAGCGCGGGTATCGCTGGGCGTACCGGACGGTCAATTCGCTCGCATTCCTCCCGCAGCGCCGCGAGCGTGTGTTTTTCGTCGCGAGCTGCGGCGACGTCGATCCGGAGAAGGTCCTCTTCGCGGATCAGGCCAACCCGCCCGAGAAAGCGACTAGGCTCAAGACGCACGCTCACGGCTTCTATTGGACGGAAGGAACGCGCGGTCTCGGGTGGGCGCCGGATGCTGTCCCGACCCTGAAGAACGGATCGACGGTCGGTATTCCATCGCCGCCTGCGATCCTCATGCCGGACGGACGCATCATCAAGCCCGATATCCGCGACGTGGAGCGCCTGCAGGGCTTCCTGGAAGACTGGACCGCAATCGCACCCGAGCGGTTGCGCTGGTCTCTCGTCGGCAATGCCGTGACCGTGCCGGTTGCCGCATGGCTCGGTCGTCGTTTGATCGAGCCCGGTTTCTATTTCGGCGAACTCGATGCGCCCTGGCCGAAGCAGAAGGCGTGGCCCCGATCGGCGCGCTTCGACGGCGGGAAACGGATCGCGGTCGCCATCGGCGATTTCCCGACGTGGGCGAAGCGCGAGCCGCTGCACAAGTTCCTGCGCCATGAAGGCACTATGCTTTCCGAGCGCGCCACCGCCGGGTTCCTCGGCAGAGCCGAAGCATCGTGCTTACGGTTCGTGCCCGGTTTCCTGGACGCTGCGCACCGACATCTCGCGCGCATGCGATCGGGTGTAACGGTAGTCCCGCCCGGCCGGCCCACCAGAGCGCGGACCAAGCCGACGCCGTCGAAGAAGCCCTCGCAGCCGATGTTGATCGCGGCGGAGTGACCATGTCCGCACTGGAAACCGATTGTGCGCGAAGCGCGCTCATGCGTCGCGTACGGCAACGCGGGACGCCCGCAGAAAAGATCGTCGCGAATGCCTGTCGCGAAGCCGGACTTCGCTACCGCCTGAACGTCAGATCCCTTCCGGGATCGCCCGATCTCGCCAACAAGAAAGATCGCTGGGCCATCTTCGTCAACGGCTGCTTTTGGCACCAGCATCGCGGATGCCCGAAGGCGACGATGCCGAAACGGAATGCGGCGTTCTGGAAGGAAAAGTTCACTGCCAACCGCCGACGCGACGCCGCGAAGATCGAAGCCCTCCACTCGCTCGGGTTCAGGGTCGAGGTCGTGTGGGAATGCCAGATGGCCGATCTGGAGACGCTCTGCGACCGGCTTCAGAGGTGGCCGAAGCGGCTCTCGTAGAAGCCGCGCAGGCGCGCGACGAACGCCGCGTAGTGATAGACCTCGCCCGCCTGAGGCGCCGGCACCGCCTTGTGGATCTTGACACGCGAACCGTCGTTGAGGCAGTTGACGACCACGACGCCGAGGGCATCGTAGCCGTCCTCTCCCGGACGCATGCGACGCGGCAGCTGGTCCACCGTTTTCATGGTGATCCCGACGAAGCGAGGCTGCGGATGCTCATTCCACTCGTAGTCCCGCGGATTGCGACCCGAGTTCCTGTCCGAGCTGATGAAGCGCTTTGCGATGTTCACCATCACGAACCCGGCAGCGATCGCCTGATCGTTCTCACCGTGCACAATGCGATGGCTGGAATTGAGCTCGTCGTACAGACGTGGTTGTGCCTTCTGATGCTCGGTCATACAGGCCTTGGCTTCCAGCGCCACCAGGACGCTGCCGACCAGACCCTCCTTGAATTCGGGCAGGGCTTCGAGTTCGGCCGTCTCCGCCTTGGTCAGGGCAACATCATGCTTCTTCGCCAGCGCCGCCAGCGTGTGCGGCTTGCGGGACTTCTGCCAATCCTGAAGCGCAGACCGGCAGATGACGAGGTCGAGCTTCTTCGGTTTGTTCGTGCGGAAGTCCCGGAACGGATGATTGATCCCAAAGACGATCTTCCCGTCGGCCACATGGCGACGGATCGTCTCCGAGTTGCGCATCAGGTCGAACACGATCCCCCAGCAAGCCACCTTCGAATGGTGGTCGCTGCGACTGTCGTACGACCAGGCATGCCCGCCCGCGCGGCCCGTGGGCGTGGAGATCGTGCGCACCAGGATGTCGTCGCCTGAGATCGCCATTCGGCGGTTTTCGCTGATTCGTGATCAATTACCGCTTGCGGTCAGTCAGTCCCACGACATCGTCCTCGCCCGCCCGGCATTGTGGGTCACCGCGCTTCGACGCGGAGTCCGGGAAGGCGTCTATGGACGGCGTCCGGGACGGCGAACGGCGGGGCTCGATCAGCGCGAATAGAACTCGACGACCAGGTTCGGCTCCATGACGACCGGGAACGGCACGTCGGAAAGGGCCGGGATGCGCGTCAGCTTGGCGCTCATCTTGCCGTGATCGGCCTCGACGTAGTCTGGCACGTCACGCTCGGCGCTCTTGATCGCCTCGAGCACGAGGGTGAGCTGCTTTGCCTTCTCCTTCAGCTCGACGACATCGCCGACCCGGCAGCGGAAGCTCGACACGTCGACCTTGCGGCCGTTGACCGTGACATGGCCGTGGCTGACGAGCTGGCGGGCGGCGAATACCGTCGGCACGAACTTGGCGCGGTAGACAAGGGCGTCGAGCCGGCGCTCGAGCAGGCCGATCAGGTGCTCCGAGGTCGAGCCCTTGAGGCGGGCCGCCTCGCCGTAGATCTTGCGGAACTGGCGCTCCGAGATGTTGCCGTAGTAGCCCTTGAGCTTCTGCTTCGCCCTGAGCTGCTGGCCGAAGTCGGAGAGCTTGCCGGCACGGCGTTCGCCGTGCTGGCCAGGGCGGGACTGGCGCTTGTTGATCGGGCTCTTCGGGCGGCCCCAGACGTTCTCGCCGAGGCGGCGGTCGATCTTGTGCTTGGCGGCGGCGCGCTTGGTCATTCTCGTGGCACTCCTGGTCTGATGTGCGCTTGCACGTGCGGAGCGCCCCCTCCTCTGCCCAGTGGTGCCGGGCCGACAGGCGAGGCGGCATCGTCATGCCTCGCCGCGGGTGCGCAATGAAAACGCGGGCTCCATGCGGAGCCCGCGGCAGGGTCCTAGTGCGTCATGGCCTCCGCGTCAATGGCCTGATGGTGCGGCCCGTCAGCCCGCGTCCGCGATCTCGGCGATGAGCACGATGCTCGATGCCGGAAATGTGCCGTTCACACCGCCGGCCAGGAGCTCCGATTTCGGCGTCAGCGTCGCCCGCTGGACCTCCGGCAGGGAAACCCCGGACTTCCTGGCGATGTCCTGGAGATCCTCGATGTTCAGCGTCGAGCCCGGACTGATCAGGACGATGGGCTTGAGCAGCGACTTGGGATCGGCACCGAACTGCCGGGCAACGTCCACGGCCGCCTCGATCTCGGTCAGGCCGGGCTTCGTCGCCCAGCCTTCGGCCGTGTAGCCCTCGGCGAGCAGCGCATCGACGAACTTCTGCGACAGGAGGTGGCGCGGCTGCGGCGCATCCTCGCGCATGTAGTGGATGATCTTGATCTCGCGGCGCGACTTGATGATGCCGGCACGGCGCTCGTAGGCCGCGCGCGCCTCGCGCCACTGGCCGCCGAAGCCGGCGAACTGGCGCGCGAGCTCGGAGGTCGGGTCCTTCTGGCGGATCTCGGCGGCGAGCTTCTCGATGATCGCGAAGCCTGAATGCAGCAGGTCGACGTTGTTGCGCATCTGCAGCATGTCGGCCTTGGTCCTGAGCGCCTGCTCCTGGAAGTACTGGGTGGAAAGCGAGTTGCCTTCCTTCAGCCGGTCCGCCTCGACCTTGATCTCCTTGGCCTGGCGATCGTAGGACTGGATGGCAGTCTCGGTTTCCTTCACGAAGCGCCTGAGGATGTCGGCCTCGCCTTTGAGCCGCGACAGCTCGTGCTGCGTCTGCACGCTCATGTTGGTGACCTGCTCGCTCTGGAGGCGCAGCGACTCGACCCGGTCCTTCGCCTGCTGGCCGGCCACCTGCAGCACCTTGATCTGATCCTCGACCGGCGCCTTCGCGATGCGGTCGATATGGCTCTCGACGAGCAGCCGGATGCCGACGAAGCTGCCGGTGAGGATGACGAAGCCGAGCAGCGAGGCCAGAAGGCCGAGCCTGACGCGGGCCCAGCCGATTATCTCGTCCTTGATCTCGGTCACCACCTTGAACTTGTAGAGCGACAGGTGCTCGACCGGATCGAAGGTCTGCTGGTCGTCGCCGGCGCGCGGCGCCCCGCCTGGGATCGTGGCCATGATACGCTCTCGACTGCTCGGATGGACTGACCTCGAAGTCGCGGCCGCGGGCGGCTTTCTCCGCGCCGTTGTGGGCTCTCCGCGACCGCAGCGCCGCAGAGCGGCGATCAAAAAGCTCGAGGGCGCCCCATCAGAAGCGCCCTCCCGGTAACATCATGCTGCCAGGCGCAGAGAGCGCGGCCCCGCCGTGGCATCAGCACCTCGGATTATGCTTCGGGCATCCGGCCTCGACCGGCGGTGTCACGGCCAGCGACGCGACGCTGCCGAGCGCGAATGCCAATGCAAGAACCAATACCAACTTTTTCATGGTCGACCCCCTTCGATGGGCATCAGACTCCAATTGAACATATGAAACCGCGAGACCGGAGGAAAGTCAAGCAAGCGACCGGCAACAGCCCGTACTTGCCGGGGCCGGATCAGGGCTTCTTGGCCGCCGGCACCGGCTTCGCCGCCGGCGCAGAGGCCGGGGTTGCGACGGCCGGAGGAGCGGCGACGGGCGGCGGGGCGGCAGCGGCGGGCGCCGCAACACCCGGCAACAGCACGGGGCCGGTCGGAAGCTGCACGGGCGGCCCGGTCTTGACGTAGGCGGTGATCAGCTCCTTGACCTTCTTGCGCTGCTCGTCGGTGCAGGTCCTCACCGGCTGCTTGCCTTCCTCGACGATCTTCGGCTCCTTGCCGTCCTCCTTCTCGACGAGCTGCAGCTTGCCGTTGAGCAGCATGACGGTCACGAGATGCAGCTGATTGATGTAGATCATCTGCTGCTCTGACCACTTCTTCTTGTCCTCCTCCCGCTTCATCAGCGAGCGATAGTTGAGAACCTGGTCCTCGCTCAGCTCGCACATCTGAGCATGCGCGGTCATCCGCGCGGCCTTGATCACCTCGCGCGCCGTCTCGACCGGGACCTCGACCGCCGCGCGGTTCGACTTGTTGATCTCGATCGCCCTGCCGTCGGGTCGCGTGAACTTCGCCGGGGTCATGGACCACGCATAGTCCATGAACGACTTGACGGCCTTCTCGCTGATGTCCTGGGCGCCGGCCGGCGTCACCGTCGCGAGCACGCCCGCCAGCGCCGCCGCGACCGCGAACTTCCCCGCATTGCTCATCTCGCTAATCCTCATTCTGCCCCTGATCGCCAAGCGTGGAACAGCGTTCGACCCCTTGCCCTCAATGTAACGGATGGGCGCCCGGAGTGCCACGCATCTGCCGCCGCAGTCCATAACTTTGCTGCGGCATCGCCGAAGCCGGGTGGTTCGAGCCCAATTCAGGCTTAATCAAGGCACCTCATGGCGGTGGCTTGAGCCCGCGGCCCTTGCCCTTGGCGAGCGTGGCAACAATACCACGCAGCGTTCGTACCTCCTGCTCGGTGACGTTCATCCGCGAGAACATGGAGCGCAGATTGCGTGCGACGGTTTGGCGCTTGTGAGCCGGATTGAAGAATCCGAGCCGGTCCAGCTCGCCCTCGAGATGCTCGAAGAAGCCGATGAGCTCCTCTTTGGTCGCCGGCCGGTCGTCCGCCATCCTGAGCCCCGCTTCGACCGGCTGCTCGTAGGTCGTGACGCGGCCGAGGCTCGCCTGCGGGCTCGTGCGCATCCAGGCGTAGCCGAGCAGCAGCACCGCCTGCGCGAGGTTCAGCGAGGCGAAGCGGCTGTTGACCGGGATCATCACGACCGCGTCACAATTGGCGACCTCGTCGGTCTCCAGACCATTGCGCTCGCGGCCGAAGAGGAGCCCGCAGCGCTCGCCGTGGGCGATGCGCGTGCGCAGCTCCGCGACCACCTGCTCCGGGGTCATCACCGGCTTGCGCAGATCTCGCTGGCGCGCGGTCGTGGCGGCGACCCAGTTGAGATCGCCGATGGCCGAGCCGAGCGTCGGGTGTGCGGTCGCCTCGTCGATGATGTAGTTGGCGCCCGATGCCGCGATCCGCGCCTTCTCGTTCGGCCAGCCGTCGCGCGGGTTGACGATGCGGAGCGCATCGAGGCCGAAGTTGGCGCAGGCCCGCGCGACCATGCCGATGTTGTCGGCGAGCTGCGGCTCCATCAGGATGACGGCCGGCGTCTCGCCGTCGCCGGCGACGGCGCTGCCCTGGATGTGCGCGCGGCGCACGCCGTGGCGGAGCTTCCTCAGCACGCGGCGCGCCCAGAACCAGTAGTTCTCACCCGACCAGGTTTTCTCGAGGGCGGCGAGCGCGGGCGTCGTGATCGTCGCGGTACCCTCGCCCAGCAGCCGCACGGCGCCGTCGCCGACCACGACCTCCCTGTGGGCCCGAACGAAGTCATCAAGCGTGTGAATGCCCTGCGCCTCGGTGCGCCGCTTGCAGCCGGGGCAGGTGGCATTGTCGGCCTCGCAGCGCAGCTCCGCGCAGTAGGTCAGCACCGGCTCGAGCGTCGCGCGCGTGAGGCCGGAAAGCGCGAGCTCGGCGAGCCCCGCATCGATCGACCGCTCATGGCAGGCATGGACGATGACAGCGACGGCAGGCCCGTGCCGCCCGAGACGCGGCTCAATGCCATCCGGAACCTCGGCAACGACAATGTTCTGCAGCAAGTTCTCCACCCGAGCTGACGCGACGCACCGACCATCGTGGCCCGTCTTGCCGGCCTGTCTAAGCCAGGATCCTTGCGAGGAAAACCGCGATCCCGAGGACGGGGCGGTCATTGCGGGTCCGGGGTCCCGTGACCTGATCGTGGCGCTGCGGTGCGGCTCTCGAAACGCCCTGCCGAGCGGGCACGTCGCGAAACGCAGGCCGCAGACCGCCGGCCGCCGAAGAGCGTCGGTCGGAGCCACACCGCCCACATTGGCTACGCGCAGCCGGAGCCTGTCGAGTTCCCGATCACTTATATTGCAGTATGCGAATACGAGAATGTATGCTCCCCGATCGGTGAGTTTGACGTCTCACTGGCAACTGTCACGATCGACTGAGGGTACGACATGAAGAGGATCATCATATCTGGCTTCGCCACCTTGGGCATCGCCTGTTTCGTCGCAACGACCGGTGAAGCCGCCGAGCTCAAGGACATGCTCGGCAAATGGAAGTGGACGGACTACACCACCGAGGTCAAGGAGTGCACCACCAATCCCGCCGGCGCCGGCTACTGCGCGACCGTGATCGACGGTCCGAAGAACAAGGGGATGGAGATGATCCGCTCCAAGCTCGACAAGCAGGGCGCTGATCTCGTCGGCAAGATTGCGCACCCGGCCACCGGCGAAATCTACCAGACCAAGCTGACCCTGAAAAATGCCGACACCTGGACACTCGACGGATGCACGGACACGGGTGTGTGCGCCAAGGGTGACTTCGTCCGCGTGAAGTAGGCGGGCCCTGACACTGAGACTTGAGTCGCATCCCCGGCCGCCGCCCTGCCGGCGGCCGGGAGCCAGGGAGGCAGATATGAAGCAGATGCTCATCGACATCATGAGCGCCATGATGCCCTTCATGAAGCCGGTCGTCTATCTCGGCGTCGGGCTGGCCGTCGCAGCCCTGGCACTGCGCATCTTCGGGCGCCAGGGTGCGGCGGCGGCGGCGGCGGGCGGCGCGGTCGCGATCGGCCTCTTTCTCCTCGCTTGCGAGGGAATGGGACGCTTGCTCGGGTTCGAGCCGACTGTCCTGTTCGCAGATCCGATGAACCGGCAGCTCTACCGCAATCAGTTTCCGTTCTGGCTGGTCGGTGGCGCCATCCTGGCGCTCGGCTGGCTCGTCCGCTTGTTCTCGCGAGGCGCCAGCGCATGATCGATCGGGCGGGCGGAGCACGTTCGAAGAGATAATTACAACCTGGGAGGCACTCATGTCGGCGGCGACAACGACACCTGCAAACACCAAATCCATGTCCATCATCGTCACGAAGGGTACGCTCGATTGGGCCTATCCTCCCTTCATTCTCGCCACCACGGCTGCAGCGATGGACGTGAAGGTCTCGATGTTCTTCACTTTCTACGGTCTGCCGCTCCTGAAAAAAGAGCTCGACCTGCAGATTTCCCCGCTCGGCAAGCCGGACATGGCGATGCCGATGATGGGGATGCATTTGAAGATGCCCAATCTGGTGGCGGCGCTGCCGGGAGTGAATGCGGCCGCGTCGACGATGATGAAAAACCTCATCAAGAAGAAGGGCGTCGCCTCGATCCCCGAGTTGAGGGCGGCGGCAATCGAAGCCGATGTCGAATTCATCGGCTGCCAGATGACCATGGACCTGTTCGAGTTCAAGAAGGAGGACATGATCGACGGCGTCAAGCTCGGCGGCGCCGCGACCTACATGCAGAAGGCCCTCGAATCCCACATCAATCTGTTCATCTGATCGGTGGACAGGGAGCGCTTCCAGTCGGTCGGCGGCGCTCGCAAGGCCGCCGAACCTTGCAGAGCGACGCCTGTCTCACGTGCCCGACTCGGTCGAAATATTGTCATAATTGTTGCCGCCGCGCCGCAGACACGGCCACCGTGATCAATAGTATCGAATATCGTCATATTGCGATGTTCGCATATGGCGAACCGATAGGCAGCGGAAGGCCGCTCGATGCGAGAGGGGCAGGACCAGGGAGGTTTCCATGCGGTTTGGTTCGACAGGGGGGCGGATCGACAGGATCGCGCGACCGACATCATCCCTGATGATCGCGGTAGCGACCGGTCTGCTTGCGTGCACCTCGACGGCGCACGCCACCGACGGCTATTTCCAGACCGGCTACGGGGCCCGGCAAAAGGCCCTAGCTGGCGCTGGCGTAGCGGACGGGCGCGATTCGACAACGACGTCGCTCAACCCGGCCGGCCTGACGCGGGCGCCGAGTGAGTTCAGCATGGCGGCGTCGGGGTTCATGCCGCATCGCTACATGGAGGGCGGGCCCGCCAACCCGTTCCCCGGCTTCACGCCGATCGGCCGCGTCGAAAGCGACAGTGAGTTCTTTCTCATTCCCAATATGGGCTGGAGCCAGAAGGTGAACTGGGGCTGGGCCGACGCCATCGGCTTTGCCGTCTACGGCAACGGCGGCATGAATACGGATTATCCCGCCGTCATGCGCCAGCTTGCGATCGGCGAGTGCTTCGCGCCACCGCCGGCGCCTCCGGGAACACCTGTCGGCAAACAGACCGGTGTGTTCTGTAACGGCGCCTCGGGCGTCAACCTGCAGCAGGCTCTGATCTCCTTCGGCGTCGCCAAGCAGGTCGCGCCGGGGCTGTCGGTCGGCGTCGCGCCGATCCTCGCGCGCCAGCAGTTCGAGGCGGTCGGCTTGGAAGCTTTCGGTGTCGGCGGCAGCGTGACCGACGTCTCCTGGGGCGGCGGCGTGAAGGGGGGTATCGAATGGTCGATCGCTCCCGCATTCCGGCTCGGCGTCGCGGCCACGTCGCGCATCTATATGAACAAGTTCGAGAAATATGCGAACCTGTTCGCCGAGCAGGGCGACTTCGACATCCCAGCGAGCGTGCAGGCCGGCATCGCGGTCGACTTGGCGCCCAACCTCACGGTGATGGCCGACTACAAGCACATCTGGTACTCGTCGATTGCATCGATCGCCAATCCGTCGAACCGGATTCTCGCCGGCATCCCGCTCGGCGCCGACAATGGCTCGGGTTTCGGCTGGAAAGACGTCGACGTCTTCAAGGTGGGCGTGGAGTGGCGCACGTCGCCGAGCCTGACGCTGCGGGCCGGATATTCCTACAACACGAGCCCGCTGCGCTCCGAGGACGTCATGTTCAACATCCTGGCGCCGGCCACGGTGCAGCATCACATCTCCGCCGGCGCCCAGTTCAAGCTGACCGACCGCATCGATCTCGAGGCCGCCGTCATTTACGTGCCCGAGAGCACCGTCTCCGGCGTTGAACTTGCGAACGGCAATCCGGCGCATACCATCAAGATCGGCATGGACCAGCTCGACGTGACCGTCGGCATCAAGTACCGCCTCGGACCATGAGGCCGCGTTCGGGGGAATAGCGGCCGCCGGCAAGGGCGATCCGGTTCGGGTCGCCCTCGCGGTTCTCCTTCTCGCCAGGGTCCCGCGCGCCGCGCCGGCAGCGGCAGACCGGCATAATCGCCCGACGGGGCATCCCTTCGCCCCACTTTCTATTTGCGCCTGCTGCTGCTATCGGCCCGCCAGTCTCAACCCGGGCGCAGGCACCACCTCCATGGCCAAGATCAAAGTGACGGGGACCGTCGCCGAGATCCGCGGCGTGATGGCCGCGCTCGCGCACGCGCGGGGCTATCCGCTCTGAGATCGCACGGCCGTCTTGTGCCGACGGTTCTCGGCGATGTCGAAGACGCGGAGCGCAACGCCGCGGACTGCGAGCCGCTTGGCGATCCAGGCGCCGATGAAGCCGTTGCCACCCGTGATGAGGCCGCGCATCGCCCGCCCTCGTCATCGCGACCGGGCAGCGGCGCGCGCCTCGCCGGCTTTCCAGCGGCCCGGCTCCGGATCGTCGGGCTCCATCCGGCGCGAGGCGAACAGCGGCGAGGTCGTGCTCGCGACCGCGATCTCGCGGGCCGCCTCCTTCAAGCTCGGCAGAAGTGCGCGCATGCGCTCCGCGGTGAGGCGCACCGATGGGCCGGCAATCGAAAGGATGCCGACCGGGCTCTCGCCGGCACGGCGCAGCGGCACGGCAATCGAGGCGAGGCCGGGGCCGAACATGTCGATGGTCATGCCGTAGCCGCGCTTGCGCGCCTCGGCGAGGATCTTCAGCAGCTGCGCGGCGGTGGTCGGCGCGGACGGGCCATACTCCTCCGGCCGGCCGAAGCCCTGACGGATGACGAGACCGAGCGCCTCCTCGTCCGACATGGTCATCAGCCAGGCATGGCCGGTCGCGGTGCAGGAGAGCCGTGCGGCGGCGTCGTTGTCGGGATCGTAGCGCAGGCCGCGGCGGGCGCCTTGTGCGCGCGCCACCCAGGTCAGCCGCTCGCCGTCGACGACGGCGAGGCGGATGAAGTCCCCGCTCGACGCCGCCAGGCGATCGAGCACCGGCTGGGCGAAGTCGACCATGCCGGAGGCACCCATGAAATCCAGCGCCATGGCGACGAGCTTGCTCGTCAGCACGTAATCGCCCTGGTCGCGGGCTTGGCGAACGTATCCGCGCGCGCCGAGCTGACCGAGCAGCCGATGAGCCGCGCTCGCCGGGATCGCGAGCTTCTCGACGATCTGGCGCAGCGGCAGGCCCTCCGGATGCTGCGCGAGCAGCTCCAGCAATCCGAGCGTTCGTTCCAGCACGCCGCTCATGGCGTGGTCTCCTCGATCGCGGGAATGGCAGGATGCACTTAGCTCGTTCTGTCTTGGAACGCAAATCGTTTTTGAAATGTAGTTCCATTTTAGACTTGCGTCTCACTTCGAGACATGCCACAGAGAGCGCGAGATGGCGGGTAGGTAATGCCATCGAGATGGAGGAACAGTCATAAAGCTCAGAGTTCTGCTCGGCGCGGCGGTAGCGGCCGGCATGGGTGCCCTCGCTGGTGCGGCGTCGGCCCAGACCTATCCGGATCGCGACATCACGGCGGTCATCCAATGGGGCGCCGGCGGCGGCACCGACGTCGCCATGCGCGGCTATGCGCCATACGCCGAGGAGGTCCTCGGCAAGAAGATCGTGCTGCAGAACAAGACCGGCGGCGCGGGAGCCATCGGTGCCAACTTCGTGCTCCAGCAGCCCTCCGACGGTTATACGCTGCTGATGGGCGCCGAGCCGCAGGCGCTGTTCAAGGTGCAGGAGCTCGCCACCTTCGACTATGACGAGTTCTACCCCATCAACATCGCCGCGCTCTCGGGCAACATCCTGCTGGTCGTCAACAAGGACAAACCCTGGAAGACGATGAAGGATCTTGTCGACGACGTCCAGAAGAGCCCGAACGCCATCAAGCAGTACATGTCGGGCCAGGGTACGGTGCCGTTCACGCTCAACGCCATGATCAAGAGCGTGACCAAGTTCGAGACGACGCAGGTGCCCTTCGACGGCGACGGACCGGCGATCGCCGCGCTGCAGGGCGGGCACGTCGACATCGGCTTCATCGCCTCGGGTCCGGCCATCGAGCACATCAGGGCCGGCCGGCTGCGCGCGCTCTCCGTGCTCGGAGACAAGCCTTATCAGGGTGTCCCCGCGATCACCGACACGCTACCGGGCATGAAGAAGTACATCCCGTGGGGCTCGTGGTACGGCGTCTTCGTCAAGAAGGACACCCCCGATCCGATCAAGGCCAAGCTGGTCGCCGCGTTCAAGAAGGCCGGCGCTAACCCGAAGTACGTGGAGCTGATGGAGGGCCGCGGCACCACTATTCTCAACATCGGTGGTGACGAAGCGATCAAGTTCATCAAGAATTGGCAGTCGACGACGGCGTGGCTCTACCACAGCGTCGGCGCCGCCAAGAAGGACCCGGCGACCCTCGGCATCGCAAAGCCCTGATCGAATTGCTAGGCTTTGCCGACAACACGCGTGTGCCTCGCCGGGCCCCCGAGCCCGGCGAGGCATACAACGAAGCGCCTGCGCCATGCCATGCGAGGAGTTCCCCGATGAAGGAAGTCCGCCAGCGCCTCGCGGGCGAGGTGGTGTTCGTCAGCATCCTGCTGCTGATCAGCGCCTTCATGCTGTGGCAGTCCTACAAGATCTCGGGCTTCAGCTCCCTCTCCTCGGCCGGCGCCTTCCCGATGGCGGCGACCTTCGCGATGGTCGTCTCGGGGATCTTGATCTGGTTCCAGACGCAGCGTAGCAAGGCGGCGGTCGCCGAAACCGGTGAAAGCTATCCGGCGCTGTTCCGCCGCCAGATCACGCCGGGCATTGTGGTCACGTTCGTTCTGGCCGTGCTCGGTTACGCCATCGCACTCGAGCCCCTCGGCTTCGTGCTCGCCTCGTTTCTCTACCTGATGATCGCCATTTGGCTGCTCGGCAGCCGCAACATCGGGAAGAACCTGCTCGCCAGTGTCGCCTCGATGGTCGGCATCTACGTGGTCTTCAAGACGGCGTTCTCGGTCGTGCTGCCGCAGGGCACTCTGCTGCAGGCGATGGTCAAGGGTACGCCGTATGCGGGCTGGCTGCCATGACCGAGGCCCTCTCCTTTTTCCTGATCTCCTGGCTCGACCCCAAGCTGCTCTTCCTCACCGCCGCCGGCACGTTCGCCGGCATCTATATTGGCGCCATCCCCGGCCTCTCGGTGACGATGGCGGTGTCGATCCTCGTCTCGTTCACGTTCAAATGGCACGTCAACGAGGCGCTGACGCTGATCTCCGGCATTTTCTTCGGCGGGGTCTATGGCGGCTCGCGCTCGGCGATCCTGCTCAACATCCCGGGCGCGCCGGCGGCAATCGCCACGGGCCTCGACGGCTATCCACTGGCCAAGCGCGGCGAGGCGGGGCGCGCGATCGGCCTTACGACCGTCGTATCCGTGCTCGGCGGGTTCGTCGGTATTCTGGCCCTCGCCGTCGCCGCGCCGGCCGTCGCCAACCTTGCGCTCAAGTTCGCGCCGCGCGATTACCTGCTGCTCGCCATCTGGGGCATTCTGCTGGTCGGCTCGCTCTCCGGCAACTCGCTCGCCAAGGGCGTGTTCGCCGGCGCGCTCGGCATGCTCATCGGCTGCGTCGGCCTCGATCCGGTGACGGCAGAGCCGCGGCTGACTTTCGGCAGCCTCCAGCTTTCCGCCGGCATCTCCTACATCGTCGCCATGATCGGCTTCTTCGGTGTCTCCGAGGTCATGGCGCAGCTCCACGAGATCCACCTCAAGGCCACCAAGCAGGACGTGACGAAGATCATCCCGTCGTGGGACCTCGTGCTCAAGTATCTGCCGCTCTCGATGCGCACCTCCTCGATCGGTGTCGTGATCGGAGCGTTGCCGGGCGCCGGTGGCGACATCGCGGCGCTGATGGCCTACGACCACGCCAAGCGTACGGTGAAGAACCCGTCGCGACCCTTCGGCGAGGGCGCCTATGAGGGGCTCGTCGCGCCCGAAAGCGCCAACAATGCAGCAGTCGGCGGCGCCTACATCCCGATGTTGACGCTCGGCATTCCGGGCGACGCGGCAACCGCCGTCATCATCGGCGCGCTCTACATCCATGGCCTGAAACCCGGTCCGATGCTGATGATCGAGACCCCA
>Ga0209398_1000232_pt1 | contig 38412 bp, 29 predicted proteins | sample AshMeaBigSpring_FD_184125 | JGI IMG/M metagenome (GOLD analysis project Ga0209398, IMG submission 184125) | Groundwater microbial communities from Big Spring, Nevada to study Microbial Dark Matter (Phase II) - Ash Meadows Big Spring (SPAdes)... | ecosystem: Environmental > Aquatic > Deep...
TTCCTTTATCATTAATCCCCAACTTGGTTGTGGTGGTTGCACGCCAACACCTAAAAAGCTTAAACCAGCTTCAACCACAATGGCCGATGCAAAATTGCTGGCAGCAATTACCATAACAGGACCTAAAATATTTGGTAAAATATGTTTGAAAATAATTCTCATATTACTAAATCCCAACACTTTCGCTGCTTGAACATATTCTAGATTTTTAACTGCAAGTACTTGTCCTCTCACCAATCTAGCTACATTCACCCACATAGTTAAGCCTACAGCAATAAACACCTGCCAAAATCCTTTACCAAGAATTAGTGTAATTGCAAATACCAATAACAATGTTGGAATGCTCCAAACAACGTTAGTAAGCCACATAATGCAGTTATTAATCCATCCACCAAAATAGCCTGCAAAAGCCCCTAATGTTATACCAATTGATAGTGAAATAAAAACAGCAATAATGCCAACGCTTAAGCTAACTCTAGAACCAATGATGAGCCTACTCAACATATCTCTACCAAATTTATCAGTACCTAAAACAAAAGTTTGTTCTACTATTCTTTGCTTTCCAACTTTTGAAAGATGAATTGACTTAGCTTCTGTAACTCCTTCGTCGATATATTTTTCAAAAAAAATACTATCCTTTATTTGTTTCGATTGAACGATAGGAATCCATTGATACGAATCAATTTTACCAGAAAATAATGTAGTTACATTAGAAGTTGAAGATTGGTTTTCAGTATTTCTATTGACTAATAAAAATTGATTATGAAACCCTTGTTTTTTACTGCCAATCTCTGGAATAATTCTATTGGCATTTACTGTATTATCAGGAGCAATAGTGTAGGCAAAAATGGCAACCAATACGTTTATACAAATAATAATAATACCTATTACAGCCAGCTTATTTTGCATTAGCCGCTGCATGATAGTAGATGTTTGATTATTTGTTTTCACTTGTTGAAGATAACTGTGTTTGTAAAATTGAAGGTTAAATAATGTAGATTAATTATTTTACTTTTCTGCCTTTCCATTGATAGTTTGAAAATAGACCAAAACAGCCAGCTAAACTAGTATACAATACATGTGGAAATTGTAGTAATGTGTGCCACCACCTTAATTCTATTGAAAAAAAACGTGCAATTTTTACAGCAAATATGGCCTCAACAAAGGTTTTTATTGCCATTAAGCCAAGCCAAATAAATAAGGCATTAAAATGTATAAACGCTATAAAAGGGAATATCACCAAACCAATATTTACCAATAAAACAGCCCATAAAACAACAATTGTAGCTATTTCTTTATAGCTGTTTGTTTTGCTAGCCCAACGTACTCTTTGGTTAAAAAAACCACCTATTGTCTCCATTGGTTTTGTTGCTACAATTGCATCTTGATGATATAGATAGCCCAATTTTTTGGGATATTTATTTTGAATTTTTTTCATTAAAAACATGTCATCGCCACTAGCAATAGTATCTACACCTTTAAAGCCATCTACCTCAAAAAAAATCTTTTTTTCGTACGCTAAATTTGCACCATTACACATGGCATGAATACCCATTGAAATTGCAGCAGCAGTAATACCCTGTAAAGCCATAAAATCAATGCACTGAAAGCTTTGAAAAGCACTTCCGTTGTTTGTAAAAACTACAGGTGCTGCCACGAAAACCGAATTTGTTTGTTGTATGTAAAGGTTGTAACTCAATAGCCAATTTTTATTAACAAAACAATCAGCATCGGTAGTTACAATCCAATCTTTTGTAGATTTTTGAATACCTATTTCAATCGCCTTTTTTTTGTAAGAATTAATGGGTTTATTGCCTATTTCTTCTGAAAGTTTTACTAAATGAATATTGCTATGTTGTTGTTGAAATGTAGTTACAATATTTGCTGTTTCATCGGTAGAAAAATCGTCCATTACAAACACTTCCCATAAAGATGTTGGATAGTTTTGTTGTACAATTGATGTTAACAAGTTCCTTATGTTTTCGGCTTCATTTCTTGCAGGAATAATAATGGTGAAACCTTTATTTGGAGCGATATTTTTATTGAATTCAAAGGGTTTTAATTGAATAAAATAATGCCTATACACTAGCATTAGTAATAGGTACAGCACAAATAGGCAAATAAAGAAGCAAAAAATTATCCACATATCTACAAAGAAACAGTTTACTTGTTAAACAAAGCCTTTATTTGTGCGGTATGTTTTGGTTGTAATAATTGATGTCCTGCATGTATTTCTTCTACCATAATAAAAGGAATGTTTTTTTGAAATGCATATCCTCTTTTTGCAACAATAATTCTATCTAATTTTCCAAATAGCATTTTTACAGGAATTTTATTTGTAGCAATAATGGTTTGTAATTTTTTGAGATTGGGTTTAAACTTATTCATAATAGTCCATCTATCGTATAAAAGCATTCTTTCTTTTTCATCATCAATATAATGGTGCACAAATTTTACAATGCTTTTATTCAGTAGTCCAAATTTGTTTATCATCTGAATCAGTACAAATAGCCATTGTGGATGCTTCATGGTAAATTTAAATAAGTGATTTCCTGTTTGCGTTTGTGTGGCAATCCATTGCCATTTGTTTTTGTGTAATCCATCAGGAGCTAATAAAACCAATTGTTCTATTAATTCAGGAAAATCTTCTAATAATTGTAGTGCAACTCTTCCGCCCATGCTGTAGGCAAGAATTGATATTTTTTGACTGTAATTTATTGGTATAATTTTTTTTACAATTTCAATAATGTCAATTGGCAAAAAAGTACTGGCAGAGTTCCATTGCGTTAATCCATGATAAGGAAAGTCAAAAGCAATGATGGTATATTCTTCACTCAAAATTTCTTTGATTATATCGAATGAACGTCCATCTAAACCATATCCATGTAAACAAAGCAGTATTTTGTTGCCATCACCAAATTTGTAAAAATGTATGTTAGATGCTTTGTATGATATGAGCATATGGTTTGATTAATATACGTAATTCTATTGCATGAAACAATGATGCAAAAATATACTGCCATTTTTCCGAATCATAATTTTCCGAAACAAATATTGGCAATTTCGAAACAACCTTTTACCTTTGATTAGTTGCATAAACAACTATATGTCAAACAACCAATTTAAACGAGGAGAATTATATAGCGTAATTAATGGCATGGCTAGCACAGCTGTGGCAAGAAGATTGCAGAAGAATTTTAGAAACGATGGATTAGAAATTTGTGGAAAGAAGATTGTCTGAGTCAGCAAGAATTATGTAATAGAACGTTTAGAGATAAACCTAGTATTACAAGATTAATTGACAATTTAGAAAAGCAAAATTTGGTGATACGAAAACCATCGGTTACAGACAGAAGAATAAACTTGGTTTGTTTAACAGAAAATGCAAAAGATTTACAACAGCGTACAATAGATTTAGCCAATCAAACCATGCAAGAAGCGTTGGTAGGGATTACAAAAGAAGAAATTGACGTTGTAAAAAATGTATTTCAAAAAGTTTACGATAACCTAACTACATAAGAAAACGCTTAGCCATATCAATCATTTTTAAAATACAATTGCCATGAGTGCCACTACACAAAACACCACATTAAAAGGAGGAGAGTGGATAATTAAACAAAGCAATCCATTCGAAACATTTATTCCTGAAGATTTTAATGAAGAACAATCGATGGTAATGGATATGTGTCAACAATTTTTAGACACAGAAATATTACCGATTGTTGAAAGAATAGACAAATTAGAACCTGGTTTAATGCCATCTCTAATGGAAAAAGCAGGTGAACAAGGTTTACTTTCTACCTCTTTTCCGGAAGAATATGGTGGATTGGGAAAAGATTTTATTACTTCCACCATTGTAAATGAAGGTTTAGGTGGTGGTCATTCTTTTAGTGTTGCCATTGCTGCACATACAGGAATTGGAACTTTACCAATTTTATACTTTGGCACAGAAAAACAAAAGCAAAAATACATTCCCAAATTAGCAACTGGAGAATGGAAAGGTGCTTACGGATTAACGGAACCTAACAGTGGAAGTGATGCTTTAAGTGCAAAAACAACAGCAACGTTAAATGCAGAAGGAACGCATTATATTTTAAATGGTCAAAAATGTTGGATTACTAATGGTGGTTTTGCAGATGTTTACACTGTATTTGCCAAAATTGATGGCGATAAGTTTACTGGATTTATTGTAGAACGTGGTTTTGAAGGATTTACGCAAGGTCCAGAAGAACATAAAATGGGTATCAAAGGATCGTCTACTGTACAACTATATTTTCAAGATTGTAAAGTACCCGTAGAAAATGTTTTGGGCGAAATTGGAAAAGGGCATGTAATTGCATTTAACATCTTAAATATTGGTCGTTTAAAATTAGATGCGGCTACCTTAGGTGGAGCAAAAAGAGCAGCTACCACATCGGTGCAATACGCCAATACTAGAGAACAATTTAAACTACCTATTTCTAAGTTTGGAGCCATTAAACACAAACTAGCAGAAATGTGTATTCGTTTGTGGGTTTGTGAAAGTGCACTGTATCGTACCTCTAAATGGATTGATGAGAAAGAACATGAATTGTTAGATGCAGGAGTACCTTTTAACCAAGCAGTTTTAGGAGCAGCAGAAGAGTTTGCAATTGAATGTGCCATGTTAAAAGTATTTGGTAGTGAAGTGTTAGATTTTGTGGTAGATGAAGGTGTACAAATACATGGTGGTAATGGTTTTAGCGATGAGTATATGATTAGTAAAGCTTACAGAGATAGCCGCATTAATCGTATTTACGAGGGTACTAATGAAATTAATCGATTACTTACTGTAGATATGGTATTAAAACGTGCCATGAAGGGCAAGTTAGATTTAATGGGGCCAGCAATGAATGTGCAGAAAGAGTTAATGAGCATTCCTGATTTTAATAGTGAAGATGAGGGTGTTTTTGCCAAAGAAATTAAATACATCAATAATTTCAAGAAAGCTATTTTAATGGTTGCAGGTGCAGCAGTTCAAAAACTAATGATGCAATTAGACAAAGAACAAGAGGTATTAATGAATATTGCTGATATGGCTATTGAAACTTTTCATGCAGAAAGTGCACTATTAAGACTGTTGAAATTAGTTGAGAAAAATGGATTAGATACTTCATCTGTACAAGCAGATATTGTAAAAACATATATTTATGATGCCGCTGATAGAATAAATAAGGCTGGAAAAGATGCTTTGAATAGCTTTGCAGACGGTGATGAATTGAGAATGATGCACATTGGTTTGAAAAGATTTACAAAAACAGAACCATTTAATTCAAAAGATGCAAGACGTAGAATTGCATCAAAAATGATAACAGATAATAAATACGCATTTTAACCTTTGTTTTGGTTGTTTTAAGTGTAAGCCCCGTTCTATTATTAGGATGGGGCTTTTTGGTTAATACAAATTTGGTGTCAATTTTGATTCGTGTTTACAAGTACTTTCAGAATCGATAATTTAGTTTTTAAGGTTTAGTAAAGATTTTTTAGCAATTAAGTAACATAAAAATTGTTGAATAAAGTCAAAAAACCTTATTTTGCATTACGATATTTTATTCTTTGCCATAGAAAACAGAAACTAGTTAACAAATTTTAAGAAAATTTAAGTTTGACGTACATCTACCCCCTGATTTGAAACTATTAATTTTTTTTTAATTTGGTGCTTGTACCACTTTAAATTATATATTTGTGTTTACCTGTTAATTGTTTTTTATGATGAGAAACCGTTTTAGATTGGTTTTAATTATTGCTTCTTCTGTTAGTCTAGTCTCTTGCTTTAAAAAAAGTAAGTCTAAAGACGCTAACGACGATGGTCAACTCCATGGTGTAATGTCAGGAGCAAAACCTAGTATGGCTGTTCCTTATGGAATGGTGTATGTTCCGCCAGGAACTTTCCACATGGGACCTAGTGATGAGGATATTAATTTCTCATTTACATCAAGAAATAGACAAGTTTCAATACCCGGATTTTGGATGGATGCAGCCGAAATTACGAATAATAAATACAGACAATTCGTAGTTTGGGTTAGAGATTCGATAGCGGCTAAAGAACTTGGATATTACAAATCTGGTCCAGGTTCTGGAAGTGATTCTGCAATTGCTATTGATTGGGTAAAAGCAAAAACCATTAAGTATGATGCTTCTAACCTAGAAAAATTAGGTAATAAATTAATACTAGCTCCTGATAATCGCTTATATGGTAAAGCAGATTTAGATCCAGACAAATTGGTGTATCGTATCGAAAGTTTTCAACTTTCTGAAGCTGCAAAAAGAGAGAATGCGGGTGTCGCAAGAAAAAATTTTATCCTAAGAAACGATCAAAAGATTTATCCTGATACACTCGTTTGGATGAGAGACTTCTCTTACGCATACAACGAACCAATGACAAAGCGTTATTTCTCTCACCCTTCTTTTGGTAATTATCCTGTTGTTGGAGTAAATTGGAAACAAGCCGTAGCTTTTTGCCATTGGAGAACGCATATACAAAATAGTTTCTTAGCAAAAAAGAAATTCGCAATTGAAAGTGATTATAGATTGCCAAGCGAGGCTGAGTGGGAATATGCAGCAAGAGGTGGAAGATCTAATTCTATGTATCCTTGGGGTAATTACTACTTAAGAAATAAAAAAGGTTGTCTATTGGCAAATTTTAAGCCAGGAAGAGGTAATTATGCTGAAGATGGTGGTTTCTACACTGTAAGAGCAGATGCCTATTGGCCTAATGATTTTGGTTTATATAATATGGCTGGAAATGTTGCAGAATGGACTAATTCGTACTTCAATGAAGGTGCATACAATTTTGTTCATGACATGAGTCCTGATCTACGTTATGATGCAAAAGATCAAGATCCTCCAAGAATGAAAAGAAAGGTTGTACGTGGTGGTAGTTGGAAAGATGTAGGGTATTTCTTGCAAACGAGTACACGTAGTTATGAATACCAAGACACAGCTAAATCATATATTGGTTTTCGTTGTGTAATTGATTTAGCTCCTAAAATGAGAAAATAAAATTTAGTTAACTTCTATTTACACCCCTTGTTACGAACTATTGTACTTGAGAATTAGTACATAAATTAATTATTCTAAATCTTTAAAAATTTAAAAACAGAATCTATGTCAGCAGGATTAACCAAAGGTCAAAACAGATTATTAAATATAGTGGTATGTCTGGGTGCAGCCATTGTAATTGTAGGTGCCCTTTTCAAAATTATGCACTATCCTGGTTCAGAATATTTATTACCAATTGGTCTTCTTACTGAAGCCGGTATCTTTTTAGTATACGCTATTTTACCACCTGCTGATGATAATCATGCTCCAGCTGTTGAGGTTGTAAAAGGTAATCCTGCATTAAAAAGTATGGAAAAAATGTTAGCTGAAGCTGATATTACTCCTGCTAATTTGACTAAGTTAAGCTCAGGATTTCAAAAATTAGGTTCTACAGTAGAGAAAATGGGAGAAATTGGCGATGTTGTAAAATCTACTGGCGATTTTTCTGCGAAAACCAAAGAAGCTGCAAACGCATTAGGTGCTGTTTCAGGTGCTGTTAGTAAAGCAACAGAATCACTTTCTGCATTCAATGGTTCTGCTGAAAGCACTAAACAATTTCATATTCAAGTGCAATCACTTACAAAAAATCTTTCTTCAATGAATACTATTTATGAGTTAGAGTTGCAAGAAAGTAACAACCATTTAAAAGCGTTGAATCAATTCTATGGTAAATTAGCTCAAGCTTCTGCAACCATGAATAGCACTGCAGAAGATGCTGCAAAAGCAAAAGAGCAAATTGCAGCTTTAGCAAATAACTTAGGTAGATTGAATCAAGTTTACGGAAATATGCTAACTGCGATGCAAGGAAGAGGTTAATTATTTTAAACGGATTTCTTCCGATTAAAATTTTACCAGCATATTGTAATTTAAATTTTTAATCTAATTTAACTGTAAACACAGATGTCATTACCTAAAGAACCTAGGCAAAAGATGATTAACGTGATGTATTTGGTACTAACAGCTTTGTTAGCACTAAATGTATCATCTGAAATATTAAATGCCTTCAAAACAATCGATAAAAGTTTAATAACGTCGAATGGCATTATTGATGCCAAAAATGAAACTATTTTTAAATCATTCGTTCAAAAAAAGAGCCAAGCTGAAACAAGAGAATTAGCTGCTAAATGGGAGCCGAAAGCTTTGCAAGTAAAGCAAATTGCTGATGAAACAGTAGCTTATCTCGAAAATTTAAAAGTGGAGCTCAAAAAAGCTTCTGGATTAGAAGTGGTGGATGGTGTAGAAAAATATAAGGAAGATGAATTAGATGCTTCAACACGATTATTTGTTGAAGGTCCTGGAGCCGCAAAAGGAAAGGAAATTTTAGAAAAACTTAAAAGTTTTAAAGAAAGAGCTTTAGCAGTAGATCCTGAAGTTGGAAAAGAATTTGCTAATTCATTACCCTTAAACTTAGAAGTTCCAAAATCTGAAAAAAATGGTACTGTTGGTGAAGGTGATTGGGCATATAGGTATTTCCATATGACTCCAACTGTAGCTTCATTAACTATCTTTAGTAAGTTTCAAAACGATATCAAAAATAGTGAAGCACAAATAGTTGAGTTCTGTCACAAAAAAATTGGAGAGGTACAAGTTCGTTACGACGCTTTCCAAGCAATAGCAAGTCAAAGTTCTGAATATTTAATGCCTGGTCAAGAATTGAGAATTACTGGTGGTGTTGGTGCTTTTAGTAGTGCTGCTAAACCTACCGTTTCAGTAGATGGTGCAGTTGTTCCTTTAAATGCAGAAGGTGTTGCAGAATGGAAAACAACAGTTGGTGGACCTGGTACTTATTCTAAAAAAGTTACCATCTCATTTAAAAAACCAGATGGTACAACTGGAACATTGGATAAAGAAATTAAATATACCGTTGGTTCACCAACAGGTGTTAGTGTAAGTGCAGATGCTGTTAAAGTATTATACATTGGTGTTGCAAACCCAATTTCGATTTCTGGTGGTTCTAAAGGTGCTGAGGCTATTTCTGCTACAATCGATAACGGATCATTATCTAATAAAGGCGGTGGTAAGTTTGAAGCTACTGTAGATAAACCAGGTAATGCAGTAATTAATGTTACTGTAGATGGAAAATCAACTCCTTTTAACTTTAGAGTTAAACGTATTCCTTCACCAACTCCAATGGTAGGAAACAGTGCAGGAGGAACCATCTCTGTTAATACTTTTAAAGCAAATGTGGGTGTTAGAGCTGAATTGAAAGACTTTGTTTTTGAAGGAATTAAATACGACGTAGCTGGTTTTACAATAGTTTGTACTGGTAAAGGTTTCGAGAATAGTGGTCCTAAATTCGCAGTAAATAGAGGAGCTTATTTTAGTCCTGAAGCAAAAGCTGCCATTGAAATGTGTAAAGTAGGTTCTTCTGTAACAATAACTGATATTACGGTTACAGGACCTGATGGAACAAGAAAGATTGATGGTTCTATGGCTTTTAACCTTGGAAATTAATACAATTACATATTTATATGATGAAGAAAATAACAATATTGTTTATGAGCTTTTTAGTCATTTCTGTTCTAGCTATAGCACAGAAAAAAACTACAAAGTCAAAAGCAAAAGCACCAGCGGCAAACGCTAATCCATTCGGAGGACCTGTAACGCCTACTAAGCCAAGTACTACAAAATCAAAAGGAAATGCGAATCCGTTTGGAAGTAATACTAATAGCGATCCATTTGGTGCATCTTCAAGTAGTGCAGATCCTTTCGGTAAATCTGCAAGCACTTCTGATACATCTAAAAAAAGAGGATATGGTTCAAATGCACCTATAGTAGTTGTACCAACTGTGGGTAATAATCCACTTAGTGATTCCGTAAAAGTTTCTCTACGTAATGATAATATTATTGAGAAAAACTTATTAAAAGATAGAACTCCAATTTTATATGATCATATTCGTGAAGATGATGCTGTTTATAAGCAACGTATTTGGCGTGTTATTGATGCAAGAGAAAAATCAAACTTGTGTTTTAAATATCCTGTAGAAGGAGATAATGGAAGTCAACTTTTCTTTGCTATTCTATACAAAGCAGTTGTAGATGGTGGTGTTACAGCTTTTGAGGATGAACGTTTTACAATTCCTTTTACAAAAGATAAATTTAAAGAGCGTTTTTCAGGTGGTGTTGATACATCTGACGTAATTGGTTTAGATGGTGAAACAGTATTAAGAAGAGAAGTTAGATACAAGGAATTTCCTGTTGATTCTATTTTTCAATTTAAAATTAAAGAAGAAGTTGTTTTTGATAAAGAATCTTCTCGTTTAATTACTCGTATTCTTGGTATTGCTCCAATGGGACCAACTATTGTAAATGGAAAGATTTACTCTGATGGAAATACTTATCCATTATTTTGGATTTATTATCCTGATGCAAGAAGTTTTTTAACCAAATATGAAGTATACAATCCAAAGAATTTTGGAAACAGAATGACTTGGGAAGATTTATTTGAAAGCAGAATGTTTAGTTCTTTTATTGTGAAAAGTACTATCGACAATCCTTTTGATCAAGATTTAAATACTCGTTTTGGTAAAAATAAGCTGTATATGTTATTAGAGGGTGATGCAATTAAAGAGAAAATCTTTAATTACGAACAAGATTTGTGGGCTTATTAAAACTGATTTTATTAATAATAATTAAAAAGGCGAACTCAATTGTAGTTCGCCTTTTTTTGTTTTTCTTATTAGGTTAATGTTACTTTATTTTGAATGATATGAAATATTTTTATAGTTAATGCTTGAAATAAAATTTTTGAGTTTGCGTTTCTCTCTATATAATAACAAGCTTTATCTAACTCTTCAATTAATACTTGTAATTGACTTACTGAGGCTATTTTATTTAATCGTTGAGCAAAATCTTTTTCATTTTCTGCAATAGGAAAAACATCTGTGCCAACAACTTTTATTCGAATACTTTGCTCAATTAAGTGATTGAAATACCGCAAGAATTGTTTTTGTTTTTCTCGTCCATATTTGCTGATTTCGTCTGTAAATTTTACTTGTGCTATAGGACCACCTCTTAATGTGCTATTAAGCCATTCTTTCACTAATTGTTGCCAATCTTCTTCATTGTGTTGTAGTAATTGTATCGCTTCTCTATAGTTTCCTTCAGCAATTGCTGCAATTTGTTGAGCCTTTACTGCGTCTACATTACTTTTTTGTTCTAAAGATTCCGCAATTTGTTTTGTTTCTAACAAAGGAATTTTAATAAGTTGACATCTACTTAAAATAGTTGGTAAAATTAATTCTTCATTTTCCGCAACTAAAATAAAGAGTGTGTTTACAGGTGGTTCTTCTATCAGTTTTAAAAGTTTATTTCCCTCTTTACCCAAATATTCTGGCATCCATAAAACAAGCACTTTATAGCCACTTTCAAAACTTTTAAGGTTTAGTTGTTTTATGATATCATTGCATTCTTCTGCAGTTATATTTCCTTGTTTATTTTCAGCTCCAATAAATTGTAACCAATCATATGCATTACCGTAGGGATAATTTTTTACAAACTCTCTCCATTCTTTAATAAAATCTGTGCTTTTTGGTTTTTCACCACTTTTTCTTGTATAAACTGGATAGGTATAATGTATATCTGGATGCATTAATTGATTGGCTCTTTGAAACGAATCTAAATGTGTAAGTTCTTCTGGCGATTTGTACGTACTTGAATTATCTGATTGAATACTTCCTCCGAATAAATCCTCTATTTGTTGCGTTTTTGAAGGTTGGCAAACAATAAATTGTGCAAATGCTAAAGCTAAGGGTAAAGCTCCAGATCCCTCTTTTCCTAAAAACAAAAGTGCATGACTTAAACGGTTTTGTTGAACCATTTCTATTAAGTGGCTCTTTACAGTTTCTTGACCAATAATTTCTTTAAATTCCATTACAGCGAAGTTAATTGGATGTTGTTTTATTTATCGTATAACCTTCGTTTTTTGCAATAAAAAAAGGACACAAAACTGTATCCTTTTATTAAATTGTAATATCTATTGTTTTATTTTAAATATTTAGCAATTGCTTCACTATCTGGTGTAACATTACTAGGAAAATATTCTAATAATTTACCGTTTTCGTCTAACAAAAATTTATTGAAATTCCAACTGATTGAGGCATCTAAAACACCATTTTCGCTTTTTGAAGTTAACCATTTGTAAATAGGAGCCATATCACTTCCTTTAACACTAATTTTACTGGCTAAAGGAAAACTTACACCAAATCTTGCTTTACAAAATTCAACAATTTCTTCATCGCTGCCAGGTTCTTGTCCGCCAAAATTATTTGCAGGAAAACCAACAATTACCAACTTGTTTTTATTAGCATCATATAATTTTTGTAATGCATCATACTGTTTTGTGTATCCACATTTTGAAGCAACATTTACCACTAAAATCTTCTTTCCTTTAAACTTAGAAAAATCGATTGTTTTGCCATCAATACCTTTTACTTTGAAAGAATGAATACTATTGTTTGATGGAAGAGTGAATGCAGTTAGCATTATTAAACTTAAAATGGTGATTAAATTTTTCATGTATAATAGTTTTATAGTTAAACAAGTTTTTTGAAATAATGTTTGTTGGTTTTGAGAAATTGTACATTCAAAAAAATGAATTATTGTTTTTCGTAGCAACCAATATCTATTATGTTGTTTACAATCCTAGCTTTTCCATCTAAATCGAATGTTAAAGCGTTATTTATACCTTTATCAATTAAAGGAGAGTTTTGTTTGGGCCGAAAATTAAAGAATCTAGCATTTGCATTAATACTATCAAAAAGAGGACTCACATTTTTAATGCTGTTTGTAATGTTTGCAAGAGTAGGAGCAATATCTGTTTTTACTTTATACAAAACATGGTTGAAACTCACATTAAAACTTGCACTATTGTTTCTTGCCAAAACAATTTCATTTTCTACCAAACCACCTTCCCCATACAAAACACAATTGTTAAATTGACACGATAGTGGGTTTACTACATTATTACTATTTGAATTACTTATTGTAACTACAGGGTTTTTATGTTCTACATAGTTATTATTGTAACTAACAATTGTATTGTTTGTGAATTGATAACTTCCCCCACTAACGATAAACACATTGTAGCCACAATTGCTAATTAAACAATTGTTTGCAACAATGCTTGTATTGCTTGCACCAATGGCAACATCGTAAATATTGTTAAATGTGCAAGCGTTTAAAGTAAGTTTTGGATTGGTGTTTAATGATGGATTTTCTACAATTACACCTTGATAACTATTTTGAATCATGCAATGTTGAAGCCTATTATTAATACTTGTTTGGGTAAAATAAATTCCAGGCCAAGCAGCAGGATAGTTTTTATAAGGTTCATCTAATCTATCACCTTTCAACTCAATTTTTGTACTATCGAATGCTTCACCATTAGCAATTAAAGTACCTCTTACAATAATTGGTGCATTTGCATTTACATACAGTTTTGTACCTTTTTGTAATGTTAATATTTTCGATTCAGCAACAGTAAGTCCACCTAATATCACAATGGGTAATTGATTAGAAAATGTAGTGTCGTTTTGAATTGTTTTATTCCGTAAGAAAAATGCATTTTTTCCAAAAGCATCTAATTGTAAATAACGAGTATTTCCGTTATAATTGATGGCAATACTATCTCTAACAACAAATGGTAAACTACTATTATTTGGATTGATAGAAACGGTAACAAATCCGTATAAGCTATCATTAGCGGCAATTTCAACATCTTTAATGTTTGTTGCAGAAATGCCATCAATATTCATTTTGAAAAAAGAATTTCCTCCACCAGCAAGCTGAATAGAACTGATTAGCAACTTCTGATTATTGCGATTAAAAATTTTAAAGAATTGTGTTGTAGAACCTGTTGTGGTAAATATTGTATCGAAATGAAGTGTATCTTCAGAAAGTACGAGTAATGCATCTTTATTTGTAATAAAGCTATCTTTTTTGCATGCCGTTTGGAAGAAAATAAATAAGATAATAGCAAAAAATGGGAATATAACTTTCATTCAAATTTTTTAAATAATCGTTCAAAAAAGTATCGTAAATGTAAGCGTAATTCTATGAATACAATAAGTGTAAAAAACGGCAAAGCATTAATGTAATTTTACAAAGCAATTTTATAGGGTAAATGCAAGACTAATAATACTCAGCTTTGTATTTGGTATTTCTAAAATTTTATTGCCACATGCTTCAAACGTAGCACCTGTTGTTAAAACATCATCGACTAAAGCAATATGTTTACCCTCTAAATTCTTTTGATTTGCAATTTCAAAAGCTCCATCTATATTTTGCCAGCGATCAATTCTATTTTGTTTGGTTTGTGTTTCAGTATTTACATGTCTGATGATTGATGTTTTATCTATCGGTTTATTCCATACATTAGAAATACCATCACAAATAATAGCTGCTTGATTATAGCCTCGTTTCGCTTCTTTCTTTTTATTTAATGGAATTGGAATTAATACATCAACATCATTAAACCGATTTGTTTTCAAGAGTTGTTCACCCATTAGCTTTCCCAAAAATTCACCTATATCTTTATTGCCTTTATATTTCAATTGAAAAATAAGATGCTGCATTAATGCTTTCTTATTAAAATAAAAACCTGCTGTTGCATGTTCAATGTGTATTCGACCATGAAATTTTGCTTCTGCAAGATTGTTGTAAGAATCTGTAAAACCAGTAATGGGTAATTCGAACAAACACTTCGAACATAAATAACTATTGTTGTTTACAATATCGGAGGCACAGCCTTCACAAATATGTGGATAGAATAAATGGGATAAATGATGAGCTGCAGCGACTAGCGGTTTTAAAGCGTACATAAAAATTTGTTTTTCTAAAAACAAATTACAAAAAAATATCTATAGTATAACTAAGTTTAAAATAAAAGTTGATATACTTCATGAACATGCGTAGCTGCTATAATTTCGATTTTAAATTGTTTTGGATCAAAACTTTTCTTGTTGAATTTACTCACTACAATTTTTTCAAATCCTAATTTTTCAGCTTCCGCAATTCGTTGTTCTATTCTATTAACGGCTCTAATTTCTCCGTTTAATCCAACTTCACCAGCAAAACAAATATGTGCAGGTAAAGCCACATCTTCATAGCTACTTAATAAGGCACAAATCACGGCTAAATCAATTGAAGGATCCTCAACTTTTATTCCTCCAGCAATATTTACAAACACATCTTTTGTGCCGAATAAAAAACCGCCTCTTTTTTCTAACACAGCTAATAAAAGTTGTAGTCTTCTCAAATCAAAACCACTCACCGTTCTTTGAGGTGTACCGTACACACTTTGTGTTACCAACGCTTGCACTTCAATCAACAAAGGTCTCATACCTTCTAAAGATGCAGCAATTGCACTACCACTTAGTTGTTCGTCACGTTGGGTAATTAATATTTCAGATGGATTATCAACAATACGCATTCCATTCGAGCTCATTTCATAAATTCCAAGTTCAGATGTACTTCCAAATCTGTTTTTTAAGGTTCTTAGTATTCTATAAGCATAATGTCGATCACCTTCAAATTGTAAAACCGTATCTACAATATGTTCAAGAATTTTTGGTCCAGCAATACTTCCATCTTTGGTGATATGTCCAATTAAAAAAACTGGTGTATTGGTTTCTTTAGCAAACTTTTGAAATTCTGCTGTACACTCTTTTATTTGACTCACACTACCAGCAGATGAATCGATTAAGTTAGATTGAATTGTTTGAATAGAATCTACAATTACTAAATTGGGCTGAAGTTTTTTAATTTCTTGAAATATAGGCTGAATCAATGTTTCAGTCAATAAATAAAAATTCGGATTCGAAATTTTTAGTCTATCTGCTCGTAGTTTTATTTGTTGCTCACTTTCTTCTCCACTAATGTACAAAACCTTTAAGTTTTGCATCATTAATCCATGCTGTAAAAACAAAGTGCTTTTACCAATACCAGGCTCTCCACCTACTAAAACCAAACTGCCATTTACAATACCACCTCCTAAAACTCTATTTAATTCAGGGTCATTAGTAACTATTCTTTTTTCAGAAGTAGTAGTAACATCACTGAGTGTAATCGCTTTATTTATTTTTTTTGTAGAAGAAATAGCTGACCAACTATTTTCTTTTTCAGTGCCTTTATCAATTACTTCTTCTACAAACGTATTCCATTGATTACAGCTAGAGCATTTTCCAACCCACTTCATACTTTCATACCCACAATTGCTACAAAAGAAGGCTGTTTTAACTTTACTCATGCTAAACGTTTAAGTATGAAAAAATAGAAAGGCAAGTGTAAACATATCAATTTACTAATTGCAAAAGGGCCAACTATATAGTTGACCCTTTCACTTACTAACCCATTAAATTCCATTGCTAAATTACAGTTTTAGGTTGTATGTGCAAATTATTTTTATAGTTTCCGTTTTTTGATAGTAACCAAATTAAATTTTCATTTTTTGTTAGAAGTATTTGAGTCACAGCGGATATTTTACGGAACTTAATATATTTTAATTTAATTAATATGTTTGTTGTTTATTCAAATAGTTGAATGCAAGTTGAGTAATCTATTGAAAATGAATAATCAAAATAAAATTTATTGTATTTGATTATTTTTTATTTAAAGTGTTTTTTCTTCTTTATATGAATAAATTTAGCATTGATAATTAACTACTTATATTTTTTTGAAAAAATTTTTTCTTTTCAAAATGCAACTTTATATTTGTTAACGTTGTCTTAACAATTGTAACAACATATTTTAACCAAACATTAATTTATCATGAGAAAAAAAGTTTACTTAAGCCTTTGTGCTCTCGTGTTTTTGACACTGAGTACAATAGCACAAACAGTAACGGTTACGGGTAAAGTGGTAGACGAAAAGTCATTAGCTGTTCCAGCGGCCACTATTCTTGAAAAAGGAACAAAAAATGCAGTTTCTGCCGGTGCTGATGGTTCGTTCACTATTAAAGTTAAAACAGGAGCGATATTAGTTATTTCTTCTGTTGGATTTGAAACACAACAGGTAAAGGCAAGTGCTAACTTGTCTGTTAAGTTGAATCCAGAAGACGTATCACTTGCAGAGGTTGTTGTTACTGGATTTGGTCAAACAGTTAAAAAAGATGTAACATCATCAATTACTCGAATAAAAGGTGCTGAGGTTGCTAATACCCCTGTTCCTAATTTCTTACAAGGTGTTCAAGGAAGAGCAGCAGGCGTATTTGTTGAATCACAAAATGGTAAGGTTGGAGAAGGTATCAAGGTAAGAATAAGAGGTGCCTCATCAGTAAGTGCATCCAATAGCCCTCTTTATGTTGTTGATGGTATTCCAATAAATACTGCATCTTTATCTGGTAATGCTTTAGCAGACATAAATTTCAATGACGTTGAATCTTTTGAAATTTTAAAAGATGCAGCTGCAACTGCAATTTATGGTTCAAGAGGCGGTAATGGAGTAGTTTTAATTACTACCAAAAAAGGAAAAGCTGGAAAAGCCAAGTTTAGTATCAACTTACAACAAGGAACAAATAATCCAACAAACAAAAGAGGATTTTTGAATTCTACAGAATATTTACAGTTTTTTAGAGAAGCTGCTGAAAACGCTGGTAGATATCATTTTAATAGAGGTGGAAACTGGCTTGGTTTTGCTAATGAAGCTGCTGCAGTTGCATACATGACAGGAGTGATAAATAGTAGATTTAACCGATATAGTGGTTTAAATACTGGTGGTGCAGATTGGAAAGCGGATACAGTGAACACAAATTGGGAAGATTTAGCTTTCCAAGATGCTAAGACTACAATTGCAGAAGTTAGTGCATCTGGGGGGAATGATAAAACTAAATTTTTCATTAGCGGTTCGTACAATGATCAAGATGGTATTTTGTTTTATAATAAATTTAAAAGATATGCTGGAAGAGTCAATTTAGAGCAAGAACTAAGTTCAAGACTAAAAGTAGGTGTAAATTTAACTGTATCACGTACAGAAGCAAGAAGGGTAGCTGGTGATAATGAATTTACTACTCCTATGCAAATTGTGGCCTTAGCACCTATTACACCAGTAAGAAATAATGCAGGTGTTTTGTTTGATAGACCAACTGCAACATATTACAATCCATTAATTGAAACTGAAAACGCTTCTTACACTTCTACAACTTTTAGAAACATTAGTACAGCATTTGCTCAATTAAATATTTTAAAAGGGTTAAATTTTAGAACTGAATTCGGTCTTGATGTATTGACACAAAATGATAAAGAATTCTACGGAAGAAGAACATTAAATGGGCAAGGTACAAATGGCTTGGGAGTATCTACTTGGTTAAGAAGCGTTAGATACACTACCAATAATTATTTTAATTACAACACTACAATAAAGTCTAAACATGACATCGACGCTACGGTTGGTATGTCATTTGAAAAATTAGCAAATGATCAATCTTCGGTTGAAGGTCAACAGTTTGCAAACGACGATTTACGAAACATTGCCAACGCAGCAACAATTACAGCTGGTTCATCAAGTTTATCAGAATTAGCCATAGCATCTTATTTTGGTAGAGTTAACTACAAGTTCAATAAAAAATATTTACTTGGTTTAAGTGGTCGTTTTGATGGATCTTCTGTTTTCGGAGAAAATAAAAGATATGGTTTTTTCCCTTCTGCATCAATTGGTTGGATTGTTAGTGAAGAAAAATTCTTACGTGAAAATAAGGTTATTGATTTCTTAAAAGTTAGAGCAAGTTATGGTAGTTTAGGAAATCAACAAGGTTTTGGCAATTATGCTTGGAGAGGTGTTTATGGAACAAGTAGATATGCAGGTGTTGCTGGTCTTGCACCAGGATCTTTGCAAAATGATGTTTTAACTTGGGAAACTACGAATCAGTTCGATTTAGGTTTTGAGATTGGTGTTTTAAACAATAGAATTGTATTTGAATTTGATTATTATCACAAAAAATCGGCTGGTGATGGCAAAGGTTTCATCTATAATTATCCGTTACCGCTAACATCTGGTTTTTCAACAATTACAAGAAATATTGGAGAAATCGAAAATAAAGGTGTAGAATTTTCTATCAATTCTACAAATATTAAAACTCGAAACTTTACATGGAATACTAGTTTCAATTTGTCATTAAACAAAAATAAAGTACTTAAAATAGATGGTCAACAAGATACTTTATCATTCAATGACGGTAGATTTATGAATGCTTTAATTGTTGGTAAACCAATTGGTGTTCATTACGGACCTATTTATGCCGGTGTTGATCCTGCAAACGGAGATCCTTTATACTATGAGCAAGATGGAAAAACTACAACTAATGACTATAATGCAGCAGGTAGTTTTGTTGTGGGTGATCCAAACCCAAAATGGTTTGGTGGAATTACCAATACATTTTCATACAAAGGTTTTGAATTAAGTGTTTTGTTTCAAGGTGTTTTCGACTATGAAGTTGTTAATGGTGCAGGCGGATTCATGAGTGCAAGAGGCGATTGGTTTGATAATCAAACTCGTGATCAATTACAAAGATGGAAAAAACCAGGAGATATTACTAATGTTCCTGAAGCTAGATTAAACTGGTTAGGAGATTTTCAATCACCAGGCGTATCTACTCAGTATATGGAAGATGCTAGTTATATAAGATTAAAGCAGCTGACTTTTTCGTATAATTTACCAAATAAACTTTTAAGTAAACTTAAATTAGGTTCAGTACGTGCATATGTTACTGGTGTAAATCTATTTACTTGGACAAGCTACACTGGTTGGGATCCGGAAGTAAATACAGATTATAGAGCTAGTAATATTAACCAAGGAGCCGACTTTTATGCTGCACCACAAATTAAATCAGTAACCTTTGGTCTAAACATTGGCTTTTAATACTTTAAATCTATGATTATGAATTTTAATAAATTTTGTTTATCAATTATTGCATCTAGCTCGTTATTGCTTGCATGTAACAAACAATTAGATCTTCCAAACCCGCAAGCTATAGGTAACGACTTGGCATTTTCCACTGATGCTAATGTCAAACAAGTTTTGGTCAGTGCCTATAATGCTGTTAGTGATGGTAGCTTATATGGAGGTGATATCCAAATTTTTGGAGATCTTATGGCTAGTTCTGGTGAACTTAACTGGACTGGTACTTTTAATACTTACAGAGAGGTTTTTGGTAATTCGATGCTTACAACCAATCCAATTATCAGAGATTTATGGGGAGATGGCTATTATGCAATTAATGTTGCAAATAGTGTTATTGCAAATATTAATAAAGTAAATGCAGCTGATAGAAACCGTGTAAAAGGCGAAGCATTGTTTATACGTGGTGCAATTCTTTTTGAACTTACACGCTTTTATGGTAAAGCTTTTAATGATGGAACTCCTACACAAAATTTAGGAGTTGTTATTCGTACTACACCTGTATCTGGATTTAGTGATGTTGATTTCCCAAAGAGAAATACGGTAGCTGAATGTTACAGTCAAGTCATTGCTGATTTAACAGAAGCAGAGTCATTGTTGCCAAATAAAAATGGAGTTTATGCAAACAAGGTAGCAGCTGCTACAATATTAGCAAGGGTCTATTTGCAGTCAGGGAATTTTAGTGGTGCAAGAGATGCTGCAAATAGAGGCATCACTGCTGCTAACGGTAATTTTAGTTTAGTCTCTACATATAGCTCTGCCTTTAATAATGCTACATATACAACCGAGGATGTATTTGCAATTGTTGTTAGTGACCAAGATGGTGTTAATAATTGTCATACATTTTATTCCATACCACAATATGGAGGTAGAGATGGTGATATAGTTATATTGGACGGGCACATGAATCTTTATCCAAATGGTGATGCTAGAAAGGCTTTATTCTATTCATTTTCTGGTGATTGGAGAAGTGGTAAATGGAGAGATCAATATAGGAATGTAAAAGTTATTCGTCTTGCAGAGCTGTATTTAATTAGAGCTGAATGCAACGTACGATTAAGTCAAACTGTTGGTGATACCCCTTTAAATGACGTAAATAGGTTAAGAACTAGAGCAAGTGCTCCTGTACTATCTGCAGTTACACTAGCTGATGTGTTATTGGAAAGACGTTTAGAATTGGCACATGAAGGTTTTCGTGTGCATGACGCAAAGCGTTTGAATCTAAATGTAAATGGTAGATCTGCATTTGATAATAGACTCACTTTTCCTATTCCATTTAGAGAACTAAACTCTAATCCAAATTTAGTACAGAATGCAGGTTACAATTAATTAAAATTTCAAGTAATCTATATTAATAAAAAAGCTACATCCAATCTTGATGTAGCTTTTTTTATTAATATAGACATTTTCAAATTTTCTTCTTCTTAATTTATTAAGTTATAAAATATAAGATAATATTATTGTATCACAGTAATTAATGCATTTCAAAATGTAATTGTTTTTTTATTTGAAATTTTAGATTAGATTCATTAAGTCAAGTAAATAGGAAGAAAGCTCTGCTAAGGAACAACTTTCCAGCAATTGCTTGATGGAAAATGATAATTGAGGCAGTCTAATTTAGGGCTGCCTCAATTATTTGTGGATTACTCAATGGCTACAAAACATACTTCGGTTTTCTTGATTTTTAAAATGTAGATGCTATTTATTGGAGTTCTTTTTGGCTTCAAGTCTTAGTGCACGATGTAGTTTAAGTTGCTCTTTTAAATGGACAAAATAGCCTTCAATCTAATTGGTTGATCTGAGTATTTGATCGTCATTAAGATAACAAAATAAGTATGAAATAGCATTGATTAGATGAGTTGCTGCCTGATGTAAATATTTATGTGTATACCAACTTCTACCTGTTATATCATTGATAAATTTTTGGTTAATAAAAGCTTCGTTTTTGTTATACCAATATACTTCTATCAACCAGTCTGTTGCTTGCTCTTGAGTATATATTTGTGTAATTTGTTTGCTATAGTAAAAGCAATTCTCTAGCTTGAGTCAATTGTGGTTTTACACCTAAGTAGCTCTCTCTTTACCTAATGTTTAATGTGTATAACGCATCTTTATACTATAGTGTTAGGGAATTCTTTAGATTCAGTCTTCATAATTGATTTATTACCATCGCTGGTTACAGAGTATATCTTTACACCTTTCAATAAATCTTCTCTAATTTGTTTAAATTTTTCCCTATTCGTTTGTCTAAAAATCTGCACATGCTGAATGTCAAAGTCCAAATAAAGAATCAAAAAAAACAATTTTCAAATATGTTTTATCAATGTGTAAATGAACGGTTTCCTCACTTTAAATTGCGTTTACAGGCGATTCTTTTGAATAAAACTTAAAGAGCCGGTGAAATGTACTTTGGCTCATATTACTATCTCGAATAAGTTTCTGATAAACATGTAACCAGTCTTTCCATCACCCATTTATAAAACCAAACAAACTGATTTGCTTTTTTGACGCCCTCATTTCTCAGCGTAAAATTGCGATAACAATTTGAGCAGCTATAATGTTGCTAATTATTTTGTTTACCCCATTTTTGAACTCGCTGCAAATTGCAAGTTCTGTGTGCTAGACTTTTATTTTTATCAAAAAAAAGTCAATTGAAATTCGTTTCAATTGACTTTTTTTAAAACCTTTACTATAAAGAATTAAGGCGGATTTTATTAACTATTTATAAATTAGCCAATTCTTAAAATTAAACTCAATAAAAGTACTTTCTAAATTAAAGTGTTCTTTTCACTTCCTCTTCTTCGTAAGCAACGATGGTATCATTTACATTTAAGTCTGCAAAACCTTTAACGGTTAATCCACACTCATAACCATTGTTTACTTCTTTCATATCGTCTTTAAAGCGTTTTAAACTACCTAATTCTGCAAAACCTCCTTCTTGTCGTGGATATACTAAGATGCCATCTCTAAATACGCGTATTTTATGATCTCTCTTAATTTTTCCTTCTTGAACATAACAACCAGCAACAGTTGCTTTATCGAATTTATATACTTCTCTAATTTCAACTGTAGCAACTTCTTTTTCTTCCACTTTAGGTTCTAACATACCTTCCATTGCACTTCTAATCTCATCAATTGCAGTGTAAATGATAGAATACATTTTAACCTGTACACCTTCATTTTCAGCAAGTTTATTAGCTTGTGATGATGGACGTACATTAAAGCCTACAACAATTGCATCTGACGCTGCAGCTAACAAAATATCACTTTCTGAGATTTGCCCAACAGCTTTATGAACTACTCTAATAGCAATTTCTTGATTAGAAAGTTTTTGTAATGAGTCGCTTAATGCTTCAACAGAACCATCCACATCACCTTTAATAATAATATTTAATTCCTTGAAGTTTCCTAGGGCCAAACGACGACCAATTTCGTCTAATGTTATATGCTTTCTTGCTCTCAACCCTTGTTCTCTTGAAATCTGTGCACGTTTAGTTGCTATTTCTTTTGCTTCTGCCTCATCTGTATACACTTTAAATTTCTCACCTGCTTGTGGTGCTCCATTTAAACCTAATATAACAACAGGTGTTGAAGGTGGTGCATCATTTACACGTTGATTACGTTCGTTGAACATGGCTTTTACACGTCCATAATATTGACCAGATACTATTAAATCACCCTGTTTAAGCGTTCCGTTTTGTACCAATATGGTTGCAACATATCCACGACCTTTATCTAAAGATGCTTCAATAATTGAACCAGTTGCGTTTTTCTTGGCATTTGCTTTTACATCTAACAGTTCTGCTTCTAACAATATTCTTTCTAATAATAAATCTACGTTTAATCCTTGTTTAGCAGAAAGTTCTTGACTTTGGAATTTACCACCCCAACTTTCAACTAAAATGTTCATTCCTGCTAATTGCTCATAAATTTTTTGTGGATTAGCTCCATCTTTATCAATTTTATTCACAGCAAAAATCATTGGAACACCAGCTGCTTGAGCATGACTGATTGCCTCTTTAGTTTGAGGCATTACTGCATCGTCTGCAGCAACTACAATTACAGCAACGTCGGTAACTTTAGCACCTCTAGCTCTCATTGCAGTAAACGCTTCATGACCAGGTGTATCTAAGAAGGTAATTGCTTTACCGTTTGGTAAAGTCACTTCGTAAGCACCAATATGTTGTGTAATACCACCTGCTTCACCCGCAACTACGTTTGCACTTCTGATATAATCTAGTAATGATGTTTTACCATGATCTACGTGACCCATAATGGTAACTATAGGTGGTCTGGTTTCATCATCTGCTAATTCTTCTTCTTCATCCTCATCATCTAATTCATCAATATCATCTACACCAATAAATTCTACTTCAAAATTAAATTCGCTTGCTACCAATTCAATAACTTCTGCATCAAGCCTTTGGTTAATACTTACCATTATACCAAGTCCCATACATTTACCAATAACATCTGCAAAACTTACATCCATTAAATTGGCCAATTCACTTACAGTTACAAATTCTGTAACCTGTAGTTTATTGTCTTCACCGTTCATTTCGTTCATAGCTTCTGCAGCTTCCTCACGTTTTGCACGGCGATATTTTGCTTTTAGGCTTTTTCCTCTTCCACCACCACCACTTAGTTTAGCCTGTGTTTCTTTAATTTTATCTTGTATTTCTTTCGCGTCAATTTCTTTATCCTCTCTTCGTACAGGACCACGACTATTGTTTCTATTATCTCTATTAAATCCACCTTGTCCACCATTTCTGTTTCCACCACCTTGATTATTGTTGCCCCCTGGTCGGTTAAATCCTCCACCTTGTTGATTATTTCTATTGTTTGCCGGAACTATTGGTCTACTATTTCCTGTACCTGGTGTTTGATTTTGCCCACCTTGATTAGGTTGACCTTGGTAATTTCCTCGATTATCTCTATTAAAGCCTCCGTTTTGCCCACCTTGTTGAGGACCTCTATTTTGAAAGTTTCCTGCTTGCGTATTTCCACCAGACTGAGGCTGACTTCCACCTACTCGTCTATTATCAACAGGAATACGTTTACGTTTTTTCCTGTCTTCTGCACTCATTGGTTTGGGTCTAGTATCACTATCAACTGGTAATTCTATTTTTCCTAGAATTTTTGGTCCAGTTAGTTTTTCGGCTTGAATATTTTCAATTACTGGTGCATCTTCTTCTTTTGTTTCTGTATTGCTTGAAGAAGTAGCTGTATGTTCAATAATGGGTTGAGTAGGTGTAGTAATAACAGATTCTACTGGAGCTATAGTATTTGTTTCTAGCGTAGAAGACACATTAACAATAGGAGCAGTTTCAACCGTTTCTGAAGTTGATGCAACTGTTTTTTCTGTAGATTCTTCTGGTTTTTTAACTCCTTTTTTAGGACGAGTAGAAAAATCTATTGCTGATAAATCTATCTTAGAAACAATTTTTGGTCCTTCTAATTCAGGAGCCTCAATTTTTACAATATTTGATGTATTAGCAGTTTCAGTTGTTTTTTCTTCTGTTTGCTCGAAGGTGTTTGTAGATGTTTCAGCAACATTGGTTGAAGGTACATTTACAATTTCTACTGGAGCTTCTATTTTTGGTTCTTCTAAAATTACTTTTGGTGCAACTACTTCTATAACAGATGCAGGCTGAACTGGCGTTTCTGCAGGTGTAGGCACCTCTGCAACTACTTGAGGTTTAGGATCTTCTTTTACGAAGGGTTTTCTGAAGCTAATTTCTTCCTCATCTCTTTTTTTACGCTCTAGTTGCTGCGATTTTGGTATTTCTACCATATCGGCCTTGTTTTTTGCTTGTTTATCGCTTTGAAACTCAGCTTGTAAGGCAAAATACATATCTTCTGAAAGCTTTGCAGTTGGCTTCAGATCATCTTTATTGAACCCCTTTTTAGCTAAAAAATCTATGAGTGTATCTTGACCCACATTAAACTCTTTAGCAGCGGCTAATAATCTTGGTAATTTCAATTCTGACATTCAGTGTTTTTAATTTGTCTGCTGTTATTTAACCATTTTGTATAACAACATGTATATTCTGTAGACGATTTTATACAAAAAAATGATGCGTATAAAACTGTCTTTTTAATCGATTCGTAAAATTAGTAATACTTACTTATTCTATAATTGATTCTCGTTTGTGCTACAAAGTAACCTCTTTATTTTAGGTGCAACAAAGAAATTATCAATAAATCTTATTCTTCTCTTTCAAACTCGTCTTTAAGCACTTTCAATACATCAATAATAGTTTCTTTTTCCAAATCTGTTCTACGTTCTAATTCTTCGGCAGTTAGCGATAACACACTACGAGCTGTATCACAACCTACACGTTTAAATTCATCAATAATCCATTGTTCAATTTCGTCTGTAAATTCATCTAAGTCAATATCGAATTCGTTTGTTTGTTCTTCATCTTCTCTAAACACATCGATTTCGTAGCCTGTAAGTTCACATGCTAATTTGATGTTTACACCTCTTCTTCCAATAGCTAAAGACACTTGATCAGCTTTTAAATAAGCATCAACTTGTTTTTTGTCGTTATCAATGTTCATGTAGCTAATTTTTGCTGGCGTTAATGAACGTTGAATAAGCAATTGAATGTTTGATGTATAGTTAATAACGTCGATATTTTCATTTTTCAATTCACGTACAATCCCATGAATACGGCTACCTTTCATACCTACACAAGCACCTACAGGGTCAATTCTATCATCGTAACTTTCTACAGCAACTTTTGCTCTTTCTCCTGGTTCTCTTACAATTTTCTTAATAGAAATTAAACCATCAAAAATTTCTGGTACTTCTATTTCTAATAATTTGTGTAAGAATAATGGACTTGTTCTTGACAAAATAATTACCGGCGTGTTGTTTTTTAAATCTACACGTTCAATAACAGCTCTGGTATTTTCGCCTTTTTTGAAATAATCTTGTGGAATTTGTTCAGATTTTGGAAGAATCAATTCATTTCCTTCTTCATCTAACAACAAAACTTCTTTTTTCCATACTTGATACACTTCGGCAGAAATTATTTCCCCGATTCTATCACCATATTTTTTTAGTAAAACATTCTTTTTTAAATCGCTGATACGGCTTGCTAATGTTTGTTTAGCAGCTAAAATGGCACGGCGACCAAAATCTACCATGTCTACTTCTTCATACAATTCTTCACCTACCTCAAAATCTGGTTCTATTTTAATAGCCGATGAATATGCAACTTCAGCTAGTGGATCTATTACTTCACCATCTTCAACAATCATTCTTCTACGAATAATTTCAAGGTCACCTTTTTCAGCATTTACAATTACGTCAAAATTTTCGTCGCTACCATATTTTTTTCGTAAAAGCGTTTTAAACACATCTTCTACTACTTTCATCATCGTTGGACGATCAAGATTTTCTGCATCTTTAAAATCTTGAAACGCATCTATTAAGTTGATACTTGCCATACTTTTTATGTTTAAAATGTACTTATTGCTATCGTTTTAGATAGTGTACCTATTAAAATTGTAATTGAACCGTTGTTGATTTTATATTTTGAAATGGAATAAGCAATTGTTGCGTAATTGCTTTTTTACCTTTACCTTCTGTGTGCTCTAATAAAATATCTGCCTCTGTTACTGCAAGTAAAATACCTGTTTTTTCAGTTGTATCTGTAAATAAAACAGTTACAGATCTACCTACATTTTTAACGTATTGACGATGCAGTTTTAATGGTTCGGTAACGCCTGGACTAGATATTTCTAAACTAAAATCACCTTCAGGATAGGTTGCTGATTCTTCAATAACCTTGTACAATTTTCTATTGATTTGTACACATAAGTCTATTGGGAAACCAGTATCTCCATCAATAAAAATTTTAAAATTATTGGTTGGTTTTATTTTTATGGACACTAAAAATAAATTAGGATAATCGCTTAAAATAGGTGCTAACCAAGCCTCTAATTGTTGTATTTGTGTTTCTGTTGCCATAACTATAAACAAGAAGGGAACGTTACCGTTCCCTTCCTTTAACTCATTTTCTGTTGCAAATGTACAGTTTTGATTGAGAATTTGCTAAAATATTTGAATTGTTAGTTTTTTAAAGATTTAATATTAAAAATGCTACAGTTGTAATAAGGTTGCTTAAAATGTTTACCACATTATTATCGCACCAAGCAAAACCACTTTTAATAACTGCATTTTCATAGCATGTTTCTGTAACTTGGTTGTTATAGATATATTTTACTTGTAATAAACTTCCTAATAAGCTATCTACAAACATACCTATCCATCCACACAAAATGAGTGATAGAGCAATTGTTACAGGTAAATGGATAAATAACTGTGTAATGTAAACAATACAAATACTTGCAAGTAAAGCAGCCATTGTTCCTTGCCAAGAAATACCGCCTGAAAGTCCTTTTTCTATAGGTTTTAAAGTTAAAATGTCGATTGTTTTTCCTTTGAAAAAATTACCTATTTCACTGCTAATTGTATCGGCCATACTAATGGTAAAAGATGCAATAAAAGCATATAAGAAAGCTGTTTCATTACTCAATTGGTAAATGAGTAAACATATAATACCTATAATACCATTAGCAAATACCTGTATAGCATTTCTTCCTTGTTGTTTTTTTTGTTTGGAAGTTATTTTGGTAAGAATACTACCTAACGCAAAAAAAGTAAGTGGCGTAACAAAGTATGCTAGTTGATTGGTAGCAATAATGAATGTACCTAAACATACAGCAGCCGTTGCACCTGTATTGGTTAGCCAACGTTTATAAACAGTTAAAGCGGCAGCAACAATAATGACTAACAATTCTAAAGCCAATACATTTAATTGTGATGGTTCTATTGAATTGATTAAATGCAGCCAAATGGCTGAAAAAATGGGTATGGTAAAATTATCACTTCCTTTATATGAAAAAAGTTCACTACAAGTAGGAATGATAGCTGCCAAAGCATAAAAAATGATTGAAAAATTTTGTTCATGAAAAAAATATGCTGCAAGGATCAACGTTGTTATGTAAAATACAAATGCACCGAACCAAGTTTTTTCTTCGAATAAAAAAACAATCTTTTGTTTTCCAAAATATTCACCAATAATGCTTGCTAAAGCATCTGACACTGCTAATGTGGTAACTGCAAAAACGATTTCTTTTGTTGATAAGAAATGAAGCTGTAGTAAAACGAAAAATGCTAGTGGAAACAAAGCAATTCCATAACTATTATTTGTTTGTACAGATAACCACTTTTTTTTAACTACAATAAATAACGCAATTGAAGAAAATAAAAAAATGTATGATAGCAACGAACGAAAGTGAGTTGTTTGAATAGTGTATGCACAAATGAGTATAGCACCAAAATGAAGTATTTTTCTACCTGTGTTGTGTTTGATTTTTTTCTTTTTGATACTATATTCTAATACTATTGTTAGCAATAGAATGCATAGAAAGCCGTAGACTAAAATGAAATAATTTGATTGCAATGAAAACATTATAAATTGTGTATCTGTACAAACCTACAATTTAACCATGAAGGAGTTAGAAGATTATGTTTGGTTTCCTAAATTGTTGCGACAATTTCAAATGGATGTGATTGGCTATTTTGTAGTGATATTGCAATTGTATAAACCTATTATTCCTAAGCTAAACGAGCTAATACAACATAAAGACGAGGTTATTATTGATTTATGTAGTGGAAGTGCATTGCCTGCCATATTTGTTCAAGAAAAATGTAAACCTATTAAAAAAACGATTTTTACAGATTTGTTTCCACCAAAATATTTCAACAATCTTAACCATCTAATGTATCAAGCAACGCCATTAAATGTTTTACAATTTACACCTTCTACTGCTGCTATTTACACCATGTATAATGCATTTCATCATTTTAATAAAAACGAACAACAGCAAATTATTGAAACTTTTAAACTACAAAAGAGTAGATTTTTAATTGCAGAAATTTTGCAGCCAACATTTCTTTCATTTTTACAAGTAAGTTTAGCGGCAACTATTGGTCAATTGCTTATTTGTCCGTTTTTACGGCCTTTTTCTTTTCAGCGAATTTTATTTACATACTTCATACCTATAAATATTTTTACGGTGCTTTTCGATGGTATTGTTTCGGTATGTAAATCAGCTACCAAAAAACAATTTATACAATATTTACAACAATTTTCAGATGCCAACTACACAATTGAAATAAATACGAAGTATCAATTTGTAGGATCGGTAACTTATATTATAGGCTTTCCAAAAAATACGCTTGTATGATGCACCACTTAAATATTTTATGGAAGTTTAGCAGACCACATACCATTATTGGGAGTATTTTTAGTATAACAACACTCTATGTACTTGCATGTGAAGGAAAAAATATGGGTGAACATATTGGCTTATTAACTGCAACACTCATTGCAGGATTGAGCTGTAATGTGTTTATTGTAGGTATAAACCAAATTGTTGATGTTGATGTAGACGTTATTAATAAGCCTTATTTACCCATTGCTGCTGGCTCTCTTTCTTTACCATCGGCAATAAAAATGGTGATTGTTGCAATTGTACTTTCAATGGCCGTTGCCTTTTCAGTGTCTTGGTTTTTAGGCTTGTTAATTAGTGTAATTACAATAATTGGTATACTGTATTCTGTTCCACCCATACAGTTAAAAAAGCATCATTTACCAGCAGCTCTATGTATTACCTTGGTAAGAGGATTATTGGTAAATATTGGAATGTTTGTACATTTTAGATATTCCATTTTTCATGTTGAAATCACTACAACTTTACCAAGTTTTATTTGGCCATTAACCAATTTTATGATGGCATTTAGCATTGCCATTGCTTGGTTTAAAGATTTGCCAGATACAGACGGCGATTTGCAGTATCATTTTAAAACGTTACCACTTTTATATTCTAAAAAAACGGCTTTCATTGCAGGAAGCACTTTGATTATTATTGCTTATGTGTACTCAATTGTTTGGAGCTATTTGAATAATTATCAGTTTTTATTGTATGGTTGTACTTTTTTTCTACTGTTGTTTTTGTTACATTTAACTACTATTCATTTAACCGATACAGCTAAACTCAAACGATTTTATTTGCGGTTTTGGTTTTTCTTTTTTGCTATGTATCTATTGTTTATGACTTGGTTTTTGGTTTAACATATTCGAAGAAGTTGTAGTGCAATTTTTAATAAATAAAATCATTTCAACAAAATAAGTGTGTAACTGTTATCTTCATTGAATTATTATATAAAAAAAATAACAATGGCAGTAATAAAAGAAGGTGGTAAGGCACCTGTTTTTAAAGGGATTGATCAAAATGGAAATAAAATTTCTTTGAAAGATTTTTTAGGAAAAAAAGTGGTTTTGTATTTTTATCCGAAAGATGATACACCAGGTTGTACAGCACAAGCATGTAATTTGAAGGATAATTATTCAGAATTATTAGCACAAGGTTTTCAGGTAATTGGCGTAAGTGTGGATAGTGTAAAAAGTCATAAAAAATTCGAAGAAAAATACCAACTACCTTTTCCTTTAGTTGCAGATGAAGATAAAAAAATTGTTGACCAATACAATCTTTGGGGCGAAAAGAAGTTTATGGGAAAAACCTATATGGGAACAACCAGAACTACTTTTTTAATTGATGAAACAGGAAAAGTGAAGAAAATTATTGAAAAGCCAGATACAAAAAACCATACAGCAGAAATATTAGCTGCATGGAACGAAGCTTAATTTTATTCTAGTTTTACACAGCATAAATAAAAAACCCTGAAACAATAATTTTCAGGGTTTTTTTGTATGTTGGAAAAAGATGATTATTACAATACACCCTCTACTAAAACGGTTGTTTTATTATTTAAAACTTCAACAAAACCTCCATTGATGGTAAAAGTTTCCACATTGTTCTTTTCTTTTAAAACTTTTACATTGCCTTTTCCTAAAGCACTTACAAGAGGAGCATGTTTGTCTAAAATTTCGAACAAACCATCAATACCTGGTAATTGAACACCATATACGCTGCCACTAAACAACTTTTTCTCTGGTGTTAATATTTCTAAAGTCATAATGTTTAAAATTTTGTTGAATCAGACAAAAATGAAATCATTTTTTAGTCTAATTAGTTAGCCATCATTTTTTTACCTTTTTCAATGGCATCTTCTAAAGTTCCAACAAGGTTAAAAGCTGCTTCAGGATATTCATCTACTTCACCATCCATAATTGCATTAAATCCACGAATAGTGTCTTCAATACTTACAAATACACCTTTTAAACCAGTAAATTGTTCTGCCACATGGAAAGGTTGAGATAAGAAACGTTGTACTTTTCTAGCTCTAGCAACGGTCATTTTATCCTCGTCGCTCAATTCATCCATACCTAAAATGGCAATGATATCTTGTAATTCTTTGTAACGTTGTAAAATTAATTTTACTCTATTTGCACAATCGTAATGAGCGTCACCAACAATAGCAGCTGTTAAAATTCTTGATGTAGAATCTAATGGATCTACAGCAGGATAAATACCTAAGTCAGCAATTTTACGGCTCAATACAGTAGTTGCATCTAAGTGAGCAAATGTTGTAGCAGGAGCAGGGTCTGTTAAGTCATCAGCAGGTACATAAACCGCTTGTACAGATGTAATAGAACCATTTTTAGTAGAAGTAATACGCTCTTGCATCAAACCCATTTCAGTAGCTAATGTAGGTTGATAACCCACAGCAGATGGCATACGTCCTAAAAGTGCAGATACCTCAGAACCAGCTTGTGTAAAACGGAAGATATTATCTACGAAAAACAAAATGTCTTTTCCTTTTCCTGTGCCATCGCCATCACGGAAATATTCAGCTACAGTTAAACCAGATAAGGCAACACGAGCTCTTGCACCTGGAGGTTCATTCATTTGTCCGAAAACGAAAGTTGCTTTAGAATCTTTTAAACCTTCTAAATCTACTTTACTTAAATCCCATCCACCTTCTTCCATGCTATGTTTAAAAGCTTCACCATAGTTCATGATACCAGCTTCAATCATTTCACGTAAAAGGTCGTTTCCTTCACGAGTTCTTTCACCCACACCAGCAAATACCGACAAACCACCATGTCCTTTAGCAATATTGTTGATCAATTCTTGAATCAATACTGTTTTTCCTACACCAGCACCACCAAACAAACCAATTTTACCACCTTTTGCATAAGGCTCAATTAAGTCAATTACTTTAATTCCAGTAAAAAGAATTTCAGTAGCTGTGCTTAAATCTTCAAATAATGGTGGTTTATTATGAATTGGTCTACCGTTTGCTTTGCTCAATTGTGGTAAACCATCAATTGCATCTCCTGTTACGTTAAATAAGCGTCCATTAATACCAGCACCAATTGGCATTGCAATTGGTTTTCCTGTATCAACTACATCGGTACCACGTACCAAACCTTCAGTTCCTTCCATAGCAATTGTACGAACGCTATCTTCACCTAAGTGCTGTTGCACCTCAAGTACTAGTTTATCACCATTTTCTTTTGTAATTTCCAAAGCATTGTAAATGTCTGGTAAAGTATTGTCGTTGGGAAAATGTACGTCCACAACTGCACCAATAATCTGCTTAATCTTACCTACAGAAGCCATAATTGAGTAAGGTTTTAATATTTGGGTAGATGAATTTTTATGAACATCTTATCGGTATTCACCGATTTTGGCGGCAAAGGTAAGGGTATAGCGTTAATATGCCAATTTGAAAGTTAAAATTTAGAGAAAATCTGTTTTTTGCTACAAATTCTGTATTTAATTTTTATACACAACGCCATCTTTCATCACAAACCTTATTTTTCCCATTACGCTTAAATCTTTCAATGGATCGCCATCAACTGCAATTATATCTGCTAGTTTATTTTTTTCAATACATCCAATTATCTCACTTATTCCAAGTAAATCGGCTGCTTTTATTGTTGCTGTTTGAATTGTTTCCATTGCTGGCATTCCTGCTTCATTCATATATACAAATTCTAGCCAATTTTTTCCATGTGCATACACGCCTGCATCGGTTCCAAATGCAATAGGTACACCCATTTTATACGCTTTTGCAAATGTAGATTGTATTTTAGAGCCAATTGCCAATGCTTTTGGAGTAACAATATCTGGATAATAACCTGGTTTTTTAGCACTATCTGCAACACCTTTTCCTGCTGTAATTGTAGGAACTAGGTAGGTGCCTTTTTCTTTCATCAATAGCATAATTTCTTCGGTCATGTAAGTGCCATGTTCTACGGAATGCACACCTGCAAGTACTGCTCTTTTCATTGCCTCTGCTCCATGACAATGTGCAGCTACCTTAAATCCATAATCTTTTGCTGTTGCAATAATTGCAGCCAATTCAGCATCGGTAAATTGTGGGTTTTCTCCACTTTTAGCTACGCTTAAAACGCCACCACTTGCAGTTATTTTTATTAAATCACTTCCATCTTTATAACGTTGTCTTACTGCTTTCATACAATCATCTGCTCCGTTTACTACACCATCTCTTGGTCCAGGATCTCCCATTAAATCTTTTCTGTAACCGTTTGTAGGGTCAGCGTGTCCTCCTGTTGTGGCAATACTTTTTCCAGCAGTAAATACCCTTGGTCCTTTTACAATGTTTTTATTAATTGCATTTCTAAGAGCAATATTTACGCCTGTTCCTCCTAAGTCTCTTACAGTTGTAAAACCACTTAGCAAAGTTTTTTCCGCAAAAACAGTGCTTTTAAATGCAATATCTGGTGGATTTTGTATAAATGGATCTGTATAGCTTGTAGGGCTTGTTTCGCTTTCTAAATGAACATGACAATCGATTAAGCCTGGCATTACAGTGGCATGTTTTAAATCGATGAGTTTGTCGGAGCTACTTTGTTGCTGATAACCTTTTATAACATCTACAATTTTATTTTTTTCAATAATAATTGTCATTTCTTTTAGTGCAGTACCTGTTTTTGTATCTATTAATTGTCCACAGTGGATAAATGTTTTTTGGGCGAACAAATTTGTAAAGCCTAATAGTAGTATAATCAACGAAATTTTTCTCATTAGTATGAAGTTTTGGTTTTGGAAAGATACATCCAAACTTTTTAAACTTATGCGTAAGTATTATCTAGACCTCAAAAATGATTTTTAATAGTACTTGAGCTATTAAAATAATGCTTTCACCGATTTAACAAATGCTTGATTAAACCGACTTATTGCATCATCGTCTATCCCTGCATTCACCATCACTTTAAAAAAATAAATATGAAAAAGTTAGTAACAACCACAGCCCTTTTAATTGCAAGTTTAACCTTCACATTTGCTCAAGAATCGAATACTACAGAAACAAAGCAAGATCAAAAAAGAAAACAACATCATCATTCATCAGAAAATGGTAAACATAAAAAAGAAATGGGGAAGTCAGATGCTCATCATGATAGATTGTTTGAAGGCATTCAATTAACATCAGAACAAAAAGAAGCCGCAAAAAAAATTCACAAAACGCACCATGAGCAATTAGCCACTTTGAAAAAAAATGATGCAATTACAATGGGTGAATTCAAAAAAAAATCTGCTGAACTTGAGAAAGAAAAGAAAGCTAGTATAGATGCATTGTTAACCGCTGAACAAAAAGAAAAAATTGCCCAGCATAAGCAAAAAATGAAAGAAAATATGCAAGTTGAAGCCGCTGCAAAATTAGAAAGAATGAAAATTCAATTGAATTTGCAAGACAAACAAGTACAAGCTTTAAAAGCCAATCAATTGAAAATGCAAGAAAAAATGACGGCTATTCGTGAAAATGATGCATTGGATAAAGAAGCTAAAAAAGAGGCAATACAACAGTTAAAAGAATCTCAAACAGCAATGCTAAAGAAAGTACTTACAGAAGAGCAACTAACAAAATTGGAAAGTTTGAAAAAACAAAAACCAACAAAAAAGTAAATTTTCTGAACTTATTTTCAAAAGCCTCATCTAAAAGTGAGGCTTTTATATGTTAAATAGTTTTTTTAAACTCATCCAAAGTTTTGTTTTTTCAGCTTTTACAATTTCACCTTCTCCAAGCATAACACCCAAAGATGGTGCAGATAAAAAATTACAATTGTTAAATGTTTGTACCTGATAGTTTGGAATGGTAAAAGGAATATGTAAATCTTTAATTGCAACATCAAAAACAATTAAAAATGCAGGTTGAGTGGTTTCTTGTAAAGTTGTAAAATTTATTGGGGTTTGAGCAAAGTTTACAATAGCAACATCACCCATATTTAGTTTACACGCACCTAAAATATTTGTTAAAAACTGTAACCATTCATCTTTTAAAAAAACGGCTTCTGCATCATTTACTACAATGGTAATTTTCTTTTTATTATCGCCTAAATACCATTTTTTATCACTTATTAAAGATGTGTTTGGTGTATTATTTTGAATAGAAATAGTTTTATTGCTAATAGGTATAATGTCTTTTTTTTCAGCTATTTCTACCAAATTATTTTTAAATAAATCTGCTAGTAAAAAATTGGGTAATTGTATTTTTTCTAAACTCATAATAACCTCTAAAATATTAACAACTGTTAGTTTTTTATTTTTTTGTTTATTTGCATCAAATTTAGCGATATGACCGCAGCAACAGACATAAGAGTAACTACAGTTGAACGTAGCAAATTAAACGATATTAATTTAGACAATTTGCCTTTTGGAAAGTTTTTTACCGACCACATGCTTGAGGCAGATTACGAAAATGGTGAATGGAAAAATATTGAGATAAAACCGTATCAACCACTTTTATTCGATCCTTCTTTAGCTACATTACATTATGGACAAGCTATTTTTGAGGGAATTAAAGCTTATAAAAACGAAGCAGGAGAGGCCTTTATATTTCGTCCTTACGATAATTTTAAGCGTTTTAATACTTCGGCAGAAAGAATGTGCATGCCTACTGTAACAGAAGAATTGTTTATTGAAGGAATGAGACAATTGATTGAATTGGATAAAAATTGGATTCCAAATAAAAAAGATCATTCTTTATATATACGCCCATTTATGTTTGCTACAGATGCTGTTTTAGGTGTAAAACCGTCTGAAACGTACAAGTTCATGGTTATTTTAAGTCCAACAGGTCCATATTTTGCAGAGCCAATGAAAATTTATGTAGAAGAAAAATATACAAGAGCAGCACCAGGTGGAGTAGGATTTTCTAAAAATGCAGGTAATTATGGTGGAAGTTTAAAAGCATCGGTAGAAGCAAAAAAATTAGGTTACGATCAAGTTTTGTGGACAGACGCTTTTGAACACAAGTGGTTGCAAGAAGTAGGGATGATGAATGTTTTCTTTATTGTAAACAATGTTGCAATAACACCGTCTTTAGAAGAAGGTACCATTTTAGAAGGTGTAACAAGAAGTAGTGCTATTACTGTATTAAAAGAAATGGGAATGCATGTAGAAGAAAGAAGAATTAGTGTTGATGAACTAATACATGCTTATCATGAAGGAACTTTTACTGAAGTATTTGGTGCAGGAACGGCTGCAACTGTTGCTCCAATTAAAGAATTGCGTTACAACAGCGTACAAATGCATTTTGATACAGAAAAAGCTACTGTAGCCGCTTCTATTAAAAAAGAATTAGACAATATTAGGTATAGTTTAGTTGAAGATAAGCATGGTTGGATGTTTAAAATTTAACCTGTGTAAGCCTATTTTTATCTTTTTTAAGGAAAAAATTAAAATAGCTGTTTAAATAATTTGGAATTTATGTAGAAGACTGCTACTTTTGCCGTCCGAAAAAAATAAAAGGTTTAGAATGCCTACAATACAACAATTAGTAAGAAAGGGTCGTGAAATTATCAGAGCAAAAAGTAAATCTAGAGCTTTAGATGCTTGCCCTCAACGCCGTGGTGTTTGCACCAGGGTTTATACCACCACACCTAAAAAGCCAAACTCAGCTTTGCGTAAAGTTGCGAAAGTTCGTTTGACTAATAAAATTGAGGTGATTGCCTACATTCCAGGTGAAGGACATAACTTACAAGAGCACTCTATCGTTTTAATACGTGGTGGTCGTGTAAAAGACTTACCGGGTGTACGTTACCATATTGTACGTGGTAGTTTGGATACTGCTGGTGTAAAAGACCGTAAGCAGAGCCGTTCTAAATACGGAACAAAAAAAGCAAAGGCAAAAAAATAATTTAAAAGAATATTTCAATATTTAAGTCATGCGTAAAGCACAAGCCAAGAAATTACCATTAGCTCCAGACGGCAAATACAACGATAAATTAGTTACTCGTTTTATCAACAATCTTATGTGGGATGGTAAAAAAAGTACTGCGATAACCATTTTTTACGACGCTTTAGATAAAGTAAGTAAGATTACTAACGAAGATGGTTATGAAATTTGGAAGAAAGCTCTTTCTAATGTTACTCCAGCCGTTGAGGTTCGTAGCAGAAGAATTGGTGGTTCTACTTTTCAAATTCCTACAGAAGTACGTGCTGATAGAA
>Ga0209398_1000233_pt1 | contig 38321 bp, 30 predicted proteins | sample AshMeaBigSpring_FD_184125 | JGI IMG/M metagenome (GOLD analysis project Ga0209398, IMG submission 184125) | Groundwater microbial communities from Big Spring, Nevada to study Microbial Dark Matter (Phase II) - Ash Meadows Big Spring (SPAdes)... | ecosystem: Environmental > Aquatic > Deep...
GCTCATGGCTGCCTGACTAGCGCCGAGGGAGCCCCACCCCCTCCCCACCCTTCAAGATCACCCAGCGAGAGGATACGTTTCTACCCGTCCGCCTTTTTCAGGGACCTGTTAGGCGCACTTGCCGAAGGTTGTCGCGCAAGCTGGGCCCATCTAACGCCAACATGCTCGTAATCACTCATTGGGACGGGGGCCGTTCGTGGCGGCGGCGCGAGCGTGCCGTGACAAAGTTCAATGTGTCCGTAGAATATTCCCGCGCGGTCCAGCCGCCCGACGGATCTCAGCCCGACGACGGTCACGCCGTTCTCGCTCGGCGCGGCAGACGTGCGGCGCCTGGCTTGCGCGACGTATCGGCCAGCGTCTGGTGGGCCCAGATCCGGTAGTTGCCGAGCTCGGAGGCCATGCACGCGACGTAGGACGCGAGCAGCCGGCTCGAAGGCACGATGGTCTGGCCGTTGCGCGGCGGCTCGGTGAGCAGGCCCTTGTCGTAGGCCGACTCCAAGAGCCGCCGCAGGTGCGAGCGCGAGACGGCGAAGCGTTTGCCAAACACGGCGAGGTCCATCGACACGGGTGCGATCTCGCGCCCGCTGCTCGGCCTGAGCGCCGCGTCGGCGAAGGTGAGCAGCAGCATCCAGCCGCCGTCGCTGTCGACGAAATGGCAGACCTCCGGAAACGGGTCGAGAATCTTCCAGCCGGCGAGCAGGGCCTCGGCGCCGCGCCGTCGCATGTTCCACCCGAAGCGCGGATCGGTGGCGTGCGCCGCGGCGAGGTCGTGACCGGTGTCGATGGCGTCGATGATCTGGAGCAGGCGGTGGTTCCAGCCCTCGACGATGCCGATGAAATAGTCGGTCGGCTCGAGATGGACCGCACGCCGATCGCCACGTCCGCGTCCGCGTCCGCGTCCGCGCTCCAGATAGCCCGCGATGCGCATGACGCCGATGATGGCGAGCACGCGGCCGCGGCTCGCGATCCCCATGCGGGCACACAAGCGCGTGAGGTTCGATGCGGTGAGCCCGCTGGTGGGGTCGGCGGGGTCGCGCGTGTCATAGAGGTGCAGCGCATAGACCAGCATCTGGAACCGCCACGCCTCGGTGACAACCTTGTTCAGCATGACGTTGCTGTCGTAGTAGGTGGGCATCAGGTCGGCATAGCGATAAAGCCCCTCGAGCATGCGCGGATGATCGCGCAACTCGAGGATGCGTCGCCACTCCTCCGGGCCGTTGCGTTCGGCAAGCTCCGCATCCATGCAGCGCAGATCAAAGACGTTCCGCATGCATGTGCTTCTCCGGGACGTTGATGAGTTTGGCCTTGACTCTGACCTCGATCATAGTTGCGGGGCCGCCACACCGCCATGCTACGGACGAACCTGTCCAGAAATGGACAGGACGGGGCGGCGGCCTCTCTCCTAGTGTCTGATTCGTGTCAAGGGGAACTGCGGCGTCAACCGGGCAGAGCCAAGGCTCGAGGCCGGACCCGTCATCGGGGGAGGGGGAACTTATCGACATGATGACCATCACACTGTTGCTGGCCGGAGCGGCGCTGGCCGCCGCCATGGGGCTCTACGACGCCTGGTCGAACAAGCGCAGCCTCCTGGGCTGGATCGTCAGCATCCTCGCGTCGGTGGTGGGCGGCGTTTTCGTCGGAGGGCTGCTGCCGCAGGTGCTGATCCTCACGCTCGGCAACAATCTCAGCAAGGACGCCGCGCTCTACGTCGGCCTCGGCGCCGTCCTCGCGGGCGTGCTGATCGGCTCGTCGGTCGCGCTGCGGATCGTCAACCGGTTCCAGTGAGGGCAGCGTGAGGCGGTTCGACGGAGCGATGACGCGGGGTCTGCTCGCGGCACTCGCCGCGCTGCTGCTCGCCGCACTGCTGCTCGTGCCGGGAAGCGCGGCCGTCGCGCAGGTGACGTGCCCGTCGGCGGCGAATGACGAGACGCTGAACATCACCACCACGGGCGGCGTCACCACCTGCACCAACATCGGCACCGCGGCGGCGACCGAGGGCATCGAGATCCGCAACAACCTGGAGAAGGACTACGACCCGCTTGGTCCTGGCTTGGGCGGCGAGAGGTTCGGCGTCTCCTTCCGCCGCATCACGACGGGTGGCAACGAGCAGCCAACCGCGGCTGGGTGTGTGGGCTATTGCGTCACTCGTTCCGGTCCCAACGACAGCGTCGACCCGGACGGCGCAACAAGTAGCTCCACCAGCTCAGGTTTCGCAACCGACTGGGGCTATGGAACCGGCGCCACGACGATGGTGTCGTGCGTCAGCGGTCTCGCCCCGTATTACGGAAGCTGCACCGTCAGCTTCCAGTTCTCGGACGGTACATCCGGCGCGTTCACCGTCGCGGGCGGCTCAACCGTGATCCCGTCGTTCTCGCTGGGCGGCACGGTGGCACTGCCGCCGGGCATCACGTCGGTCACGCCGTCAGTGGTGCCCCGTGACGGGACCCAGCAGGTCGTCGTCCAGGGCTCCAATTTCGACACGCTGACAAGCGTCGTCCTCAACGTTACGCCCCAGACCTTCCAGATCATCAGCAGCTCGGAGATCCGGTTCAATGCGTCGGACTTTAATGTAGGGACCGTGTTGAGAACACTGACTTTGACCAATCCCGGGGGCACGGCCACGGCAAGTATGACAATTACGCCGGCGCTTGTGTCCATCGACACGGCCACCCTGCCGTCCGGCGCGCTGGGCGCGAGCTATTCGGCGGGTATCGCCGTCTCGGGCGGAACGCGATCGGTGTCCTCGCTCAGCTTCGTCGCCTACAGCTATGCGGCCACCGGCCTGCCGACGGGGCTGTCGATCAACAGCTCCGGCGTGATCAGCGGGCAGCCGACACAGGCCGGAACGTTCATCGTGACAGTCACGGTCACCGATCCCGGCTTTGATTTTGGCAACGGCGTCGTCTGGCCGGTGGTCAGCAAAAGCAAGACACTGACGCTGGCCATCACCCCGGCCGTCACCGTCACCACGGCCTCGCTCGCCGCCGGAACTGTCGGCGCGCCCTACACGGCCCCGCTCGCCGCCTCCGGCGGCACCGCGCCCTATACCTTCACCGCCACCGGCCTGCCGACCGGCCTCGCCGTCTCGGGCGCCAGCATCACCGGCACGCCGACTGAGGCCGGCACATTCACCGTCAACGTCACGGCGACCGACGCGACCACGCCGACCGCACTCGTCTCCGCCGCGGTACCGCTGTCGCTCGTGATAGCGCAAGGCGCGCAGACCGTCGCCTTCACCTCGACGCCGCCTGCCTCGCCCGCGCCCGGCACCACCTACACCGTCACCGCGACGGGCGGCGCCTCGGGCAATCCAGTGGTGTTCTCGATCGACCCGGGCTCGACGGCGGGTGCCTGCTCCATCTCCGGCGCGGTCGTGAGCTTCACCGGCGCCGGCACCTGTCTGATCAACGCCAACCAGGCCGGCAATGCCAACTATGCCGCCGCGAGCCAGGTGCAGCAGACGATCACGGTGGCGAAGATCGCGCAGACCGTGTCGTTCACCTCGACGCCGCTGTCGCCGTCGCAGGCCGGGACCACCTATGCGGTCACCGCGACCGGCGGCGCTTCGGGCAATCCGGTGACGTTCGCGATCGACCCGGGCTCGACCGCGGGCGCGTGCACCGTCTCCGGCAGCACCGTGACTCTCGCCGCGCCGGGCACCTGCCTCGTCAACGCCAACCAGGCCGGCAACGCGACCTACGACGCGGGCACAGCGCAGCAGTCGATCACCATCGCCAACGTGACGCCGCAGCTTTCGGTGCTGGCGGGAAGCGGCCAGTCGGTCTCGGCGGGCTCGCCGTTCGCCAACCCGCTGCGCCTGCGCCTCGTCGATCAGTCGACCGGCACGCGGCTCGCCGGCTGGACGGTCAACTTCGCCGGGCCCTCGCTCGACGGCCCGACAGCGTTCCTGTTCAGCGGTGGCACCACGGCGATCATCTCGGGGACGACGGACGCCAGCGGCGAGTTCACTTTTACCGCCACCGCGAACGCCTTCGTCGGCTCCTACGCCATCACTGCGTTCCTCGCCGGCAGTAATACCATCTCGTTCAGCCTGACCAACACGGCGACGGGCGTGTTCACGGCGACGGCCGGCAGCACGCCGCAGTCGGCGCAGGTCAACGCCGACTTCGCCACGGCCATCGGCGGCACGCTGCGCAGTATCGATGGCAATCCGCTCGCGGGCGTGACCGTCACTTTCAGCGGCCCCGGCAGCGGCGCGACGGCCTTCCTCTTCCAGGGCGCGTCCACGACGGGCGTCGCGCACGCCGTCACCGACGGCAGCGGCAGCTTCGCGCTGCGCGCCCGCGCCAACAACCTGATCGGCAGCTACGTCATCCGCGCCACCATTCCCGGCGTCGGCACCTTCGACTACGCGCTGACCAACACCGGCATTCCGCAGACCATCGCGTTCACCTCGACGCCGCCCAATCCGGGCCAGATCGGCAGCACCTACACCGTGACGGCGACGGGCGGCGCATCCGGCAACCCCGTGACGTTCGCACTCGGCAGCGGCACCACCAGCGGCGCCTGCACGCTCGCGGGCGCCGTGGTCAGCTTCGCCAGCCCGGGCACCTGCGTGATCAACGCCAACCAGGCCGGCACGACGAGCTATCTGGCGGCGGCGCAGATGCAGCAGTCGATCACCGTCGGCCAGAAGCCGCAGACGATCGCGTTCTCGAAGCCGGCGGACCTGACCTACGTGCCGAGCGGAACCACCGTCGCGCTCGCGGCGACCGCGACCTCGGGCCTCGCGGTCACGTTCGTCTCCACGACGCAGGCGGTGTGCACGGTGTCGGGCACGACGGCGACGATCGTCGGCGCCGGCACCTGCGCAATCACCGCCAAGCAGGCCGGCGACGCCACATGGCTCGCCGCGCCCGACGTGGCGCAGTCGTTCGGCGTCGGCAAGGCGAGCCAGACCATCACCTTCACCAAACCCGCGGGGCTCGTGTTCAAGGCCGGCGCGACGGTCGCGCTACAGGCCACGGCGAGCTCGGGGCTCGCGGTCACGTTCACGTCCGAGAGCGCTCCGGTGTGCACCGTTTCCGCCGCGACCGCGACCATCGTCGCCGCCGGCACCTGCACCATCCGGGCCTCGCAGGCGGGCAACACCAACTATGCGGCCGCGCCCGACGTGACGGTGAGCTTCGGCGTCGCGTCGCCGCCCGTCGTGACCGCCACCGCGACCGTCGCGCCGACCACCTTCTCGCGGCCGGGCGAGACACTCACCTTCTCGATCACGCTCGCGAACGCGGGCGGGGTCGCCGCCACGGCCATCCGGCTGGTCGAGCCGCGCCTCGCCGGCGTCTCGTGCGCGGCGACCAGCATCGCAGCCGGCGGCACGCTTTTATGCCGGGGCACAACGACGACCACCGTCGCCGACCTCTCGGCCGGCCGTGTCAGCATCACGCCGCAGCTCACCTACACCTACGCCGGGGCCGCGCCATGAGGGGGCAGATGACGATACTCCAGACCACGGTTGCAGCCCTGATCGTGGCAGTTCTCGTCGCGACGCCGGCCCGCGCCCAGTCGTCGGGCTCGGTGACGGTGACGATCAACCTGACCATCGCCGCCACGGCGACGGTCGATGTCGCCAAGGTGCAGGCCCAGACCAAGAGCGCGATCCGCGGCCTGCTGAGCCAGCGCGCCAATATGCTCACCACCTCAGGCCCCGACACGTGGCGCATCCACGCCCGGCTGTCGGGCGGATCGCTGTTCGGCGGCGGCGAGGAGGTGTCCGCGGGTTTCGCGGCGGACGACAAGCGGTCCGCCGGTTTGCTCGCGGGCCGCAGGAGTCCAGGGCTCGGCGGCAATGGCATCGGCGTGGCGGATGGTGTCCTCGACGGTCCGTCGGCCGTCGGCACGCTGTCACGCTTCGGCCGGCAGGATATGCGCGGCCATCGTCGTACCGCCGGCGGCGTGAGCAGCGATTCCTTCGGCGCCGGGCTCCGGTTCGAGCACGACGACGTGTCCGACCCGGTCAGGCAGCCCGCCGCGCTGCCGTTCAGCTTCACGGGCAACGCCGAGGGCGCAACGGGCCGCTTCGCCTTCGCGACCAGCCTCTCACAGTTTCGCGCCGCGGCCGAGGCCAAGGAGCGCGAGAAGGCTGCAGCACTCAGTGGCGACAGCGGCGCCATGGGCCTGGGGCTGGCGGGCATCGGCCGGGATGCGCGGTCCCGGCCCGCCGCATTCGACCTGTGGCTCGAAGGCACGTCCGCGCACTTCGCCAGCGAGCGGCCGGACGGCAAGCGCACGGGCCACGCCAGCGTGCTCATGTTCGGCGCCGATTATATCGTGCGGCCGGGCCTCCTCGTGGGCCTGATGGCGCAATTCGATTGGATGGCGGACAGCGCCAAGGGGACGCTTTTGGAGAGCAGCGAAGGCCGCGGCTGGATGGCCGGGCCCTATCTCGGCGCGCGGCTGACGCCCAACCTCTATCTCGACGTCCGCGCGCTCTGGGGCCGCTCGACGAACGAGATCGATCCCACCGGCGCCTTCGTCGATACCTTCGCTACGACCCGCGCGCTCGCCGCCGCCAAGCTCACCGGCGACTGGACGTGGGGCCGGCTCCGCTTCAGGCCGAGCGCCGAGATCGTGTATTTCACCGAGACGCAGGACGACTACTCGAATGCCATCGGCATCTACATCGCCCGCAACACCTTCGAGCTTGGCCGCGCCATCGTCGGACCCGAGATCGGCACGAGCATCATGCTCGGCGACGGCACCTCGCTCGAGCCCATGCTCGGCTTCAAGGGCGTGTGGGACTTCGCGCGCACGGACGAGACGACGGCGGCTGGCGTGCCGGTGTCGCCCGATACGTTGCGCGGCCGCATCGAGGCTGGCATCTCGATGCGGTTGCCGAGCGGTGTCTTCCTCGGCGCCAGCGGCGCCTACGACGGCATCGGCGCCGGCGACTATCGCGCCATCCAGGGCCGCGCACAGCTCAGAGTCCCGCTGCAGTAGGGGCATGGCCGCGACAGTTGTGGGTCCGTTGTTCACTCGTGACCGGCTGCAACATTGCAATTGAGTCCTGAGAGACTTCGTCTCTTCCTGGCCCATTCAGCCGCTGTTGAGCGTACTGCCGGGCGCGTCGGCCGTCGAGCGTACTGCGGGCATGCCCGCATGGCCCGCGTTAGCGATATGTTCGAGTTGTCGGATAACTGTGTCCCAATAATGCACTGAGGCCCAATGGCGCGGGCCGGCAACCGTCCGCGCCTCCTTCGTTTCTCCCGTGCTGCCGCTCAGGGCTGCAGGAACCGGCGGCGCCAGTCGTCGTCCGGTGGCACCCGCGCCGGCGACTTTGCGGAGACGGGAGCCGCAGGCTGAGCGGCAGGCGGCGCGGCGGGGCGCGGACGCGCTGCGCTCTTCGCCGCGGCGGCGGGCGGCGCGGGCTCGCCCGCGGTCGGGGCCGGAGCGATGGTGGCGGGCAGCACGGCGACCGGCGCCGGCGGCTCCGCCGGACGGGCCTGCTCCACACCGACCGTCGCAGGCGTATCGTCCCGCGCCGTCGGCTCCGCGACCGCCGCGGCCGCATCGAGGCGTGGCGCGGCCGGCGCCTCGGGCGCTGGCGCCGTCATCACCATCGACGATGTTGCAGTCGGCGGCGCGGCCGGTTGCGGCGGCGACGGCTCGGGCGAGGCGACGATGGCGGCCGGGGGTTGAACGGGAGCGGGCTCCGCCACGGGCACCTCGAGCCGGACCGGCGTCACCTCCACGGCGATGTCGACGGCCGGCGGCCAGGTCGACATGCGCGAAGGCATCAGGCCGAGCAAGGCGAGGATCCCGGCGAGAATGATGGCGGTCGCAGCGGTGAGCCCGGCAAACCTTGCAATCGCTCCGCCGCGCCGCTCCGGCGTCGGCTGCGTGACCACCGGCTCGGCCCGCACGACCACGGTGCGCCGCGCGGAGTGGCTGGTGAGCGCCGGCAGGTCGAGATCTTCCTCGCTCGCGGCGGAGGCCTTCGCCGTCACTGCCGCTGGCGCCGGCGCGCTGTCATCGACCGACGCAACCCGAGCGACCGCTGCCTGCGCATCGGCTTCGGTGGACGCAGCGGCGACGGGCGCGGCTGGAGCCGGCTCGGGCCGGCGGACGGCCGTTTGAGGCAGAGGCTCTACGGGCGAGCGCGGCGTCCAGTTCGCCCGGACACGGGCGAACTCGTCGCGCGCGGCCTCGCGGCGCGCCTCGGCCGCGCGTTCTGCGCGCGCCAGGGCTTCCTGGTCCGGAATAGCCATCTCAGATCCCCTCGCTATGAAGGGGATGGATTAGCTGATTCGGGTGCCGGCTACACGTCGACGCTGGCGCTGAGGGCGTTGGTCTGGATGAACTCGCGGCGCGGCTCGACGACATCGCCCATGAGCTTCGAGAAGATCTCGTCCGCCTCGCCGAGGTCGCCGAGCTTCACCTGCAGCAGCGTCCGGCTCTCCCGGTCGAGCGTCGTCTCCCAGAGCTGCTCCGGGTTCATCTCGCCGAGGCCCTTGTAGCGCTGCAGCGAGAGCCCCTTGCGGCCCGCTTCGTAGATCGCCTTCAGCAGTGAGGCCGGCCCATGCACCACGTGCTCGGCGTCCTTGCGCTTCAGCGTCGCCGGCCGGTCGTAGACCTCCTTGAGGTGGGCGTGCCGCTCGGTGAGCTTGCGGGCGTCCGCCGAGCCGAGGAATGCGCGGTCGAGGGCGTGCGCCTCCTTCACGCCACGAACCTCACGGGTGAACACGAGCCCCTCGTTGTCGGAGAGCTTGCCCTTCCAGCCGCGCTCGGTCTCCTCCGAGGTCGCATCGAGCCGTGCGGCTATCGATGCGGCGAGCTCCTCGGCGCGTCCGCGGTTCGCGAGGATCTTGACGTCGAGCCCGCCGCCGATCGCCGCCTGCTCGACGAGGAAGCGAGCATAGCGCGAGTGGAGCCCCTCGATCAGCCGCTGGATGTGGCGCGCCTGCTCGGCGATGTCGCGCAAGTCCTTGCCGCCGCGCTGCTCACCGGTGCCGACCTGCAGGACGGCGTCGGTGAGGCCGGTGTCGATCAGGTAGCTCTCGAGGGCGGCCTGATCCTTGAGGTAGGACTCGGACTTGCCTTTCGCGACCTTGTAGAGCGGCGGCTGGGCGATGAAGAGGTGGCCCTTCTCGACCAGCTCCGGCATCTGCCGGTAGAAGAACGTCAGCAGCAGCGTGCGGATGTGGGCGCCGTCGACGTCGGCGTCGGTCATGATGATGATCTTGTGGTAGCGCAGCTTGGTGATGTCGAAGTCGTCCTTGCCGAGGCCGCGGCCGATGCCGGTGCCGAGCGCGGAGATGATGTTCGTCACCTGCTCGCTCGACAGCATGCGGTCGAAGCGGGCGCGCTCGACGTTCAGGATTTTGCCGCGGATCGGCAGCACCGCCTGATACTCTCGCTTCCGGCCCTGCTTGGCGGAGCCGCCGGCCGAGTCGCCCTCGACGATGAACATCTCGGTGTTGGCGGGGTCGCGGTCCTGGCACTCGGCAAGACCGCCTGGCAGCCGCAACCCGTCGAGTGCGCCCTTGCGCCGCGTCAGGTCGCGCGCCTTGCGGGCCGCCTCGCGGGCAAGGGCTGCCTCGACGATCTTGCGGACAATGAGCTTGGCCTCGGTCGGGTGCTCCTCGAACCAGGCGCCGAGCTGGTCGCCGACTATCGTCTCGACCACGGGCTTGACCTCGGAGGAGACGAGCTTGTCCTTGGTCTGGCTCGAGAACTTGGGGTCCGGCACCTTGACCGAAAGCACGCACGTCATGCCCTCGCGGGCATCGTCGCCGGTGAGATCGACCTTCTCTTTCTTCGCTATCCCGCTTTCGTCAGCGTATTTGTTTATGACGCGGGTCAGGGCGGCGCGGAAGCCCGCCAGGTGCGTGCCACCGTCGCGTTGCGGAATGTTGTTGGTGAAGCAGAGCATCGTCTCGTGGAAGCTGTCGTTCCACCACAACCCGACCTCGACGCTTATCGCGTTCTTGCCTTCGCCCTTCGAGCTGACGATCGCGATCGGTGCGCCGAGTACGCCGCTCTTGGAGCGGTCGAGGTACTGCACGAAGGCGCCGACGCCGCCCTCGTAGTGCATTTCCTCGCGCTTGGCCGGCGCGTGGCGCTCGTCGACGAGCACGATGCGGCCGCCCGAATTGAGGAACGCGAGCTCGCGCAGGCGGTGCTCGAGGGTGGCGTAGACGAACTCGGTCCCTGTGAACGTCTCGGTGCTCGGCAGGAAAGTCACGCGCGTGCCGCGCTTGCCCCCGCTGTCGCCGATGACCTGCAACGGCGCTTCGCGCTCGCCGTTGCGGAAGCGCATGAAGTGCTCCTTCCCGTCGCGCCAGATCGTCAGCTCGAGCCAGCTCGAGAGCGCGTTGACGACGGTGACGCCGACGCCGTGCAGTCCACCCGACACCTTGTAGGCGTTGCTGTCGTCGGTGAGGCCCTTGCCGCCGGCGTGCAGCTTGGTCATCACGACCTCGGCGGCGGAGACGCCCTCCTCGGCGTGGACCGCGACCGGGATGCCTCGCCCGTCGTCGGTCACGGTGCACGAGCCGTCGGCGTTGAGGGCGACCTCGACCCGGGTGGCGAAGCCGGCCATCATCTCGTCGATCGAGTTGTCGACGACCTCGTAGACCATGTGGTGGAGGCCGGAGCCGTCGGAGGTGTCGCCGATGTACATGCCGGGGCGGCGGCGGACGGCGTCGAGACCCTTGAGGACCTTGATGGCGTCGGCGCCGTAGTCGTCTGCGGGACCTTGCTTGCGTGCGGCTTGAGCGCTCATCGCGTGCTGCTTTCTGTCGATGTCTCGAGGTCGGCCTTTACTATAGCACGGGGGCGCCGGAATCGGGACCGTCCGGCGGTAAAAAACCGCGCTGGCGGCATCGGAAAATACATATTTATTTCAATGAGTTGCTGCGGTACATCGGGGCATGCCGGACCGCCGGTCAGACATGCCGCGGCAGGGGCCTTATCTGGCCCTCGTCGACACCCAGAAAATCGGCCTCCGCCTCGAGCGCGGCGAACGCCGAACGGTCGGTGCCGGTGAGCCATGCCTGGGTGCCGAGCCGGCGGATTTCGGCGAACAGCGCGGCGCGCCGCTCGGTGTCGAGATGGGCCGCAATCTCGTCGAGCAGCAGGATCGGCGCCCGGCCCGCGCGGCGCTGGGTGATGAGCGTCGCGTGCGCCAGCACGAGGCCGATCAGCAGCGCCTTCTGCTCGCCCGTGGAGCAATGCCGTGCCGGCATCGCCTTGGCACCGTGGGCGACCTCGAAGTCCGAACGATGCGGGCCCGCCAGCGTGCGGCCGGCGGCACGGTCGCGGTTGCGGCCTTCCGCGAGCGTGCGCGCGTAGCCGTCCTCGACGTCGACGGCGGGTCGCTCGCCGACCGCCTGCTCGAGCGCGCCATCGAGGCGCAGCTCTGCCCAGGGAAACGGCGCCGGCGAAGCTGCGTCCTCACCCTGGCGCAGAGCGATCGTCGCGGCGAGCTGCGCGACCGCCTCTCGCCGCGCCGCGGCGATGGCCGTGCCGGTCTCCGCCATGATCCGCTCGAGCCCCTCGAAGCGGCTGCCGTCGCGCACGTCGTCGGCGAGGAGGCGGTTACGCTGCGCCATGGCCCGATCGAAATGGCCGATACGCGTGCGATAGGACGGGTCGAAGCACAGGATCAGCCGGTCGAGAAAACGGCGGCGCTCGCTCGCCGGGCCGGTGAAGAGGCCGTCCATGGCCGGCGTCAGCCAAACCATCTCGAGGTAGTCGGCGAGCGCGCCGGAGCCAGATTGCGCCGCGCCGTTGATCCGCACGATGCGTCCGACGCGGTCGCTCGTCGCCGCATTCGCAGCTAGCCCCGTGCCGATCTCGAGCGGTCCGTCCGGCGTGCGCAGCCGCGCGGCGACCGCCCAGTCGCCGGCGCTGCCGCCGCGCGCGAGCAAGGGAAACGGCACGCGGCGCAGCCCTTGCCCCGGAGCGAGGAGCGACACCGCCTCGAGCAGATTGGTCTTGCCGGCGCCGTTCGCCCCGAGCAGGACGACCGGCCTCTCGCTCGTCGTCAGCGTGACGGTCGAATAATTGCGGAAGTTGGTGAGCTGGATGCGTTCGATGGAGAGCCGATCCGCCGACGCCGCTTCGCTGGGGCCCGGCGCATCCGCGACAGCACGCCAGCCGCCGCTCATGCCCGCTCCCCGGCTCACACGCGCATCGGCATGAGCACGTAGAGTGCGCTCACGTCGGCGCCGTCGCGCACCATGGTCGGCGAGCCCGGATCGGCGAGCTTGAACACCACGTCGTCGCTCTCGAGCTGGCTGGCGATGTCGAGGAGGTAGCGCGCGTTGAAGCCGATCTCGAGCGGGCTCGCCTTGTAGTCGATCGCGATCTCCTCGGTCGCGCTGCCGCCCTCCGGATTGTTCACCGACAGCGTCAGCTTCTCACCGGCGATGTTGAGCTTGACCGCCCGGCCGCGCTCGCTGGCGATCGTCGAGACGCGGTCGACGGCGCTCGTGAACTCGGCATTCGAGACGCGCAGCTCCTTGTCGTTGGCCTGCGGGATGACGCGGCCGTAGTCGGGGAAGCTGCCGTCGATGAGCTTCGAGGTCAGCGTCACCGTGCCGATGCCGAAGCGCACCTTGGCCGGCGAAACGGCGACCGCGACCTCTGCGCTCGTGTCCTCGAGCAGGCGGTGCAGCTCGTGCACGGTCTTGCGCGGGATGATGATGCCGGGCATGCCCTCCGCGCCGGCAGGGCGTGCAAGCTCGACCTGTGCCAGGCGATGGCCGTCGGTCGCGACCGCGCGCAGCGTATGCGCCTTGCCGCTCGAGGCGGTGTGCAGGTAGATGCCGTTGAGATAGTAGCGCGTCTCCTCGGTCGAGATGGCGAAGCGCGTCTTGTCGATCAGCCGCTTGAGTTCGGCAGCGCCGATCGAGAACTCGTGGCCCATCTCGCCCGCGGCGAGGTCGGGGAAGTCGTCCGCGGGCTGTGTCTGCAGCGCAAAGCGCGCATGACCGGCGGCGATCGTCAGCCGCTCGCGGTCGGCCTCGCGCACCATCTGCACCTGGGCGCCGTCAGGCAGCTTGCGCACGATGTCGTGCAGCATGTGGGCCGGAACCGTCACCGCACCCGGCTGGGCGACGTCCGCGGGCGCCTGCTCGGTCACCTCCCGCTCGAGGTCGGTCGCCTTGAACTCGACAGCCTTGCCGCTGGCCTTCAGCAGCACGTTCGAAAGGATCGGGATCGTCGTGCGGCGCTCCACCACGCTGGTGACGTGCCCGAGCGCGCGCAGCAGCTCCCCTCTTTCGATCGCAAGTCGCATTTCCGGCCTCGACCTTCCTCGAAATCTGAAAGCACCGGCGCCGTCGGGGCGCGGAGGTGACGGCGAACCCCCGCACCCTGAGCGGACGACGACTTCGGATGCTGCAGGGGAACAGAGATTCGCACGTAGCAGCAACTTGGCGGCTCGGGGTGCCGTTGGCAAGGCCCGATGGCCGATTTCCTCGGTGTTATGGGCACGCGACCGCGGTGCGACCGCGGCCCCGGAATGCCCGAGGCGCGGCCTCGACAGCGACCGCGCCTCGAAAGTCCGCCAGCTTATGCAGGTGGTCGCGGGCCCTTGCCGCTCGACCCGTGACGCTACCGGAATCAGGTGCTCAGCAGCTTCTTCAGCTCCTCGATCTCGTCCTTCAGGCGCGCGCTGCCGGTGATCTCGCCTTCGATCTTGCGGATCGCGTGCAGGACGGTCGTGTGATCGCGGTTGCCGAAGCGGCGGCCGATCTCGGGCAGCGAGCGCGAGGTGAGCTGCTTTGCCAGATACATTCCGATCTGGCGCGGCCACACCACCGAGCGATGGCGGCGCTGCGAGAGGAGGTCGCTCCTCGAAACGCCGAAGTGGCGCGAGACGATCTTGAGGATGTCCTCGATCTTGATCCGGCGGGGCTCGAGGCCCTGCACCAGATCGCGGATCACCGTCTCGGCGATGTCGATGGTGATCTGCTGGCGCATGTACTGCCACGTCGCGTGCAGGCGGGTCACCGCGCCCTCGAGCTCGCGCCCGCTCTCGGTGAGCCGGTCGGCGAGCAGCTCGAGCACGTCGCGCGGCACCTCGAAGGTCGGGTCGACCTGGCGCTTCTCCTCGACGCGCTTGGCGAGCACGCGCAGGCGCAGGTCGAAGTCGAGCGCACCGATCTCGGTCACGAGCCCGCGCTGCAGGCGCGAGCGCATGCGATCGTTGAGCTTGTCGATGTGGTTCGGCGCGCGCGCCGAGGCCACCACGACCTGCTTGCCGCCATCGAGCAGCGCGTTGATCGTGTGGTCGAACTCCTGCTCGGTATGCTGGCCGTGCAGGAACTCGAGGTCGTCGATCAGCAGCATGTCGATCGATCGGAGTTTTTCCTTGAAGGCGATCGGGTCGGTCCCGCGGATCGCGCCGACGAACTGGTAGCGGAATTTCTCCGCCGTCAGGTAGAGGAGCTGAGCGTGCGGCGTGCGACGCTTCACCTCCCAGGCGATGGCATGCAGGAGATGCGTCTTGCCGAGGCCGACGCTGGCGTGGATGAACAGCGGATTGAACCCGCGCTGGCCGCTGAAAAGGGTCTCTGCGACCTGCGTGGCGCCGGCATGCGCCATGCGGTTCGAGGTCCCGGTGACGAAGCTCTCGAACGTATAGCGCGGATCGAGCGGCGAGCCCTCGAAGCCGTCGATGTGCGTGCGGCCGAATGCCGGTTGCGTGGCGCGGGACGCCACCGCCGTGCGTGCTGTTGCGCTTGCCGCCGGGGCTGCCGTCTGGGCGCGATCACCTGGAGCATCGGCGGTCGCGTCGTCGCCCGTCTGCCTGACGACCGCGTTCGGCTGGCGCAGATCGACGTCGACGCGCTCGACGCCTTTGAACTCGGCGGCGCAGCTCGCCACGAGATCATCCATGTAGTGCGACTGGATCCAGTTGCGCAGGAATTTGACCGGTACCGTGATCCGAAGCGCCTTGCCGTCGAAGTCCTCGAACTCCATCGACTTGAACCAGCTCTGGAAGACCTCCTCGCCGAGCTTGGCCCTCAGGATCGCCCGCACGCGGTCGCCGCGCGGGGGCTGATGGTCCCCACCGTCGACGCCATCGCCGCCGCCCCGGCCGCCGCTACCCGCGCCACCCGCCGCCGTCCGCCTCGCAGGCGGCAGCGGCTGCTCGTTCTCGGATTCAAATGTCGCAGCATTGTTCGTGCTTGGCATGTCGATTACCCGCCCTTTCGAAGTGTCAAACCGGTGTCGCCCTCTTGCCCTCGGGCGACCCCCTCCAACGACGGCACCACGCCCGCATCGCGGGATGCCTCAGCCCAGTCGAGTTTCAACGCGTTCAGCCCTGGACCCAGGGCAATCCGGCATTTTTCCAGCCGCCGGTTGCGCCGCGGTGCCGATGCGGGTCCAGCGGACCCTCGAAACCGTCGGCGACATTCCGACACCGCGTGAAGCCAAGCCCCGAAAGGGCCTGCGCAGCCATCTTGCTCCGACCGCCGCTGCGGCAGATGAAGAGCAGCTCGGCGTCTTGCCCGACGCCGGCGTCCTTGAGTGTCGAGGCAAGCCGCGCTGCGAACTGCGCATCGACACGGTTGTCGGGGAAGGACTGCCACTCGATCAGCACGGGCTGTTTGCCCAGGCTGGTGAGATCCGGCAGTCCGACGAAGGCCCATTCGGCCCGCGTCCGCACATCGATCAGGACCGCGCCCGGGTCCGACTCGAGCCGCGCCCAAGTCTCGACCACCGACACGTCCTCGATGTGGAAAACATCAGAAGACCCCACTGCACCCTCCACTCCCGCTCACATTCGACCGCCCAGTCGAACCCGAGTCTGGCCGCCGCCAACTCAGTTGTGCGCGAACTATCCTCAGGGTCCCGAGCAGTATTGCTCAAGACATCTCAGTCCAATTCTCCATCGTTGGTTGAGCTCCGGACTACGAGGACACTTATGCCAGGAGCTTGTCGATAATCGAACATTGGAGACGTTGATCATCTCCCGTCTCACGTAGGACTTCTTAACCATATCGAGGCGGCTTGTGCAATCCCGCGAGGGTTGCAAAAGGCAGCGGGCCGGCTGTGGATATCCTCGCGTGCCGATCTCGATCGAAGGGCGCCGCCGATCACCACCCGTGCGCTTCGAGCCGCTTGAGTCCGCTACCTGAATCGCGCCGCCCGATGCATGGACGGTCGATGGTGAACGGGCGTCGCGGACCGATGCCGGGGGAACGCTGTTTTCGTTTGCGGGGGGCGACCGGGCACGCCCCCGAGCAAATTCTGCGACGTTGCGGCGCGGCCGGATTCGCACCGCAGCTTGGATACTTAGCCCAGTTCCGGTGGCCGCCGCGTCGCGCCGGGGACGATTCCCGGCTGTGGCTTTGCGACCACGCCGCAGCGAATGCACGCGTCCGCGGACCAGCGCCTCACGCCATTGCCTTAACGCGAGCGGTGAGCCGCGAGACTTTGCGGCTCGCCGCCTTCTTATGGACAACACCCGTGCGCCCGCTCCGCGCCAGCACAGGCTCGACGGCCTTCAGCGCCGCGGCGGCCTTAACCTTGTCACCGGAGGCGATTGCCTCCTCGACGGCGCGCACATCGGTCTTGACACGCGACCGGCTCGCCTTGTTTCTCTCAGTCCGGCGAATGGCTTGGCGGGCGGCTTTCTGCGCGGAAGTGGTATTGGCCATGGACGCGTCCTCTGCTGGTACGGACCTTGCCTCTCTCAGGGTGCAGCGCAGCGTCGCGATCGGCGACGGTCCGGCACGAGGCATGGTGGGATTACGAGGTCCGCCCGAGGCCGTTGCTCCGAGCGGCTGGATCGGCCGAGCTTGTAGCCTCCGCGATTCGGCCGGTCAACGGGGCGGAGCGGATCGGCGCCGGCGATTGCACACGATTGAACGGATGATGCCATGAGCAAGAATTTCCACGAGCAGCTCGAGACAGAGGCCCCGCCGCTCCCATCGGAGCGGTCGACCGGGCTCGTCTTCGCCGCGGTTGCCCTCATCGTTGCGGCGATCTTTCGCACCAGTCCGACGGTGCTCGCGATCGCGCTCGCCGCCGCCGCGCTGTTCGCCGGCCTGGCGCTGCTGGCACCACGTCTGCTCGGGCCGCTGAACCGGGCCTGGTTCAAGTTCGCGATGCTGCTCAACAAGGTGATGAGCCCGATCGTGATGGGCATCCTGTTCGCGATAACCATCGTCCCGTTCGGGCTCGCCATGCAGTTGAAGCGCGACCCGCTGCGCCGGCGCCGCAACCCGGGGCAGACGACCTACTGGATCGACCGCAAGCCGGCCGAGACGCCGGGCTCCATGCGCAATCAGTTCTGACGCCGTCGCGCGGGTCCTGCGGCGCGATGACCGGCGCCGGCGAGCGAAAAGGGGCGCCAACGGAGTTGCCACGACACGCGATTATTGGCACACAACTTGCGGAACTTCGGTGGAAATTTGGCGTGCGCCAGCACGCATTCACAACTCAAACTCGGATGAGGTCGCCCCCATGCTGTCGCTGTTGAAAGAGCTCGCCCAGTACATGAGCGCGCGCAAGAAGTGGTGGCTGTTCCCGGTCATCGCGATCCTGCTGATCGTCGGCGGGCTGCTGGTGCTCGCCCAAGGCTCGGCGATCGCGCCGTTCATCTACACGGTGTTCTGAGCCATGCCGCGCGGCCGTCCCGGATCGGGACGGCCGTCGCAGGCACGAGCACGAACACCCGCGCAATCCAGGAGTTCAGTATGCGCATTCTCGGCATCTCGGCCTTCTATCACGACAGTGCCGCGGCACTGCTGATCGACGGCCGGCCGGTCGCCGCCGCACAGGAGGAGCGCTTCACGCGCCGCAAGCACGACCAGCGCTTCCCCGAGCATGCGGTCCGCTACTGCCTCGCCGAGGCCGGGCTCGACCTCGACGACCTCGACCACGTCGTTTTCTTCGAGAAGCCGCTGATCAAGTTCGAGCGCCTCCTCGAGACCTACCTCGCCAACGCGCCGCGCGGGTACAAATCGTTCCGGGTCGCGATCCCGGTATGGATCAAGGACAAGCTGTTCCAGAAATCCAACCTGCTCAAGTCGCTCAAACCCTTCTCGCGCTCGGGCAAGGCGATCGACGAGAAACTGTTGTTCGCCGAGCATCATCAGAGCCATGCCGCCTCCGCGTTCTTCCCCTCGCCGTTCGAGGAAGCGGTGGTGCTGACCATGGACGGCGTCGGCGAGTGGGCGACGACGTCGGCTGCGATCGGGCGCGGCTCGACGCTCGAGACGATCAAGGAGATCCACTGGCCGCACAGCCTCGGTCTCCTCTACTCGGCCTTCACCTACTACACCGGCTTCAAGGTCAACTCGGGCGAGTACAAGGTGATGGGCCTCGCGCCCTACGGCGAGCCGAAGTACGCCGATCTGATCATGAAGCACCTGATCGATGTGAAGGATGACGGCAGCTTCTGGCTCGACCAGAGCTACTTCGACTACGCGACCGGCCTCACGATGACGACGCCGAAATTCCACGCCCTCTTCGGCGGCGAGCCGCGCACGGGCGAAGCCCGCCTCGCCCAGCGCGAGATGGACTTGGCGGCGAGTGTGCAGAAGGTCACCGAGGAGGTGATGCTGCGCCTCACCCGCGATCTCGCCCGGACCACCGGAATCGAGAACCTCTGCCTCGCCGGTGGCGTCGCGCTCAACTGCGTCGGCAACGGCAAGGTGCTCCGCGACGGCGCCTTCAAGCGGATCTGGATCCAGCCGGCAGCCGGCGATGCCGGCGGCGCACTCGGTGCCGCCTATGCGGCGCATGCGCTACACGCCGGCAAGCCCCGCCACATGAACGGCGCGCTCGACGCCATGCACGGCTCCTATCTCGGGCCGGCCTACGAGCAGGGCGACGTCGAGACGCGATTGAAGCGTGCGGGCGCCCGCTACGAGGTGCTCTCCGATCCGGTGCTCCTCGACCGTACGGTCGAGCGGCTCGGCGCCGGCGATGCCGTCGGCTGGTTCCAGGGCCGGATGGAGTTCGGGCCGCGGGCGCTCGGCGGCCGCTCGATCCTCGGCGACCCGAGGAGCGAGCAGATGCAGAAAACGCTGAACCTCAAGATCAAGTACCGCGAAAGCTTCCGCCCGTTCGCGCCATCGGTGCTGGCCGAGGATGTCGCCGACTACTTCGAGCTCGACGAGGCGAGCCCCTACATGCTGCTCGTTGCCGACGTGAAGCGCAACCGCCGCCGCCACATGAGCGAGGCGGAGGAGAAGCTGTTCGGCATCGACAAGCTCAACGTGCCCCGTTCCGACATTCCCGCCGTCACCCACGTCGATTACTCGGCGCGCGTGCAGACCGTGCACAAGGAAACCAATCCGCGCTATCACGCGCTGATCTCGCGCTTCAAGCAGGCGACGGGATGCTCGGTGCTGGTCAACACGTCGTTCAACGTGCGCGGCGAGCCGATCGTCGGCACGCCCGAGGACGCGTTCCGCTGCTTCATGGGCACGGAGATGGAGACGCTGGTCGTCGGCAACTGCTTCCTGCGCAAGGACGAGCAGGACAAGGCGCTCGCAATCGACTACAAGGACAAGTTCGAGCTCGATTGAGAGCGGCTGCCGGGCGCGCTCACGACCCCTGCGCGAGCTTCCAGCCGGCCGCCGTTGCCTCGCTCTCGGAGCAGAACCAGCGCTCGCCGCGCGAGGTGCGCACCTTGGCGCCATCGTAATCCGGCGACCACGGCATCAGGAAGGTCCTGCGGCCCGACGACACCTGCCCCTTGATCGGGCAGCCGTCGGGCGCCGCTTTCCGCGCGGCGTCCCACAGCCTGGTGCGCCATTCGGCCGGCCGCTCGACCTCGGCGACGCGCCACAGGCCGGCTTTCTGCGCACGGGCCTCCCGCTCGGCGGCGCCATAGGACGCGAACAGGCCGCCAAGACTGCCTGACGCGAACACCGCGCCCTCGCGCACCGCTTTCGCCGCGATGTCGTCGCTGCCGGCGTGGCAGGTGCCGAGCGAGCGCCCCGCAGCGTCGGTGCCGCGCACGTCGCAGCGGATCTGGCGGCCGCGCACGGTCCTTCCCAGCGCCTCGGACGCCGCCTCGCCGCACCGCCAGCGCTTGTTGCCGGGGGCTGCGCAGCGCTGCTCACGGTCGGGCGCCTCGATGCCGGTGAGGCGGATGAGCACGCCATTGAGGCGGATCACGTCGCCGGAGACCGCGGTGGCACCACGGCCCTCGATCGTCTTGCCGCCGATCAGCGGCAGGCTCGCGACGCTCGCCATGCGTGCGCCGCCGAGCTGCGACCACGCGAGCCATCCGGCTCCGGCGACCGCGAGCGCCAGTGCCGCAAGCCCCGCCGCCGGCCGGAGGCGGCGGGGGACCAGGTCCAGGACCGCCGCGCCGGTGCGGCCGAGCGGCGATGACAGCCGCACGCGGTACTGCCCGGTCAGAATGGTACCGATGGCCGCCACGAGGACGCCCACGCCAAGGCCGCCGACCCCGACCGCAATGGCGTCCCAGCCGCGTGCCCTGGCGCGCGCGATGGCCGCGGCGAGCGCGACCGCACCGAAGAGTGCGAAGAGGGGCGGCAGCCCGGGCCTCGACAAGGGTCCGAGAAGCGGGCGCGCGATCTCGCCGAGCGCGGAGAGCTTCGGGCCGATGGCCGCGCTGAGGTTGCCGATGCCGCGGCCGATCTGCCCGGGCAACGCGAACATCGCCGAAGTTGCCGTCTTCATGAGCTGCCCCACTCCCTGATAGCCTTTGGCACCCGCCTCCTTGAGGCTGCCGACGGCGGCATCACGCGCGTCCGCGATCCTCGCCCGGCGCTCCTCGCGCCGGAGCTTGATCGTCGTGCGCACGTACTTGTGCCATTCGAAGTCGCGGTCCTTCCTCCCGAACCCGAGCATCACCCCTCCGGACGTCCTCACCGCGAGATGAACGCCGCCCGGCCGTCCCCCGGTCCAGGCGCGTCAAATCATCCGGGAATCACTTGCGTCTGAGCTCGGGCAAGACTGTGGCATTGCCATGGCCGAGCTTTTTTCCCCGCTCACGTCAACGTGTTCGTGCGCGATCAACCGGCGGCCGGGCTGCCGCGTATTTTCACCGACGATTGATGCGCATCCGTCGGCAGCATGCTTATATTGGTGCCGGATCACGTGGCTCGTCGCAGCGATTTTCTGGAGGTGTCATGCAGGACGCGAGCAATTCCAAGAGACTGATCGGCGGTGCGGCTCTGGCCGCGCTGATGGCGACTGCGATCGCGCTCTCGCCCGGACCCGCGGGCGCGATGGGCGATCCGCCGAAGCCGAAGCCCACCGTCGACTGCTCGAAAGCCGCCAACAAGGGCAAGGCCGAGTGTAAGCAGAAGAGCAGCTCTAACACCGACGCGGTGTACAACGGCGGCTACTGGCTGGCGAAGTCGGGCAAGTACGAGGAGGCGATCACGCTCCTCAAGACCGCCGACGACCAGAGCGACCCGCGTATCCAGAACTACATCGGGTTCGCGACGCGCAAGCTCGGCCGCGTCGACGAGGCGCTCGGCCATTACGCCAAGGCGCTCGCGACGGATCCGAACTACACGGTTGCCCGCGCCTACCTGGGCGAGGCCTACCTGATGAAGGGCGACATCGCGAAGGCGCGCGAGCAGCTCGGCGAGATCGAGAAGCGGTGCGGGCGGGCCTGCGCCGAGTTCGCCGAGCTCGACGGCCATATCAAGGCGTTCGAGGTGACCGGGGTGCACAAGGGCTGAGGCCCCTCGAGACGACCATTGCCGGCTCTGTCGGACCGCCTCCAACGGTCTGATGCCAAGGCAGCAGCGCCGTTCCGGCGGCGCTGCTGCTCGTTTTCGGCTTGATCCCGCGTCCGTCCGGGCCCCTTCCCGGCCGGCGGGCCTGCGCAAGCCGCGCCTTCCTGTGCGTTAAGCCACCTAACCGCCCGCACGCGCTTGTTCCCGCTCCGGTCGCCGCCTAGTGTCCGGCAGGGAACGGGGCATTTCTCCGCGCGCCATCGCGCGGAATCGCGAAGGCGGTCGGAGTGCGGTACGTATCGACGAGAGGCTTGGCGCCGGCGCTCGGCTTTGAGGACGTGATGCTGACCGGGCTCGCCCGCGATGGCGGGCTCTACGTGCCCGAGTCGTGGCCGACGCTCGATGCTGCAACCATCGCGGGCTTCGCCGGCCGCCCGTTCGCCGAGCTGGCCGTCGAGGTCATCGCGCCGTTTATGGGCGGAGCGATCCCCCGCGACGAGCTCCGCGCCATGGCCGAGAGCGCCTACGCCGGCTTCGGCCACCCTGCGGTGACCCCGCTCGTCCAGATCGCGCAGGGCCGGTTCGTGCTCGAGCTCTTCCACGGCCCGACACTCGCGTTCAAGGACGTCGCGATGCAGCTCTTGGCGCGGCTGATGGACCACGTGCTCGCCAGGCGGGACGCCCGCGCGACGATCGTCGGCGCCACCTCGGGCGACACCGGCGGGGCGGCAATCGAGGCATTCCGCGGCTCGCGCCGCGTCGACGTCGTGATCATGTTTCCGGACGGCCGCGTCTCCGACGTGCAGCGGCGCATGATGACGACGCCGACCGAGCCGAACGTGCATGCGCTCGCCGTGCGCGGCACGTTCGACGACTGCCAGGCACGGCTCAAGGCGATGTTCAACGATCATGCCTTCCGCGATCGGGTGCGGCTCGCGGGCGTCAACTCGATCAACTGGGCGCGCATCATCGCGCAGGTGACCTACTACTTCGCGGCCGCGACCGCACTCGGCGCACCGCACCGCGCGGTGACGTTCGTGGTGCCGACCGGCAACTTCGGCGACATTCTCGCCGCCTGGGTCGCGCGGCGCATGGGGTTGCCGATCGAGCGGCTGGTCATTGCCTCGAATGCCAATGACATCCTGCCGCGCACGGTCGCGAGCGGCGTCTACGAGATGCGCGGCGTGACGGCGACGACATCGCCGTCGATGGACATCCAGGTCTCCTCGAACTTCGAGCGCTACCTGTTCGAGGCCTCGGGGCGGGATGCGGCGCTCCTTCGTGGCCAGATGGCGTCGCTCGCGCAGTCCGGCCGGTTCGAGCTCGGGCGGGCAGCGGCACCCCTGAGGCAGGATTTTGCCGCCGCCGCGGCCAGCGAGGCGGAGGTCGCGGCGACGATCCGCGATGTTCAGGCGAGGTCCGGCTATCTCATCGATCCGCACACCGCCTGCGCCGTGGTCGCGGCCGGCAAGGCGCTCCCCAGGAACACTGCGCCCGAGGTCGTGCTCGCGACCGCGCACCCGGCCAAGTTCCCCGATGCGATGCGCGCCGTCACCGGCCGGGCACCGCCGCTTCCGCCGCGACTGGCCTCGCTCCTCGCCGATCCTGAGCGCTTCGAGGTCGAGGACAACGACGACGCAAGGCTCAAGCGGTTCGTCGAGGCGCGCGCCCGCGCCGCCGGGGGAGGCGCGGCATGACCACCGAGGTCACCACGCTCGCCAACGGCCTCAGGGTCGTCGCGCACCGGATGGCGCACCTCGAGACCACGGCGCTCGGAATGTGGGTCGGCGCCGGGGCCCGCCACGAGACCGCGCGCGAGAACGGCATCTCGCACTTCCTCGAGCACATGGCCTTCAAGGGCACCCGCCGCCGCACGGCCCGCCAGATCGCGGAGGAGATCGAGACCGTCGGCGGCGACCTCAACGCGGCGACCAGCCTCGAGAGCACGGCCTACTTCGCGCGCGTGCTCAAGGGCGATGAAGGCGTCGCGCTCGACATTCTCGGCGACATCCTGCTGCACTCGAGCTATGCGGCGGCGGAGATCGAGCGGGAGCGCGAGGTGATCCTGCAGGAGATCGCCGGCATTGCCGACAGCCCGGACGAGCTCGCCTACGATCTCGTCCAGGATGCGGCATTTCCGGCGCAGCCGGTGGGCCGGCCGGTGATCGGCACCAAGGCGACGGTCAGGCAGTTTTCCGTCAATGATCTCAGAGGGTTCCTAGAGCGGCGCTACGTGCCCGACCGGATGGTCCTCGCGGCCGCCGGGGCAGTCGATCATGCCGTCCTCGCCCGCCACGCTGAAGCCCTATTTGGCTCGCTCACTGGCCCCCGATTCGAGGCTGGGGAGGCCGCGACCTATGCCGGGGGTACTCGTGCGTCGGCCAAGCCGTTCGAGCAGTGCCATCTGCTCCTCGGTTTCGAGAGCCCGTCCTACCGGAGCCCCGAGTTCTACGACGCGCAGGTGCTTTCCGGGCTGCTCGGTGGCGGCATGTCGTCCCGCCTGTTCCAGGAAGTCAGGGAGAACCGGGGGCTTTGCTACTCGATCTATTCGTCAGCTTGGGCGCTCGCCGACTCGGGCATGTTCACGATCCATGCTGCGACGGGGGCGGAGATGATGGACGAGCTGATCAGCGTCGTCGGCGAGGAGATGCGGAGGGTCGCCGACGGCCGGCCGAGCGAGCCGGAGACGGCCCGCGCCAAGGCGCAGCTCAAGGCCGGCCTGCTGATGAGCCTCGAGAGCGCATCGGCCCGCGCCGAGCAGATGGCGCGCCAGCTTCTCAGCCTCGACCGGCTGCTCCCGACCAAGGAGCTGATGCAGCGCGTCGACAGCGTGAGCCCGGCGAGCGTGCAGGCCTTCGCCGCGACCCTGCTGACCAGCCCGCCGTCTGCTGCCGTCGTCGGCGCCGGGCGCAACTCGGAAGCCTTCGCGAGCCGCGCCGCCGAGGTGGCGGCCATTGCGGCATAAGAGGGCAGAGGCCGATGGCGTTCCTCAGGTCCCCGATCATCTCCGAGCCGCAATACATCGTGCGTGGCGAGGGGATTACGCTGCGTCAGCCTGCGATGCTCGATTATCCGGCCTGGGCAGAGCTGCGGGCGCGCAGCCGCGACCACCTCGCCCCCTGGGAGCCGCAGTGGTCGCGCGACGAGCTTGCGCGCTCGGCCTACCGGCGGCGCCTCAGGCTCTATCAGCGTGAGCAGCGCGATGACCTCACCTACGCATTCTTCCTGTTCCGCGACGGCGACGATGTGCTGCTCGGCGGGCTGACCTTCAGCAATGTGCGGCGCGGCGTCACCCAGGCGGCGACGCTCGGCTACTGGATCGGCCTGCCGTTCACGGGCAAAGGCTTCATGCAGCGGGCTGTCCGCTCGATCGTGCCCTTCGCTTTCGACGAGCTCCGCCTGCACCGCCTCGAGGCGGCCTGCCTCCCGCACAATGCACCCTCGATCGCGGTGCTCGAGCGCAATGGCTTCCAGCCTGAGGGCATCGCACGCCGCTACCTCAAGATCGACGGCCGCTGGCAGGACCACGCGCTCTACTCGCTGCTCGCTGACGACGCGCGTGGAGAGGAGGCGGCCCGGCGATGAGCGTCGTGTGCACCCGGCCACTCGAACTCGTGTCGCTCCGCCGGATCGCGTCGGTGGCGCTCGCGCTCGCGGCCGCGCTGGTGCTCGCGCTCGGCGATGCGCGGCCGCTCGCGGCGTTGACCGCGACGCCCGTGAACCCGGACCTCGAGCGCATCGAGATCACCACCATCGGCGAGTTCCGCGAGGGCCGCGGCGAGACACTCCAGATCGCCACCGCGCCCGACCAGGACGGCGTCGCCGGCCGTATGGCGGTGCGCGCGACGACGCCCGGCACCAGCCCCAACTGGGTGGTGTTTGCGTTGAGCAATCCGGGCCCGCGGCCGATCGAGCGATGGCTCACCGCCGAGCGCTACAACATCGTCGGATCCGGCGTGGTCTGGCCCGACCTCGATGCCCGCCGCATCGAGGCAGTGACGCCCTCGGTCGGCTTCCTGCCGGAGCGCGTGAAGAGTACGCGGGCCGACATCTTCAAGATCACGCTCGAGCCCGGCCAGACGATCACCTACGTCGCCGAGCTTGCGACCGACCGGTTCGCGCGGATCTACCTGTGGAAACCGATCGAATACGAGCTCAAGGTGCGCGATCGCCAGCTCTTCAACGGCATCATGCTCGGCATCGCCGGCCTGCTCGGCGTGTTCCTGACGGCGGTCTTCGCCGCGAACCACAAGATCATCTTTCCGAGCGCCGCGCTCGTCTCGTGGAGCGTGCTCGCCTACCTCTGCGTCGACTTCGGCTTCTTCCACAAGCTGTTCCAGCTCCGCGCCGAGGACAATGCGGTCTATCGCGCGGCGACCGAGGCGGCGGTGGCCGCGAGCTTGCTGATCTTCCTGCACACGTTCCTGCGCATCAGTTCCTGGCACGGCTTCATCCGAATGCTCTCCGGCGTGTGGATCGTGGCCCAGCTCGCGCTGGTCGCAATCGCGATCGTCGACCCGCGCCTCGCCGCGACGTTCGGCCGGGCCTCGTTCGTGGCGATCGGCGGCCTCGGCGGGCTCGTCATGCTGTTCCTGTCGATCCGGGGCCAGGACCGCGCGATCTCACTGACCGCGACCTGGATCCTGTTCCTCGTTTGGGTATTCGCCGCCGGCGTCACCGTCACCGGACGGCTCTCCGGCGATATCGCGACCGCCGGCCTCGTCGCCGGCCTCGTCCTCGTCGTCGTCATGCTCGGCTTCACGGTGACGCAGTTCGCATTCCGCTCGATCGAGCCGGTCTATGGCGCCTCGCCCAACGAGCAGCAGCTGCGCTCGCTCGCCGTGGACGGCGCCGGCGCGGCAGTGTGGGAGTGGCAGGCCCGGCGGCAGGAAATCAAGACCAGCCCGATCATCGAGCAGACGCTCGGCCTCAAGAACGGCGAGCTCTCGACCAAGGTCGACGACTATCTGCGCTACATGCACCCCGCCGATCGCGAGCGGTTCCAGCTCGTGCTGTGGTCGCTGCAGGAACGCAACGGCGGCAGCATCAGTCTCGACGTGCGCCTGCGCCATGCCGACAGCAGCTACCGCTGGTTCAATCTCGAGGCGCACAGCATCCCGTCGGCCGACCGCCGTGCGATGCGCTGCGTCGGCCTGATGCGCGAGGTGACGGAGTCGAAGCGCTCGCGCGAGCGACTGTTGCACGATGCGGTGCACGACAGTCTTACCGGCCTGCCGAACCGCGTGCTGTTCCTCGACCGGCTCGAGGCAGCCTTCGCCCGCGCCAAGGCGGAGCAGGGCGTGCGGCCGACAGTGCTGTTCATCGACATCGACAAGTTCAAGAGCGTGAACTCCTCGTTCGGCCTCATCGTCGGGGACAGCCTGCTGCTGACCGTCGCGCGCCGGCTCACCAAGCACAAGGCCGCGCAGGACACGCTCGCCCGCGTCGGCGGCGACCAGTTTGCGCTGCTCATGCTCTCCGAACAGGACCCGCGCGAGCTCGCCGTGCTGGCCGAGCGCATCCGTCGCAGCCTGCGCGCGCCGATCCGGATCGCCGGGCAGGACATCGTGCTCACCGCCTCGACCGGCCTCGCGGTGTTCGACGGCCAGGAGACGAGCGGGCAGGAGCTGCTGCGCGAGGCCGAGATCGCGATGTACCGCGCCAAGCGCGGCGGCGCCGACCGCATCGAGATCTTCACGCCCGAGATGCGGTCGGAGCGCGACGATCGCGTCGAGATCGAAAGCGAGCTGCGCCGGGCGATCGAGAAGCGCCAGATCCGCGTGCTCTTCCAGCCGATCATCTCGCTCGCGACCGAGCAGCTCGCCGGCTTCGAGGCGCTGGTGCGCTGGGAGCACCCCAAGCTCGGCGCACTCAACCCGAACGATTTCATTCCGGTGGCCGAGGAGAGCGACCTCATCGTCAAGCTCGGCTCGCTGGTGCTGGCCAAGGCGACGGAGGAGGCCCAGCGCTGGCACAAGGAGCTGCCGCGCACCGAGAACCCGCTGTTCGTCAGTGTCAACGTGTCGACCCGCCAGCTCTTCCGCAGCGACCTCGCCCAGGAAGTCCGCCACATCCTCGGCCGCGCGGTGCTGCCGCCGGGCGCGCTCCGGCTCGAGGTGACCGAGAGCCTGGTCATGGAGAACCCCGAGCAGGCTGCAGAGATCCTCGATCTGCTGCGGGCCGCCGGCGCCGGGCTCTCGCTCGACGATTTCGGCACCGGCTACTCCTCGCTCGCCTACCTGCAGCGCTTCTCCTTCGACACGATCAAGATCGACCGGTCGATCGTGAGCTCGAGCTCGAGCAATGCCGCCGGCTCGGCCATCGTCCGCTCGATCGTCGCGCTGTCGCACGAGCTCGGCAAGAAGGTGGTCGCCGAAGGCGTCGAAGGCAGCGAGGACGTCGGCTTCCTGCGCTCGATCTCGTGCGAATACGCGCAGGGCTTCTATTACGGCGAGCCGATGCCGGCGCGCGAGGTGCTGCAGCTGTTGAAGGTGATCCGCAAGTCCGAGCGCAAGCTGCAGCGCCGGGGCTTCTTCCGGACCAAGATCAAGGAGGCGCCGCGGCCGGCAGCCGCCACCAATGGCGCAGCAACCCAGGGCCGTGGTCGGGCTCAGGCCACGCGGACCGGCCAGTCCCGCCCGGCGCCTATCACCCCGCCCGGCGCAATGCGGCTGCGCCCACGGGCCATCAACGGCTCGGGCCGCGTGATGGGGCCACCGCCGGTGCCGCCATCGCCGCTGCCCGCTGCTCCGATCGCGCCGTTGCAGCCAACCCCGCTCGCCGCTGGTCCGCCCCCGCCGCCTGTGCCGCCACCGATTGGCACCATGCCGCCACCGGCACCGCCTTCGTCGGCAGTTCTGCCGGAGATGCAGCGGCCGATCACGCAGCCGCGGACAGGGCCGCCGCCGTCACGGCCGGATCCTGTCTCGCAGCCGTTCGGGCGATCGAAGGAACCACGTGCTCCGCTCGCCCGAACGGTGACGGCTCCCGCCCGGCCCGACGCCGCCGCGCAGCCCGCGACCAGCGGGAGAAGCACGAAACTGCCACCGGCCATGGCCGCGAGCCTCGCTCGGCTCGCCGGCCTCGGCGCAGCGCCGTCAGGCAAACCCGATAAGAAGTAGCGGGCGACCACCCGGCCGTTGCTCAGGCGTGACCAGCGTCGCTGACCAGATGTGAAGGGTCGACGCCGAGCTTCGACAGCGCGAGATCGTACTTGAGATCGAGATCGGGCCCGAACAGCAGCTCGAGGTCGGCTGCGCAGTGCAGCCAGCCGTTGCGCTGAAACTCGTTCTCGAGCTGGCCGGGTGCCCATCCGGCATAACCGAGCGCGAACATCGCCTTGTTCGGACCCTTGCCGAACGCCATCGCCTTCAGGATGTCCATCGTGGCGGTCAGGCAGATCTCGCTGTCGACCGACAGCGTCGCCGCCGACTTGTGATAGTCCGACGTGTGGAGCACGAAGCCGCGGCCGGTCTCGACCGGACCCCCCACGTGCACCGGCTTCTCGCACACGCTCATCGGCATCGTGTCCTCGGCGTCCTTGCCGACCACACCCAGCTGCTGGAGCAGATCGGGGAAGCGGATGTTGTTTGCGCGCCGATTGACGATGAGGCCCATGGCCCCTTCCGCGGAGTGCGCGCACAGGTAGATCACCGACCGCGCAAAGCGCTTGTCGGTCATCGACGGCATGGCGATGAGCAGCTGGCCGTCGAGAAAGCCGCTGCCGGCAACCTTCCTGGACTTGCGAGGCGTTCTCATGGGACCGAGACTATCGCCAACCGGCGGCCGGTGTGAAGCGCTGGCTGCATCGAAATGGCATGCCAAAAATGTGGGAACGAGCGCGGATTTGACAAGTCGTGATTTGACCACGACCTACGAAGTGGGTCCTTCTCGGAGGGTCATGATGCACCGGGTCCACAGTTCGAGACGACATGCAATGCACAGCATTACCCGGCCGATGGCCTGGCTGATGGTCGCGGCGGGCCTCGCGCAGGGGGCAACCGCGTTCGCGCAACCGGCGACACCCTGGACGGAAGGCTACAACTCGAAGACGCGGCTGCTCGCCGGACGGGCGCTGCTCGGGGCGGAGCGGCTCGCCGTCGTTGGTGTTGAGATCGCGCTGGCACCGGGCTGGAAGACCTACTGGAGGGCACCCGGCGATTCCGGCGGCGTGCCGCCGAGTTTCGATCTCTCGCGGTCCAAGAACCTCGCCTCCGCGACCGTCCACTACCCGGCGCCGCACCGCATGGTTGATGCCGCGGGCGAGGCGGTCGGCTACAAGGGCGGGGTGATATTCCCGATCGAGGTGGTCGCCGCCGATCGCGCCAAGCCGATCGCGCTCGAGGTCGTGATCGAGTACGGTATCTGCCGCGAGATCTGCGTGCCGGCCGAGGCCAGGATGTCGCTGGTGCTCGATCCGGCGGGCCTTGCCGCGGCGCCCGCCGCGATCACGGCCGCGCTCGAGACGGTGCCGCGCGCCGCCGGCAAGCGGCGCCCGACCGATCCCGAGCTGAAGGCCGTTACCGCCGTCCTCGCCGGCGACAAGCCGCGGATCGAGATCGAGGCGGTGTTCCCCGGCAGCGGCGAGGGCGCCGACGTGTTCGTCGAGGCGTCCGAAGGCATCTACCTGCCGTTGCCCAGGCGCATCGGCGCGGGCGCCGGACCGGCGCTGCGTTTCGAAATCGACCTCGCAACCGGGGTCGAGCCGGCCGAGCTCAAGGGCAAGACTCTGACGATCACGCTGGTCAGCGCCACCGGCCAGTCGGAGGCCGCCCGCACGATCGATTGACGTGCAGCAGCTTGGACTTGCGCCCGAATAGGCGGTAGCCTCGTGCGATCGCGGTCCGAGTGGCCGGCAACCGACAGGAGGCGTGCGCGATGACGATCAAAGTGGGCGACAAGCTCCCCGAGGCGACCTTCACGACGATGGCCGCCGACGGCCCGAAGCCGATGACCGCAGCCGAGGTGTTCGGCGGCAAGAAGGTCGCGCTCTTCGCCGTGCCGGGCGCCTATACGCCGACATGCCACAAGCAGCACATGCCGGGCTTCGTCGAGCGCGCGGCGGAGCTGAAGAAGAAGGGCTATGCGACGATCGCCTGCACGGCCGTCAACGACATCTTCGTGCTGACGCAGTGGGCGAAGGACACCGGCGCGGCCGGCAACATCGTGATGCTCGCCGACGGCAGCGCCGACTTCGCCAGGAAGCTCGGCCTCGAGATCGATCTCAATGCGCGCGGGCTCGGCGTGCGCTCCAAGCGCTATGCGATGGCCGTCGACAATGGCGTGGTCAAGATCCTCAACGTCGAGGAGGCACCGCCCCAGCACGAAAAATCGAGCGCGGCCAACCTGTGCGCGATGATCGACAAGTCGCTCTGAAGGGCGCGCATGTCCTGAGCACGGGATCGTCGGGCCGGTTGCGGCGTGCGTGGCTGGCCCGCGCCGTCTCGACCGGCCGGCGGATGGCGAGGGCGGACGGGTGAGGCGCGCGACCACAGGCGAGGCCGGGGCCGCCATCGGCATCCTGATGCTGGATGCGCGCTTCGAGCGTTTCCCGGGCGATATCGGCAACCCGCGGACGTGGCCATTTCCCGTCCGCTACCGCATTGTTGCCGGCGCGACGCCGAGCCGCGTGGTCGCGACCACGGACGACGGCCTGCTTGCGCCGTTCAAGGCGGCGGCCGATGCGCTGGTTGCCGACGGCGTCGAGGGCATCACGACGACCTGCGGGTTCCTGTCGCTCTATCAGCAGGAGCTCGCGGCGCATTGCGCCGTGCCGGTGGCGACGAGTGCGCTCCTGCAGGTGGCGATGGTCGCGCGCATCCTGCCGCGTGGCAGGCGGCCCGGCATCATCACGTTCTCCGCGCGCGAGCTGACGCGAGCCCACCTCGAGCGCGCCGGCGCGGACCCCGCGACGCCGGTCGCCGGCATGCCGGAGGGCTCGGCCTTTCAGCGCGCGATCCGTGACGGCGATACGAGCGTGCCCTGCGCAACGCTCCGGGCGGAGGCGCTGGATGTAGCCGAAGGCCTCGTGCGGCGCGACCCCACAATCGGTGCGATCGTCTGCGAGTGCACCAACCTCTCGCCTCACGCCGCCGAGATCAGAGCGCGGCTCGGCGTGCCGGTGTTCGACATGCTGACCCTGGTGCACTGGTTCCAGCGCGGCCTGCGGCCCGAGCGCTTTCCCGCGGCCTGACCGGAATTGACCAGCGGACTATCGACCGCTCGATGGGTGTCGCCACGACGCGACCGAGGGTGCAGATCCGAAGGGTCTGCTCCCGCGTTCCAATCAATTTTCATGACGGAAACACGAGGTGCGATGCGATTGCGGCCCGCTTCATGACCGAGCGGGCCGCAAGCATATTTTCGACCGGCGCCTCGAGCCTATTGCGCGGTCTTCGGCTCGCTCTTCTTGAGGACGGCCTTGGCCTTTTGCTTGGCTGCGTCGATACCCTGCTTCGCCTTCTGCTTGAGTTCGAACGCCTTGTCCTTTGCCTTGCCGACGATGCCCTGGGTCAGCGACGGGTTCTCCGGCGTCGGGTCGAGCGGGCCGCGGCGCGGACCATCGCCGCCGAGGCCGTCGTGCAGCGCGGCGAGCCCGCGCGGGCCGGTGTACATCACGAAGCCCATGGCATCGAGCCGCTGCTTGGCGTCGGTCACGTAGGCCGGGCGGGTCAGGTACTCGATGACGAAGATCTTCTTGCCGGCCTTCTGCGCGTCGATCAGCAGCTTGGAGCTCCAGTCGACGTCCGACTTCTTGTTCGGCTCCTCCTTGTGAGTGATGCCGTAGAGGAGGTCCTCCTTGGCGATGCCGTCGATCGCCGAGACGTAAGCCGGCCGGTCGAGCAACTCCTCGGCATTCTGGATGAGGATCGCGACATCCGGCTTCTGCTTGCGCATGTAGGTGGTGAGCTTGACGATGAAGTCCGCCATCCGGTCGCGCATGACCTTGGTGTCGCCGTAGTAGTAGTAGGCGTCGGCGCGGTCGACGTAGAACCCGTCGAAGCCCTGCGCGAGCACGCGGTCGACGAAGGAGGTCGGGCTGCCGTAGACGATGTTCTGCCAGGCCGGCTCCCAGTACTTGACGAGGAAGTTCTCCTTCCACTCCTTGTTCTCCTTGCCGACCCACGACGGCTTGGAGCGGCTCCACTCGGGCTTCCAGTAGTAGCGATAGCTCTCGGCCTCGCCGACGCTGAAGTAGGAAATGACCAGCCGGCGGCTGCCGTCCGGCTTCCTTTTCAACCTCTCGACCTCCTCCTTGGTCAGCGGGATTTCCCTGGTGGCGTCGAACTGCGAGCTGTCGATGACCACGAGGTCGAATGGCGAGGCAGCGATCTTGGCCTGCTGCTCGGTACCGAGGTTCTTGAGCTGGAAGGCCCATGATTTGGCATTGGCGAAGGGGTTCGGGCGCGGGCTCGACTGGGCGTCGGCCGGTCCGGCGAGCAGAAGCGGCATGGCGAGAAGGCCGGCCTGCGCCGCGATACGCGATACTTTCATCGAGAGAGTTCTCCTTTGACGACGCAGCCGCCGCCGCACGTTCGGACCCCGGTGCAGAAAGGCGAGCCTTCCCGCACACTTACACCAATTTCCCCGCGTTATTCCACCCTGGCGCAGATTCCACTCGATGTGGCTCACCGCGCATCCCCCTCCCCTTGATGGGGAGGGGTCAGGGGTGGGGTGGAGAAAACCGAGCGCGATGCGTTGGTATGACCACCGTTTGTCCGACCCCCACCCCCGACCCCTCCCCGCAAAGGGGGAGGGGAGGCCGCCACCGCCGCCGTCACCACCAAGGCCTACCGCCCCTCCCCGCGATGGGGGAGGGGAGGCATACCGGCCACGATCCAACGCGAGTGGAAAGCGCATCAGTACAAGCGGCCGGCGGAGCAAAATGCGACACGTGGCCGCGATGCACTACCAGTGGCGCTTGTCCTTGCATTGCGTGGCGATCCATTCCGCCGTGCCGTACTGCTTCTCCTCGTTCGCGCGGGCCATCAGCGGGTCGAAGCCGTCGAGGCTGCGGTGGGCGAATGTCGGCACCATGCCGAGACCGACGAGCTCGGCTTTCGCAGAGACGATCAGCTCCTTGCTCGGCAGGTACTCGACGGCGAATACCGGCTTGTAATCGGCCTGCAGGTGCTTGATCGATTTGACCGCACTGGCGATCTCCGACCGCTTGTTCCGCGCGCCGGTGCCGTGCATGCCGTAGAGCAGGTCCTCCTTGCCGAGGCCGTCGATGACATCGCGGTAGCGGCGCACGCTCAACAGGTCCTCCGCGTTCTGGGCAATGACGAGGAAACCCGGTTTCGCCTTGCGCGCGGTCGCCGCCATTTCGGTCACGAAGGCGATCATGTCGTCGCGCGCAGTCGGTCGCTCGTCCTCCTGCTCGCCGTAGACGTCGACACGGTCGAGATAGACGCCATCGAACCCGGCATCGAGTATGCGGCTGAGATACGAGCGCTTGCCGCGGTAGATGATGTCCTTCCAGCCGTCGTGCCAGAACCGCACCATGTGCGCGCGCGGCCAGGCGCAGTTCTCCGCGACGTGCCAGCCCGGCATCTCGTCGCCCTTCCAGTCGTCGCGCCAGAAGAAGCGGTAGCTCTCCGCCTCGCCGATCGAGATGTAGGATATGACGGTGCGCTTGCGGCCGTCGGCGCGGACCTTGAGGCGGGCGACCTCCTCGCGCGTCAGCGGCGTGCTTCCCCCCTCGCGGGCATGGTCGATGACGAGGAGATCTGCGTCGGCCTTGGCGATGCGGTCGACGTCGATCTTGTCGAGGTGGTAGTGCCAGCTCTGCACCTGCAGCAGCGGCCGGTTGCCGGCGACCCTCGCATCATACCAGTGGCCGATGGCGGTGCGGCTCGCCCACACCCACCAGAGTGCGAGCCCGGCCACTAAGGCTGCGACCAGTCGCCACCGCTGACGGCCATCGCGTGATGCCCAGTACGCCGCAAAGCCCGCGAGTGCTGCCCGGATGTGCGGCCATGTGATCTCCCAGAGCCCCGCCAGCCCCCGGCCGAGCGCCTGCCCGAGCGGCCCGAGGACCCGGAAGACCGCCGCCGCCGCGGCGAGCAGGCCGAATGCCGTTGCGCCAATGACGCCGAGAGCCCTGCTCATTTTCACATGCGCAATCGTGGTATGCTTCGGCCGCAGTTCCGGCCATCGAGCCCCTCTACCAGGGTGTCGACCGAGCGGCAACGCCGTCCATGCCGCATCGTTGACACCGCGCGCGGACCTTGGTCCATGTATTCTGGAGCGAACCGGCCGACGATGTCACAATGCGGCGCGCCAATCGGCACTCGGCCCGCGCCCGAGTGAGACCGCCATGACCCACCCGACACCAGTGCCGAGCCACCCCGTCCTCGATCCGGAGCGGCGCCAGCACGTGTCCGGTGCTTTCTCGCGCGACGAGGTCGCACTCGCCAATCGTAACGCGGGCATGCCGCTCGAGATGCTGCGCCACGACGTGACGCCGGCCGGCATGCACTACCTGCTCATTCATTTCGACATCCCCTTCGTGGCGGATGCCGGCTGGTCACTCGACATCTCGGGCAGCGTGCGCAATCCGCAACGCCTGTCCCTCGACGCGATCAAGGCGATGGGGCAGGTGACGACACGCGTAACGCTCGAATGTGCGGGCAATGGCCGCGCGACGGCAAGCCCGCGCTGGCAGAGCCAGCCTTGGGAGCACGGCGCGGTCGGCACTGCGGAGTGGACCGGCACGCCGCTCCGCGGCCTGCTCGAGCGCGCCGGCCTCGCCGACGACGCCGTCGACGTCGCCTTCTTCGGTGCCGACCGCGGCTTCGACGGCGGCGTCGAGCACGACTACGGCCGCAGCCTCACGCCGGCGATAGCGCTCGGCGACGACGTGCTCGTTGCCTGGGCAATGAACGGGCAGCCGCTGCTCCCGCAGCACGGGTTTCCGCTGCGTCTCGTCGTGCCCGGCTGGTACGGCATGGCGAGCGTGAAATGGCTCGACCGCATCGTCGCGCTCGACAAGCCGTTCGACGGCTTCCAGCAGGTCTCGACCTACGTCTACAAGAGGACGCGGGAAGAGCACGGCACGCCTGTGACGGCGATGCGGGTCAAGTCGCTCCTCGTGCCGCCGGGAATTCCGGACTGGTACACCCGCCGCCGCCTGGTCGAGCGCGGCACGGTCGAGATCTTCGGCCGCGCATGGTCCGGCGCCGGCACCCTGATCCGCAAGGTCGAACTCGGCGTCGATGGTGCCTGGAGTGAGGCGACCCTCGATCCGCCGCCGCCCGGCCGGTTCGCCTGGCGCGGCTGGCGTGCCCGCTGGACGGCGACGCCCGGCGAGCACGAGCTCGCCTGCCGCGCGACCGACGCCAACGGCGACGTGCAGCCGCTCGAGCAGCGCTGGGACCTCGGCGGGTTCGGCAACAACATGGTGCATCGCGTCGCGGTGACCGTGAGATAGGACGAGCGAGGCCATGGAAGCCGGAAACGACGAGGCCATCCGGGGGCTGGTGACGGTGCGTGACTGGCTGCGCTACGCGGTCGGGCGCTTCAATCGCGCGAACCTCGGCTACGGGCAAGGCACCGCCAACGCGCTCGACGAGGCGGCATTCCTGATCCTCGAGACGCTGCGCCTGCCGATCGACGACATCAATCCCTGGCTCGATGCGCGCCTGCTCGATATGGAGCGCTATGCGCTCTCGGAGCGGATCGAGACCCGGGCGAAGCGGCGCGTGCCGGCCGCCTACATCGTCAATGCCGCCTACGTGCAGGGCCGCCGCTTCTACGTCGACGAGCGGGTGATCGTGCCGAGGAGCTACATCGGCGAGCTGATCGGGCGGGGCCGGCTCGCGGCGGCGATGGCCACCGACACTCCGCCAGCCGATATTCTCGACCTGTGCACCGGGTCGGGGTGCCTGGCGATCCTCGCTGCGGAGGCGTGGCCCGCCGCCGCGATCGACGCGACCGATATCTCGGTCGACGCCCTGTTGGTCGCGCAGAAGAACGTCACCGCGCACGGCCTCGACCAGCGCGTGCGCCTCCTGCAGGGCGACCTGTTCGCGCCGGTCGCCGACAAGCGCTACGATCTGATCATCGCCAACCCGCCCTATGTCGCCGAGGCGGAGATCGCAGCCTTCCGCCGCGAGCACCGCGCCGAGCCGCAGATCGCGCACGCCGGCGGCGCGGACGGTCTCGACATCGTGCGAAGGATCCTCGCCGATGCCGCGGCACACCTGAAGCCCGCCGGCACGCTCGTCGTCGAGATCGGCACCGGCCGCCAGTTCCTGTCGCGCGAGCGCGGCGACCTCGAGTTCCTGTGGCTCGACACGGACGAGAGCGAGGGCGAGGTCTTCGCGCTCGGCGCCAAAGCGCTGGCGCCGGCCGCGGCAAGGCCCGAGCCCAAGCGGCGCTCGAAAGCCAAGGCGAAGGGCTGAGCACACGATGGCTGCCCCGATCGCGACCGCACATACCGGGACGAGCCTCCGCGTCTCACTCTGGCGCGGCCGCGCCGAGGGCTGCTACCAGGAGTTCGCGGTGCCGCGGCGCGAGAACCAGACGGTGCTCGATGCGGTGACGTACGTGCAGCGCGAGCTGGATCCGACGCTCTCCTACCGCTTCTCCTGCCGCGTCGGCGTCTGCGGCTCATGCGCCATGACGGTCAACGGGCGCCCGCGCTGGACCTGCCGGACGCTCGTTGCGAAGGTGATCGAGGACGGGCGGATCGAGATCGGGCCGCTCGCCAACCTGCCGGTGATCAAGGACCTCGCGACCGACATGGCGCACTTCTTCGCGCGCTGGCAGGAGGCGCGCGGCGTCTTCGTTGCGACCGCGACGCGGGCCGAGCCGCTCGCCGGGATCAGGCCCGACAGTGCCGGCCGCATCGCCGCCGATCAGGCGATCGAGTGCATCAACTGCGGCATCTGCTGGTCGGCGTGCGACACCGTGCGCTGGAACGACGACTACCTCGGACCCGCCGCCCTCAATCGCGCCTGGACGCTGGTCAACGACGCACGCGACGGCGGCGGTGCCGAGCGTCTGACCGCGATCACCGCCAAAGGCGGTTGCCAGGCCTGTCACACCCACCAGAGCTGCGAGCAGCATTGCCCCAAGGGATTGAACCCGACCGCCTCGATCGCCGGCCTCAAGCGACATGCCATGCGGGCGTTCATTCGCGGAGATCTCGGATGAGCTTCCGCCGGTATCTGATCCAGCGCATCACTGCTGTGCTGATGGCGCCGCTCATCGTGGCGCATCTCGCCTTGATCCTGTGGGCGAGCGGGCAGGGGCTCACGGCGGCCGATATCCTCTCCCGCACGCGCGGCTCGCTCGGCTGGGGGCTGTTCTACGGAGGGTTCGTCGCGCTCGCCGCGGTCCACGGTGCGATCGGCGTTCGCGGCGTGGCGCGGGAATGGAGCGGCCTCCGCGATGCTGCGCTCGATGCGCTCATGTGGGGCTTCGGCGCCGTACTGCTCGGGCTCGGCCTGCGCGCGGTGTGGGCGGTGATCGCATGACGGCAAAACCACGCTCGACCGCCCACCGTCGCGACGGCCTCTGGCTCGCGGCGCTGGTGCATCGGCTGTCCGGGCTTGCGCTGGCGCTGTTCCTGCCGCTGCACTTCCTCGCGCTCGGCCTCGCGATCGAGGGTGAGGCGCGACTCGACGGCTTCCTGCGCTGGGCCGACCGGACGCCGGTCAA
>Ga0209398_1000234_pt1 | contig 38318 bp, 20 predicted proteins | sample AshMeaBigSpring_FD_184125 | JGI IMG/M metagenome (GOLD analysis project Ga0209398, IMG submission 184125) | Groundwater microbial communities from Big Spring, Nevada to study Microbial Dark Matter (Phase II) - Ash Meadows Big Spring (SPAdes)... | ecosystem: Environmental > Aquatic > Deep...
CGAGCGCCTCCTCAGCCAGCTGGCCCAGCTCTGCGTCCGCAAGCCGCGCCTCCCCGCCGGATGGGCAACGCCCACCCCCGCTCCGGAACCTGCCGCAACGACCTCCGGCAACGAGACGACCGCCGAGCCGACTCCCACCCCCACCCCGCGCCCGAAACCGGATCCCTCGATCGAGTTTGAGGAGTTTCTGGCCGCCTTCCCCGAGACACCGGTCGCTAAAGCGCGCAAGCTCTTCGCCCGCTCGGAGCTCGAAACAATGCGCCGCAAGCCGGAGGAAAGCACAAAGTATCTCAGCCAGCTTGCGGACACCGCTCAGCCCGAGGATCTGAGCCCGATGCTCCTCGGGAAAGTTGGCGACATGCTCTTCCTCCGCGGGGAAGATGCCAAGGCCCGCGAAATGTTTGACCAGATCGTCGGCGGCTACGGGAAGAGCGAATACGCGGACTACGGATACGTCGGCCGCGGTGACCTCGCCATGCGCCAGGGCAAGTTTGAGGAGGCCCTGAAGAACTACTCGGTCGCGGCGGACGAGATTGCCGCCTCCTCGAAGCTCAAGGAGGCGACGATCGGCAAGGCCAAGGCCCTCTTTGCCCTCAAAAAATACCCCGAGGCCACCAAGATTTTTGAGATGGTTGCCGGCCTCAAGGAATGGCGCGGCGAGTCCACCGCCGAGAGCCTCTACTTCCTCGGCCGCATCGCTCAGGAACAGAAGGACTACGCAAAGGCCATCGCCTACTACCAGAGGATTTTCCTCACCCACCAGAAGTATCCCAAAATCGTGGCAAAGGCCTACATGGACAGCGCCATGTGCTTCAAGGAGCTCGGCAAGAGCACCGAAGCCAAGAACACCTACGCCGAGATGCTCCGCAATGAGAAACTCAAGGCTGCCAAGGTTCCGGAACTCGCCGAGGCCCAGAAGCAGATCGACCAGATGCCCTAGTCTCCAATGAAAGCCTCCCTCCCACTCAGCCTCCTCGTCGCCGTCGCCATGCCGGCAGGCCTCCATGCGCAGGAAATTTTTCTGAAAAACGGAAGCCAGTTCACGCTGAAGAACCCGAAGCGTGAAGGCGACAAAATCACGATCGAGGTCACCGGACCCGGCGGGACCGGCTCGGCGCGGCTCGGCTACAACGTCAGCGAGATCGACCGTGCGGAAATGCCTCCGCAACCGGCCCTGGACTCCGCGCGCACCCTCCTCTTCGCCGGCAAGCCCGCGGAGGCGGCCAGCGCGATCTTCAGCGCATTCGGCGACCTCAGCCCGCTTCGTGGCGTGGCGGGCTCCGGCTGGGATGAGGCGGCGCTTCTCTATGCCGCCGCCCTGCAGTCCAGCGAGCGCGCCAAGGAAGCCATCCCGATCCTCGAGCAGGTCGTGGCCTCCTATCCCAAAACCTCTGCCTCACACCACATCGCCGCCGTGCGCCTCGCCGCGCTGAGGGACCTCCAGAACCCGGATGAGGTTGTCCGCACAGCCGATGAGGCGATTGCCGCCAAGCTCGGCTCGGATGTCGTGGCCGAGGCAAATGCGGCAGCCGGCGATGCCCTGCTTTTTAACAAGAGCTATGAGCCGGCCATGAACCGCTACCTCAAAGTGGTCGTGTTCAGCCCCGGCGACCGCTGGCTCGGAGCCCGTTCGCTTTTGGGAGCTGCAAAGGCCATGGGCGCCCTCAATGAGAAGAAGAGCTGCGTCCGCGCCCTCCGCGACATCGCCACAGCCTACCCCGGAACCCCGCAGGCCGAGGCCGCCCGGAAAATGCTGACAAACGGCGGGAAGGAATACGGATTGCTCGCCGTCGAAATTGACAACGACGAGGCGGAGGCCAAAAAGCGCCTCATCGAGGCCTCCGTCCAGCAAAAACCAAAATAAGCTGGAACCAAATCACCGATCATCCTGAACTTGCACGAAGCAGCCGAACCAAGTAATCTCATAACAAAATCATCAACATGAAACCCGCCCAGCCAATGCCAACCCTCCGATCCATCCGCCGCATTTTCTTTGCGGCCTTCCTCCTGCTCGCCGCCTGTGCGGTTCCCTGCGCCATGGCGCAGGAAAAGAAAGAGGAGGGCGGAGAGGCCGCTCCGAAGGTTCATAAGAAGACGCTCCTGGCGACACTTGCCGAGGGTGGCATCGTCATGATCCCGCTGGCCATCTGCTCCATGGTCATGGTCTACCTTGCCGGCGACGGCTATCTCCGCACGATGAAAAAACGCGCCATCCCCGCCGAGCAACTGGAGGCGGTCAAAGGCTTCTTCCGCGAGGCGAACTACCAGGGGGCCTACGAATTCTGCAAGGCCAACCCCTCGTCGCTCACCAACGTGCTCCGCGTCGGCATCTCGCTCATCGGGGAGGGCAAATCGATCGCGGAAACGGGAATGGCCGAGGAACTCAGCAAGGAAAACTCGTTCATCCAGACCCGGATGAGCTATCTCTCGGTGATCGGCGTCTGTACGCCGATGATCGGGCTGCTCGGCACGGTCACCGGCATGATCAAGGCGTTCTCCAGCCTCGGCACCTCGGGCATCGGTGATCCATCCGGCCTCTCTGCGGCCATCGGCGAGGTGCTCGTCGCCACGGCGAGCGGTCTCTTTGTCGCGATCCCGGCATTCGGCATGTTCTACTTCGTCAAAGCCCGCGCAACCGCGATGGTGCACGACATCAACGACTCCATCAACATGCTCTTCCGCGCCATGCCCTACGGCAAGCTCGCCGGACACAAATACGGCGACGAGGAAATCTTCGCCTCCGCCCCGGCCGAGGACAGCACGCAGTATGTCAGCTGCCCGTCCTGCGGCGGACAAAATTACCCCGACGCCCTGGAGTGCGCCCACTGCGGACATTCCCTGGCCAACGCCACCGCTGCTGAGCAACCCGTTCCGGCCAACTAAGAGGACAAAACTATGGGAGGCGGAGGAGGCTCAGCAGACAGCGGCGAACCGGAGTTCCAAATCGCTCCGATGATCGATGTGCTTTTGGTCATGCTCATCTTCTTCATGACCATCACCTCGACCCAGGTGCTCCGTGTGGACAAGGAGATCACGCTTCCCGTCGCCCCGAATTCGGAGAAAAAGGAAAACACCCGCGCAGAAGCGGTCATCAACGTCCGCTGGTATGATGAAGCCAAACGCGCCGAAATCGTCTTCGAGGACAAACCCTACCCCAAGGAAAATATGGATGCCCTCATCGCCGTCCTCAAAACCCGCCGCGGCGACAACCCGAAATACCGCGCAGTGATCCGCGGCGACAAGAAACTCCCCGCCCGCTACGTCGCCGACAGCATGGACGCCTGCGGCCAGGCCGGGATCTCGGACATCGCGTTCTCCGTCGCCAACAAGGAGGCCTCGAAATGAAAATGCCCGAAGAGGATACGGGAACGCTCGGGTTCCAGATCGCCCCGATGATCGACGTCGTCTTCGTGATCATGCTTTTCTTCATGGTCATGGCCAGCAGCGTCCGCGTCGAAAAAGAACTCAATACCAAGCTCCCGGGCAGCGCCGAGACCACAACCGCCACCGAGTTCTATGACGAGCAGATCGTCGGCATCGCAGAAAACGGCGAGATTACGCTCAACGACGAACCGGTGGATTCTCCGGAAAGCAAGGACCTGCCGGTCTTTACCAACACGCTCAAACGACTCAAACAGTCGAGCGACAATGCCAAGACCCCAGTCGTTCTGACCATCGTCAGCGAACTCAACGCGCCCTACCAGCGCACCATCAATGTTCTCAACGCCTGCGCGGCCGCAAAAGTTGACAACGTCACCTTCACCGTTGGAGAAGAAGAATAACTCCCGCGGTTTTCCCTCATGAATCCAGACTCTCCCCAGGGGTCTGAAATCGAGCAGTGGCTTGAAGGCCTCGGCCTCCAGGAATACGCAGCCGGTTTCGCCCATAACCACATCACCTTCGACTCTCTCGCTGAGCTTGGCTCCGATGAGCTAAAGGAATGCGGGGTAACCTCCCTCGGCCACAGGAAGCTCCTCCTCGCGGAAATCAACAAACTCAAGCAGGGAGCTCCTGCTCCTGCTCCTGCTCCTGCTCCTGCTCCTGCTCCTGCTCCCGCTCCGCAAGTTTCTGTTCCCCGGGAGATCCACGATCCGACCTTGGATATCGAGGTGCCACCCGCTGCAGCCGAAGTCTCTGCGGTTCCAACGGCTCAGCTCCTGCACGATGGCGATCAGCCTTCCCCGGTCGCCGCACCGCTGGAAGGTCCGGCAACTCCTGCGACGGCTGGAAGCGAAAAACCTGAGGAGGAGAAGCCGACTCTCCTCAAGCGGTTCCTGATCGCCTACCGCAAGGCCAGCGGAGGCAGCCTGCTGCTCAGCATCGCCGTCCATGCAGTCATTCTGATTATCGGAACGTATCTCGTCGTCAGCCAGATCGTCGAGGAGCGGAAAATTTCCTTCGGTGGCGGAGAAGCGGGGCCTAAGAACGAGGCCCAGCACAAGGTGAAAATGAAGTCGAAGTCGACGACGGCCCCGGCCCCGACGAAGCGGATCACGACCACGAGCAGCATCGCCACGGTCGCCCTGCCCGACATGCCCGACATCCCGAACAACATGGGCCCTTCGATCGCGGGAGCCATGGGCTCCGGCGGATTCGGGGCAGCCGGGGGCCTTGGCGGCGGAGGTGGCGGCGGAGGCGGCAGTGGAAGCGGAAAAGGCGGCGGCTTCTCGAAAATCACCTTCTTCGGCCTAAACACCGGCGGAAAAGGCGAGGGCTTGGAAGGGACGTTCTATGACTTCAAGATGACCCAGGGGAAGAACGAGACCAAGACCGGCCGGGACAAGGAATCCTACATCGACATCCTCCAGGGGTTCAAAAACCCGAGCAATTTCAAGAACAGCACGGTGCCCCCGCGCTATGTTTCGCCGACCAAGCTCTTCACCAAGTTCTTTTTCTTCCCTGGCATCCCCGACAGCCAGGCGGGTCCCGCATTCGGCAGCAAGGACAGCAAGGCAGGACTCTGGGCGGCCGTCTATTCCGGAAAATTCAAGGCGAACGTTCCCGGCCGCTACCGCTTTGTCGGGACCGGGGATAACGTTTGCGCGGTGAAGGTCGATGGCCAGATTGTCCTTGATGCCTCGGACTGGGGGGTCTTTAAAACCCAGCGCGAAAATGTGGGGACCGTAAAGCGTCTGGGCTCAAAGAGCGGATCGCCGATCCTTGCAGGCAAGTGGATCAACATCGACAGCTACGAGAAGACAATCGACGTCATCCTCGGCGATCAGGGCGGCATCTTCTGCGCATTCGTCATGATCCAGAAGGAGGGTCAGAAGCTGGAGTTTGACGCAAACGGAATCCCCAAACTCCCTCTTTTCATCATGGCTCCGCTCACCGACCCCGAAAAGAAGCTGCTGAAGGACCTGCCGCCTACGTCGCTGACCGGCCCGATCTTTCCGGCCTCCGCGGGTTCAAGCGCCTCGAGCAGCCTCCTGCCCCCGCGGTAGGCGGCACTGCAGTTCCGTCTGTGAAGGGGGCTTTTGTTATGGTACCCAGCGCCTCAGCGCGAGGCCCTTCTCTTTCCTTCTTCTGAGGTCAAGGGTTGGTATCATTACACCTCTTTGAAATAAACAGACGAGACGCTGCCGGGATAAGACAAGGGGCACAGGCGTCCCGCCTGTGAAAGGCATTCGACTGTGCTTGCGGGGTCACCGTCCAAACGGGCGGGACGCCCGTTCCCTCTGACGCTGCTCAGTCCAATCATTTTCAAGAGTTGGCATCAGTCCACCAGCTCCTTCTCGATCTGCTCGAGTGTCTTGCCTTTTGTCTCCGGAAGGCGGATGAGGATCACGACAAATCCAACGACGCAGATCCCCGCGTACGTCCAGAACGTGCCGGCCGCCCCCAACGCCTTGTTCATGAGCGGAAACGTGTAAGTCAGGATGAAGCAGGCGACCCAGAGCGCCATGACGGCAACCGACATGGCGGCGCCGCGGATCCGGTTCGGAAATATTTCCGAGATGACGACCCATGTCACCGGGGCCAGCGACATGGCGTAGCAGGCGATCGCCGCCAGCACGAGGAGAAGCACCGGCAGTCCGGTGACGTGCTGGTGGAAGCAGAATCCGAGAACCACGTAGGCCAGGGCCAGGCCGGCAGACCCGAAGAGCATGAGCGGGCGGCGGCCGCCTTTGTCCACAACGCCGAGCGCGACAAAAGTGAACGCCAGGTTCACCGACCCCGTCCAGGCGATGTTCTTCACGACACTCGAGATGTCATAGCCGGCTGCCCGGAAAATTTCCTCGGCATAATTGAAAATCACGTTGATCCCGCACCACTGCTGGAACACCGCCAGAAAGACCCCCAGAGCGAGCACTTTGAGCAGGCGGGGGTCGAGCAGGTCGGCGAAGCGGACGCCCTGAGCCTCCCCGGCGGAAAGCGTAGAACGCACATCCCGGACCTCGGCATCCGCATAGGCGGCCCCGCCGATCCGGGTCAGGATCCGCGTGGCCGGCTCCAGGCGGGCATTCTTCACCAGCCAGCGCGGGCTCTCCGGAACAACAAACATCCCGGCAAGGAAAAGGAGCGACGGCACGGCGGTGAGGGCGAACATCCAGCGCCACCCCTGCTGGCCAAACCAGGAGTTGATAATGAAGGCGTCACTGGATCCGGCGGGCAAATCGCGGACGAGATACCAGTTGATCAGCTGCGCAAGGAGAACGCCGATCACAATTGTGAGCTGGTTCACCGAAACGAGGCGGCCGCGGAGCTGCGCAGGGGCAACCTCGGAGATGTACATCGGCGACAGGCTCGAAGCCAGGCCGATCGCGACGCCGCCCAGCATCCGCCAGACAACGAAGACCGTGAACGTGCCGGCCAGGCCGTTGCCGATGGATGTGACGGCAAACAGCGCGGCCGAGAGGATGAGGAGACGCTTGCGCCCGAATTTGTCGCTCAGCGCGCCGGCGATCAGCGCGCCGAAAAGGCAGCCGATGAGCGCGCAGCTGTTCGCCCAGCCGGAAAGGGCCGCATTGTCCTGAATCTGAAAGTATCTTTCAAAAAACGGTTTTGCCCCGCCGATCACGACCCAGTCCCATCCGAAAAGCAGTCCCCCAAGGGCCGCCACGATGGAGATGAGCCAGACATAGCCCAGGTTGTATTCGGCCTTGTGGGTGGAGCGGGAGGTCGGTGCGTTGATATTCATAATCGTTTGTCAGCGGAGGGATGCGATCAGGGTTCGACAGGAACCACATCGATCTCGGCGGCGGAGGCGTAGGGGTTGTTCTTGATCTCCGATCGGGCCACAAACTTCAGGTAGCGGGCCTTGAGCGGCTTCTTGAACGGGATTTTCTGGAGTTCGCTCCCGTCCTTGAATGTGGCCTTTGCAGCGGGATCGCCCCATTTTTTCGGTTCGTTGCTGCAGAAGACCTCGCAGTCCTTGATCCGGCCCTCGCGGGCATCCGCGCGCGGCAGGTAGGTCACGCCGCTGATCTCCTGCTCACTTCCCATGTCGATCACGAGCTGGTGCGGCATCGGAGCCGGTGTCGGATCCCAAACGGTGTGCCAGATCGTTGCGGGGTTTCCATCGATCACATTGCCGGCCGGGAAGTCCGGCGCTTCGCTGTCTGCGGAGACGACCTTCGCCCCGAGCCCGGCGAGCTTGCTCACCGGCTTGGCGAGGAGCGTATCAAGCTGCGGGATCGAGAGTTCCTGCTCCGGCGCGAACTGCGGCGACTCGAGGTAGGAATAGAGGCTTGTGAGGAGCTGCTTCGCAGCGGGCCGCTTGTCGAGGTCGTCCTTCAGGTTCATCGAGCAGACAAGGAGCCTGCCCTGGCCGACGCGGGCCTCGAAGAGGACGCCCAGCTTGTGGTTCCGTGCAAAGTTATCCACGACCTGCACGATCGGACGCAGCCCGGCCGGCGTCGAGTCGAGGATAATGGACCGCGACTGGTTGATGAGATCCCACCACTGCCAGTTGCTGTAGGATTCGGTCGGAAATCTGGCCAGAGCGGGGTGCTTCGGATCGCAGAGGATGCCCATCGTGGCAGGATCGGACTTGAACCAGATCGGACTCCAGAAGACCGGCTTGAACGAGCCGCGCAGGCTTTCGGCCACGTTCGTCGCCAGCACGAGCACCTTCTTTCCCTCGGCCAGCGCGGCCTTGGCGGCATCGTCCCATCCGTGGCAGACCACGACATCCGCAGGCACCTTCGGGGCTGCGGATTCCGGATACACCCAGAGGTCCCATTGGTTCGTCGCCCCGGTGCCTTTGATCGAGACGGTCGCGACGAGCTTGGAGGGAGCCCCGGCCTTTTCGAGGCCGGCCTTGATGCCGCCAACCTGCGTCAGCTTGCCGGTCGGCAGATCTTTAGCGGGCAGCGCGCCGGCTGCCACTTCCTTGCCGGATTCATCTTTGAGCGTCCAGACAACCTCCGCGGCTGGAACGTCCGCCGGGCCGAAGTTGGCCACGTCGATCCGGGCTTCGAACGGCTCCCCGGCTGTGTAGGTCCGCTTCGGCATGCGGAGAAGCGGGACGGTCGGCCCGCAGTATTCGCGGTGCGTCTCCGGCGTCACAAAGCCCTTAGAGTCCCAGAACGGATCGAGCGGTCCGATGAGCGCGGTGCCCTGACCGGGATAATCGTGCAGGTCGAGCAGGTGGAATCCCGCATGTCCCGGCGTGCGCAGCAGAACCTCGATCTCCTCCTTGTAGAGCAGGATTGCCTGTCTGCCAACGGCATCCGCCATCTTCGGCGCAAGGTCCAGAATCCCCTTCTCCTTCATCTGATCGCGGACAATCTCGAAGTTCTTCGCCTCCAGCACACCGGTATATTTTTTGATCTCGCTGAAGTCGGGGAGGAACGTCCACTGGCCGATCTCGTGAGACACCTGGGGGAGCCCGTCCCGACCGGTCTTGAATTCCCCCCCGGTGCCAGGGCCGCCGACCCCGCGGAGCTTGGTGTCCACGGTGAACTGACGGTTCTTCGTCCAGATGTCGGTCCCGAAGCCGTTCGATACCGACGAATACAGGCGGCGCGGATCGGCGGTCAAAAACTCGTCGATGAGCTTCGCCAGACCGGCCCCCGGACCGTTCATCTCGTTGCCGAATGTGAAGAAGCAGAACGACGGATGGTTGCCATAGGCAGCCAGGATCCGCCGCGATTCCTCCGCGATGAACTTGTCGCGCTCCGGATCGTCGCCCTGCTTCACATTTGCCTGCGGGGCCTCGGTCTGAATGTAGACCCCCTCCTCATCGGCAGCGGTGAATGCGGCCTCCGGGGGCGTCCATGAGTGAAACCGGAGGGTGTTCAGCCCATAGGACTTGATAATCCGGTAGATCCTCGTCCACGAAGCCACATCGGTCGGAGGGTAGCCGGTCAGCGGAAAAATCGCGCACTCAAGCGTGCCGCGAAGGAAGACCGGACGCCCGTTCACCGTGAATTGGGTTCCCTCGACCGCAATCTTGCGCATCCCGAAGGCGACCGCCTTCTCATCGGAAAAAGCCGGTTTGCTTTCCGTTTTCAGCATCACCGCCAGATCGTAAAGCGACGGGGAAAACTCGTCCCAGAGACGGACGTTGTCGCCCATCGGCAGCTCCGCCTCGATCTGCTTGCGGGCGCCTTTGGCATCGAAAGGGATCGTCTTCGCCGCCACCTGCTCCCCGCCCGCCCGTGCCTTGACGTCGAGCGTGATCCCGCCGCTCACCGGCTTACCGGTGGCATTGGCGACGGTGATCCGCACTTTCGCGAGCTTGCGGTCGATATCGGGAAAGACCTGGACGTCCTGGATCGAAACGGGATCCGATGCAGACAGCTCGATTTTTCCGACGATGCCGTTCCAATTCGTCTGGGTGCCCTCGTAGTTGACCGAGGCGAAGAGCCCGAGGTCGTACTTCGGCGAGTTGTCCACCAGGATGGTGAGCCGGTGCTTCCCGGGTTTGAGAGTGCCGAGATCGAAGACCTGCGGTGCGCTCAGACCGTCCGCGGTCCCGGCGGGCCTGTCGTCTACCCAGACCTTAGTGACCCAATGCACGCGCTCCAGCGTGAGGGTGATCCGCTTGCCCTTCCATGCGCCGGGAATCTCGATGTCGCGCTGATACCAGGCCGGCCCGGAAAAAACATTCGGGCGGTAGAGCCCGTCGAGCGACGGGGGAACCGGGTTTGGCACGCCGGCCTTCGCCTCGTCAGTCGTCCCGGGAAGGCGAATTTTTCCGGGCAATTCCCGGGCGAAGCCGTCCTTGCCGCCGGACTCAAACCTCCACTCGCCTGCAAGGGACATGGTGTCGGCGGCATGCGCGGGATTTGCCAGGGCGAATCCCGCGAGAAGAAGTGCTGTCAATCGAGACGTCATGATTTTGTCGGGGGCAGGGTGTTGGACTGAATGAAAGAATACCAATCTCAAGCTTGGATGCTGTCTTTAACAGCACGAAACATGGCAAGCAGGTTTTCCACAGGCACGTTGCTCTGAACGTTGTGGATTCCGTTAAAGACGAATCCCCCGCCGGGGCTGAGGATATCGATCCTCTCACGGACCTCGCGGTAGACGTCGTCCGGCGATCCGAACGGAAGCGTCTTCTGGGTGTCCACGCCGCCGCCCCAGAAGACGACATCGTTGCCAAACTCCCGCTTGAGCGTGCGCGGATCCATGCCGGTGGCCGAGCACTGCACCGGGTTCAGAACGTCGAATCCCGCCTCGATGAACTCCGGGACAAACGGCGCGACCGCCCCGCAGCTGTGGATGAATGTCTTCCACTTCGTCAGCTGATGGATCCGATCGTTCACCGCCTTGTGGAACGGCTTGTAAAGATCGCGGTAGGTTTCCACCGAGCAGAACTGCCCGGTCTGCGTGCCGAAATCGGTGCCGGAGACGAACACGACCTGCGCGCGGTCGCCCACCGCCGCGGCGAGCCGCTCAATATTTTTCAATGCGGACTCGAGCTGGCACTCAAAGACCTTCATCACGTAATCGCTGTTGGTGACCGTGGCCATATACCACTCCTCAATGTTGCGGATGCCCTTCGGGTGCTTCATCCACGGGGCCGGCACAAGCGCAATGTCGCCGAAAGCCGTTCCGGGCAGCGTCATGTAGATCCCGTAGCCGGTGTTCTCGTGGTAGTGGCGGGCGAGCCGGGCGTAGTGCTCGACATCCGCATCGTCGATCGGCCCCATCTCCTCGCAGTTGTCGGCGGGATTCAGGTTGTCCTCGTCAAGCGGGAGCTGGCGGTCGATCGCGTCAAAAAAATACGTGCCCTTCGGCATCCATGCGCTCGGCGGCACCGTCGTGTCGCCATCGGGATAGATGAGCCACCCGCCGTCATCGGCTGGCGTCACATTGAAGCCTTCCGGCACCAGGACCGGCGTGCCGTCGAACATCGTGAACGGCTTCCAGCCTTCGTTCTTAAATCCGAACATTGTTCCGGGCCCGTGCACGCCGACCACGTCGAGCCCGAGCGCCTGCCGCAGTTCCTCGTCGATCTCGCCAAGCATCTGGTAGGATTCGATGACCTTCACGCGGAAATCCGGCTGCCCGAGGACCGCCTGCCGCAAACGGTGAACGGCCCCCGCTCCCATCCCGGTCTGGAACCCCGCGCCGAAATCGACGCAGAGCCGGTCGGGAGTTTCATGGTTCAATGTCGCAGTCAGCCGTTCTCTTGATGTCATAATTTTGATGTGCTGGTGGGGTATTGCAAGTCAGCGGCCAAGGCATGGTTTGGATCGCGCTGCAGGACATGCTCCAGCAGGGCCGCGGCCTTCTTCGATTCCCCCAGACCAAGGTGCGCCTGCGCCTGAAGGAAGATCGCGCCGGTTTGCTGGCGGAACTGCAGATCGTCGTCAAAGAGCAGCATCGTCGGTAGCGAGGTCGCGAAATAATCGATCTTCGCCACCTGCTTTTCCAGCGCCTTCGCGTACCCGAGCAGGTCGCGCAGCAGCTTTTTGGCGGCCGCCATTTTTCCGAGCCTCCCGAGGGACATCGCGGAGTAGTAGGTCATCTCCGAAAACGCCCGCACGCTCATCTCCTGAAAATCGCCGCGAAACTCGGCGGCCAGCCTCCAGTGGCGCACCGCCCCGGCCTGATCGCCGGATTGCTCCAGCGCGAGCCCGAGCCAATAGTGGATGTCGCTCTGGTTTGCGAGAAGATGCTTGGCCTCGCTGAGGTTCTCCGGCGACGTGAGCGCGCAACGGAAATGTCCGGCCGCGGCAGAGGGATTTCCGCGGTCGAGAGCAGCGCGGCCGAGCGCGAGATGCGTACGGACATGCTGGCCGAGCGCCTGGCCTTCTCCGCCCTCCCACGGCTGGAACTTCCGCTGCGAGATGATTGCCAGCGCCTTTTCCGGCCGGCCGGTCTGGTTGAACAGCGCGCACATCTCAACCGCGAGGTCATCCCGCTGGCGCACGAGCGCGGGATACTTCGCGAGCTCCCCCAGCCGCTTGGCCGGTTTCTCGCCGAGCCGCTTCCAGAGCTGGTCGCGCTCGAAGAGGATCCTTGCATCGCGGGGATTGGCCCGGAACGCCTTCCCATAGGCGGCGCGCGCGGCCGCCGGCTTCTGCAAAACATTGAAATATCCGATGCCGAGGTTGCGCCAGACGATCGCGAACGACGGGTCCAGCCGTGCGGATTTTTCCCAGAGGCGGACCGCCTCCTCATGCCTCCGCTTGTCGTAAAGGAGGTTCCCAAGGTAGTAGGCCGCCCGCGCGTCGGACGGGTTCGTCCGCATGGCGGACTCAAGGATCAGGATCTCCTCGAGCCGAGAGGGGAAACAATAGTCCGGCGAGGCTTTTGCAGCGGCGCGGAAATGCGCCAGCGCGGCCTTCGCCTTGCCTGCCAGCTCGCTCAGCCATCCCTGGTAGTAGCGCAGCAGCGGCGCGGTCCCGGGATCAGCGGCCGCTCCCCGAAGAACTCCAGCCGCCTCCTCGAAAAAGCCGGCCCGCGCACAGTCGAGCGCGATGTCGAGCTTCGTCTGCGTGTTGCACGCAAGTGGCTCGCCATTGAGGCGGCGCGCCCACCAGTCGAGCGGATCGAGCGCGAGCGTCGCGCGGACGGTCGCATCAGCCGCTTCGTCGAGCCCGAGCTGCCGGAGCACCAGTACCCGCAGGTTCCGCGCACGCAGATTGTCGGTGTTCAGCCGCAGCGAACGGTCGATATGTTCCAGAGCGGACGTCCAGTCGTGCTTGCGGCAGTCAATCTCGGCGAGTGAATGATAGCCGGCGGACTGCCAGGCCTGGTTCCAGATGGCCTTGTAAAATGCGGCGTAAGCCTCGTCGTGCCGCCCGAGATAGGTCAGCGTGAGCCCGAGGTTGTAGAGCGGTTCCCCGTCGCAGGGGTTCGCGTTCCGAAGGGTGAGCCGTGCGATCGCCCTGCGGAAATGCGCCTCCGCATCGGCAAACTCGCCGCGCAGGAGGTGCCACCGGCCGAGCGCGTTATTGCATCGGGCATCGCCGGGGTCGCGCCGCAGAGCCTCGCGCCAATAGACTTCCGGCCCGCGTGTGGCGTGGCGGTATTGTTCAAGATGCAGGCCGGTAACGTAGAGTTCATCCGCGCTCGCGATAGCCGCAGGCAACAGCGGTTCGGTGGCGGGAGGCGGGACTTCACCCTTCGCGCGCGCCTTGGGCGCGTGGCTGATAATCTCGCGTCCGGCGCGGTCAAGCACCCGCAGCAAAAGCCCGCCGGCAGCCTTCGGAAGCGCAATCTCTTCAACGAACGGCGCACCCGGCGCAAGGTCGCGCGTGAACGTCGCAACAGGCCGGCCATTCGAGAGGAGCGTGATCTTGGCGCCGGAAAAAACGGATGAGACCGAGATACCTGCGCGGGCTTTGGAGGCCTGCACATTCAGGCTCACAGCTGCGTCCAGATTCGCGTAATGCGCCGGACCGATCTTCTGGATCGGATACCAGAACTGGCTCCACGACTTCGTTTCGCCGGGCATCAGGAAGGAGAAGTCCGGTTGGTTGTCGGTATAGACGCCCGCCATGATCTCGATGTAGGGGCCGTATTCTCCCTGGGCATCGCGCTCGGTCAGGTTGCGGTCCCACGCGTAGCCGAACTCATGATTCCCCCACGTCCACTGCTTCTTGCCGGGCGAAATATGATGGTTCGCGACATGCACGACCCCGGCTTCCGCCGCATGGTCGTAGCCGCCGAAGAAATCCTCCTGCGATCCCATGCACATGTAGGAGGTCGGCACAGGGATGTTGGCGTAGAACGACAGATCGTTCGGCGCGTAGTCGAGCGGTCCCCCGCCTCCGCAGTGCGGCGGCACAAATTGCGCAGGCACCTCGTCCGCCGGCACGCCGTCGCGCCCGCGCTTGCCGTAATCGACCCCGTAGTATTGCCCGGCGCAAAGCGGATACTCGCTCATCGACCGCCTTGCATGGTCAGCGACGTAATAGACGTCCGGCGGAAAGAAGCTCTGGTAGGCTTCGTGGACGCGCGTCGCGACATTTGCCCACCAGAGGAACGTCTGCACGAACGGCGTCCGGTTGTAGGCGCGGACCTTGAGCTCGATGGCCGCCTTATCGGGGTGAAGGCAGATCCCGTGCATGCCTTTCATGCGGACCATCGGATCATGGTCGCTGCACCAGACGGTCGCACTTCCGTCGGCGTGCTCCTCAATTTCGACATCGACCGGCATGAACGTGGCCGGACGGTGGTGCTGCGGCCAGTTGAACTCGACGCCGCCCGAGATCCACGGGCCGGCCAGCCCGACCAGGGCCGGCTTGATCACGTCCTGGCGGTAGAAAAAATCATACCCGTTCGTCTTGTCGTGCCCGATGTGGATCCTCCCCCCGATCTCCGGCAGCACCATCACACGAAGAAAATCGTTTTCCAAAACGACCGCATCCCATTCGCGCGGAGTCGCGCGGTCGGCAATCCGGTCATAAAACGGAAGCGGATAAACCTTCCCGCTGCTGCCCTGGTAAACCCGCTTCTCCAGGAACATCGGGTTCTTGTCGGCAGGCAGCGGCTCGTAGGTGGGCAGCACCACAGGCTCGCGGCGGACGCTGACGGGGGATCGTCTCATGGGAGCAATATCATAGATCGAGCGGGCACAAATGGAATAGACGATCCCATGATTAACATGCACTATCTTATGATATGAGAAAACCTGATCCTTCCGGTCCCGCGCAGCCCCGCCGCGAAGGATTCACCGGCCAGAAGCTGGTTGTCCTTCCTCCGGAGGTCATTTCCGCGATGGCAAATCAACCCCTCCTGGCCGGCCTCTTTCCGACCGCAACTGGATATTTTCCTGAAGCGCCGGGGCATTACGTTGACCGTCCGCGGGGGGTGCCCGAGACGATCCTCATCGTCTGCGAATCCGGCGGCGGGTGGCTGCAAACCGACGAACGCATCCCCGTGAACGAAAACCACGCGGTGCTCATCCCCCCGTCGACGCCGCACTCCTACGGTGCCGACAAGGCCCGGCCGTGGGCGATCCGCTGGGCTCACTTCCGCGGGCGCGAGGCTCCGGAGTTCCTGCGTCTCCTCACCTCCGGCAGTGAGGGTCCGCTCATCAACCTGCCGCCACACGCCCATGCGGCGATCGATATGGCAGCGATCTACGAGGCGCTGGAGCACGGCTATTCCGCCGCCGACCTCCTCTCGGCCTCCGCCAGTCTCCGCTCATCGCTGGCAGCGATCAACCGCCTCCGGCACCTCGGCAGGAACCGGCCGCCGGCAGAGTCGCACGACGCAATCCAGCGGAGTCTGGCCTGGATGCGGCGTCATGTGGACAATCGTCCGCACCTGGCTGAGCTGGCCGCGATGGCCGCTCTCTCGGTGCCGCACTACTCCGCGCTCTTCCGCCGCCGGACCGGCTACGCCCCCATGGATTTTTTTCTCCGCCTGAAGGTCCAGCGCGCCGGTCAGCTTCTCGACACGTCCCCGCTCCGCATTGCGGATGTTGCCGCGGCCGTCGGCTTCGAGGATCCCTACTACTTTTCCCGGCTGTTTAAAAAGATCACCGGCCAGTCGCCACGCGATTACCGGAAGGTTCCGAAGGGCTGAATCCCCTTGCATTCCTGCGCGGAGGTTGCACGCTTTCCAGCAGTGAAAACTCCCCTCCTTCTGTCAATCGTTCTCGCATTGTTTGCGCCGGCAGCACCCACGCTTTCTGCCGCGCCGGACACGGATCGAAAGCAAACGTTCAGCATCGGGAAATCCGATTTCCTGCTCGACGGAAAGCCGTTCCAGATCCGCTGCGGCGAGATCCATTTCGCCCGCGTGCCGCGCGAGTATTGGAAGCACCGGCTCCAGCTCTGCAAGGCGATGGGTCTGAACACCGTCTGCGCGTATCTCTTCTGGAACTACCACGAGTTCGAGAAGGGGAAGTTCGACTGGTCCGGGCAGGCCGACGCCGCCAAGTTCTGCCGGCTGGCCCAGGCCGAGGGGCTCTGGGTCATCCTGCGTCCCGGACCCTATTCCTGCGCCGAGTGGGACATGGGCGGTCTCCCGTGGTGGCTGCTCAAGAACGAAAAAATCGCCCTTCGGTCGCTGGACCCCGCCTACATGGAGCCCGCCCGGGCCTGGCTGAACGAGGTCGGGCGCGTCCTGGCGCCGCTGCAGATCACGCGGGGCGGACCGATCCTGATGGTCCAGGTGGAAAATGAATACGGGTTCTACGGCAAGGATCCGGAATACATGCGGCAGGTGAGCCGGGCGCTGACGGATGCGGGATTCGACGTCCCGCTCTTCGCCTGCAACCCGGCTGGCGTCATGCGCAACGGCCTCGTGCCCGAACTCTTCAACGTCGCGAATTTCGGCAAGGATCCCGCCGGAAATTTCGAAAAGCTCCGCGTCCTCCAGACCGAAGGCCCGCTCATGTGCGGCGAGTTTTACCCGGGATGGTTCGACACGTTCGGAGCCCCCCACCATTACGGGAAAACAGACGGCTATCTCAAGGACCTCGAATACATGCTCAAGAACAACGCCTCGTTCAGCATCTACATGGCGCACGGGGGGACGTCGTTCGGCCTCTGGGCGGGCATGGACCGGCCGTGCAAGCCGGACACCACCAGCTACGACTACGACGCGCCGATCAGCGAGGCCGGCTGGATCGGCGACAAATTCCAGCGCACGCGCGAACTCTTTAAAAAGCACCTTCTGCCGGGCGAGAGCGTCCCCGAGCCGGCCGCGGCAAACCCGGTGATCACGATCCCGCGGTTTGAGCTGGTCGAGTCGGCGGCGGTCCTCGAGAACCTGCCGGCACCGATTGCGGACAAGACGCCGCGGCACATGGAGGCCTACGACCAGGGCCAGGGGTGCATCCTCTACCGCACGACGCTGCCAGCCGGACCGGCGGGAAAAATCCAGGCCAAACAGGCGGGCGATTTCGCATGGGTGTTCGTCGATGGCAAGCCGGCCGGGGTCATGGACCGCCGGACCCGGAGCTTCTCGGTCGAAATCCCCGCCCGCACGGCTCCGGCTCAACTCGACATCCTTGTCGAGGCGATGGGCCATGCGAATTTTGGACACGAGATCCACGACCGCAAGGGCCTCATCGCCCCGGTCGAGTTTGTTGCAGACGGCGCGCCGGAGGCCGTGCTCCAGGACTGGAGCGTTTACCCGCTGAAGCTCGACGCTCCGATGCTCACCGGGCTCAAATGGAAGCCGGGCAAGACCTCCGGGCCGGCGTTCTGGCGCGGGACGTTCCAGGTGACCAAGCCCGCCGACACGTTTCTGGACACCAGCACATGGGGCAAAGGCGTGCTATGGGTCAACGGGCATTGCCTCGGTCGCTTCTGGAACATCGGGCCAACACAGACGATGTATCTGCCCGGTCCCTGGCTCAAGGCAGGGAAGAACGAGGTTGTCGTCCTTGACCTGACCGGCCCGCAGTCCCCCGCGCTGGAGGGCCTTGCAAAGCCGGTACTCGACAAGCTCCGGCCGGAACTCGATTTCACGAAAGTCGAGCCGGCCGCCGCCAAGGCCGCGCTCAACCTTTCCTCCCCCGCCCACACCGGCACATTTCCGAACTCGTCCGAACCTCAGGAGATCCGGTTTTCGAAACCTGTGAGTGGACGGCAGTTCTGCCTGGAGACGCTGAACGCCCACGCCAACAATCCTCATGCCGCCATCGCGGAGCTCGACATCCTGGGTCCCGACGGCCAGTCGCTCCCCCACGCCACATGGAAGATTGCCTACGTGGACAGCCAGGAAACCGCCAAAGAGGACGGCTCGGCCCTCAACGCAATCGACGGACAAACGGCCAACTTCTGGCACACCGGCTGGACCGGTGTGAAGCCTGCACACCCGCACCGGATCGTCATCGATCTCGGCGCAACTTCCCCGGTCGGCGGCTTCCGATATACTCCCCGAGCCGGAGCCGGGTCTTCGATCCCCGGCCGGATCAAAGATTATAAGATCTACGTCGGCGACGGACTTGTGAAACCGTAAGCTTTCGGCTACGGCTGCACGGTGCCGCGGGCTGTAAACTCCGCAAGGGCCGGTTCGCCGCTGGCGATGGTCACCCGCACAAAGCGCGCGCTGACCGGCGCTCCCGGGCTGAGCTCGCGGAGGACAGGATCGGTCGGCGCGGCAATATCCCCGGCGATCGGAACCCAGGTCTCACCATCGAGCGAGCCCTCGACCATCAAGCGCCGCGCCGCGGCGGCTGGGAAGGTCAGCTGCACACCGGAGACGGCAACAATACGCTCGAGATCGACTTGCCACCAGTTTCCTCCGGATCCGTCGGCTTTCCAGAACGTGGCCGGATTCCCGTCGTTGGCCAGGCGCGCAGCGTGGCCGGCCACCTCGCTGCCCGCGCGCGTCGGGTTTTTCTGACCCAATCCGACATCCTGCGCGGCGGATGGCTTGCCCGTAAAGCGGACGTAGGGTCTCGGCTTCACAGCAGGTGTCTTCCCGGGCACAAATTCAGGCCCGCCCTTGCTCGTGACCTCAACAACAGCATCCTCCAACCCGGGCGACGTCGCGCGGATCACGCTCTTGCCGGCGTGATACGAGCGGAAATCGATCGCCGCCTGGCCATCGCGGATCGCGATGTCGGAACCGGGAGCAAACGTAATCGACGGTCCGGTGGGAAATTCGCCCGGCCCGGACTCCAGCGTCAACGTTACGGGAACATTATTTGCAACCGGCTTGCCTGAGGCATCGAGCACCGTCACCGTCAGCATCACATCGTCAGTTCCGTCCGCCGCCTCGATTGTTGCGCGGTCCGCCTCAAGGCGGAGCCTGGCGGGCGTGCCGTTCACCGGCCAGGCAGGCGGCGGAATTTTGCGGTATTCGTTGCGATACCAGAACCACTGGCGCTTGGGCAGGCGAAAGTAGTCGACCATGCCCATGCAGCCGAAATGTCCGGCAATGCTGCCGTGATCGAATGCGCACCAGAGGACCTCGCCGCTGCGCCATGGAAACCGCTCCCGCTGAAGGTCCCCCCACCCCGGCGCATAGGCACCGGGCCGGTCGGCGATCGTGCTCCCGTATTCGCTCACCACGTTCGGAATGCCCGGGTTCATGAAAAGCCGGGCACCATCGCCATTGTAGCCCGCGATATCTCCGAGCTTGTCCATCTCCCCGCGCTGGCATCCGCCAATCGCCGCCGGCCGGGTCGGATCGAGCTCGTGCGTCCTCCGCACCAGCTTTGTGAGCAGCTCGCGCGTCTTCGGCAGCGTCGAATCTGCGGTGAAGAAAACCTCGTTGCACATGCTCCACACGACAATCGACGGGTGGTTGCGGTGGATGCGGATCATCTCGCCCAGCAGCCGGAGCGCATTTTCTTCAAACTCCGCCTGGTATTTTTCCTCCGGAGGATACGCGCTGCAACTCCACTCCGCATTCTTGAATCCGCCGGTCCCCCAGAACGCATTCTCCGACCAGAACAACATGCCCTGCCGGTCGCAGGCCTCGGAAAATGCGGGGTCGTGCGGGTAGTGCGAGCCCCGGATGAAATCGAATCCGGCCTCCTTGATCTGCCGTACGTCCCGCTCCAGCGCGCGGTTCGTGACGGCATCCCCCCAGCCCGCACGGTCCTGGTGCGCATTCGCCCCGCGGAAATAGTGATGCTCGCCGTTGAGGAAAAATCCCTTGTCGGCCGTCCATTCGAACCACCGGATCCCGAACGGCGTCTCAAAACGGTCGACCGGCTTCCCGCCATCGAGCACGGTGGTCACTGCCCGGTAGAGGTGCGGATGTCCCGGGTGCCAGAGCTTCGGGGCCGCAAGCGGCGCGCCGGCCTGAGTGATCACGGCGGTGGCGCCGGCGGCAATCGATTGGGTCGCCGTCCACTCCGCCACCTCGCGTCCCTCCGGATCGAGGATCTTCGTCTTCAGCGTGCAGTCCTTTGCGGCCCCCGAGTCGTTGCGGACTTCGGTTTCGACTTTGACCTCTGCGGATTCCTTCGTGACCTTCGGGGTCGTGACAAACGTCCCGCACCACGTCACGTGCAGCGGGTCGGTGACGACCAGCCGGACGTCGCGGTAGATCCCGCCACTAAAAACGTGCTCGCCAGCGCGAGGAGGAACGACCGGGTTCCAGTTGTTGTTCACCCGCACGGCGACGAGATTGTCGCCGGTGCTCAGCGCCGACGTGATATCGAACACAAACCCGGTATACCCGCCCACATGCCGGCCGACCGCCTTGCCGTTCACAAAAACCTCGGCATCCTGAAAAACACCCTCGAATTCCAGAAACACGCGCTTCCCCGCCCACGCCGGCGGAACGACGAAATGCTTCCGATACCACCCGAACCCGGTGTGGAATTTCTCCGACAGAAAATACGGAATGCTGAACGAATGCGGGATATTGACCGGCGACCAGGCGGCACCGGCAAATCCCGGCGCGGCCGCACCCTCCGGAAATCCCAAAACGAACTCCCATCCGCGGTTGAAATTTTCATTGCTCCTCAACCCGCCCGGGGGCTCCCCTCCGGAGAGACGGAGGACCAAAACAAAAACAACCGTAAGGAGCAGGACGGCGTGGCGCATAGGAATTGAGTGCAGTCTGGAGGGGGGGAACATCGCAGGAGCGGAGTCTCTCACCGCCCCATCAGGAACACAGGTTGTCATCTTGCCCCCCGCCCCGCAAGTCCGTGTTGAGCGATCATTTTCCTCGACCGGCCTGCGCGGGAGGACGTTCGAAAACGCGCCGGCCAGACCGGCCGGTGACACTTCTCGTTCCTTCGGTTATGGTGCGTTTTCTGATACGGGCTTTGGATCCGCACGGATCATGCGGATTCCGAAGACGCAGCCTGTCTCGCTGGTTCCGGTTGCCTGGAACTTAACCGTGACCGTCCGCTTTCCCTTCACGAGTCCGGACGGTAACGGGTATTCGACATCGAAGAACCGGACCGGCCCGCGCTGGGGGATCTCCTGCCGGGCAATTTCGGTGCCGTCGACCGAGATGCGGAATGCCCGGTCACGCCATTCGTCGCTGTTGTAGGTGACCACAAGCGCCATCGGGCTCGTGGGATCGACCGGCAGGTCAAACGAGAACCACTTTGCGGCGCGGCGCCCGGCACGGCCCATCAGGCGGTCGGGCGCGGTCTCCTCGCCCTGCATGTTGGCGTCGCGCTCGGCCTGCATCTCACCGGGCTGGACGAAGCCGACCGTCGCGCGTTCGATTGCGCGCTGCCTGGTTGCGGCGGCGGCGATTTCTGCCGAGCGGTCCGTCCATTCCTCCGGCGTGAAGAGGTCCCAGTAAATCGCATACCGGCGGGAGTGGAGGTTGTAGAATGGCGTGAAATCAACATCGTGCGACCGGCCGACGCCCTCGCTGCGGAACCAACCGGGCTTGCCGGCGACCGGCCTGAGCCAGTCGGCAACCGGCCGGCCGGACGCAACAAACACAGGAACATCCGGCCCGGCGTCCGGGCGCATGCCTCCCTCCTGGCCGAGGTCGCCTGCCAGAACGAGCGGACCCCAGAGGATCGCGACACGGCCGGGGTTGTCCGGGAGAGGTTCGAGCCGGAGCGATTTCGGCAGCGTGATGGCGATCTTGTCGCCCGGCTTCCACAGGCGCTTCAGCATCACGAACGAGCTTTCCGCGCTTGGCGGTGCACCGGATTTTCCTTTGCCGGCCGGCCCGAGCTCGGAAACGGGCTCTCCGTTGACGCTGACCGCAAACCCGTCACCGGCCCAGAACGGGCGGCGGAAGGCGAGGGTGAATTCCTTCGGAGCATCCATCTCCAGCCCGACCGTAGCGGAGTCGCCCATCGGGAACCCGGTCTCCATGCGGAGACCGACACCCTCCGCCTTCCAGTCGACGGTCGACGGCGTATACAGATTGATCCAGAGGGTGCTGTCGGACTCGTGGTAAATCCCGTCGCCGTGAAGCGCGTGGCTTTCCATGCTCGTGCCGGTGCAGCACGTGAATCCCCCGTCGAGCATGTTCTTTTCGTATTCGTGCTCGACCCCGCGTCCGACCGGGACCATGTAACACGCCCAGCCGTGTCCCGGCTCAAGCGAAGCGAGGATGTGGTTGAAGAGCGCCCGCTCCTGGAAATCCGCGTAGACCGCGTCAGGCCGCAGAGCGAACAGCTTCCGGGTCAGCCTGAGCATGTTGTAAACGTTGCACGTCTCGGCCGTGCGGCCGTCCACGCGTTCGGAAAGCCGGCCGGCGTCGCCGAAGTATTCGCTTTTCCCGTGTCCGCCGGTGGCGTAGCTGTGATCGCGCACGACCCGGTCCCAGAAGAAGCCGGCGGCAAATCCGTCGCCGGGATCGCCGGTAAGCGTGAACCGGGTGAGCGAGCCGATAGCCTTCGGGATCTGGGTATTGGCGTGGAGTCCGCCAAGTTGATCCTGGTGGTGCTTGAGCGGACCGGTGAACGCACGGTGTTCAAACTTGCGCGAGAGGTCGAGCCATCGGCGGTCGCCGGTATCGGCATAGAGGTCGGCCAGCACTTCGTCCATGCCCCCGAATTCGGTATTGAGCATCCGCTGGATCTGAGCGTCGCCCAGAGGAGCGAGGATTTTTTCCGCCCAGCCGGCAAAGTGGATTTCAAGGTCGAGCGCGGCGCTGTTTCCGGCGTGGCGGTAGGCGTCGCGGAGTCCTGCAAACATCTTGTGCAGGGTATACCATGGCGACCACATGCCATTGAGATCGAAGCCGGTTGAGCGGATATCGCCACGGGAAATCGCATCGAAAATCACGGCCCCGTCCACCCCCTTGTTGTCGACAATCGCGCCGATGTAGCCGTTGCCGCGCTTCTCCTGAACCTCCTGGAGCCCGCGAACGAGCTGGTCCGCACGCTCTTTGAACCGGACGTCGCCGGTCGCGGCATACATGAGGCTTACGGCCGAGAGGTAATGTCCGGCGATGTGACCGGTGAGCTGCCGGCCCTCGACCGAGTCCCAACCGCCGTACCCTTTCGCCTTGGGCGCAAGTCCGGCCCGGAGCCGGTAGCCGGCCAGGAGCCGGTCGGGATCGAGCGCCAGCAGGTAGCGGGCATCAAGGTCCTGAGCGTTTTTCAGCGGTCCGCCGGTCAGTCGGACAGAGGAGAGAGGGAGCGGGTGCGCCGCCCCGGGAATGACCGGAGTGACCTGCCCCGCACATGCCGAGGCGGCTGCCGCAAGGAGGATAGGAACCGGTCCGGCAAAAACGGCGCGGCTATGAACCGGCAGTGACGGGCCTCCGGAGCGGGCTGGCAAGGGGTCCATCATCATGAAAACCAGGAGGGGTGCCGATGGCTCTCAGCGGTTCATCAGTACTTCAATTTCGTCGGCTTCGACCGGGATGCGGGCCATCAAGTCCGTATTCCCTTCGTTGCCCACGACAATGTTGTTTTCCAGGCGGACAGCAAACCCCTCCTCGCGGATGTAGATGGCCGGTTCAACGGTAAGCACCCAGCCGGCCTCGAACGCTCCGCCGGCCGGCACGACATCGTGAACATCCAGCCCGAGCGAGTGCCCGCAGCCGTGCATGAAATACTTGCGGAAGGCCGGGCTTCCGGGTGCCTGCTTTTTAATATCCGTCATCTTGAGCAGGCCGAGATCGACGAGTTCCTTCTCAATAAGCTGCTCGGATTCCTTCTGCCACTCGGACGGCAGCTTTCCCGGCACCGCCGATTTGCATAGCGCGCGCAGAACGCGGAGCACGGCATTATAAACCTGGCGCTGCCGGCGGGTGAACCGCCCGCTCACCGGAATGGTCCGCGTCAGGTCGGCATTGTAGTTCGCGTAGCAGGCCGCCACGTCCAAAAGAAGGAGCTGTCCGCTCTTGCACGGCTGGTCGTTTTTCACGTAGTGCAGCGCGCAAGCATTCGGGCCGGATGCAATAATCGGACTGTAGGCAAAATGCCCGCCACGCCGGATGAACTCGCGCGCAAACTCAGCCTCGACCTCCATTTCGTTCACGCCCGGCCGGACAGTTTTGCAAGCCCGCCGGAACCCGGCGCCGGTGATCTCGCAGGCTTTGCGGATCAGCGCGATTTCCGCCGGGGCCTTCACCGCACGAAGCCGGTGGAGCAACGGTGCGAGACGCCGGAAGTCGTGGAGGGGATATTCGCCCACCGTCTGCTTGACGAACCGGGCCTCGCGGGTCTCGACCTCGACGCTCGCCCGCGGATGCTCGTTCGCATTCAGGTAGGCGGACCCGCACTCGCAGAGAAGCCGCCGGAACGTGGCGGGAAAATCGGCGGTCCATTCGACCCGTGCGATCCCGGAGATCCTGGTCGCCGCCTCCTTGGTCAGCTTTTCGCCCTCCCAGGTTTCGAGGTGGGGGTTGGGCTGCCGGAGAAAAAGAATCTCGCGCATCTTCTCGTCGCGGGCCCCCGGGTGGAGCAGAAGGACGCTTTCCTCCTGCTCGATCCCGGTCAGGTAAAAGAGGTCGGTATTCGGCTTCATGAGCATCGTGCCGTCGGCATTTGTCGGCAGAACGTCGTTTGCGTTCACCACAGTCAGGGCATCGGGCGGCAGGAGCTCTGCCAACCGTGCGCGGTTCTGAACAAATAACTGCGGGGGGATCGAATCGTATCTCATTTGTTTTTGCCGTCGGTTTGTGCTATCCAAGCCGTCTTATGCTGAAACTTCGCAAGACGCCTTGCATCGAAACAACGCGGTTGCCGTGATTAAGGAACTAGCGGGGATTATGGCGGTCGGCAATGTCAATCCCCCGACTTCCACCTCCGCGGTTATCGAAGAGCTTTTCGACCGCCTGCCCGACACGGTTTTTTTTCTGAAGGACACCGCCGGACGCTACTTTGCGGTGAACCGGACGCTCGTTGCCCGCTGCGGACTGCGCGACAAGGGGGAGCTGCTTGGCCGCCGGGTCAGCGATATTTTTCCAAACGAGCTTTCCGAGCGCTACGCGCGGCAGGATGCCGACGTCCTGCGGCGTGGCACCCGCATCATCGATCGACTGGAGCTCCACTGGCATGAGCGCAGGCGGTCCGGCTGGTGCCTCACCACCAAGCTTCCGCTCCGCGATGCTGAGGGCACGATCGTCGGTCTGGCAGGCATCTCGCGCGACATCCGCCCGCCCGGCGACCGCGGCGAGGCGATCCCGGCCGGTCTTGCCGCAGCGCTGGAGCATCTGGAATGCCACTACGACGAGCCGATTTCGCCCGCATCCCTTGCGCGCCACGCCGGCATCCCGCCCGTCCGCTTCGCGCGCCTCATCAAGCGGATCTTCCGCCTCAGCCCGCACCAGATGATCACCCAGACCCGCCTGGCCGCCGCCGCCCGGCTTCTTGCCGAAACCGACCGCACGGTCGCCGACATTGCGCTCGCCTCCGGCTTCTACGACCACAGCGCGTTCTCCCGCGCATTCCGCTCGGCGACGCACTCCACGCCCAGCGAATTCCGCGCATCGCACAGCCGGCCGGAGACCTTGAAAAGACAGAGCCGCCATCCTGGCCTGTTGATTTGACCTTGGCAGCATGGCTCCAATCGATCGGGAGGCAAAGCATGGGGAATCCTGTGCCGCATTTCACAGTAAAACCATCATTCCGATGCAAGACGCTGTTCGCTCTTGGCCCGAGAATCGCTCATCAGCCACCGGTGCCCCAACCCGCTGTTCAGGAAACGCCGGCTGATTCCCCGCAGCCCACCCGCTCCAAAATATCAAAGCCGAAACGTCCCATGCTTGCCCCCCGTTCCAAAGAATGCGCTCCGCCACTCGATACGCCCTGATTTTCTTTCTGCACGTGATCGTCCTGACCGTCCGCGCGGGCACGGCCACGATCTCGATCGACACCATGAAGCCCGGGCCGGCAATCAACCCCCGCCTCTACGGCATTTTTCTGGAAGAGATCAACCGCAGCGTGGACGGCGGGCTCTATGCCGAACTGGTTGCCAACCGGGCATTTGAGGACAGCCGTCCGCCGGACGGCTGCAAGCTCGTGAACGGCCGGTGGATGAGCTCGCAGGGATGGGACTCGGAATTCCGCGTCAAGCCCGGCGAGATCCCGCACTGGTCGCTTGTGAAGCCCGGCGGCGCACGCGGCTCGATGGGCTTGGAAACCAGCGGGGGAGCGAACGCCCAAACCCCCTACTGCCTTCGCCTCGACACCGAGGCCGGACGTGTCGGCGTCGCCAACGACGGCTTCGAGGGGATCGGCATTTCGGCCGGAGCCAAATACAACCTCAGCCTGATGGCCCGCGGCACCGGGACACTCGCGGTCCGGTTGGAGGCCGCAGACGGATCTCCGGTTTCCAATACCGTCCGGCTGTCGGGCTTGCAGAACGATTGGAAGCCGTTCGCCGCAACGCTCACCGCAAGCCGCCCCGAAGCCCGAGCCCGCCTGGTCATCGTGGCCGAGGCCAAGGGACGGATCTGGCTCGATTTGGTTTCCCTGCTTCCGGAAAAGACGTGGAAAAACCGCGGGCTTCGCCCCGACATCGCACAGATGATCGCGGATTTGAAGCCGGGGTTCGTGCGGTTTCCCGGGGGATGCGTGATCGAAGGCGGCAACATCGCCTCGGCCTACCACTGGAAGCAGTCGGTCGGGCCAGTCGCGGAACGCCCGGAAACCTGGAGCGCCTGGAACCACCGCCGCACGCACGGCATGGGGTTCTACGACTACCTTCAGTTCTGCGAGGACATCGGAGCCGCGCCGCTCTGGGTGAACAATGCCGGAATGAGCTGCATCTTCCGCGGGAAGCCGGAGTTCGTGCCGATGTCGGAAATGGGCGCGGTCGTCGATGACTTTCTCGATGCTGTCGAATTTGCCAACGGTCCGGCCACCTCGAAGTGGGGGGAGCTCCGCGCGCAAAGCGGGCATCCCCGGCCGTTCGACCTGAACCTGATCGAAATCAGCAACGAGAGCAGCGGACCGGAATTCCCTCCCCGTTACCAGATGGTCCAAAAGGCGCTCCATGCCCGCTATCCGGACATCCGGTATATTGCAGACCTCTCGTGGATCAGCGCCGAATTGATGAAGGACTGCCACTTTGACATTCAGGACAGCCATATCTACACCTCATGCTATTGGTTCGTGGAGAACCGGGACGTCTATGCCTCCCGCGACCGCAAGCTCCCACCGCTCTACCTCGGCGAGGTCGCGGTCACATCGCCGGATGGCGGCGACCTCAAGGGCAACATGCGCGCGGCGCTGTCCGAGGGCGTCTTCATGATGGGCTGCGAGCGCAACGGCGACGTGGTGAACATGATTTCCTACGCGCCGCTCATCTCCCATGTCAGCCGCCCGAACGGCTGGCACGGGATGATCTATCATGACAGCACCCGGTGCTTCGGAACGGTGTCGTATTACCTCTGGAAGCTGTTCGGAACAAATGTTCCCGGCCATACGCTCGCAACCACCGTCTCAGTCACGCCGGAAAAGCCCGCCTCGATTACCGGCGCGATCGGCGTCGGCACATGGAACACCGCGGCCGAGTTCAAAGACATCCGGGTCGAAAGGGACGGACGGACGCTCGACCTCGGCAGCAAGTGGCAGGAAGAGGGCGGACGCTGGACCGAGGCCAATGGCGTGCGCACCCAGAGCGACCCGGTGGCCGGCATGAGCTATGCCGGCAACGAGAGCTGGAGCGACTACACCCTCACCCTCAAAGCCCGCAAACTCCAGGGCGAGGAGGGGTTCCTCGTGGCCTTCGGACGCAAAGGCGAAGAGAAGATCTGGTGGAACATCGGCGGCTGGGGGAACCGCGAGCACGCCCTTGAACTCAACCGCAATCCGCTCGGCAAGCATGAGCCCGGGAAAATTGAAACCGGCCGGTGGTATGACATCCGGATCGAGCTGGCCGGACCGCGCGTGCGTTGCTTCCTTGATGGCAAGCTCATCCATGACGTGACGGTTCCCACCCCGCAACGCTTCTTCGCCTCGGCGGGCCGCGACGCGACAACCGGCGACCTGATCCTCAAGGCGATCAACTTCTCGGACGAGCCGGTGTCAGCCACTCTCGCCGGGGCCGGAAAGCCGGGTACCCCCGCCTTGCGCACCGTGCTGCGGGCCGGCTCCCTGTCCGACAACAACTCGCTCGCGGAACCCGTGCGTATCGTGCCCGTTTCGCAGGACACCATCCTTGCCGACAAGCAGGAATTCCCTCCCTGCTCGCTCACCGTCCTCCGGGTGAAATCCGGACCGCCCTCCCGTGCGGGCAATTCATCCAGATGAGCGCGCTCAAATCAGATACGAACGCGGCCCTGCTAGTTACCTTGCTGGCGGCCGCCCTTTTCACCGCCCCCTGCGCGGCTGAGCAGCCGCCGGCCCCCGCCGGCAACGGCCAACAATAAATCCAAGCTATGAAGCTCAAAACACTGGCATTTGTAGCAGCAGGGATCTTGCTGGCATGGGAGCAAACGGGCGCAGCCGAGCCGTCGGTGACGCCACCGGCAACCGTTTCGGAATCCCTCGCCGGAACCTGGCGGTTTGCGCTCGACCCGAAAGACCAAGGCATTCCGGAAAAATGGTTCGCACGCGATCTGGACGGAAAGATCCGGCTTCCCGGCGTCCTGCAGGCGCAGGGATTCGGAGATCCAATCAGCACAACCACGCCGTGGGTGCTCGGGCTTTGCGACCACCATTGGTTTTTGCGTGCCGATTACCAGAGCCACACAAAACCCGGCAGCGTCAAGGTGCCTTTCACAGCCCAGCCGCCGCGACATTACCTGGGGCCCGCGTGGTATCAGCGGGACATTGAGATTCCGCCTGGATGGCAGGATCGGCGGGTCGTCCTGTTTCTGGAACGGACACGCTGGGAAACGCAAGTCTGGCTGGACGACAAACCCGTCGGCACGAATAACAGCCTCATCACGCCGCACGAATTCGACCTCGGCATCGTCAAGCCCGGCAGGCACCGGCTCACGATCCGTGTGGATAACCGGATGATCCTGCCTTACCGCCCCGATGCGCACGCCGTTTCTGATTCGCTGGCGGGCACATGGAACGGCATTGTCGGCGCAATAGAACTGCGCAGCACTCCCCCGGTGTGGCTCGACGATGTGCGGGTCTACCCCGATGCGGCGGGAAAAACGGTCAAGGTCACCGGCACGCTGGGCAACCGCACCGGCATGCCCGGAAAAGGCAGCCTCCGGCTGGAAGTGGAATCGCCCAAGGGCACGACGCCTCCACCGCAGACGCTCCCGGTGGAATGGGACGTCGCCCGCGGCACGTTTGAAACCGTGGTTCAACTGGGAGACGCAGCGGAGCTGTGGGACGAATTCCACCCCGCCCTGCATCGCCTCAAGGTTTCGCTGACAGGAGACGCCACGGCGGTCGATTCCCGCACGATTCCGTTCGGCCTGCGCGACTTCCGCATCGCCGACAAGCGGTTCACGATGAACGGTCGCCTGATCCACCTGCGGGGCACGCACCATGGGGGCGATTTCCCCCTCACCGGCTACCCGCCGACCGACCCGGCCTACTGGCGGAAGATCCTCGGCACCTGCAAGGAATGGGGGCTCAACCACATCCGGTTTCACTCGTTCTGCCCGCCGGACGCCGCTTTCACCGCAGCGGATGAAATGGGGATCTATCTCCTCATTGAAACCGGGATGTGGAATGCCTTCGACCCCGGTTCGCCCATGGAAAAGCACCTCTATCTGGAGACGGAACGCATCCTGCGCGCCTACGGCAACCATCCGTCGTTCGTGCTGCTCTCACCGACCAACGAGCCGAAAGGCCGCTGGAGGCAGGTGCTCCCGCAGTGGGCGGAACATTTCCGCGCCGTCGATCCGCGCCGGTTCTACAGCAGTGCCACGGGCTTCACCGACCGGGATGCCCCGGGACCGGTGGATAAAATTGACTTCACAACTTTGGGGCGAATCGGCTCCCGCGACGTGCGGGGCAAGCCCGGCTGGTTCGGGCGCGACCACTCGGCAACCATCGCCAAAGTTCCTATCCCAGTCATTGGACACGAGATCGGCCAATGGTGCGCCTATCCGGATTTCGATGTGATCCGCAAATTCACCGGCTATATGCGGCCCGGCAACTACGAAATCTTCCGCGACTCGTCCGCCGCACACGGTCTGCTGGAAAAGAACCACGAGTTCGCGATGGCCTCCGGCCGCTTCCAGGTCGCCTGCTACAAAGAGGACATCGAGGCCAACCTCCGCACCGCCAACTACGCCGGGTTGCAACTGCTCGACCTCCACGACTACGTCGGCCAGGGCACCGCGCTCGTTGCACCGCTCGATCCCTTCTGGGAAGAAAAAGGGTATGTGACCGCCGACGAGTGGCGGCGGTTCTGCTCGACCACCGTTCCCCTCGCACGGCTTGCCAGGCGCACGTTCACCGCCAACGAAACCATTGAGGCGCCGGTCGAGATCGCACACTACGGAGCGGCCCCGCTGCAGGGCGCGGCCTTCTCCTGGGAGATCACCGGCTCGGACGGCCACGTCCTCGGATCGGGAAAATGGCAGCCCTCCACGCTGCCGGTCGGCCTCACCAGGCTGGACGGACCGGTCCGCTTCGATCTGTCCGGCATCCGCACGCCGCAGGCCTGCAAGCTCACAGTCCGCGTGAACGACCGAATCAGGAACGACTGGAACTTCTGGGTCTATCCGGCTCCTGCCGACCCCACACCCGAACCATCCGACGTGCTGGTGACCCGCTCGTGGAACGAGGCGGAAGCCAAACTCGCCGCAGGCGGTCGCGTCTTGTTCCTCCCCCGCTCGGCGGACATCGGGTGGTCGAGCCCGACGCTCGATGATGTTCCCATCATCTGGAACCGGCAAATGGGTCCGGGCTGGAGCCGCATGCTCGGCCTCTGGTGCGATGCAAAGCACCCCGCGCTGGCCGGCTTTCCGACCGCTGACCACTGCGACTGGCAGTGGACCGAAATCATCCGCGACGCGCGCACGGTGAACCTCGACAGCCTGCCGCACAGCTTCCAGCCGATCGTCCAGGCGATTGATGACTGGAACCGCAACTGGAAACTTGGCGTCATCTTCGAGGCGGAAGTCGGGGCGGGTCGCCTGCTTGTCTGCTCGCTCGACCTGACGCGGGACCTGGAGAAACGTCCGGTGGCCCGGCAACTGCGACAGTCGCTCCTCGCCTACGCGGCGGGCGACCATTTCAAGCCGGCTGCCACGCTCAGTCCCGAGCAGGTGCGCGGTCTCTGGTTCGATACGCTCGTCATGCGCAAACTCGGAGCCCTGAGCACATCAAAGGGAGCCGACGCGGCATTCGACGGCGATCCGAACACGTTCTGGATCGCCGGCGGCGGCAAGGGCGCATCGTATCCGCACGTGCTGGACATCAGCTTCCCCGATCCGGTGAGGATGAAGGGCTTCGTCGTCATGAACCGCCAGAACGACCGCAACCACATCGGGGATATCCGCCGGTATTTGCTCGAGGCAAGCGACGACGGCACGGCATGGCGGGAAATTTCCCGCGGCGAGCTGGCATCCACATGGTCGCCGCAGACCGTGATGCTCCCGAAAGAGATCACCGCCCGCCACCTCCGGCTGACTGCGCTTTCGAGCTATATCGAAGACCTTACGATTCCGGCCCTATCGTCCGCGCTGCCGTGGCTGACCGCCTATCACAACTACGGCAAGGACACCGCCGCCGCGATCGCGGAATTCGCAGTCCTTCCAGCCGGTCCGCCCCTCCCGGAAACCTCCGAAGCCGGCGAGGTCGAATACAAGAAAACCCGCAGCACCACCACGGAGATTTACTAAAGAATCATTGAACCAAAAGAAGCCCCCCATGCCTGACATCCGATTCGCATTCCTCCCCCGGCATTCCCTTGCAATCGCCCTCTCCCTCCTTCCGCTGGCCGAGGGGTCGCAAGCTGCGCAAACAACTGAAAACCATACCGAGCACCGGGTGCTGCGCCCGATGCTCACGGGCAACATCGATCGTCCGCTCCGCTACACGCCGGACGGCCGGGACTTTGTTATCGTGAACGGCAGCGAGTCGTTCAACCGACCGCTGTATGGCGCACCCAGCGCCTTCCGCGTCGACGCCGGCGACAGGCCGCAATTCTCGTTTTACCTGCCGGGCCGCGGTGGCAACCTGCAGCTGGGATTCGCAACAAAAGCCGGGATGAAGTGGCTGCACGACGCGCAGCGGATCGAGGCGCGCTACAGCAATGGCACGATGGTTTATGAAATCCGCGATCCGTTGCTGGGGAATGGCTCACTGCGCCTCACCGCGCTCGCCCCCAAATCCGCCGAAGGCCTGCTGCTCAAGATGGAAAACGCTTCTGGCGGCGGCGACGTCGAAGTCTTTGCGGCCTTTGGAGGCGTCGAGGGCAGGCGCGGCGGACGCGACGGGGACATCGGGTGCGAGGCGCAGCCGGTTCGCGAGTTCTTCCGCTTCCGCCCGGAATATTGCAGGAACAACCAGGTCGTGGTGGCCGGCGACGGGTTTACAGTGAAAGGCAGTCCGGGCAGCATCACCGCCCTGGTCCCGGGCAAAACCGAGGCCCGCGCCGCCGACGCCACCCGGTGGGACAACCTGGAAAAGCTGGCCGGAGACCGGCAGGAAAAACCGGACCTCCCGGTCGCGCTGGCAAAAACCAACCTCTTGCCGGGGCAGACGATCCACATCGGGTTCCAGTATTTCCCGCCAAAAAAGGAAGGAATCGCACCATGGACCCTTGCCGATCTCCCCGCGCTCTTTGAACGCGAACTCAAGCAGCAGACAGCGATTGCCGGGCATGTGAAGGTGACCACCCCCGATCCCTTCGTGAACGCCGCAGTTGCCGCCCTCAACGTCGCGGCCGATGGCGTGTGGGATGATCAGGCGAAGGGATTCACACATGGCGCGGTCGCATGGCGGATCGTGCTGCTCGGCTGGCGGGGCGCCTATTCCGGCGACGTGCTGGGATGGCCGGAACGGACCCGCGCGCACGTTGGCAGGTTCGCGGCGAGGCAGAACACCTCGCCGGTCCCGGCTGCGATTCCCCCACCGGAGCCCGCACACAACCTCTCCCGCAACGAAAATGCCCTCCATTCCAACGGGGACATGAGCAAGTCCCACTACGACATGAACCTCGTCGCGGTGGATGCGATTTTCCGCCACATCCTCTGGACCGGCGACATGGAATACGCGCGGCAGATCTGGCCGGTTATCGAGCGCCACATGGCCTGGGAACGCCGGCTTTTCCGGCGTGAGTTCGGCCCGGAAAAGCTGCCGCTGTATGAGGCCTACTGCTGCATCTGGGCGAGCGATGCCCTGGCCTACAGCGGAGGCGGCGCCACCCATTCGTCCGCCTACAACCTCTTCCACAACCGGATGGCCGCACGCCTGGCGAAGCTGCTGGGCCACGATCCGTCGATTTACGAGCGCGAGGCGGAGCTGCTCGAACGCGGCATGCAAAGCCACCTCTGGCTGAAGGACCGCGGATGGTTCGCGGAATGGAAGGACCTGCTCGGCGAACAGCTCACCCACCCCGAGGCGGCGGCATGGACGTTCTACCACACCGTGGACTCCGAGGTCCCCTCGCCCATGCAGGCCTGGCAGATGAGCCGCTTCGTGGACACCCGCCTGCCGCACTTTCCGCTCCGGGGGCCTGGTGTCCCGGAGGGCACGCAAACGATCTCGACGACGTCCTGGATGCCCTACGACTGGTCACTCAACAACGTGGTTCTCGCGGAAACGATGCACACCGCCCTTGCCCAGTGGCAGGCCGGCCGGCCGGACGCCGCCTATTCCCTGTTCAAGGGCGCAATCCTCGACAGCATGTATCTCGGCATCTGTCCGGGCAACGTCGGCATGTGCACCTGGTTCGACATCAACCGCCGGGAAGCGCAGCGCGATTTCAGCGACGGCGTGGGCGCGATGTCACGCACGGTCATGGAAGGCCTCTTCGGCATCACGCCCGATCTCCTGGCCGGCGAAATCAACATCCGGCCCGGCTTCCCCGCCGCGTGGAATCAAGCCGCCATCGAGCATCCGTCGTTCGGCTTCCAGTTTGTCCGCGAAGGCCTCGCCGAGCGCTTCACCTTCCAGTCGCGCTTCGCAAAGCCGGTCGCGCTCCGTCTGGTTGTTCCCGCGCTGCGCGACGAGGTGGAATCCGTCACCGCAAATGGTGCGCCAGCCGCGTGGACGCTTGTGAGCGACTCCGTTGGCAGCCCGCGGATCCAGATCGTCGTCCCGCCCGCAGCTGAGCGGACCCTGGAAATCCGCTGGCGCGGCAAATTGCCAGCGCCGCCACCCGTGGAAGTGATCGCAAACGCGGGGCAATCCGTCGAACTGGATGCCGGAGCCGCCATCGATCGCTGCGAGGACCCGCAGGGCGTCTTGAGCGGCATACGCATCGCGGGCAGTAAGCTCTCCGGCACGGCCTCGGGAACGCCCGGCCATCGGACCCTCTTCGCACACGTCGCGCAGGGCAAGCTCGCGTGGTGGCAGCCGGTTGCCCTTGATGTGCGGGAGCCTAATCCCCCCGCGCCACTCGTTTTCACCACCGACTGGAACGCCAGAACGGACAACCCCGGCGCACTTGAATCCGTGCCGATGGAGAAGCTTTTCAACGAGAACCTGAACATGCTTTTCAAGCGCGAATATCTCAGCCCACGCTCGCCGTTCTGCTCGCTCGCCATCCCGAAGCAGGGCATCGGCTCCTGGTGCAATTACAAGGGTTCGTTCAATGTGGACGACTCCGGCCTGCGCGCCGCGTCGTCCTCCAACGGCGGCCGCCTCATCCTCCCGAACGGGGTCCCGCTGGCAACCCCCGGCGGGAAGGACGCCCCCAATGTCGCGCTCGTCTCGCAGTGGGACAACCATCCCCGGCAGATCACCCTCCCGCTCGCCGGCCGAGCCAGGAAGATTTATCTCCTGATGGCCGGCACCACCTCCGGCATGCAGAGCCGGTTCGACAACGGCGAGGTCGTCGTTACCTACAAGGACGGCACCCGCACCCGCCTCCCGCTCGAGAACCCGGGCACCTGGTGGCCGATCGATCAGGATTACTTCATCGACGACTACGCATTTGCCCGGCCCGGCCCGCTCCCTGCGCGCGTCGATCTGAAGACCGGCAAGGTCCGCGTGCTCGATCCCAGGACGTTCGTCGGCACGGGCCGCACGATTCCCGGCGGGGCGGCCACCGTGCTCGATCTGAAACTGGATCCTTCGAAAGAATTGGAATCCCTGAGCGTCCGGGCGATCGCCAACGAGGCGCTCATCGGCCTCATGAGCGCCACCCTGGAACGACCTTAAAAAGATGAGTAGGCGGACAAATCCCGGCCGGGCTCCTGCAAAGATCCGCTGAGCCCGGCAGGCACAGGATTCAGCGGTATGGCTGACCGTTCACCTTCACGTTTTTGAATTGCAGGTTTTTGACCTTGTCGCTGACCTGGAAGTTCGTGCTCCTGGCTTTGACGTCGATATTTTCGAGCGTGATGTCCGAGATGGCCGCATTATTGTGGCCGCCGATACTCCCTAAGGAAGCCAGCTCTCCGGTCACGCCGCTGACCGTGACGCCCTTGAGCACGGAGGACGGGGCGGGTTGGCCCTTGAGGTCGAAATACTGGGTCCACGGGGCAATCGCAAAGATCGATGCTCCGGCATTTTCAAAAACAATGTTGCGGAAGGTGATGTTCTCATAACGTTGCGGCGTGTCCGGGCGCAGCTTGCCGCGGAACAGCGGCATGGGACCTTTGACCGTGCAGTTTTCGATGACGATGTTCCGGACGATGGTGGCCTCGCTGCCGCAGGAGACCGCCTGATGGCCCCGCTTGAAGGTGCAACCGGTCACCAGCACACTCTCGACCGGCGGGCTGGCCTTGTCCTCCATCGCGAATGGCCCCTTGGAGCCCTTCATGGCGATGCAGTCGTCCGTGACCGAGAACCAGCAGTCGCGGATCACCACGTCGCGGCAACTGTCCACATCCACACCGTCGCTGCTGGGTGCTTGTTTGTAGTCGTCAGGCACCTCGAAGCGCACCTTCTCCACGAGCACCTCCTCGCACTTGTAGAGATGCAGGTTCCAGAACTGCGAGTCCTTGAACGTGATGCCGCGCACCGTCACGTTCTTCGAGTTTTCCAACAGGCACAGGCGGGCCCTGGGCAGGTCAAGGTTTTTGAATTTCCTGTTGGCCTTGATGCTTTTCCAGAATGCCTCCCAGATCGGCAGGCCGGCGCCGTCGAGGGTGCCTTCGCCGGTGATCTGAAGGCCATCGCAGCCGTCGGCGTTGATCAGGGCGGGGTTGAAGCTCTCCTCGAAATGCCCCTCGATGCGTGTGCGCTGCGCGGGAAAATGTTTCATGTCGGTCGGGCAGCGGAGCACGGCGCCTTTGTCCAGATGGAGGTTCACGCCGGGCTTGAGAAAGATCGCGCCGCACAGGAAGACACCCTCGGGGATCTCCGCGGTGCCGCCGCCAGCAGCGGCAATGCTGTCGATCGTCTTCTGGATGGCTCCGGTGTTGATCGTCGCGCCATCGCCCACCGCGCCGTGGCGGGTGATTGAGATGCGCTGCTCGGCGGAGGGCCGGGCATGAAGCGAACAGAACGCCAGAAGCAGAATGATGGGGAGCAGGCTGTGGATGGATTTCATAGGAAGCAGCATAGCAGGTAATGGCCGGGCATTCACAGCCCGCGCATCAGCGAACCAGATGGCGGTTTGACTTTCCAGATGGGACCGGTCGTGGCAAACGGAACCTTGTGCGGTTCCTTTGGCAGCGGGCCACTGCCGATCCGGAACAGGGGCAATATCGGAATATCGCCGTTTTTCTGATAGGATGTCCCCTGGTCTTCCTCGAGAAGGTAAAATTGCAAAGCCCCGCCCGGACGCTCGCCGATCAGGATTTCGACGGGATAGGTTTGCCCGGCTGTCACATCGATCCAGTCGCCTGGCATGAATCCGAAGCGGCTGCTCCCCGGATACATCACCGGCTTTTCTTTCGGATCCCAGTCGGAGAGTTTGCCGGCGTCGGGCTGACCGTATGACAAGACGATTCTCCCGTTGAAGCGGACGATCACGGTGTCATCCCCGTGTCCGACAAAGCGGAAGCGGACGGTTTTCGGGGCGATCAGCTCGCCCTTGTAGTGGACGAGCCACATCTTCGGCTGGACTTTCTTTTCAAGCCCGAAAGCCTTCGGCCCTTCATCCGCCATCATGAAGGGGATATAGAGCTGTGCGAGCGCCAGCTGGTCAGGACCCTTGAAATATTTCGACAGGTGGGTTGTGTTCCAGTTTTTTGTGAACTCGTAAACGACCTCGGACCACTTCGCCGGAGTCATCCCTGTCTCCCGGCCGCCCTGGGTCTGCTTGAGATCATAAAACGTCCCGTTGAAGCCGTCGTTTTTTCCGCCGGTATTGAGACCGAAGAACGTGATTTTCGAGAACCCGCTTCCCCGACCGCCGCCCGAGCCTCCACCGCCGCCGCCGCCACCCCCCAGCCCGCCGGAGGCTCCGAACCCGCCCGAACCCATGGCCCCTACAATCGAGGGTCCCATGTTGGTCGGGATGTCGGGCATGTCGGGCAGCGCAACCTTCGCGATGCTGCTCGTCGTCGTGATCCGCTTGGTTGGCGCCGGCGCGGTCGTTGTCGTCTTGCGTTTCACTTTGTGCTGTGCCTCGTTCTTCGGCCCGGCCTCGCCACCGCCAAACGAAATTTTCCGCTCCTCGACAATCTGGCTCACGACGAGATACATCCCGATGAGGAGGATCACCGCGTGAATGGCAATGCTCAGGAGCATGCTGTCCCCGCTGGCTTTGCGGTAGGCCGCGACAAATCTCTTCAGCAGCGACGGCTTCTCGGCGGGATTCACCGCCACTGGACCTGGCGGCAAGGCGGAAACTTCCGCGGGAGCCGTTTCCGGAAGGCACTCTGCAATAAGCGCGGGCGGCTCCGCTTCTACGGCCTTCACGATGTCCTTCGGCAGCTCGAGGGAAACTGGCGGAGCGGGGGCGGAGGGCTGAGGGTGGCTTGGCGCGGGCACGCTTTCCGGCACGGAGGCCGGTGCGGCGGCCTGCGCCTTCAGTGTCTGGATGGCCGCGAGCAGTGTCTTCCGGTGCCCCATCGATACAACCCCGCATTCCTTCAGGTCGTCCTGGGTCAGCTCGGCCAGCGTCTCGAAAGTG